>Ga0209207_1000729_pt1 | contig 18205 bp, 18 predicted proteins | sample SaghotsprinmetaG_FD_184140 | JGI IMG/M metagenome (GOLD analysis project Ga0209207, IMG submission 184140) | Hot spring microbial communities from South Africa to study Microbial Dark Matter (Phase II) - Sagole hot spring metaG (SPAdes) (version 3) | ecosystem: Environmental > Aquatic > Thermal...
GGTCTCCGCTATGCTCGCCGAACTCGACGACGAGTGGATGACCGGCAAGGTCTATCTCAACTTCAACCCGTAACCCGGACGTCATGACCACCGACCCGGAAATTTACAGAAAAGAGGTTGCACAATCTTTCTCCTTCATCGAAGACGGTATGACGCGCACCTAGACGGATGGGTTTCGGCGCGGACGGATCAGCCCCGAGCTTGCGCCAGGCGTGCGATTCGTGGATGCCGCCGAGTTTTTCAGCGACGACAGCGATGCGGATCAGATTTGCCATGATTAGATTCCTGTAAGAACCCCTTGCGACGAACTGCAAGGCATGGCGATGTTTTAGGTGCACATGAAGCCAATGCGCCCCTCAATATTGTCTATCGCTTTGAGGATTTTTCCATCTTCTTCGGCGTTGACACTGGGTCTCGTCGCGCCGGTAGCGCCGTATCGTCCGGGGATGGCGGATAGTCGTTGTATGCGCGCTCAACTGTGCTTTCCGATACACCGAGCTTCGCGCCCACATGTTCAAACGCACCGGGCTTTCTCGACTTCTTCGACAAAGGCATTCCTTTGTCGTGCGCCCGCTTCACCAGCTTCGGGATAATCAGGCGCTTCTCAACTCCTGCCCAAAACACTGCTTCGTAGCGAATCAGAGCTTTTTCGAGATAGGCCGGCAAGTCGCCGCCGCGTTCGAACACATGCCGTGCTTCATCCAAACCCTGTTTGATCTTCACGCGCTCCGCGCTTCGCTGATCGGGATCGGCGGTCGCGTCCTTGTCACCCTTGGCTTTCACTTGCTCATCGCCTTCACGAGCGCCAATTCGATCAATTCCGGAATTTGCAATTCGTGTCCATCACTGGCCGTCAATTTGCTGCCCCCTTCTTCGCCGGCTTCAACTCGATCACTTCCGCGCCGCCGCGCTCGCACTGGTCAAGCACATCGGCCCAGGCTTGCAGCGCGGCCTTCCGTTCCTCGAAAAAGTCATGCCGGTTGTAGATGCTCTCCACGCCCTTGACGGCGTGATTGAGGCAGCGTTCGGCAACGTAGGGACTCACGCCCAAAGCCGACAGGTGCGAGCGTGCCGTCCGCCGCAGATCATGCACGGTAAATTCAGTGACGCCCTGCTTTTTCAGCACAGGCCGGATATTTTTCGCCAGCGCCGCACCCACCGTGTTCAGGTCGATATGGGGAACCATGCGTTCCTGCATCTTCCTCGCCGGAAACAGCCATGCGGATCCGCCGCCGATCCTGACAAGCTCGCGCAGGATCGCCACGGCCTGACGCGGTAGAGGAATGTCGATGGCCTTGCCGGTTTTCGTGCGCTCCGCTGGCAGATGCCACACAGCAGCATCTAGGTCGAATTCAGCGACGGGCGCGGTAATCAGTTCGTCGCGCCGACAGGCCAGCATCAGCAGCAGCTTGACGGCGTAGGTGTTCAAGATGTTCCAGCCTTTCGCCGTCCGCATGGCTTCAAAGAGCTTGACCAGCTCCGGGCGGGTCAGCCAGCGTTCGCGGCTTGCTTCCTTGCCCCCTGCATCAATCAGGCTGAAAGCCGTTGCCGGATTGAATGTCACCATCTGGCGCTTGATCGCGTAGTCAAACATGCGCTTCACCCAGCGCAGCACATCGTTCGCCATCGTGGGCGCACCGCGCTTGACGATGGTTTGCAGCATGGCGTCTATGTGCTGGGGCTTCACGTCCGCCACGGCCAGTTTGCCGATGTTGGGCTTAATGTCGTTCTCGATCCGCGCCCGCACGATGTTGGGATGCTTCCAGCGGCCCAGGATCATCGCCGCGAAATACTCATCGGCCAACTGACCCATCGTCATCTGCAATTTCGCCTCCTCGATCTTGCGGACGGCCTCGCGCTTGCGCTCCTGTTTCTCGCCAGCAGGATCGTAGCCAAGGGCTACCCGCGCCCGCATTTCCTTGGCGGTCTTTCTGGCATCGGCCAGACTCATAGTCTTGTAGCTGCCCAGATTCATCTTCCGCGCCTTGCCGTCGAATCGGTAGCGGAATATCCACGCTGGCACGGAGTCGACGGGGCGGAATCGCAGGTAAAGCCCGTCACCATCGCCTCGCGTGTCGAAACGCTCGCCGCGCTTGATCCAGTCTCGAATCTGTAGGTCTGTCAGCTTGCCCATGTTGCCCTCCGTGTTCGCTCATTGGCGTGTGCCCTCAATGATTTCGACTTTTGCCCTCATGGTGGCACGCTTGAGGGCACACGGATTATGCGATGCCTTGCGACGGCATGCAACGGTATGAAATAAAAAAGCCACGTAAATAGGGGCTTTTTAGGTTTCGCTGCTACGGTATGCGACGGTAGGATAGGCTATTCCAAATTCTGCACCTGCTCGCGCATCTGTTCGATCAGCAGCTTGAGTTCCAGCGCCACGGCGGTGACGGCGGCGGACACCGACTTCGAGGCCAGCGTGTTCGCCTCGCGGTTGAGTTCCTGCATGAGGAAGTCGAGCCGTTTGCCGACCGCGCCGCCTCTGTCCAGCACGCGTTCGACTTCCGCGAGATGCGCAACGAGACGGGCGAGTTCCTCGGCCACGTCGATCTTGGCGGCAAAGACGCCGATTTCCTGGCGGATGCGCTCTTCGTCGAGGTTCGCCACCGCCTCACGCAACTTGGCGGCAAGCCGTTCCGTGTAATCGGCGACGGCGGCGGGCAAGAGCGGCTCGACCTTGGCGATCTCGGCGCGCATGCGGGCGACACGCGCGCGCAGCACGTCGGCGAGCTTCGCGCCCTCGCGCGCGCGGCTGGCGAGAAAGTCGCGCAGCACGTCGTCGAGCAGGGCGAAGCACTCGGCCTGCAGCCGTTCTGCGGCCAGAGTTTCCGCAGCCAGCACGCCCGGCCAGCGCAAGGCCTCGGCGACCGACAGCGGCGCGGCGGCGGGCAGCACCTCCCGCACGGCGGCATCTAGCTCGCCCAGGCGCCGCACCAGGACCAGATCGGGCGCAAGGTGCGGCACGGCGGCATGGCCGGCCTGCAGATACAGACGGCAATCGACCTTGCCGCGACCGATGGCGGCCGTCAGCCGCTCGCGCAGCGGCATTTCGAGAAAGCGCAGCTCCTCGCCGCAACGGAAGGCGAGATCGAGGAAGCGACCGTTGACGCTTTTCAGTTCGAGATGGAGACTGACCTGGCCGAGATCGCGGTCGAGCGCGGCGTAGCCCGTCATGCTGTAAATGCCCATGGCGGCGAAGTTCCGGTGTGCGCAAAGCGTGCCAGCTTACACCGCCGGAACTAAAATGTGCCGCAATGCCTTCCGCGCACCCGACCAACATTCCCCTGCCGCCCGGCCACGTCATCGACGGCTACCGCTTCGATCACCAACTGTCGAAAGGCGGTTTTTCTATCGTCTATCTCGCCCACGATCCTCACGGCGAACCGGTCGCCATCAAGGAATACCTGCCGGTCGCGCTGGCGCAGCGCAAGGTCGGCCTGCTGCCGCAGGTATCCACGGCGAACCGCACCGCCTACCAAAGCGGCATGATGGCCTTCTACGAGGAAGGCATCGCGCTGGCGCGCCTGAATCACCCCAACGTCGTGCGCGTGCTCAATTTCCTGCGCGCGAACGACACCGTCTATCTGGTCATGCGCTACGAGCAGGGACGCACGCTGCACGAGCACATCCGGCGCCACCAAGGCGAACTGCGCGAAAGCTTCGTGCGCGGCGTGTTCGCCCGCCTGCTCTCCGGCCTGCGCGAGGTGCATGCCAACCGTCTGCTGCACCTCGACATCAAGCCCGCCAACATCTATCTGCGCACCGATGGCTCGCCGGTGCTGATCGACTTCGGCGCCGCGCGCCAGACGCTGACGCACAGCGACCCCGACCTGCGCCCCACCTACACGCCGGGCTACGCCGCGCCGGAACAGTATGGCAACCAGCCGGGTCAAGGGCCGTGGACGGACGTCTATGCCGTCGGCGCCAGCATGTATGCCTGCCTGGCGGCTGCCTCGCCGCAACCGGCGGACCAGCGCCTGGTCAAGGACGAACTGGCGCCCGCCAGCGAGCGCTGGGCGGGCAGGTATTCGCCGCAGCTGCTGGACACCATCGACAGCTGCCTGCGGCTCGATTCGCTGGCGCGACCGCAAAGCGCCTTCGCCCTCCAACGCCTGCTCGCCGCACCTGTCACCCCCGCGCCGGCCAGTTCGCTCCAGACATGAAATTCTCGCTCTTCCAGGACAGCCGTATCGGCGGACGCACGCGCAACGAGGATCGCGTCGGCCACGACCGCACCGCGGACGCCCTCGTCATGGCCGTGGCCGACGGGCTGGGCGGCCACGGCCACGGCGAGGTCGCGGCCGAGGCGGCGATCCGCAGCATCCTCGCCACTTTCCAGCGCCAAGCGCGCCCGCGGCTGACCAATCCGCAAGCCTTCCTCGCCGACGCGCTGGCCGGCGCCCACACGGCCGTTCTCGCCCAGGCCGCGTTGCGCAAGCTCGACGACCGGCCGCGCACCACCTGTGTCGTCTGCGTCGTGCAAGACGGCTTCGCGGCCTGGGCGCACGCCGGCGATTCGCGGCTTTACGTGCTGCGCAACGGCCGGGTGCTCATGCGCACGCGCGACCATTCGCGCGTGCAGGCGCTCATCGACGAAGGCCGCCTTTCGGAAGACGCCGCGCGAACCCACCCGCAGCGCAACACGCTGACGAGCTGCCTCGGCGCCGAACTCGCGCCGCGCTTCGAGTTCTCGGAAACGCTGCCGCTCAAGCGCGGCGACGTCTTGCTGCTATGCACCGACGGTCTGTGGGGAGCGCTTGCCGACGACATGCCGCTCGCCATGCTGTCGGTACGCAACGCCGTCCGGTCGGCGCCCGGACTGCTCGACCGCGTCGAATCCGCCGCCGGCCCCGGGCGCGACAATCTCTCGCTGCTCCTGATGGCCTGGGAAGGCGAAGACGACGAGCGCGCCCAACCCGAACCGCCGCGCAGCTGGACGCGCGAAGATTTCGACCGCACCCTCAATACTCCCTACGACCGTCTGCACGCCAAGGAATCGCCATGACCCCAAGACCCGACGGCCGCGCCCCCGACGCGCTGCGCCCGCTCACCATCACCCGCCACTACACGCGCCATGCCGAAGGCAGCGTGCTGGTCGAATTCGGCCACACCAAAGTGCTCTGCACCGCGAGCGTCGAGGAGAAAGTGCCGCCCTTCCTCAAGAGCAAGGGACAGGGCTGGATCACCGCCGAATACGGCATGCTGCCGCGCTCGACGCACACGCGCACCGAGCGCGAGGCCGCCCGCGGCAAGCAATCGGGCCGCACGCAGGAAATCCAGCGCCTGATCGGCCGCAGCTTGCGCGCCGTCACCGACTTGGCCGCCCTCGGCGAGCGCCAGATCACGCTCGACTGCGACGTCATCCAGGCCGACGGCGGCACGCGCTGCGCCGCGATCACCGGCGCCTGCGTCGCCCTCTACGACGCGCTCTCCGGCCTAGTCGCGGCCGGCAAGCTGGCCGCGCACCCGATGAAGGACTTCGTCGCCGCCGTCTCGGTCGGCATCGTCGGCGGCGCGCCGGTACTCGACCTCAACTACGACGAAGATTCGGCCTGCGACACCGACATGAACGTCGTCATGACCGGCGCCGGCGGCATCTGCGAAATCCAGGGCACGGCCGAGGGCGCGCCCTTCACCCGCGCCGAACTCGACGCGCTACTGGCGCTGGCGGAAAAAGGCATCCGGCAAATCGTCGCGGCGCAGAAAAGCGCATTGGGCGTCGAATGAAACGGATCGTCCTCGCTTCCAACAACGCCGGCAAGCTGCGCGAATTCGGGCAGATGCTGGCGCAGCTCGACATCGAGGTGCTGCCGCAGGCGCACTTCGACATCCCCGAGGCCGAGGAGCCGCACGTCACCTTCGTCGAGAACGCGCTCGCCAAGGCGCGCCATGCCGCGCGGCTCACCGGTCTGCCGGCGCTGGCCGACGATTCCGGCATCTGCGTCGCCGCGCTCGGCGGCGCGCCCGGCGTGTATTCGGCCCGCTATGCCGGCGAACCGAAGTCCGACGCACGCAACAACGAAAAGCTGATCGCGGAACTGCAAGGCAAGAGCGATCGCCGCGCGCATTACGTCGCGGTGCTGGTGTTCGTGCATCACGCCGACGACCCGCAACCGATCATCTGCGAGGGCGAATGGCACGGCGAGATCATCGACACGCCGCGCGGCGCGGGCGGCTTCGGCTACGACCCCCACTTCCTCGTGCCCGACCTGAACCAGACCGCCGCCGAGATTTCCGCCGAGGAAAAGAATAAGCGCTCCCATCGCGGCAAGGCGCTCAAGCAGCTGATGGAACGCCTCAAGCTCGACGTGTGAACGCCGCCGTTCCCCTCGCGCTCTACGTCCATTGGCCGTGGTGCGTCAGGAAATGCCCTTACTGCGATTTCAATTCGCATGAGAGCGCGCCGCAGGAGGCCGCCTATCTCGACGCGCTGATCGCCGACCTCGACGCCGCGCTGCCGGCGATCTGGGGACGCCCCGTCGTCTCGGTCTTCATCGGCGGCGGCACGCCCAGCCTGATGGCGGGCAGCACGGTCGAGGCGCTGCTCGCGGCGCTGCGCATGCGCCTGCCGCTGCTGCCCGACGCCGAGATTACGCTCGAAGCGAATCCCGGCGCCGTCGAGGCGGAACGCTTCGCGGCCTACGCGGACGCCGGCGTGAATCGGCTCTCGCTCGGCATCCAGAGCTTCGAGGACCGCAAGCTCGCCGCGCTCGGCCGCATCCACTCGGGGCTTGATGCGCGCCGCGCCATCGACATCGCGCTCGCGCACTTCGGGCGCGTCAACCTCGATCTCATGTATGCCCTGCCGGAACAGAGGCTGGCCGAGGCGCGCCGCGATATGGAAACCGCCGTCGCGACGGGCGTCGGTCACCTCTCCGCCTATCACCTGACGCTGGAGCCGAACACCGCCTTCGCCCACGCGCCGCCGCCGCTGCCCGACGACGACCTCGCGGCGGACATGCAGGAGATGGTCGAGGCAACGCTCGCCGCCGCCGGCTTCGCACACTACGAGACTTCGGCCTTCGCGAAGCCTGGCCAGCGCTGCCAGCACAACCTCAATTACTGGACGTTCGGCGACTATCTGGGCATCGGCGCCGGCGCGCATTCAAAATTAAGCCCGCCCCCCTTCGCCCCCCTCTCGGGGGGTTCGAGTCTGCTCGCTGCGCTCGACAACACGGGGCGGCGCCGCGACAAGCGCGTTGCGGATTGCGCCTCCGGCGCGTGCCGCGTTGGCTCGGGGCTGCCCTTCGCCAACGCTGCCGTTGTCCGCGAGGCGCGGCCGCGCCACCCGAAGGACTATCTGGCCGATCCGGCGGCGCGCGACTGGCATCCGGTAACGACAGAAGACCTGCCGGGCGAATTCATGATGAACGCGCTGCGCCTCAACGAGGGCGTGCCGCTGGAACTGTTCAGCGAGCGCACTGGTCTGCCCTTTGCCGCCATCGAAAAGTCGACGCTGACAGGACGGCAGGAGGGACTGCTGGAAATCGCCGCCGGCCGGCTCAAGCCGACGCCGCTGGGACGGCGCTTCCTCAACCGATCGATCAGTCTTTTTCTCGCCGCGTAAAGAGGACATCCCAGACGCCGTGGCCCAGCCGCAGGCCGCGCTGCTCGAACTTGGTCTGCGGCCGCCACTCGGGCCGTGGCGCAAAGCCTTCCGCCGTATTTCTCAGCAGGGGTTCGGCGGACAGCACCTCCAGCATCTGCCGCGCGTAGTCCTCCCAGTCGGTCGCGCAGTGGAGGTAACCGCCCGGCGCGAGCCGCAAGGCCAGTTCATGCACGAAGGGCGGCTGGATCAGGCGGCGTTTGTGGTGGCGTTTCTTCGGCCAGGGGTCGGGAAAATAGACATGGATGCCGGCCAGCGCCCCGGCGGGAATCATGTCGCGCACGACTTCCACCGCGTCGTGGCGGATCACGCGCAGGTTGGCGAGCCCGCGCGTGGCGATCTCCTTCAGCAGGCTGCCGACGCCGGGCGTATGCACCTCGATGCCGAGGTAGTCGTTCTCGGGATGTTCGGCGGCGATGCGGGCGGTGGTCTCGCCCATGCCGCAGCCGATTTCGAGGAACTTCGGCGCATCCCTGCCAAAGACTGCATTCAGGTCGAGCGGCGCGGCGGCGTAAGGAAGCCCGAAGCGCGGCAGGCCCTCGTCGTAGTAGCGCTGCTGGGCATTCGAGACGCGCCCCTGGCGCAGCACGAAGCTGCGGATCGGGCGTCGGGACAGGGGCGCCGTCATCGCTTGAGAAACTCCTCGCGCCGCCCGCTCAGATCGTAGCGGGACTGTGCCAGCGCTTCGGCAAGCGTCGTGCAGGCCGGTTCGAGCGCTTCCTGCGCCAGCGACAGGGTGTGTTGCAACCCGAGCATGGCGGCCAGCTGATCCGGCGCCGCCTCCGGCTCGCCGAAATAGTGTTCGGCCAGTTCGCGGCTCATCGCAAGGATGGCGGGCAGTTCGCGCTCCTGCCAGGCCACATATGCCTCGGCCGCCGCACCGTATCCGGCGCGCGCGCAGGCGTGCGCCAGAAGGCGCACGCCATGGGCGATGCCCCAGACGCGTTGGCTGGCGAGAACCTCGGGACGGTCGAAGGCGTAGCCCGGCGGCTGCTGGGCCCACGCCGCAGACGCCAGCACCGCCCACATGAGCGGCGCAGCCAACGAACGGCGATGCCGGGTCACGAACCGATCAGGCCCGTGGTCGGAGAACTCGGGCTCGCGCTGTAGAACTTCTTCGGCATGCGACCGGCGAGGAAAGCGTCGCGGCCGGCCTCGACGGCCTTTTTCATCGCGCCAGCCATGAGGACGGGGTCCTTCGCCCCGGCGATCGCGGTATTCATCAGCACGCCATCGCAACCGAGCTCCATCGCGATCGCGGCATCCGAGGCCGTGCCGACGCCCGCATCGACGAGCACCGGCACCTTCGCCTTCTCGATGATGAGCCCGAGGTTCCACGGATTGAGGATGCCCATGCCCGAGCCGATCAGCGAGGCGAGCGGCATCACCGCCACGCAGCCGATGCTTTCGAGAATCCGCGCCTGGATCGGATCGTCGGAGCAGTAGACCATGACCTGGAAGCCTTCCTTGACCAGCGTTTCGGCGGCTTTCAGGGTTTCCGGCATGTTGGGGAACAGCGTCTCCTCGTCGCCGAGCACTTCGAGCTTGACGAGGCTGTGGCCGTCCAAAAGCTCGCGCGCCAGGCGCAGGGTGCGTACCGCCTCGTCGGCGGAGTAGCAGCCAGCGGTGTTCGGCAGGTAGGTGAACCGCGACGGCGGCAAGGCATCAAGCAGCGATGGTTGCTTGGGATCCTGGCCGATGTTGGTGCGGCGGATCGCGACGGTGACGATTTCGGCGCCGGAAGCCTCGACGGCGCGGCGCGTCTCGTCGAAATCCCTGTATTTGCCGGTGCCGACGAGCAGGCGCGAAGCATAGGCCTTGCCGGCGATGACGAGTTCGTCTTCCATGAAACCTGTCCCTAACCGCCGCCGACGGCGACGACGATTTCGATGCGGTCGCCCGTGGCGAGAAGGGTCTCGGCGTGCCGGCCTTTCGGCACGATCTCGCCGTTTCTTTCCACCGCCACGCGCCGACCGGCAAGGCCGTCGCGTTCCAGCAAGTCGGCCACGGTAAGCGGCGTTTCAAGCCGGCGCGGCGCGCCATTGACGTGAATTTCGAGCATGGCGAATCTTACCATGCAGGCTCATTCGCCCGCCTTCAGACCTCCTGGCCGACAGCGCATTCGCCGGTGTCGTGACGCCAGGCGAAGGAACCGCTCGCGCCCCAGAACAGGCGGTCGCCGCTCACGCCGAATTCGCGCAAGCGGCTGGCAAGCTCTCCCGCCTGCGTGCCGCTCGTGATGGCCTGATCGGGCTGAAAAGCGAGCCGGCGCACGAGGGTGTCGCCAACTATCCGTTCGATGGAACAACCGATGCCGTCGCCCGCATGCGCTTTTTTGTCGGCCAGCGCTGCAAGTTCGGCCCGCAGGTTCTCGAGTTCTCTTTGGGCTTCGCTGCGCAGCTTCTGCAAACCTTGCCACTCGCGCAGCGGCGCGGCAAAGCGCGCCTGCGCCTGGCGCCAGTTCGCCTCGTGCGCGTCGGACAACTTCGCGCCGCCCTTCGCGATGGTGACGGCGAGGGCGAGAAACTGCTTGAAGCCCGACACCTCTTCTTCCATACGGGCCTGCCGCGTATCCAGTTCGGCGATCTGCCGTTCGAGTCGTTCGCGCTCGGCTTCCAGGGCGCTGGCGTTACGTTCGTGGCGCGTCATGTCGGGCACCAGCACGGCGATGATCGTCTCGATTTCTTTGCGTGCGCCGCTTTGCGCGATCCTGACATGCTTGCCGGCGATCGCGCAGCCTTCGCTCTTGTCGATCTGCACCTCTTCGCCGAGCACATTGCAATTGACGGCATGGGCGATCTCGATCCGGTTGGCGACGATTTCGCAACCTTCGGCAGACTCGATGCGAATCTCGCCGCCGCGCGCTTCCAGCGTCGCACTGGAGGCGCGCCCCTCGACGACGATGCTGCCGCCCGGACTCGTCGCCTGGCCGCCCGCGATGCAGGCCTTGAAGACGATGCGACCGCCGCGCGAAACGATGCGACCGAAGACGTCCGCGAAGAAGGTCATGTGCTTGCCTTCGACGACGCGCCGATCCTTCACTTCGCCGTATTCTTCGAATTCGTCGCCGGCCAAGGCCACGTCGCCGGTCGTCTTCATGCTCACGCCTTCGCGGCTGATCATCTTCTCGGTCACGGACAGCTGGTTGGTTTTGTTGTCGATGTTGATGAAGCCATCCATGGCCGAGACGAGGTATTCGCCATCCATCCCCTTGACGACGCGGGTGCCGGGCCCGGCCAGCGCGTCGAAACCAAGCCCCTCACTCATCGCTGTCTTATCCTGATGATCTTCACGGTCTTCTTATACCCTTGGTCGTGCATCGTAACACCGCTTGCCCGATGAATCGCGAAATCGCTAGAATGCGTCGCCTTCCTGCCGCGGGCGTCGTATAACGGCTATTACCCTGGCTTCCCAAGCCAGAGACGTGGGTTCGACTCCCATCGCCCGCTCCAGATTCCCTTCATGCCTTCTTCCTTTGCCCAACGCCTGATCGACTGGCAACGGCGCCACGGTCGCCACGACCTGCCCTGGCAGCGCACCGAAGACCCCTATCGCGTCTGGCTCTCGGAGATCATGCTGCAGCAGACGCAGGTCGCCACGGTGATCCCCTATTACGAACGCTTTCTCGCGCGGCTGCCGACGCTCGCCGCGCTCGCCGCCGCGCCGCAGGAGGACGTCATGGCGCTGTGGAGCGGGCTGGGCTACTACGCCCGTGCACGCAACCTGCACGCCTGCGCGCAGGCCATTCTGTCGAAGCATGGCGGAGAGTTTCCGCGCGATCCGGCGACGCTCGCCCGCCTGCCCGGCATCGGCCGTTCCACCGCGAACGCCATCGCCGCGTTCTGCTTCGGCGCGCGTGCGCCGATTCTCGACGGCAACGTCAAGCGTCTGCTGTGCCGCCATCGCGGCATCGACGGTTTCCCCGGCTGCACCGCCGTGGAAAGTCGGCTCTGGCAAGACGCCGCAGCCTTGCTGCCCAGACGCGACGTGGCCGCCTACCTCCAGGCGCAGATGGACCTGGGCGCGACGGTCTGCACGCGCGGCAGGCCACGCTGCGACGCCTGTCCCGTTTCTGAGGATTGCATCGCCTGCCGCGCAGGGCGCACCAGCGAGCTGCCCACACCGAAGCCACGCAAGACGCTGCCCGAGCGGGCGACGACGCTGCTGGTGCTGCGCGCCGGGGAGTCCGTCCTGCTGGAAAAGCGCCCGCCGGCGGGAGTGTGGGGCGGCCTGCTGTCCCTGCCCGAGCTGCCCGCCGATGCCGACCCCGCAGCGTATTGCGCGCAGCGCTTCGGCGCGCGGGTGCTCGCCGTCTCGCCGGGGTCGACTTTTTCGCATGCCTTCACGCATTTCCGCCTGCGCATCCGACCGCTGGTCTGCGCCGTCGCGCGCCCGCCGCGGGCGACCGAAACCGGCCTGTGCTGGGCAGATCGCGCACGACTCGGACATGCGCCCCTGCCTGCGCCGATCCGCCGCATCCTCAGCGCGATCCCTTGATCAGCCGGTCGTGCGTCGGCTGCACCGGTCGTGCATTGTTTGGATACAGCCGCGCGAAGATGGCGATCTGCTCCTGCGAGACCTGGATGGGCTGCTTGAAGACCATCCACAGCACGTTTTCGGTGCAAGGCGGCGTCGTCAGCGAACCCATGTAGGTGAAATATTCGCGCCGCTCCGGCAGGAGGCGGGCCAGGTCGATCACGGTGTGCGAGGGCATCACCTCCATGCCGACTTCGAGCGGCATGTGGTTCCACAACGCCTGGATGAGCGGGTGCTCGCCGCCGCGTTCCATCGGCACGGCGACGATGGCGGTGCTGCCGTCGTAGTCGCGGTGCACCAGTTGCATCGACATGTCGAAGATTTTGCCGCCGATGCGCTCCTCGCCGGGACGCCGGAAGACGATGTGATCGAGCGGCCAGACGCGGCCCATCACCGTGATGCTGTTGCCCTCGCCGACATCGACGCGGATCGTGTGCCCGGTATCGACGATGCGAAAGTGCGTGAGGCGATAGTCGAACTTGATCGGTTCGAGATCGACCTTGATGCCGCCGCGGATGTCGATGGGCGACTGGCGCTTGCCGTTCGCGCACAGGGCGTATTCGGGACGGATCTTCGCCCAGTTTTCCGGCGCGCCGAGGCCGGCGTAGCCCCACTGCGCCTTCGAATAATCGGGCGGAGGCGGCTCGGCCGGCGGTTTCTTGGCAGCGCGGCGCGGCCCGGTGGTGGCGAGCATCAGCTCGCGCTGCTGGCGGCTCGGTTCCTGGGCCAGCGCGGGCGTCGGCGCCGGCGCGGGGGCCGGGCGGGCCGCGGGGGCAGCGGGCGGCGAAGCGGCGGCGGGCGCCTGGCGCGGGGGCTGCGGCGCGGCAGGCGGCGTGGCCGGCGCCGGCAGGGGCGCCGCCGCGCCCTTGAACGGATCCTCGGCCTTGGACTTGTCGATCACCGGCATGTCGAAAAAGCGCGGCTTCTCGGCGGCGGGCGCCACCGGGGTATCGGCCACCTTCGTCGCGCGCGGCGGAGCACGATCGCCGGCGCTGACCATCTCGGCATACATCGGACGCGGGCGGTCGTTTCCGGCGTTGAGGACGGCGGCGGCGCGTTCCGCGACTTGCCGCGCCTCGATCGCGCCGCGCGGGCCGCAGGCGGCGGTGAGCGCGCGCGCATCGAGGCCGCCCGGCTCGACCGCGATGGCGCGCGGCGCGGCCACGCGCTCGGTCTTCACCTCGCGACCGTCGAGCAGATAGACGCGCCGCTGTGTAGCGAAGGCGCCATTGGCGCAATCGTAGTGGTTGAATGCCTGCACGACCGTGTAACGCAGGCGGCTTTCGAAATCGAGCACCGGCTGCTCAAGCGTGAGCCGCGTCCATGCAGCGGTTCGGCCGCCCTCGAGGCGCACCAGACGGCTCTTGTCGATCTCGATGGTTCCGCCGGCCTGGCTGGCAACCGTCTGCCATTGCGCGGCGACCGCCGGCAGGGAAATGGAAAAGACGGCCACGGCCACGGCGGAAAGCTTGCGGTGGGCGGATACAGACATGGGACTCCCCTTCTTCTTTACGTTTGCGGAGTTACGGCATCTTCTTCATCTACTTTAGCGACTTCGGCCATTTTGCCGCCACGGTTGCTTTCCCGCGCCGATTAAAGTAGCTTGACGGGTCGAGCCATGGAGCCATACCCGCATGAACGCACACGACAAATTCGTCGCCGCCACAGCCCAGGTCGACGGCGCGGCGATCCAGCCCCTCCCCAACTCGAGAAAAGTCTATGTCGTCGGCTCGCGGCCCGACATCCGCGTGCCGATGCGCGAGATCGTCCAGTCCGACACGCCCAGCAGCCTGGGCGGTGAGAAGAATCCGCCGATTTTCGTCTACGACTGTTCCGGCCCCTACACCGATCCGGCGGCGAAGATCGATATCCGCCAGGGCCTCGCGCCGCTGCGCGAGCCGTGGATCGAGGAGCGCGGCGACACCGAACGCCTGCCGGCGCAGTCGTCGGAATACGGTCGCGCGCGGCTCGCCGATCCCGAACTGGCCTCACTGCGCCTCGCCCGCGCCCGGCCGCCGCGCCGCGCCAAGCCGGGCAGGAATGTCACGCAGATGCACTACGCCAGGAAGGGCATCATTACCCCGGAAATGGAGTTCGTCGCCATCCGCGAGAACCAGCGCCTCGAAGGACTCTCCGAACTGCTCAGGACCCAGCATCCGGGCCAGGGCTTCGGCGCCGCCATTCCGAAGGTCATCACGCCCGAGTTCGTGCGCGACGAGGTCGCCCGCGGTCGCGCCATCATCCCGGCCAACATCAACCACCCGGAAGCCGAGCCGATGATCATCGGCCGCAACTTCCTGACCAAGATCAACTGCAACATCGGCAACTCGCCCATCGTCTCTTCCATTCAGGAGGAAGTCGACAAGATGACCTGGGCGATCCGCTGGGGCGGCGACACGGTGATGGATCTGTCCACCGGCAAGAACATCCACGAGACGCGCGAGTGGATCGTGAGGAACTCTCCCGTGCCGATCGGCACGGTGCCGATCTACCAGGCGCTGGAGAAGGTCGACGGCAAGGCCGAGGCGCTGACCTGGGAGCTGTTCAGAGATACGCTGATCGAACAGGCCGAGCAGGGCGTCGACTACTTCACGATCCACGCCGGCGTGCTGCTGCGGTTCATCCCGCTGACCGCGCGGCGCTTGACCGGCATCGTCAGCCGCGGCGGCTCGATCCTCGCCAAGTGGTGTCTTGCGCATCACCGGGAGAACTTCCTCTACACGCATTTCGAGGAGATCTGCGAAATCATGAAGGCCTACGACGTGGCCTTCAGTCTCGGCGACGGCCTGCGTCCCGGCAGCCTCTACGACGCCAACGACGAGGCGCAACTGGCGGAGCTCGAGACGCTCGGCGAGCTGACCGACATCGCCTGGAAACACGACGTGCAGGTGATGATCGAAGGCCCCGGCCACGTGCCAATGCACATGATCAAGGAGAACATGGACCTCCAGCTGAAGTGGTGCAAGGAAGCGCCGTTCTACACGCTCGGGCCGCTGACCACCGACATCGCTCCCGGTTACGATCACATCGCCAGCGCGATCGGCGCGGCGCTGATCGGCTGGTATGGCACGGCGATGCTCTGCTACGTGACGCCGAAGGAGCACCTGGGCCTGCCGGACAAGAACGACGTCAAGGACGGCATCATCGCCTACAAGATCGCCGCGCACGCCGCCGATCTGGCCAAGGGCCATCCCGGCGCGCAGGCGCGCGACAACGCGCTCTCCAAGGCGCGCTTCGAGTTCCGCTGGGAGGACCAGTTCAACCTCGGCCTCGACCCGGACAAGGCGCGCGAATTCCACGACGAGACCCTGCCGGCGCAGGGCGCCAAGCTGGCGCACTTTTGTTCGATGTGCGGCCCGCATTTTTGCTCGATGAAGATCACCCAGGACGTGCGCGAATACGCCGAAAAGGGCATGGCGGAGAAATCCATCGAGTTCGTGAGGCAGGGGGGCGAGCTTTATCGACGCACTTGACCCCCCGGCGACGGAAAAGCGCACGCGCCGTCGCCGCATCGCCTGGCTGCATTTCTGGCAAGGCCGTCTGCTGGTCTGGGCCGGCGCGGTGGTCGTCGGCCTGCTCGCGGTCTTGTTTGCCGAACTGTCGGAAGCGGCGGTCCAGGCTTTCCGCGACATTTCCGAACGGCACTGGTGGTGGCCGCTGCTGATCTGTCCGGCCGGCGGCGCGGCGGTGGTCTGGGCGACGCGTCGCTGGTTCGCCGGCGCGGAAGGCAGCGGTATTCCGCAAACGCTGGCGGAACTTCATACCGACAAACGCACGCCGGAAGGCTGGCGGCCGCTGCTGACGCTCCGGATCGCCTGCGGCAAGATCGTCCTGGGCGCCGCCGCGTTGTTCGCCGGCTTTTCGATGGGCCGCGAAGGGCCGATGGTGCAGGTCGGCGCCGCCGTGATGAACAGCCTGCACGGACACCTGCCGCGCCGCTTCAACATCCAGCGCCGCCACCTGATCGCTGCCGGCGGCGCCGCCGGCATCGCCGCCGCCTTCAACACGCCGCTGGCCGGCATCATGTTCGCGATCGAGGAGCTCAACCGCGGCCTCGATCAGCGCATGAGCGGCCTGTTGATCGTCGCCATCGTCATCGCCGGCGTGGTCTCGCAGGCGCTTTTGGGCAACGCCGCCTATTTCGGCTGGGTGAGCTTTACCGGTCTCAAAAGCCACGTGCAGATCCTCTGGGTGCTGCTGCTCGCCGTCGCCTGCGGGCTGGCCGGCGGCGCCTTCGCGCGGCTGATGCTGCTCTCCACCGCCAGAAACGGCCCGTTCTTCTCCGCTTTCCGCAACGCCCACCCGATCCGCTACGCCGCGATCTGCGGCCTGTTGATCGCGGTGATCGGCCTCATCTCCGACAACAGCAGCTTCGGCACCGGCTTCGTCGAAACGCGCGCGCTGTTCGAGCGCACCGCCGACCTGCCCTGGCATTACGGCATCGACAAGTTCTTCGCCACCCTGCTCTCCTACGCCAGCGGCGTGCCGGGCGGCATCTTCGCGCCGGCGCTGGCGATCGGCGCGGGGCTGGGCAACAATCTTGCCGCCCTGCTGGGCGACCAGTTGAGCGCCGGCACCATCCTCGTGCTATGCACGGCGGGTTTCCTCGCCGCCGTGACGCAGGCGCCGATCACCGCCTTCGTCATCGTCATGGAGATGGTCAGCGGCTACGGCATCGTCATCGACCTGATGATCGTCGCCCTGCTCGCCTCGGCGGTCTCGCGCGCGCTCTGCCCGCCGCTTTACCGCACACTGGCGCAGCGCATCACCCGTTAAAGGCGCCAGTAGTCTCCGGCAGCGGGGAAATCGGCGGCGGCGAACAATGCCTTGACGTCGGCAATCACGCCGCCCGGTTTCAGCCGGGAGGCGATGCCGGCCGCGCCGATCTCGGCGTAGGCGCGATGCGCGACGGCAAGCACCAAGGCATCGGCCGGCGGCAGTTCGTCCCAGGGACAAAGCCTCAGCCCGTATTCGTGTCGCGCCTCGGCCGGGTCGGCGAGCGGGTCATGGACCGCCACCGCGCAGCCGAAGTCGGCGAGCTCGCCAACGATGTCCGGCGCCTTCGAATTGCGCAGGTCGGGACAGTTTTCCTTGAAGGTGAGCCCCAGCACATTCACCCGCGCGCCCTTGATGCCGATGCCGGCCTGGATCATCCGCTTGACCGTCTTCTCGGCGACGAACTTGCCCATGCCGTCGTTGATCCTGCGCCCGGCGAGGATCACCTGCGGGTGGTAGCCGAGCATCTCGGCCTTGTGCGTCAGGTAGTAGGGGTCGACGCCGATACAGTGGCCGCCGACCAGCCCAGGCCGGAACTTGAGGAAATTCCACTTCGTGCCGGCCGCCTCCAGCACCTCGGTCGTATCGAGCCCGAGCTTGTCGAACAGGATCGCCAGTTCGTTCATCAAGGCGATGTTGAGATCCCGCTGGGTATTCTCGATCACCTTCGCGGCTTCGGCCACCGCGATGCTGCCGGCGCGGTGCACACCGGCCGCAATGATCGATTCGTAGAGCGCGGCGACCTTTTCGAGCGTGTCGGGACTGTCGCCGGAGACGACCTTGACGATCCGGATCAGCGTGTGCTCCTTGTCGCCGGGGTTGATGCGCTCGGGGCTGTAGCCGACGAAGAAGTCCTTTTTCCACTTCAGGCCGGATTCCCGTTCGAGGATCGGGATGCAGACTTCTTCGGTGGCGCCGGGATAGACGGTGGATTCGTAGATCACCGTGGCGCCCGGCTTCATGTGCCGGCCGACGGTCGCCGAGGCCGACTGCAACGGCCCGAAATCGGGCCGATGGGCCGCATCGACCGGCGTGGGGACGGCGACGACGATAAAGTCGGCGCCGGCAAGACGGCACGGATCGTCGGTGCATTCGAGATGCATGGCGGCGCGCAGCTCGTCGGGCGCCACTTCGCCGGTCGGATCGCGGCATTCCCGGTAGGCGGCGATCTTGGCGGCGGACAGATCGAAACCGATCGTCGGATATCTCTTGCCGAATTCGACCGCCAAGGGCAGACCGACATAGCCCAGACCGATGACGGCAACGACGGGGGGTGGATTCATC
>Ga0209207_1000730_pt1 | contig 18144 bp, 21 predicted proteins | sample SaghotsprinmetaG_FD_184140 | JGI IMG/M metagenome (GOLD analysis project Ga0209207, IMG submission 184140) | Hot spring microbial communities from South Africa to study Microbial Dark Matter (Phase II) - Sagole hot spring metaG (SPAdes) (version 3) | ecosystem: Environmental > Aquatic > Thermal...
TGGAAGGGCCGGGATTGGCTTAGGGGTAGGATAGCATAATTGGAGCTTAGAGCTAATTGAAGTTTTTTATGGGGGGATAGATGGGATTTATTCTCATTTGGGGGGCGATTCTGGCGCTTGGCCGGCCAGGGTAAGGGTAGGATAGCTAGGGGCTAGGGAAAAGCGCGCCAAGGGGCTAAAAAGGGGCTTGGCGGGGCATTCGCATAAGCCCCAGGGCTAAATGCGCCAGTCAACTAACACGCCTTGGTCGGCTAATTCGAGCGCACGACGCTCGGGATATTCGAGCACATAGCGCTCGACTTCGCGGGCGGCGAGGGCGTCCATGTAGGCCGCAAGGGCGGCGTGGATAATGTGGCCGAGGGCGGGGGGGCCGGCGGGGTCGCCGTGGAGGGCACTGCGGGCGGCGGCGAGAAGGGCGTCGGCTTCGGCGTCGGGGAGGGTGGAAATGGCGTCGAGGAGGTCGCCGATGGTGGTGCCGGCGAGCACTTCGGCGCGGACGGCGTCGAGCTCGGCGGGGGTTGGGTGGAGGGTGGAAAGGGGGGTGGGATGTTGCATGGTGGGGGTCCTCAGGGGTTGAAGTATTTGGCGATGCCGGGTGGCAGGGTGGCGGGCGAGGCCGTGGGCGAGGCGTCTGGGGCACCCGGCTCTGGCCCCGGCGCAGCCGCTGGCGTGGTGTCGTCGGGGATGTCGCGCACGAGGGTCAAAATGGGGGTGAAGGTGCTTGGCACGTCGACTGGGTTTGCTTTGTCGGCGAGGGTGATAGCGAATTCGCCGGTGGGTGTTTCGCATACTTGCGAAACGTAGAGGTCGAGGGCGACTTGGCGCTCGATGGTGTTTGGGCTGTTGCGGCCGGCGGCGATGATGCGGGCGAGGTGGAGGCGCGTGGCGTGAGCGGCGCTTTTGGTGGGGAAGGTGAGGGTTTGGGGCAAGGTGTGTTTGAACGCGAGCGTGAAGAGCTTGCGTTCGTGGTAGGAGAGGTTTTCGACTCGGAATTTGCGGGGCATGGGGTGGCTCCAGAGGTTGGTGGGTGGGGGAAATTGCTTGGTGGCTAGGCCGCTAAAGCATAATTGGATTATAGCGGATATTGGGGATTTGTCAAGTTTGGGGAATTTGGGGTGGTTAAGGGGAGGAATGGGGAATATGGGGAATATGGGGGTGGGGTGGGGAAGGGATTAAGGAAATATGGGGGATTCTTGGGGCTAGTGGGTACCTTGAGGGAGAGAACAAGGGGGATTTTGGGATCAAGTGGGGATCACCTAGGGATCAAGAAGGGATCAATATTTGCCTTGTTTGGGGGGACCCCCCCCTTCCCGGCCCACCTCTTTTTTGGAGTTAATTTGGGGGGTGGCACGTGGGAGAAAAAAAATAAAAAGAGTGTATATATAAAGTTAAAAAAAATAATAAAAAAAATTTTTAGAGCTAATTTTACGGATAATTGGAGCTAGTTATAATTTGCACGTGGGAAAATTTTAAATTTTCACGTGGAGCTAATTGTGGGGGATAATTGGAGCTTAGAGCCGGGGGGCGGGGGGGGGGGGGGGGGGGGGTGGCCAGAAAAAGGTAGATCTTGATCCCTTCTTGATCCCTTCTTGATCCCTTCTTGATCCCTAAAATCGCCTTGTCTTGGATCACAAGGGGCTTGGAGGTACCTTTAGGTACCTTTATAAAGGTACCTACTTGAAATTTTGGGGCTTTTTTGCAGAATGTTGGAGCAGTAGGGAATTTGGTTGTTATTGGGGCTAAAAGGGCGAATAGAAGATTGGGCGAGGGGCTTGGTTTGGCGGGTTCGCTAGCCGGCGGATAGCCCCAGGAAGGCCATTTTTAGGCCCTTGGCGCGCTTTTCTGGCAAGGGTAATAGGGTAACCCTTGCCCCGCCAGCAGAGGGGCTTAAAAGGCTTCTATTCTTGACTCCATTTTGCCCCGGCCTTTAGCCAACAAGCGTGCCGGCCTTTAGCCAACCATGCTCGGGCAAGGGGCCGGGCCGGGCTGGCGCACGCCGCGCGCCATAAGCTAGGCTTATCTCGCGCATAGAAAAATTTCATGCGCAAAGTGCTTGACTTCTGGGGCCGAGGGGCTATGATGAGCTTACCTAGCGATTTTGCTAGGCAATTTTGGAGGAAAGCAATGAAAGCGAAAGCGATCGAATCTTCGGCGAGGCTTTTCGCCGAAGAATCGGCGATGTCCTTCAGCTTGAAGGACATCGCCAGCGGGTCGACCCGCGAATTTCGGGTCGACCTTTCCGGGTTGCTCAGCAACCCGGAACCCCTCTTGGCGGCCCTGTTTTTCGGGGCCAAGACGCGGTTGCGGAACGCAACCGCGGGGCAAGACTTCGAGGCGGCTGTTGAGGCCGTCTCGGAACTGGCCAGCAGCATCAATGCTGGCCAATGGGAAAGCCGGGCTCGCGAGGCCGGCGAGGGGCGTAGTTCGCCCCTCATTCGCGCGATTGCCACCATTATTTATGGTGGTGACGTCGTCCGGGCACAAGCCCAGTACGACGCCGACATCGCGCAGCAAGCTGAGGCCAAGGGGGTTTCCCTTGACCCAGACGATGAAGAAGGGAAGGCCGCCTTGAGGAAACTCAAGGCTGATTATCGCAAGGAACTGATGAAGGTTCCTGCGATTAAGAAAGAGTTGCTGCGCCTCGAGGCGCAGCAACAAATGGAAGCCGCCCGGCGCAAGCTGGCGGCTGCCGATGCGGTCCAGGTTCCGGAATAACCCGGGCCTCTTCCCTTCTTTGGCCAGGGCCAAGCCCTGGCCTTTTTTTCGCCCCTTCGCCCCTTCGCCGGCCCCGGCCCTCACCCCCCAGGGCGAGTGGGGCCTTCATCACAGCACCTCACGCGGCGGTGCAAGTAAAAAAGCCTAGCTCCAATTTCACCGGAAAATTGTCCCCCTACCCACCCAAACCCCGCTATAATCCCCTCAAGCAAACCCCCAACCCTGGCCGCCATGCCCGCCAACCTCTCCCACACGCACGATAGCCTCATGAACTTCATGCTGGCCAACCCGGCCATGAAGCTTGGCGACATCGCCGCCCAGTTCGGCTACACGCAGTCCTGGCTCTCCCAGCTCATCCACAGCAACGCCTTTCAGGCCCGGCTGCGCGAGAAGCAAAACGAAATGTTCGCCGCCTCGTGCCTCACGCTCGCAGAGAAAATGCAGGCCGTCGCCAGCGACGCGCTGGACATTGTCCACGACCATCTGCTCGAAACCCGCGACGCCGCCGACGCACTCAAGGCCGCCGACACCTTCCTCCACCGGCTCGGCTACGCCCCCCAACGCACCGGCCCGCCGGCCGCCGTGGTGAACAACACGCTAGTGATCTCCCAAAGCGACCTCGCCGAGGCGCGTGCAGCAATCCAGGAGGCCGCCGTTGCCCCACGCCGTATCGAACCTCCAGTGGGTGGAGATTTCCACCAGCCCCCCGCCCTTTTGGCGGGCCAGTAAACCGCGCGGGCGGAAACGTCAAGGCGTTAAATATGAAGCTGCGGCACAAGCACACTTCGCAAGCCTCTTCCCCAACTGGCAGCCCTCCCCCTGGCTGCACTTTTGCGACGCGCACGGCACGCGCTGGTGCCAGCCGGACGGCTGGGCCGAATTCCACGATTCGCTCCTCCTCGTGGAATTCAAATACCAGCACACGCCAGACGCTTGGTGGCAGCTTCGTATGATCTACCAGCCGCTGCTCGAGCACTTGACCGCCAAGGCCGTCAGTGTTTTGGAAGTGGTGAAGTGGTACGATTGCGCCACAGCGTTTCCCGAGCCCGCGCGCCTCGTTGCCGACCCCCGCGGCTGGCGGGGCCGCGAATTTGGCGTGCACATTTGGAGGCCATAATGCGATACGTGATTCAGCGTGGCAATACGCTTTGGGACCTAGCCCGCAAGCACAAGACGACCGTGGACGAGCTTCTGCGGCTGAACCCCCACATCAAAGACCGGAATAAGATCTACGCCGGCCGCACGCTAAACCTGCCGGACCCCGAGCCCCCGCCCCCGCCCAACGTGCAAGCGGTTGTTGGCGAAGCCGAGCCGGTGGAGTTCAAGGCCCCCGTGCACACCACGCCGGCCCAGCCCGTTGACCTTGTGAGCCTCGACCGGGAGCAAGCGGCGGAAGGCATGGAAACCGCATTTGGCCCAGTTGAAACGCTCGCCGGCGCAGTGCCAGGATTCGTCGGCGCGGTGCCACGGCTGGCTCTGATGGCGCCCAAGTACTTGATGCCCGCCGGCACCCCCGTGCTGCAGAGCAACGTGACCGCGATCCCTGGCAGCAAAGGGGTCGCGCAAGCGATGCTGAGTGCTAAGTATCCCTACGCGCCCCGCAGCATCCCAATGACCTGGCGCGATGTCATCTACGGGCCCACGATGAAAGCTAGCTACGAGCTTGTCTATGGCAAAGAGCTTCCCCGGCAGGTGGTCAAGCAAGTAGCTAAGTGGAAAAAGCAACCGCCGCCCGCGGAGTAAAAATGCCCAAGGGAACCAAAGTGCACCGCTGTAAGGAAAAGCTTGTTGGGCGTGGCAAGCCCGCCGGCTCGGCGATTGCGATTTGCCAAAAGGCAACGGGGCAATCCTACGCCACTGGCAAGCCGCTGCGCAAAGGAGCAAAGCGTGGCCAGTGAGTACATGCGGCTGCCGGGGCTCTCGCCGGCACTGAGTCGCCGCGACGCCGACCCGATCCCGCTGCGCGAGCAAGCCGCACGCATGTATCCGCTGCTCGCCCGGCAAGACCGGCCGCCGCAGCCGAGCCCACAAGACCTCATGTTCCGGCTCATGCTGGACCAGGCGAAAACCTATGCCGACTGGCTGGCCGTGCAGGGCTTGATGAATTGGTGGTACACAAACAACGTGGAGCCCCAGCCCCAGTTCCGAAACACTGTGTATGGAAAGTGAAAATGAACTTGTCACGCTCGATGCAAAGGAAGCTGTGCAGCTTGGCGCCCGGTCGCTCCGGGCGTTCGGCCGGCTCTTCCTCCCCCGCACGTTTCGGCAAGCCTCCCCGGCATTCCACGACGAAATTGGGGCTGCGTTGTACAGCCCCGCGCGATATAATGCGTTTCAAATTTTCCGCGGCGGAGCAAAGACCTCGCTGCTCCGGGCGTTCACGGCGCAGCGGATTGCCTACGGAATCTCCCGCACGATCATGTACGTTAGCATAAGCCAGGCCCACGCCGTGCATTCCATCCGCTGGCTGAAGCGGCAGGTGGAGTTTAATCGGCGGCTGGCGGATACGTTCCAGCTGCGAAAGGGCTCGAAGTGGACCGACGAGCTAATCGAAATTGTGCACGGAATCGACTCCATTCCGATCACGGTCATGGCAATGGGCATCACGGGCCAGATTCGCGGCTTTAATATCGACGATTATCGCCCGGATTTGATCGTGGCGGATGATATTCTTAATGAAGAAAACACGGCGACGCGCGAGCAGCGGGAGAAAACTGAGGCGCTTTTCTTCGGCGCGTTGGTGAATTCGCTGGCCCCGCAAAGCGAATCGCCCTTTGCGAAAGCCGTTTTGCTGCAAACGCCGCTGCACCGCGACGACTTGAGCGAGAAGTGCATGCGGGACCCGCAATGGCATGGAGTTCGATTTGGGTGCTTCGATGAACATGAAAACTCTCGGTGGGAAGAGCGCTTCCCCACGCACACGCTACGCGCCGAAAAGGCCTCCGCCATCCTGCGCCGGCATTACGCTATCTGGATGCGGGAGATGGAGTGCCAGCTGGTGGCGAGCGAAGAAGCGCATTTTGATTCAACGCGCCTGCAGTATTGGGACGTGCTGCCTGAGGGCATGTCGGTGGTGCTTGCCATTGATCCCGCTAGTAGCGATTCTCCTGACGCTGATTTTAATGTCGTGATGGCCGTGGGCTTTCATGGGGCGAATGTGTACGTGCTGGACTATTACGCCGAGCGGGGCGTGATGCCCGACGTGGTCGCCGCCCGGTTTTTCGAACTCATTTGGCGCTGGCGGCCGCTGAAAGCCGCAGTGGAGAGCATTTCCTATCAGCGCGTATTGAAGTGGTTTTTGGAGCAGGAAATGCTCAAGCGGCGCGTGTTCATCCCCATCGACGCGGTGCAGGACCGCCGGCGGAAGAGCGACCGGATTTTGCAAGAGCTGCCCGGCCTGGTGCACATGGGTTGCTTATACATCAAGCCAAACATGACCGAGCTGGTGGACCAAATGAGCAATTATGCGCCCGGCCGCGACGCCGACCACGACGACATTCTTGATGCGCTGGCAATGGCCATCACGAGTAACAACCCGGCGCTGCGCGAGCTTGAGGGCGAGTACACGCGGCTCGATGAGGAACTGTACGCGCCGATTGCTGTGGGAGCGTGCCCATGACCCGCCGGCTGAGCCAGGACACGCTGCAAGGGCTTGGCAAACGCTGCCAAGCCTTCATTCAAATGTCGCGCAACAAGCAGGCCAAGCGCGTGGATCAGTGGAACCGCAATGAAGAGCAGTTTGCGGCATACATGCCCGCCCACGACGCTGAGCCCCGCGCGGAGGAGCCGCAATACCGCACGCTCTTTATCCCGTATAGCTATGCCATTGCGATGACCGCGCACACGTATTACACAAGCGTGTTCATGTCGCGCAGCCCGGTTTTGCAGGTGGCCGGCCGGCATGGCGAGGGCGAGATGCAGGTGCAGGCGATGGAGGCGATTTTGGACTATCAACTCCAAGTCGGCGAGATGCTTGTGCCGCTTTTCCTGTGGCTCTTCGACCCGATCAAGTACGGCCACGGCTTCATTGGAACCTATTGGGACGAGGAAACTGTGCGCTGCCGCCGGTGGGTCACGCGGCCCAAGACCTTCATGGGGATCGAGCTGCCGGGGACTGAGGAGCGCGTGGAGGAGGTCACCGACGTTGTGGGGTATACGGGGCACCGGTGCTACAACATCCGGCCGCATGATGCGTTCCCGGACCCGCGCGTGAGCGTGTGGAACTTCCAAAAGGGGCAGTTCTTTGGGCGGTATGTGGAGCTAACCGACGAAGAGCTTGCTGCCGGTGAGCGGGCCGGCGTGTACTTCGACGTGAAGGAATTGCGCCGGGATAGCTACGCTGAAAGCCGGTCGGAGTCGTCTGTGGCGGATTTGCCTGGCGAGGCGGAGCCGAGCGAGTGGCCATTCAATCGCGGCGAAACCCCCGGCTTTTTGAAAGCTTATGAAGTCTTTGTGAAGTGCGTGCCACGCGAGTGGGGCCTGGCCGACAGCGATCGGCAGGAGATTTGGGTCATCACGCTCACGGCGGGCGATTATCGCGTCTTCGGCGTGCGGCCGCTTGGCGAATATCATGGCAAGTTCCCCATTGATGTGCTCATGCAGGAGCCCGATGCGTATAATACGTTTGCGCGCTCGATGATGGAAGTCATGGAGCCGCTGAATGAAACCATCACGTGGCTTGTGAATAGCCATATGTACAATGTGCGGAGCGCGCTGAATAATCAATTCTTGGTCGACCCGAGCATGGTGGTGATGAAGGATTTGGAAAATCCGAATCCGGGGAAACTCATCCGACTCAAGCCGCAGGCGTATGGCCGCGACGTGCGGACGTTCTTCTCGCAGCTTGCGGTGCATGATGTCACCGCGCAGCACATCCCGAATATGCACTTGATGTCTGATATTTTGCAGCGCATCACGGGCGTGACGGACAACATCATGGGCATGGTGAACACGGGCGGGCGGAAGACCGCGACAGAAGTGCGGCAGAGCACCACGTTTGGCATTAATAGGCTGAAGACTACGTGCGAATTCTTCTCCATGGCAGGCTTCGCGCCGTTCACGCAGAAGCTGATTCAGGGCACGCAGCAGCACTATAACGCCGAGCGGAAGCTGCGGGTGGTGGGGGAGCTTGGAATGTTCTCCGAGCGGTTTATAAATGTCACGCCGCAGACGATCGCTGGCTTTTACGACTTTGTGCCGGTGGATGGGTCGATGCCCGTGGATCGATTTGCGCAGGCGAACCTGTGGAACACGATGATCTCCCAGGCCATGCGCGCACCGCAAATCGCGGCGCAGTACGACCTTGGGAAGATTTTTGGGTGGGTGGCGAGCCTGGCCGGGTTGAAGAATGTTCAGCAGTTTAAGGTGCAGGTGGCGGACCCCGCGATGCTAGATCAGCAGGCGCAAGCGGGGAACGTGGTGCCGCTGGATCGGGACTTCGGCCGGCCGCCGGATCAAATGCAGTTGCCTGGAATGGGAGCGACGATGTAATGGAACTTGAGGAAAAAATTCGCGAGCTTGAATTGCTCACGCGCCTGTGGGAGCAATACGCCGTTCCGGTGCTGGCGGAGCAAGTGCAGGACCGAGTAACGTCGGTGTTTCGCAAGGTCGTCACGCCAGAGACCATTTACCAGCAGGAGTATGTGAAGGGCGAGTGCGTGGGGCTGGAGTTGGCGAGCGCGCTGCCGGCGACGCTACTCGAAGAGGCGAAACGTGATTTGGAAAAGGAGAGTGAAGATGGAAGAACTGCGCAGTGCTGAAACCGCTGAACCGTCTGCGGAAGAGTCGCAGATTGACAAGTGGGGTGAGTTGATGAACGACGATGAGCCGGAGCCAGAGCCCGAACGGGAGCCAGAGCCTGCGCCCGAGCCCGAGCCCGAGTCAGAAACTCCACAGACTCCGGCGGAGCAAAAGCCCCAGGAGCAGGAACAGGCGCCAGCCGAGCCGACGCAAGAGCAGCTAAATGAATTCCGCACGCAATTTGAATCGGCAATTGCGTCGCGGTATACGTTTAGCGAAGCTGATGCGTTGCAGCTTCAGACTGAGCCGGAGAAAGTGCTGCCGAAGCTGGCGGCAAAGATGTATGCGGATGTGCTAGAAGATGTAAATCGTATGATTCAGCAGAGCATTCCGGTCGCGGCACAGTATGCGCAGCAGGCGCAGCAAGCCGCAGTGCAGGAAGAACGGGCCAGGGGGGAGTTTTTTTCCGCGTGGCCCGAGCTGCGGAACTACGAAGCGCAGGTTCTGGCAATGGGTGATGCGTTTAGGAAGATGAATCCCAATGCGTCTCCGCAAGAGACGATTCAGCGGGTGGGCGAAATTACCATGGCCGCGCTTGGCTTGCAGCGGAAAAAACCGGCACAGCAGCCGCCGTACAAGCCAGCCGGTGCGGGCAGGGTGGCGCAGCCAGCCCCCCAGCCGAGCAAGTGGGAGCAATTCCTAACCGAAGATTGAATTGAAAGGAGATTGAAATGAGTGGAATTGCAGGATTACGTGGTACTGGTACCACTGACTATGCAGCTGATGAGCGCCCGAAGAGCTTTCGGGAGATGATCTTGTGGCGGGACCCAAACGGGATGACCCCGCTGACCGCACTGATGTCGAAAATGCGGACGGAGCCGACTTCCGACCCGGAGTTCAGTTGGTGGGAGGAAGAGCTTTCGCCCCCGCGGGTGCAGCTTGCGGCGCAAATTGTGACCGCTGGCACTGCGATGACCGTATTCACTACTGGCGACTTCACCGCGCTGGACTTTGTCGCGGGGGATTTGCTGATGGTGGAGGGTGCTACGGCCGTTGGCACGACGCATTGGGAAATCATCGAAGTAACGGCTACGCCAACCGCGAGCAACGTGTTGACTGTGTCGAAGGGTGCTGCTGGCACTACGCCGGCGACGGTAGCCACGAGCACGTGGGTGGTGCGAATCGGATCGGCCTTCGCTGAAGGTACTGACCCGGCGGCTGCCACGTTCCGCAGGCCGACCAAGTTCTTCAACTTTACGGAGATTTTCAAGACCACGTACTCGATCTCCAAGTCTGCGAAGCGGACGGAGTTTAGGACGGGTGATCCGTTGAAGAACGATAGAAAGCGGAAGTCGTTCTTGCACGCGCAGCAGCTGGAGCATGCAGCGATGTTTGGCTCGCGGTTTGAGACTGTTGGGCCGGCGTCGGCTGGTCCGGGCGCTAATGCGCGCCCGAACATGCCGAAGCGGTACACGGGTGGCTTGGCGTTCTTCCTGCGCGGCCAGCATAGCGGCACCACGCCAACCATGTTCGTCACTGCGGCGGCGTCGATGACGGCGGAAGTGTTCCTCAACGCGACGTTCCGGATGTTCGACTATGGGTTCACTGGGGCGGGGAATGAGCGCATTGCGCTGTGCGGCAATGGGTTCCTGAACCGGATGAACAACGTGGTTCGGACGGACCCGACTACGCGGATCAACCACGAGGGCTCGATCAAGGCGTTTGGGATGAAGCTGGGGGTGTGGGATTTGCCGCAAGGCACGATCTACTTCCGCAGCCACCCGATGATGAACGTGAACCCGAAGTTCACCAACGCGGCGTTTTTCATTAATCCGGCCGGGATTACTTGGCGGCCGCTGCGGGGTCGGGATACTGACTTCGAGGATAACATCCAAACGCCTGGCGCGGATTACTTCGCCGGACAGTGGCTGACGGAAGGTGGGTATGAGTTTAACCACCTGCGGAGCATGCTGTATATTGAACTGACGTAATGGAGCCAATTGCGGGGTGAGATTGGTTCCGCTTATTCCCCAGGGGCCCAGTCCCCTGGGGCTTTTTTCAAAGGAGCTTAATGCAAATGTGGTTTTGTCCTGCACTTAAACGTCCCGAGGCGCTTCGCCGCCTTGCGGATTCATGGGAGAAGTATGAAGCCGGCACGCCGCTTGTGGTTCGCGTGTGGGAGGATGATCCGCGGCGGGAGGAGTACTTTGCGCAGAAGTGGCCCGCCGGGTGGGAGTTTTATGTTTCGGATACGGAGCATACGGCGCAAGCGCTGAATGAGTTTTTTGCTAAGTATCCAGACGAGCCCGTGTATGGGTATATCTCCGAAGACGTGGTGCTGACGGGGCAGGGCGGCCTGGCGCACTTGGAAGCGCTCGCGGAGCCATTTTTCATTGCGTATCCGAATGACACGCGGCATCGGAACACGCTGCCTACGTACTGCGCGATTGGAGGGGATTTGGTGCGGACGCTTGGGTGGTTCGCCCCGCCGTTTTTGAAGCAGCGGCACATTGAGCAGGTGTGGAATGTGCTCGGTAGGCACTGCGGCTTGCTGCGGTATGCGCCCCAGGTGGTCTTTTATCAAGACGCTGCGCGGCGCGAGACGGAGGTTTCCACGCCGGACAATGTTGCCTTCAGCGGCTATGTGGCGGGCAACGCGGTGAAAATGGACCTGGCGCTGATTCAGCAGACGCTGCAGTGGGTGGAGAATCAAATTCGAAAGGAGGCTGGTTTCGATGAGGCGGAGTTTGTACATAGTCGTCCGGAAGAACAAGTGGTACAAGCCCGGGACGTTTCTGGAAGTGTGGGAGGACGGGAGCGTACAGGAGAAGTGCAAGAGCTGGTCGGGGAGCTTGGGCGGGTATCGGGGGCTGGTGCTGCCAAAAATGCCCAACGACCTGCGGGAGGCGGCGTTATTGATACGCAAGCGCGGGCTGGACTTTCGAATGGGGGGCTCCCTTTCGCCATAGAGGCGAAGGATTATAAGTACAAGGACATTAGCGTGCTGGTGGGCATTCCGAACACCGGCGAGTGGAAGAGCGGAATGGCGATGAGCGTCACGCTCATGACCGCGGATTTTATGCAGAGTGGTTTGCCTGGTCTGCGCAGCCGGCAGTTGATTTTCAACAGCGCGGAGTCCAGCATGCTGGTGACGAACCGGCACCACGCAGTAAAGCGGGCGCTGCAGGAGAATGCGACGCATTTGCTCTTTATTGATAGTGATATGACATTCCCGGCGTGGGCGCTGAAGAAGCTGCTGATGCACGATTTGCCGTTCGTAGCAGCGAACTGCACCAAGCGGACTTTTCCGGTGACCGGGACGGCATTTGACTTTGAGGGAAATGTGATCGATTCGAGCACGAGGACGGGCTTGGAGGTGGTGCGGCAGGTGGGTTTGGCGTTTGCGCTGATTCGGCGGGATTTGCTTGAAGCGCTGCGCCCGCCGCTCTTCATGATGGAGTGGATCGACGGCATAAAGGAATACTGTGGGGAGGATGTTTTCTTCGCGCAGAAAGTGCAAGAGGCCGGCTTCGATGTGGTGATCGACCACGATTTGTCCAAGTACATTGGGCACATTGGAAGCTTTACGTTTGGCTATGGGCAGGCGGGGGCAGCCGCTCCGCCACATTGGAGGGTTTGAGATATGAGCACGGTTATTCAGGGAATTGGCGCGGACGCGATTGAGTCGCTCGGGAGCGTGAACCGGGCGCTGATGGTTTTCAACACGGCGATTCCGAGCGCTGAAAATGCGCTAGCGGGGATGTATAATGCGAGCCCCGTGTGGAAGAAGGTGCGGGTGACTGCGACGGGGCTAGTGTCGGCTGTGGGGGCTGGCCGGATTTTTGGCGGGCTGAGCTATATCTCGGGCACCGCCCCGACTGCGATTGCGTATGACGCGCTGACCGCGGATACCACTAACCAGCTTTGGGCGGGCGCGGCACCTGTGGTGGACCGAGCGCCAATAAATTGCTTGGGCAACGCGTCCAATGTGCTAACGTTTGGCGTGGAACTTACCAATGGGCTGTTTCTAACGCTTGGCGGTACGAGCCCGGTGCTGTGGGTTTGGTATCGGTGAGGGGTGCAAAATGCCTGAGTATTGGGTTGATCCGAGTAACGGGAACGACGCGAATAATGGGCTGAGCCCGGCTACGCCCTGGCTGCGGATTCCGGGGCAGGCTGGTGCAAATGCGGTCGCTGCGGGCGACATTATCAACGTGCGCAACGGGACGGTTTCGTATCTGCCGATCAGCGTGCCGGCGAGCAATCTCACGTATCGGGGCTACGGGCTGGCACCGAACAAGCTGGTTTTGACGCAGCCGCACCACCTCGACCCAAGCCGAACGTATGACATCACGGTGGTACGCGAGCCGGGCGTACATGAGGGGATGTGGGTTTTGGATGTGTCGGCCACATCCTTAACGGGCATTTATATAGATAATCCGCGCACGAACGTCACGATTGAAGACGTTTCGATCATTGGTGCAGAGGTTGCGGCATCGTCGGCTCTTGTGCTTGGAAGTAACGCCTACACAGGCGGATCTGCCAATCATGTTGTTCGGCGTTGTGAAGTGCAAAGCAGTTCAGCTAGTGGGTTTGCTGCCTTCGCTGCTGGCGTTACTGTGGAATTTTGTGCTGTTCGCCGATGCGTAAACAACTGCGTGACGCTTTTGGTAGCGACTGATGATACGACTCGGCGGGCGGGCACGGACATTGTGCGTTATTGTGACTTGCGCAACCCGAATATGAACCGAGCCGGAGAAGACGTGGGTACGTTTGGCGTGAATTTAAACACTGGGCACATACAGGGCGTAAATAATAGCCGCTTGATTATGCACTCGATATACTTTCGAAAGGATACTTTGGCTGCGCGGACTGGCTGGCTACACGACTTCAATGGCGGCTTGGTTATGTCGCGGATTCACATCACTGGGCGCGGGCCATGTGGTTTTGCGCACGGCACGATCGGTGGGGATTGGATTATCCGGCGCGTGTACGCAGATATGTTTGGTCGCGATGCGAGTGGGATCAGCCACCCGCTGTTTAACTACGGCGCGGCTTCTGGCACCACGCAAACGCAGGCGATTAAAACGGGCCGGCGGATGTTGATGACCGGCGTGGTAGTGAATGGCAATATGTCATTCTTGTGGTCTGCGAATAATCCGAGCAATGGCTTGGCGTGGGATGGGGAGATTATTATCGCTAATTGCACGGCACTTGCCCGCAGGCCGCGCGGCTTGAGCCACGATGGGCTAATAAGCATGACCGTGGGCACAGACACGCTTGGCACGAACTTCCGGTTCCGAGCGATTAACAACGTGCTGGATGGCGGCGGGCAGATGCCAGTTGTGCGCTTTGAGGATGCGTCGTCGAGGTTTGAATATACTGCCAACATTTCGCCACCTGGGTCGCAGTATTTCATAGACCCGACGGCATACACGAGCATCGGTGCGTTTGAATCTGCGCTTACCGCCGGCGGCGCGACAGCGCGGCTCAATATCCAGGAGCCGCCACAGCTTGATGGCGCGTTCCGGCCCAAGATGGACTCAGTGTGCATTGGGAATGCAATATTGCTCGACCACCCCGTTACGGCATTCGACGGGATGCCGATTAAGGCGGCTCCGGACATTGGCGCGGCGCAGAATAGGCAAACCTTCACTAGATCGCAAGGGAGGGAGTGGTGGTGGTGGGTTTAATCCGCTGTCTGGCGGCGGTGGTGGCGGCTTCTTGCTGCTTGGTGCTCCGAGTGGGCTTGGCGTCGGCGGGCCCACTCTAGGCGGGGAGGTATAAGGACCATGACCGAGGAAAATTTGCGCAAGTCGCCGTGCTGGTATTGCCGCAACAAAGAGTTCACGACGCGGTTCAAGGGCAACGGCGTGCCGTATTGGGATTATCAGTGCTTCTATCCGGAGCACTGGCAGCACTTTGGGCGGAAGGACGTGTTGACGTTCTGCCGGGATTATGACGAAGTGACGAATGAGGCTTCAATTTTGTGAGGAGAAAGCTATGCTGCAGGGTTATCGCACGATTATCTCCGCGTCAATTGCGCTGCTTGGCGCGGTGTTGCAGCAATTTGGTGTGGAGATTGATCCAGAGGGCTTGACCACTGCGGTCATGACGATCGGCGGGGCGGTTGGGGCGATTTATTTCCGGCTCAAGGCGAGGCCGTGATGCCCGAGCGACTGGAACAGCACATTGGCACCATTCTGCAAATGATGGTGCTCGGGCTGCTGGCGTGGACGCTGAAGTCGTCGGTGGAGACGCAGACCGACGTCGGCATTTTGAAGGCTAAGGTTGAGGCGCTGCAGATTGCCGTGGCGCAGGGCGCTAGCGAGCAGTATAGCCGAGCGGACGCGCAGAAAGAGTTTGGGCATGTGTGGGCTGAGCTGGGCCGCATACACAACCGGCTGGAGCGGCTGGAAGCGCGGAGGGCGCGATGATTGCGGATATTACCAAGGCGGAGTTTATCACGTATGTCAAATCGCGCCTTGGGCGTGCGACGGACGACGAGCTGAATCCGCTGATCGAGTTAGAGGCTACGCTGGCGCAAGACGAGCTTGAGCAAAAGCCCTGGCACCCGTGGTTTTTGCTGGAGCGGCGCGAAGTTGCCTTGCCAGCCGCGGTTGCGGATGTGGAAGTAAGCGCGTATGCACTGCTGGAAGATCGATACGACGCAGCAATATGCCGTGCAGCGGATCACGTTTGCTTGCTTCATGATGAACTGCAGAAGATTCGGCATGCGGTGCAGCAGGCCGGGAGTAAAACGGGCCCGCCGACGCATTTTCACTTGCACGCGCAGCGGCTCTATGTGTATCCGCGCCCGGATCAGGCGTATACGCTGCTTGTGATGGGATATTGGGCGCAGCCGCCGTTTCGTGGCCTCGCGCCCACAGCGGCAAATGCTTGGCTGCGATATGCGTTTGATTGGCTGGCGGCGGCGACGTGCTTCCGGCTGGCGCGACACATGCGCGACACGGAAGCAATCGCAATGTTTGCGGCTGAAATGCAGCGCGCAGAGGCGCAAGTGTACGCCCAGCACGTGGCCTATACGGAGGCCGGGCGGGATCGTGTAATGGGAGGCTGAAATGCCAATTGAGAGTGCAGATTACGTTCATCAGCTTGTAATTTCTAACCCAGTCGACACGACTGACCAAGTCGCTTCGCTTGGTGCGCACACGCGAATGATCAAGCGTGCGGTTAAGAATACATTTCCGAACGTTGGCGGTGTGGTTAGCGCGACGCATACGGAGATGAACTACCTCGTGGGTGTGACTGCGCCGATTCAGGCGCAGATAAATGCACTTAGTGGTGGCGGAGGTGGTGGCGGTGGCGGTGGCGGTGGCGGAGGTGGTGGCGTACCTGCTGGCACGATTATTTGGCGACCATCGTGTCCGACTGGCTACTTGCCATGTGATGGCGCGGTGTACAGCAAGACGGCACATGCGAGCTTGTACTCGGCTATTGGTGATGGTTATTCCATGGCACGCGATACCTATATTAATGGAAAACCATATATCCAACAATATAATTTTAACAACATTCGTCGAGATGATTTTGCAAGCTGGAGCACAGGTACGTCATTACCAGAGCCTGTACAACATGCGCAAGTTTTCGTAACTAGTAGTCATGTATACGTATTTGGGCGTCATTGGACTGAAACTGACTCAACACCCATTTATGCTGCATTGATTAATACAGATGGCACGCTTGGAGACTGGGTACTACATTCGATGTATCCTGGTATGCGTTGGGGGGCTCAGACGCTTGTGACTAGCACTAGAGTATATTTACTTGGGGGAGTAGATAACTCAGGTTTAACCACCACTGTTTCCGTTGCAACACTTAACCCTGATGGCACGATTTCGGGGCCGTGGTCAACTGCTGGTGCTTTGCCTGGCTTTTTTCGATATGGTCAAAGAGTTGTAGTTGGCAATCGAGTGTATCTTCTTTGCGGAGAAACGACTAACCAAATCTACTCCGCGCCAATAAACGCAGATGGGACGCTTGGAACTTGGACAACCGCTTCAACAACAGTGCCCACTGCGTCTGGTATTTCAAGAACACACGTTACCGTTTTTGCTGGTAGAGTATACATATTTGGTGGTGATGTAAATGCGGGCGGGATGCTTCTTACAGTTTACTACGCGACAATCGACGGGGCTGGAAACGTTGGGTCATGGGTAACGACTACGAGCTTGCCTGCAAAACGCTCTAGTGGATATTGTGTTTTATCTGGCAATAAAGTATATATAATTGGCGGTTTAAACGATTCTGGCGTCTATGTCACCACCGTTTATACTGCATTGATTGACGCCTTAGATGGCACAATTTCTTCATGGTCAAGCGTTAGTCCATTACCAGCTCCACTTGGTACTGGGCGAGTGATTGTAGTCAATGGTAGAGTACATATAATTAGTGGGGCATATGGACCTCATTTCATAGATCTGATGTCCCTGGTGTATTCTGTGCCGCTAACCGGAATTGATGCTGGTTCGTGGGCGGTTAGTACGTCGCTGCCTGTCGCTAGAATGTCCGGACAAGCCATTGTAACAAACAATCGTGTGTATTTGCTTGGTGGATACGACGGCAGTAGTTATGTGAATACTGTCTACACTGCACCTGTTAACAGTGATGGTACACTCGGTTCGTGGAGCGCTGCCGCGCCATTGCCCGTCGCACTTGGACATAGCCAAGCTGTTATTACGAAAAATAGGGTATATCTAATTGGTGGACGAACAAATAGTGGCGTTATCTCAACTGTCTACACCGCGCCAATCAACCCAGATGGTACTTTAGGCACGTGGGCAACCGCCCCAACATCGCTACCTGGTCCGCTTGGGCACAGCCAAGCCGTTGTGACTACAAATAGGGTATTTATGCTTGGTGGTCAAGCTAGTGGGCCCTCTCCCACTAACGTTGTATATACTGCACTCATTGCCGAAGATGGTACAATTGGCGAGTGGACAACGGCTGTTGGAACTCTTTATAATTCACTTCAAAATAGTCAAGCAATCGTAACCAAAGATCGAATATATTTGATCGGTGGGCGTGTGTCCAGTTCTCCAGCGTTTGGTTCGACTAGTCAGTGGTTTACTGCGCCAATAAACCCTAATGGTTTGATTGGAGCGTGGTCAGATGGAGGCAGTATAGGCCTAAAAATTGAAAATGCCTGTGCTATTGTAAATAGTAACCGTGTGTATGTGCTTGGTGGGAGTTCGGATTCGGATGCCGCCAGTAGAGTCATTAAAACTACGTCAATTCATGCAAATGGTAATATCGTAGCGTGGACAGACACTCCAACGTTGATGCCAGCTGCAATACGTGAAGGTCATATTGTTATAACCAACGGCAAGCTTCATATAATTGGCGGGCGTGGTGTTAAAGGTGAATACTCATATGCAATTCTTACGACCGATTTCTCAGGTGGTTATAACAACTACACGGATCGATCATACCTTATGAAACCTACTGCAACACAGTTCAATGTTCCATACATACCACCAATGGCGTTTGGTGTGCCAGGGCATCAGAGCTTTGTTGCTTGCATTAAGACGTAGTTGCTATGCTCACGCGAATTAGCAACTTTTCACAGGCGGATTACATTCCGGACATCCCGGCGCACACGACGCCGCTGCACGTGATTTCAGACGTGTCCAATGTTCGCATTCGTGCGAACAAGCTGCAGAAGTTTCG
>Ga0209207_1000738_pt1 | contig 17972 bp, 14 predicted proteins | sample SaghotsprinmetaG_FD_184140 | JGI IMG/M metagenome (GOLD analysis project Ga0209207, IMG submission 184140) | Hot spring microbial communities from South Africa to study Microbial Dark Matter (Phase II) - Sagole hot spring metaG (SPAdes) (version 3) | ecosystem: Environmental > Aquatic > Thermal...
GATGCGTGTAGTTGACTGATACTAATAGGTCGAGGATTTAATCACTTAACAACAACAAATAGACATTAATTATTTAGAAAGCCCATCAAACAACATCATATTTATTATTCGGTTTTGAGAGAATCAACTCTCAATCTGGTGATAATGGCAAAGTGGTCACACCTGTTCCCATACCGAACACAGAAGTTAAGCACTTTAGCGGCGAAGATAGCTATGCAAGCCATAGTGAAAATAGCTCATCGCCAGGTAACAAAGCTCCCAATTAGGGAGCTTTTCTTTAGCCTTTTATTCTATGGTATAATTTACCTCTAGAGGAATTATGGAAAAAGTATATCTATCTAAAAGTTATGAAGACACTCAGAATATTGCTTATAAAATTGGTTCAAAAATAAATGAACCAATGGTTTTTCTTTTAAGTGGTGATCTTGGAGCGGGGAAGACGACATTTACACAAGGTTTAGCTAAAGGTCTTGATATAACCAAGACAATCTCTAGTCCTACATTCACGATTATGAAGAACTATAATGGTAGATTGGCGTTGAATCATATCGATGCCTATCGACTTGAATCTTTGCATCAAGACTTAGGGTTTGAGGAATTAGTGGGGACGATCGGTGTAACTGTGATTGAGTGGCCAGATTTTCTTGAGGAATTATTTCCTGAGGAATATCTAAGAATAAATATTTTAAGAATTAGTAAAAATAAACGTAAAATTCTATTTAATCCTAAAGGATTAAAGTATGAGAAATTGATTGAGGATCTTATATGATAACATTAGCTATTGACACATCATTTCATTATTTAACCTTAGTGTTGTATCGTGATAAAGAAATAATTAGCTCTATTCAAAAGGAAGCTTTTAAGCAGCAGTCTGAAACAATACTTGTAGAAATTAAAACTCTTTTTGACTCGGTTAAGATTAGTCCAAAAGAGCTAAAAAGAATTGTATTAACAGATGGTCCTGGAAGTTATACTGGGCTTAGAATTGGAATGACTGTCGCGAAAGTTTTAGGTGCTCTCGCTAATGTTGAAGTTTATACATTATCGTCTTTACATGTTTTAGCAGGACTAGAAAAAAATGTGCACGTATTATTGGATGCTCGAGCGAAAAGAGCATATTATGCACATTATCATGAAGGTATTCCGCTTATAAACGAACGAGTTATTTTGTTATCAGATTTTGATGACTTAGATACGAGTAATTTTAAAATTTTCGGTGATGGGAATCTTATTTCAAATGAAAAGAACTATCCTGACTATACAAAACACTTTATGGATTTACAAGATTATTGGAATAAAGTTGATAATATCCATGCATTAGTTCCACGTTATTTAAAAGATAATGAGGCTTATCATTCATGATTCGATCTATGAATCTGTCTGATTTAGACCAAGTTTGTGAAATAGAAATTGAAGCATTTTCGCATCCATGGACAAAAGAAGATTTTGAAATAGAGTTACAATCAAATCCATATGCACACTATTTTGTCTTGGTTGATAATGAAGTCATTAAAGCATATATCGGTGTTTGGTTGATATATGAAAGAGCTCAAATAACGACTATTGCGGTAAAAGAAGATTTTAGAGCTCAGGGTTTATCGAAAATATTGATGAAATTTTTAGATACATTATGTATTGAAAATAATATCGAAGAAGTAAGTTTAGAAGTTAGAATCAGTAATATCAAGGCTATAAATTTGTATCACCGTTTTGGCTTTATAAAAAAAGGAATAAGAAAAGATTATTATCAAGATAATCATGAAGATGCATTTTTAATGGTTAAAGAAGTAAGAGGAGATTAATATGAAAATATGTGCAATTGAAACATCTTGTGATGAAACAGCTGTAGCTATCATTGAGAATGGACATACAGTATTGAGCAATATTGTTTCATCACAAATCAATACTCATGCGGCTTTTGGAGGTGTAATTCCTGAAGTTGCGTCTCGTATCCATATAGAGAATATCTCTATTGTTTTAGAAGAGGCTATTACAACGGCTAATATTAAGATTGATGATATTGATGCGTTTGCGATTACACAAGGTCCAGGGTTGATTGGTTCGTTGCATGTTGGGCTTATAGCAGCTAAGACTTTATCGTGGTTCTATAACAAACCTCTTATTCCAATTCATCATATAACAGGGCATATTTATGCGAATCAGTTTGTAGATAAGCTGGAATATCCTTTGTTGGCACTAGTTGTGTCAGGTGGGCATACTGAATTGGTATTACTTAAAGAAGAATATAAGTTTGAAATACTCGGTTCAACCCAAGATGATGCGATTGGTGAAGCATATGACAAAGTTGCGCGCGTTATGGGATTGCCTTATCCAGGTGGTCCTCACATTGATCGTATTGCGAAAGATGGTAAGAAAAATTATCGATTACCTAAGGTTAAAACACAGAAACCTCTTGATTTTAGTTTTAGTGGTTTAAAGTCTGCAGTATTACAGTTAATCCAGAGAAATAAAAATGAGATTATAAAAGAAGATTTGGCTTATGCATTTCAAGAAGCTGCACTCAATGAAATTATTGAGAAAACAAAATTAGCTTTAAGTATGTATCAAGTTAAACACTTTGTGTTAGCAGGAGGAGTTGCGGCAAACTCAAGATTAAGAGAACGAGTTAATGATCTAAAGTTGATACAACCTGATTTAAAAATAACTATACCTCCTATGTGGTGCTGTACCGATAATGCGGCAATGATAGGAGCAGTTGCTTATGTTGCATATCAACATGGTGTTAGAGGTGATCTTGATATTAGTGCAAATCCTGGTTTAGATTATGCGTGAAGATTATGAAAATATTCACAAACTATAAGTCTTGTGTTAAAATATTATAAGGTGGTAATAAAATGAACAGTTTAAAACAAATGGTGCCAAAGGCAACTTTACAGCGATTTCCTGTATATTTAAAAGCGTTAAGAAAACTAGATAATCTAGGTGTTCAACGTATTATGTCTCGTGAGCTTTCGGAGTTTGTCGATATTGAGCCGACAACCATACGGCGTGATTTTTCATTTCTTGGATCACTTGGTAAACAAGGGTATGGATATGATGTTAAGGCACTAATTGATGTGTTTGAACGTCATCTTGGTGGAAAATTTGAAGAGAAATTAATTATTGTAGGGGCAGGGAATCTTGGCCGTGCTTTAATGAATTATAATCGCTGGAATCATGTAGTGGGTGAGATAGTTTGTGCATTTGATATTGAACCTAATAAAACAGGTGCAATGTATGAAATTCCAGTTTATCCTTTAAGTGAATTAAAGGAACGTATACCTGAAGGATGCAGAATTGCGATTTTAACTGTATCAAAGGATGTACAAGAAACAGTAAATTTATTGATTGAATCGGGTGTAAAAGGGATTGTAGATTTTACACACGAACATATTCAAGTGCCAAAAGGTGTGAATATAAAAGCAGTTGATGTTGTATCAATGATACAAGAGTTAGTATTCGAAACAAATTCTATTTCGTAGGAGCAAATATGGAAGCATTAATGACAGTTAGAGAATGTTATGAGATTGTAAAAGAAGGTTCGATTATCGAAATTGAATCCATGGATATTGTTCAAATTCAAGGTTGGGTTAGAACAAACCGTAGTAATAAAAATATAGGTTTTATTGAATTAAACGATGGAACATATTTTAGGAATGTTCAATTAGTTTATTCAAATGAATTAGAGAATTTTGAAGATGTAAGTCGTTATCTTATTGGTACTGCTCTGACTGTTGTAGGGAAGTTTAAATTGACTCCTAATATGAAACAACCGTTTGAAATAGAAGTTGTTTCAGTTGCGCTTGAAGGAGCTTGTGCAGCGGATTATCCTTTACAAAAGAAACAACATTCTTTTGAGTACTTAAGAGAAATAGCTCACTTACGTCCTCGTACGAACACTTTTAGTGCTGTATTTAGAGTTCGGTCTGTTTTAAGTATGGCAATTCATGAATTCTTTCAAAACCAAGGATTTGTATATGTACATGCGCCTATTATTACAGGTAATGATGCGGAAGGTGCTGGTGAAGTGTTCAATGTCACAACTCGCACAGATGCAAATTATGAAGAAGATTTCTTTGGTAAGAAAGCAAGTCTTACCGTTTCGGGGCAGCTTCAAGCGGAGGCATTTGCATTGGCCTTTAGAGATGTTTACACATTTGGGCCTACTTTTAGAGCTGAAAACAGTAATACAGCACGACATGCAAGTGAGTTCTGGATGATTGAACCTGAAATTGCGTTTGCGGATTTAGAGGATGATATGAATCTTATCGAAGATATGGTTAAGAGTTGTATACAGTATGTTCTTGAGAATGCCGAAGAAGAAGTTAAGTTCTTTAATGAAAGAATTGATACTACATTATTAGAACGTTTGAACTTAGTATTAGAAACACCATTCGCAAGAATGACATATACTGAAGCAGTTGAACATTTGAAGAGTGCACCAGTTAAGTTTGAGTTTCCAGTTGAATGGGGAACAGATTTACAATCTGAACACGAGCGTTATATTTGTGAACAGATCGTAAAAGGTCCAGTCTTCTTAATTAACTATCCAAAAGATATAAAAGCGTTCTATATGCGCTTAAATGATGACAAAAAGACAGTTGCAGCATGTGACTTACTTGTCCCAGCTATAGGTGAGTTAGTTGGTGGATCACAACGTGAAGAACGCTATGACTATTTAAAAACTCGAATGGAAGAAATGAATATTCATGAAGAAGGATTAAAATGGTATCTTGATTTACGTAGATATGGTGGGTGCCAACATGCAGGGTTTGGATTAGGTTTTGAACGTTTCTTAATGTATATTACGGGAATGCAAAATATTCGTGATGTCATACCTTTTGCGCGTACTCCAAAGAACCTAGATTATTAAGGAGGTTTAGATGGTTTATCAACCAAGAGTTGTCCCAAAAAGAAAAAGAAGATTTAAATGGCGGGTCATAATCCCGTCTTTTATCTTGATTATACTTATTGGTTATATAATATTTAATCTATTATTTCCTAAAGAACTACTTATTGATACACCAAGTTTTGTGATATGTGATTATAGTTTTACTAAAACTCAATCTGTTTTAAATGAGTTAGTTTATGAAGAGAAAATTGAACTAAATGATTATTTATTCTATGGTGAAACTCTGAATATCTTTAATAATACGTTTGATATTAATCAAGCTGACTATTTTATTGGTAAAACAATAAAACTTAAAAACATATGTGATAAAAGTGAATGGGTCTATATGTTAGGTAGAAACGTTGATGAGCATATACCTTTAGAGAACTTACCAAGTGGTTTTTATGAGGTATTCGTTGTCGATTCACTAAAAGAGAAGAGATTAGTTACTACATCAGAATTATATGATGAGTTTTATACAATTAGAAGGAATGGATTAAATAAGAAAATAAACTTAATTTCCGATAAAGATTTGTTGAAGGACAAAGATGATGCATTACCAATAATGGATGATAACTACTTTTTTATTCAAATTAAAAATCAAACACTTGAGGAGGATAATCTTGAAGTTTATGATGTTTATCTTGATGCGGCACATAGTACAAAGAGTTACAATTTTGTCGAAAAAGGTAGAACCGCGAATAATTTAGTTGAAGCGGATGAGTTGTTCAAAATTGCCGTTGCAGTTAAGGAAAAATTAGAGGCAAAAGGATTAAAAGTTCTTTTATCTCGTGAAAATGAAGATACTGTAATTAATCAGTATGGTATTGATGGTAGATTGTATAATGCTTATCAAGCTAATGTAAAGCATTATATTGAGTTTAATTTGAATTTTACAACAAATGAAGATACACGAGGTAGTCGCATTATTTATTCCTCTTATGCGTCTAACAGATTTGCGACTGCACTATTTAGATCATATATAGCAACCCCAGGATTAGTACCATATGGTCGTCAAACAAGTACAAACATTGCAGGAGTTGTTGCATCCAGTCGATATAATAACTTAGATTCATATCCTGTTATTCGTGAAGCTGGTGGAAGAATTCTTTCAGCAGGGACAATTTCTGAATTAGCGATTGAACAGAATAGTGAATTCAATAAAGAAGAAAGAAAAGGGATTCAATCTGTGAGTTTAGAGTTATTCTTTATTTCAAGCACACTTGATGTGAATGTATATAAAAATCAGTTTGATCTTATGATTGATAATATTGTTAGTGGGTATTTAAGATATCTAGGAATGGAATGATATGACGTTACAATTATCAAGGGCATCAAAATCTTTTGGTGCGGATATACTATTTGAGAATTTAAATTTTGAGATTAAACCCAATGATAAAATTGCCATAATTGGTAGAAATGGTTGTGGTAAAACAACTTTGCTTAAAATATTGGCCGAAGAATTAGAGTTGAATACAGGGGATATATTTAAACCTAAAGATCTTACAGTGGGGTATTTAGCTCAAGCGAGTTTTAAGGATGAAAATCTTATTGTTGAAGATTACTTTTTAGCTTTGTTTAAACCATTGTTTGTTTTGGAAGAAAAAATAGCTTTATGTGCAGAAATGCTTAAACATAATAGTAGTGAGGAATTATTAAATCAGTTTGCAAGTCTAAGTGAGAATTATGAGCGCTTAGGCGGATATACCTATAAACAGGAAATGATGACGATTTTTACTCAATTCGGCTTTTTTGAGAGTGATCTAAAGCGAAGAATCGGGGAGTTTTCTGGTGGACAAAAAACACGACTGGCGTTTGTATATTTACTACTAAGTAAACCAGATATCTTATTATTGGATGAGCCTACAAATCATCTTGATATGAGTACGATTGAATGGTTGGAAACCTATTTAAATCATTATGAAAAAGCATTAGTGTTTGTATCACATGACCGAATGTTTATAGACCATGTAGCAAAATCAATTGTAGAAATGGAATTTGGTGAACTAACAACATATTATGGGAATTATGCTTCGTTTCAAGCACAAAAAGCGTTGAATCAAGAAAAGCAATTATCAGCATTTAAACGTCAACAAAAAGATATTGAACGATTAGAAACATTGATTGAAAAATTTAGATATAAGAAAAATAAAGCTAAGTTTGCACAGTCTAAGATAAAGTATTTAGATAAGCTAGAAAAAATAGAAGCCCCAAAAGAAAACAAACGGAATTTTAAAGCTCGATTTTTTGCGAAGACACGTGGTGGCAAACAAGTATTACTCGTAAAGGAGTTAGAAATTGGATATCATGATTCATTGGCTAAGATAAACCTAGAACTAAACCATGGGAATCATTGTGCTGTTGTTGGTCCTAATGGGCATGGCAAATCGACTTTTCTTAAAACTATACTGGGTAAAGTTCCAGCATTGAGTGGTGAGTTTCTTTTAGGCCATCAAATTGATATCGGGTATTTTGATCAAGAACAAATCGAATTTAAAAGCAATCAAACAATCATTGAAGATTTATGGGATGCTTATCCTGATATGACTCAGACTGAGATTCGAACAGTCTTAGGTTCTTTCTTGTTTACTTCTGATGAAGTATTCAAGGAAGTTAATGTCCTCTCGGGTGGCGAAAAGGTCCGTTTAGCGTTAGCTAAACTAATGTTAAAAGGATCAAATTTACTTATATTAGATGAACCCACAAATCATTTGGATATTCCTGGTAAAGAAGCATTGGAGAGATCATTAAGTGAATATGAAGGAACGATTCTATTTGTCTCACATGATCGTTATTTTGTGAATAAAATGGCTAAAGGGATATTAAGTATTGAGAGTGGCCAAGCACAGTACTATCAAGTTGGGGACCCAATTGTTGAAAAGGTTGAAGTTAATCAAAAGATTGAGAAAGAAGTTAAATCAAATCAAAAGCCAATTCAATCTAATTCAAGAATCAACAAACAGATATTAAAGATTGAAGAATCTATTGCGCTAAAAGAAGAAGAATTAGCGATTGCGCGTGAGAAGCGCTTTGATCCATTCTATTATCATAATCATTTGAATATGCAAGATTTGGATGAATCGATTGATGTGATTCACAATCAAATTAATGCGTTGATGAAAGAATGGGAAAGCTTGCATGAACAATTAAACAAAAGTAGTCAAGGCGAGTCGGATACGCTATAATAGTATCGTTCAAAAAGGAGAAACAACTATGGGAAATTGTATCGTAGCGCAAAGTGGTGGACCTACATCTGTCATTAATGCGACTTTAGCTGGTGTTGTCAAAGGAAACCAATTAAATCCAATTTATAAGACTGTATATGGTGGATTAAATGGAATAGAAGGTATTCTACAAGAAAAATTTGTTGATTTAACGCATATGAGTGAAGAAGAAAATTATATTCTTCGTCAAACGCCATCAAGTGCATTGGGTTCATGTCGTTATAAATTAAAGAGAACTAATGTTGCTGATTTCGAAAGATTGTTCGAAGTGTTAGAAAAATACGATATTGATACGATGTTTTATATCGGTGGTAATGACTCAATGGATACTGTATATGCTTTAAGCGAATATGCGGCTGCACACAATATCACAAATCGTCGTTTCGTTGGCTGTCCAAAAACAGTTGATAATGATTTGATGGTTACAGATCATTGCCCAGGTTATGCAAGTGCAGCGAAGTTCATTGCGACTACAGCACTTCAAACTTGGTTAGATGTTAATGTTTATACACGTCAAGAAGTATTCATTCTTGAAACAATGGGACGTGATGCAGGTTGGTTAGCTGCTTCTGCTTGTTTAAGTGGAGTTGTTGATTTAGTAGTATTACCTGAAATTCCATTTAATAAAGAAACGTTCTTGGCTGAAGTTAAGAAATGTATCGATGAAAAGAATAAATGTTATGTTGTTGTATCTGAAGGTGCTCGTTATGCTGATGGTACATATTTAGCTGCAGGTGAAGCTAAGAATGATGGTTTCGGTCATGCAGTTCTTGGTGGAGCAGCGAATGCAGTTAAAGACCTTATCTTAAGTTCAGGTACAGCTAGTCGTTGCAAAGTTCAAGATTTAAGTACAGCACAACGTTGTCATGCGACTGAGCAATCATTAGTGGATGTTGAAGAATCCTTCAAATTAGGCATGAGTGCTCACATGCGTTCTGCTAATCCAACATTTACAGGTCAAATGGTAGGCATCAAGCGTAAAGATTCTGAAGTTTATGATGTGGAATACTTTGCGACTGCCGCAAGTAATGTTGCGAATCACGTAAAGAACTTCCCAGTTGAATGGGCTAAGCCAAACTATCGTGGAGTAACGGATGAAGCAATTGCTTATATGCGTCCACTCATCCAAGGTCAACCTGTTATTACGTATAAGAACGGTGTCCCTGCATTTGTAAAACCGTATTATTTTAAATAGTGATATAGAGCTTATTCGTAAGCTCTTTTTTTTACGTACTGTAGATATTTTATTGGTTTTATTCAATGAACTGAATAATTAAGTAAACTTAATCATAAATGTTAGTAAAATGCTATATATAGTGTTAAAGTAAATATTGTGGATATTGATTAGAAAGGAATATTATGACAATAAAGGATTTGTTTCTTAAGAATCGTAAACAGTTTTTTAAATATATTTTAGGCGCATTCTTAACCATTTTTAATAGTTTAGCTTTTACTTTTGCGCTGTCCATGGCTTTTTCTATAATTGAGGCGGATGATATAAATACGATAATAAATCGATTACTTTTAATGATTCTTTTTGCTTTTAGTCCTATTTTCCTTCAAATGTTATCCCGTTTTCTTAGAATTGGATTTATGCGAGATGTATTAATTCAAGTCCGTTGTTTAGCATATGAAAAAATAATGAACCTCTCTATTGAAGATTATCGATCTCAGGCAAAAGAAAACTATATGGCATTGGTTGTATCAGATATTAATGTTTTTGAGAAGGATTTCTTTCTTTCCATATTAAATATTGTTTTTAGTTTTGGATCTTTCATTGTTGGTATTTTGATAATGTTCTTTATCTCACCACTAATTGCCTTGAGTACTGTTTTCGCAAGTTCACTTTTATTTATAGTGACGAGAGTCTATGAAAAACCGACTCGAAATATTAAGAAAAAAACTCAAGAAGCAAATGCGGAATATACGATCCAACTTTCAAATATTTTGAATGGTTTAGAAGTGATTAAACTCTATCAAGTTGAGTCAAATTTTAGATCACCCTTCTATGCAATTGTTGAAAAGTTGGAGAATATTAAGAAAACAGCTTTTAGAATCGATGAATTTCAATTTAATATAAATGCTTGGATTGCGACAAGTTTTCAAACACTAGTTTATATATATGCGACATACTTGTTCATTCAAGGTAAACTCTCATTATCTTCACTGATCATTGTGTTTAATCTCATTGGTCAACTTATTTGGGGGATGATTAATGGATTTAGTTTTATTAATCGTTTTACCGCTGCTCGCGATATTTTCTATCGAATAACGAGAACGGAAGTCTCGAACAACGGTTATCAATCGTTCAATTTTAAAAATGAGTTTAAGATTGAAGGTTTGGACTTTAGTTATGGGGAGAAGAAAATCTTAACAAACATTAATTATCGTTTTAATATAGGAGATAAAATATTGATGACAGGTCCATCGGGAGTAGGGAAAACAACTTTACTTGATTGTTTATCGATGAATTTATCATCTTACCATGGGTCAATCTCTGTGGATGGTATAGAACTAAAAGATATTAATCGAGATGAATTTCTTAAACACACGGGTTACATTCGTCAAAATCACTTTATGTTTAATGATTCAATAAAATATAACATCATTTTGAACAAAGAATTTGATGAGGAAAAGTTTAAAAAATGCTTGGTCGATTCGGCTTTAGATGAATGGATAAAATCTTTGGAATTAAAAGAGAATCATATTCTTGAACAAGATGGAACGAATATTTCAGGAGGACAGAGACAGAGAATTAGTATTGCACGTGAGTTATATCATGATCGAGATATTTTATTTGTGGATGAACCTTCCGCAAGTTTAGATGATCAAACATCTTTAAAGATCTATGAAACTCTCTTGAGTTTAGATAAAACAATTATCTGTGTTTCACATCGTCATATTGAGTATCTTTCTTCACGATTTGATAAGATATTTGTTTTAGAAAAAGGAGTAAATCGATGAATAAAGTTAGATATGGTTCAATTCCTTGGTTGATTGTTGTGACTTTATTTATGATTATATCAGTTAGTTTAAATGGGTATAGTATTTACTTGATGCGTTTTATTACTGATTATGGATTAGAAAAACGACTTGATGATATGTTTGATGTTGCTAGGATTATGGTTATCATATTAGGAATTAATTTGATAGTTAATCTTATCTATACAAATTTAAAGTCAGTTTATCTAAATAAGAGTTTAAACCTTATGAAGCGACAATATATTGATCAATTGTTAAATCAAGATATCACTCAGCTTCAGAAGGATCAAACTTCAAAGTACTTATCAAATCTAACCAATGATTTTGATCGATATGAAGATAAGTATATTAAGAATCTATTAAGAATGGTCGAGATGGTTTTACACTTCTTAATGGCTGTTGTTTTAATTGCTACGGTAAATGTTTATCTTGTGGTTATTGCGTTTATTTTATTATTAGTGTTTGTGTTTCTGTCTTCTAAAACAAGCAAGCCAGTACAAAAAACTGAGAAGAAGAAATCAGAATCGTTACAACAGTATACAGATTTTGTAAATGAGACATTAAATGGGTTTGAGATTATCAAGCAACACCAACTTCTTAAAAATAGACATGAAATATTTTTAAGAAGAGCTGTAAATGTTCAAAATGATAATTATGCAGTTGATGTTAAGACAACTCAAATTGATGCTTTTAATTCTTTTGTACAGAGTTTTATCTTATTTGGTTTAATCACTTCGGGTATTTTATACGCAAAGTCTACGAATGTTAGTTTAGGTAGTTTAATCGTAATTGTTTCAAGTTTTGGAAACATAATGTGGCCACTACAGGAATTCTCCCCGATCATTTCCCAGATGAAAGGAATTCAACAAGTTTTGAATGATTTTATAATTAATCTTACACGTCCTATGTATCAAAGACCCTATAATGTAAGTCAGTTTGAAAAGTTACAGTTTGAATCATGTGATTTGGGTTATGATGACGGTGAAGTAATATTGAAAGAGGTTGATATAAGCATTAACGTTGGTGAAAAAGTACTCATTGTTGGTCATAGTGGCGCAGGTAAGAGTACAATACTTAAGACTATTCGTCAGTCGATTACACCTAAACAAGGAATTGTTAGACTTGATAATATTAATATTTTTGAAATTGTACCTATTGATTATTATGGTTTGTTTGCATCTGTTGATCAGATTGGATTTATCTTTAATGGAACAGTTAGAGAGAATTTGAGTTTGTATCAAAATCTAGAGGATAGTACACTTATGAATTCCCTTCAAAGGGTGGGACTATCACAGTTAAAATTAGATATGAAACTAAAGAATAATGGTTCAAATGTATCAGGTGGGCAAAGGGCACGACTTATGTTAGCTCGTGCAATTTGTTTAAATACGGATGTTATTCTTTGTGATGAGATTTTTGCGAATCTTGAACAATCGATTGCTCATGATATTGAAAAAGATTTATTAAGTTTAGATAAAACAATTATTAATGTGAGTCATATCATCTTTAAAGATCATCTTGAGAAATACGATAAGATATTTGTTGTGGAAAACAACGGTGTACGACTAAGCTATGATACTGATGAAATATATGCTCGTATGATAGAAAGTCAGTCTTAGTTTTAAATGGAGTAAATGATGAAAAATTCTTTGTGGTCTAAAAATTTTACTATTATTACATGGGGTACGATTATATCTGCTGTAGGTGGTGTGGGGTTAAACTTTGCATTAAGTGTTTTAATTTATAATAAAACATCATCTACATTGTTAACGGCTATTTTTGCTGCAGTTTCAATGATTCCAAATTTTGTGTTACCTTTATTCATTGGTCCTTTAATTGATCGATTTCCTCGTCGCAAGATAATATATTTTTCCGATTTCTTGATGTCTATTATGTTTATGGTGATTGCATATATTACACGTGATGGTTTTTTTGATTATTCTTTTTATTTAATTGTTGCTTTAGTAGTAAGTGTTAATGGAGTAATTTATAGCATAACGTATGAGAGTTTCTTTCCTGAATTAATTCCAGATGGTCAAATTCAAAAAGGTTATGCGATTAGTTCACTCATTTATCCAACTGTTAATACAATAATGTTTCCAATTGCAGCTCTAATCTTTGAGAAGTATGGTGTTTCATCTATATTCTTATTAGAAGCAGTATTATTATTCATAGCGGCATGTTTTGAAACACAAATAAGAATTGATGAAAAATCAGTTCAACATCACCAAACTCAATCGTTTGATTTCAAAGGAATGGTAAAAGAAGGGATTGATTATTTAAAGAGTGAACAAGGTATATTAAGCGTATTTATATTCTTCTTCTTCCTTCAAATGGCTGGTCAAGCGATTGATGTCCTCTTGTATCCTTTTTTTGAGAATAGCCCAAACCTTGATGTGACACAATATGCATTATTGATATCATGTGCAACAGCTGGAAGAATGTTTGGGGGTATGTTACATTATGTTTCTAAGATTAAACCTGAAAAACGTTTTCTAATTGCAGCGATTGTTTATTTCAGCTTAAACTTCCTTAATGGTTCATTCTTGTTTTTAAATTATATCTCAATGATAATCATACAATTTATGATAGGTATACTATCAATTAATTCCTACAACATACGAATGTCTGCGGTTCAAAGCTATGTACCAACTGAAAAAAGAGGACGTGTTAATGGGATTTTCCATATTATGACAACGATAGGTATGTTGATTGGTCGATTACTGTCTGGGTATCTTGGTGAAATATTTGATTATCAGTATATTGTTTTAGGAATGAATATTATGTCTTTATTAGCGTTTGTGTTTATCGTATTAAAGAATCGTGTAGCGATTGCGTTGGTATATAATCGAAAGATATAGGAGGGTAATATGCCAAAAAAAATATTAAATAGATCAGAAGTTGATGTAAATCTTACTTGGGACTTAAGTTCGATTTTTAAGGATGTGAATGCTTATAATGACACTTTGAGTTTGATAGTTCCAAAGGCAAAAGCTTTAAATGAGTCGTTTAAGGGTAAAATTGATAGCGCACAACGTATTAATGCTTGTATCAATGAGTTGAAAGAAGTTAGTAAACTTATGGTTTTAGTTGGAACCTATTCAAGTTTATCGGTATCTGTAGATCAAGGTAATGGTGAGAATCTTCAGAGAATGATGAACTTTAGATCTATTTCAGCACAGGTAGGTAGTTTATTAAGTTTCATTGAAAACGAAATAAGTTTTAATGATGAAGGAGTAATCGAAGAAGCGATTAAAGTAAGCCCAGATAATGCGTATTTTTTACAAGATATTTTACGTTTCAAATCACACTTACTTCATCCTGAAGTTGAGAGAACATTGGCTGCGCTAAGCCCTACACTTGAAGCTCCATACTTTATATATAATCAAGCAAAATTGTCCGATTTGAAATTTGATTCATTTGTTGTGGATGGCGTTGAGAATCCACTTAGCTTTGTTTTATTTGAAGGTGAATGGGAGTATGAATCAAATACAGTATTAAGACGTACTGCATTTGATGCGTTTAGTAAACAATTAGCGAATTATCAAAATACAATTGCTTCAGCATATCAAACACAGGTACAGAAAGAGAAAGTTTTATCTGATTTACGAGGATTTCCTTCCGTAATTGATTCATTACTATTTGATCAAAAAGTCGATCAAGACTTATATAATCGTCAAATAGATGTAATTATGAGTGAATTAGCACAACCAATGCGTAAGTATGCGAAATTGTTACAACGTATTCATAAGTTAGATAAGATGACATTTGCAGATTTAAAGATTTCTGTTGATCCGACTTTTGAACCTGCTATTACTGTGGATGAGGCTAAGGATTATATTTTGAAGGGATTATCAGTTTTAGGTGAGGATTATTCAAAAATGATTCATCGTGCTTTTGATGAACGTTGGATTGATTTTGTACAAAATACAGGAAAAAGCACAGGAGCTTTCTGTAGTTCTCCTTATGGGTCTCATCCATTTGTTCTTATTAGTTGGACTGAAAGAATGAGAGAATGCTTTGTATTAGCGCATGAATTAGGACATGCTGGGCATTTCTATCTAGCTAATGAGCATCAGAATATATTGAATACAAGACCTTCACTTTATTTCATTGAAGCTCCATCTACCATGAATGAAATGTTAATGGCGAACTATTTAATGAAAACAAGTGAAGATCTTCGTCTCAAACGATGGGTATTATCCAGTATGGTAAGTCGCACCTATTATCATAATTTTGTGACACATTTATTAGAAGCTGCGTATCAAAGAGAAGTCTATCGTTTAGTTGACCAGGGTCAATCTGTCGTGGCTTCACGTTTAAGTCAAATAAAAAAAGATGTATTAGTTCAATTCTGGGGAGATGCGGTTGAAATTAATGATGGAGCTGAGTTAACGTGGATGAGACAACCTCATTATTATATGGGTTTATATCCTTATACTTATAGTGCTGGGTTGACAGTTGCGACGGTTGTTAGTCAAAATCTATTAAAAGATGAATCTATTATTTCGAAATGGTTAGATGTTTTAAAAGCAGGTGGAACTAAAACGCCGGTTGAACTTGCAAAAATGGTTGATGTGGATATTACCACTGAGGCTCCATTACTGGAAACAATTAACTTTATTTCTAATATGATTGATCAAATTGAAGAATTAACAAATCAAATTGAGTTAGAAGGAAGTAAATAAGCCCATTTGGGCTTTTTAAAAAGGAGACATATGGAAAAGATAACATTAGATTATTGGTTAAAGTTTAAGTTTATTGGCAATTTGAAGACAAGTCCAAATCAAAAGCGATTTTCCTTCTCTGTTACATCAACAAACTATAAGAAGGATAAGTATGAGAGTAATATCTGGGTTAAAGATGATTCACGTGTATATCAGTTAACTGGAATGAATCAAGAATCGTACTCTATTTGGCTTGATGATGAAACAATCTTATTTACATCCAATCGTTTGAAAGAAGAAACAAACTATCCTAAAACAGATTTCTTTAGGATTTCAGTTCTTGGTGGAGAGGCAATTAAAGCATTTACACTTCCATTAGCTGTAAATTCAATTAAGAAGATATCGGATAATAAGTATATTTTAAGTGCATCATGTGACTTAAGATTTCCTAACTTGTATCAAGAATCAGAGGAAAAACTTGAGAAACATGCTTCTACACAAAAGGAAAATGAGTTTTATACTGAAATCAATGAGATTCCTTTTTACTCTAATGGATCAGATTTTACTGTCTATTCAAGAAATCGTTTATTTTTCTATGATGAGAATGAGAATAAACTAACTGCATTGACAGATAAGAATTTTAATGTTGTTCAATTTGAAATTGACGAGACTAACAATCAAATTCTATTGATTGGTCAGACTTTTAAAATGGTTGAAAAACTTGATTCAGAGTTATATTCAATTGATTTAAGTAATCGTTTGGTTAAGCAATTGAGTAATGAGAAGTATTTACTTTATGGATTTAAATTAGTTGGGAATTCAATCCTATTATTTGGGCATAATAGTAAATTGTTAGGATTAAATGAGAACCAAAGATTATATAGATTTGAGAATGAAAAGTTTGTGCAAATATATGATCCATACTATTCTATTGGGAACTCTATTGGTTCGGATATACGATTACAGGGATCTGAATTAATTCAAGTGTTTGATAATAAACTATTTCTAACTTTAACAGTTGAAGATCATTCACAGTTAGTGATTCTAAATGAAAATGGAAATGTAGAATTTACATATGATGTATCAGGATCGATAGATGGTTTTGCGTTTATTGGAAAAGATCTGTATATAAATGGATTATTTAATCAAGATGCGCAAGATATTGTGAGATTAAATAACAATCAATTTGTATCAGTCACTGATTTTAATAAGCATGTATTTGATGATGTTTATCGTGCTAAACCTATCAAGTGTTCAGTGAATAAAGAAGAACACACTGTGGATGGCTGGGTATTATTGCCTGAAGATTATAATTGCGAAAAGAAATATCCTTTAATCTTAGATATCCATGGTGGCCCGAAAACTGTATATGGTGAGGTTTATTATCATGAAATGCAGGCATGGGTGAATAAAGGTTATGTTGTTGCGTATTGTAATCCGAGGGGGTCTGACGGAAAAGGCAATGAGTTCTCGGATATTAGAGGAAAGTATGGAACCATAGATTATGAAGATATTATGGATTTTGTGGATAAAGTGGTTGTCGATTATTCAATAGATGTAAAGAATATGGGGGTTACAGGTGGTTCATATGGTGGTTTTATGACAAATTGGATTATTGGTCACACGAATCGTTTCAAATGTGCCGCAACTCAGCGTTCTATCAGTAATTGGTTATCTTTCTATGGAACCTCTGATATAGGATATTATTTTGCATTGGATCAGGGTGGCACACAGTTTAGAAGTGAAAAGGATTTTAAAAAGCTTTGGTTCCATTCACCGCTTAAATATATAAATTCGATTAAAACTCCGACTTTAATTATTCATTCTTCAAAAGATTATCGTTGTCCTGTTGAGCAAGGATATCAATTATTGACTGCGTTAAAACATAAAAAAATTGATTCTAAACTTGTATTATTTCATAATGAAACACATGAATTATCACGTTCGGGTAAGCCAAAAGCAAGAATGACCCGTTTAAATGAGATAACAAGTTGGATGGATAAGTACCTAGTAAAGTAATGAAAACATTTTCATAAATATTTTCGAAAAATTTCATTATTTGTGAAATTTAGGTGATAAATGAATTGACAGTGCTTTTTTCACAATCTATAATTAAAACACAGTACCTTGTACTATATAGGAGGAAAAGATGAAGAGAATTTTATTATTATTAGCTGTTGCTCTTCTTGCTGTTTCTGCCTTAACCGC
>Ga0209207_1000742_pt1 | contig 17952 bp, 18 predicted proteins | sample SaghotsprinmetaG_FD_184140 | JGI IMG/M metagenome (GOLD analysis project Ga0209207, IMG submission 184140) | Hot spring microbial communities from South Africa to study Microbial Dark Matter (Phase II) - Sagole hot spring metaG (SPAdes) (version 3) | ecosystem: Environmental > Aquatic > Thermal...
AAGGCGACCCCACCCTGGCGCAGCTCGGCCAGCTTGGCGCGGCGCTCGGCGATGATGTGGTTCTCGTCTTGTTGCTGTTCGGCGTTGGACATCGGGGAATCCTTGGGTAAATCGGGGTTTGGCGCTGGCTGGCGCGGAAGGGGGAGATTTTCGCCGATTCGGGGGGGCGGAACAAGGGAAAGGGGGCAATTCTTCCCGCCAATGCCATAATCCCGCCCCATGGAAATCCTGATTGAAATACTCCTCAAGGCCGGCCGTTCGGCGGTCGAGCTTTCCCTGTTCATCCTGCTGCCGGTGATGGTGGTGATGCTGTCGCTGATGCGCCTGCTCGAAGCGCGCGGCGCGCTCGACTGGGTGGTGGCGAAACTGGCGCCGGTGCTGAAGCCCTTCGGCCTGACCGGGCTGGGCGTGTTCGCGGCCTTGCAGATCAATTTCGTCAGCTTCGCGGCGCCGATGGCAACGCTGACCATGATGGACCAGCGCGGGGCGTCGGATCGCCACATCGCGGCGACGCTGGCGATGGTCTTCGCGATGTCGCAGGCCAATGCGGCGCTGCCGATGATGACCATGGGCCTCGACATCGGCCTGACCCTGCTGTGGTCGCTGCTCGGCGGCCTGACTGCGGCGGCGGCGACCTACTACCTGTTCGGGCGTTCGCTGTCGGCGGCCGAGGGCGTGGTCGACGAACACCTTTCGCATCCGGTGGCCGAGAGCGCCAAGGGCGTGCTCGACGTGATCAACCGGGCCGGCGCCGAGGCCTTCAAGCTGGCGGTCGGGGCGATCCCGATGCTGGTGCTGTCGCTGGTGGTGGTCACCGCCTTGCGCACTTTCGGCGCGATCGACCTGCTGACGACCTTGCTGGCGCCGCTGCTCGATGCGCTGGCGATCGACCGGGCGCTGGTGCTGCCGGCGCTGACCAAGTACCTGGCCGGCGGCACGGCGATGATGGGGGTGATGGACGAAATGCGCCGCGCCGGTCAGATCAGCGTCGAACTGCTCAACAGCAGCGCCGGTTTCCTGATCTCGCCCTTCGATCTGCCTGGTGTTGCCGTGCTGATCGCGGCCGGGCCGCGTGTTGCCAAGGTGTGGAAACCGGCGGCGCTCGGTGCCTGCATCGGCATCGCGCTGCGCACCGTCGGCCACATCGTCTTTGCCTGATCAGGCGGCGTAGAAAACGGCCAGCCAGACGGTGGCCTGATCCGGCGCCGTCCAGTCGACACGGTGCCGGCGGTGTGGGGCAATGTCGATGAAATCGCCGGCGCGCAGGTGGCGGGCGTCGGCTTCGTCGGCGAAGCGTAGTTTCGCTTCGCCCTGCAGCAGCACCACCCATTCGCCTTCGTCCTGGTCGTACCAAAAATCCGGCGGGCTGGCCTGCCCGGTGGAAACGATGCGCTCGATGCGCAGTCCCTGGCGCTGCAGAATCGTCGCGAATTGCTCGTCGGCCAGCGCGGCCGACGGCAATCCGGCGAACAGGTTGGGCGTCACACGCCCTGTTTCAGGCTGGCCTCGATGAAGTCGTCGAGGTCGCCGTCGAGTACGGCCTGCGTGTTGCCGGTCTCGAAGTTGGTGCGCAGGTCCTTGATCCGGCTCTGGTCGAGCACGTAGGAGCGGATCTGGTGGCCCCAGCCGATGTCGGACTTGGCATCCTCCAGCTTTTGCTGCTCGGCCTGCTGCTTGCGCAGTTCGAACTCGTAGAGGCGGGCGCGCAGCATCTGCCAGGCTTCGTCGCGGTTGCGGTGCTGCGAACGGTCGTTCTGGCACTGCACGACGATGCCGGTCGGCACGTGGGTCAGACGCACGGCCGAATCGGTCTTGTTGATGTGCTGACCGCCAGCGCCGGAAGCGCGGTAGGTGTCGGTGCGCACGTCGGCCGGGTTGATCTCGATTTCGATCGAGTCATCGACTTCCGGATACACGAAGACCGAGGTGAAGCTGGTGTGGCGGCGGGCGTTCGAGTCGAACGGCGACTTGCGGACCAGGCGGTGGATGCCGGTTTCGGTGCGCAGCGTGCCGTAGGCGTGGTCGCCGGTGAACTTGACGGTGGCGCTCTTGATGCCGGCGACGTCGCCTTCCGACTCCTCCATGACCTCGACGGAAAAGCCCTTCTTTTCACCGAACTTCAGGTACATGCGCAGGAGCATCGACGCCCAGTCCTGGGCTTCGGTACCGCCGGCACCGGCCTGGATTTCCAGGAAGCAGGGCATCGGGTCGGAGGGGTTGTTGAACATGCGGCGGAATTCAAGCTTGCCGACTTTTTCCTCGATGCCGGCATTGTCGGCTTCGACCGACAGCAGCGTGTCGTCGTCGCCTTCTTCTTTACCCATGGCAAAGAGTTCGCGGCCGTCGTTGATCGCGCCATCGACTTCCTCGAGGACGAGAACGATGTCTTCCAGGGCTTTCTTCTCACGACCGAGTTCCTGGGCACGCTTGGGGTCGTCCCAGATCTTCGGGTCTTCCATCTCCTGGTTGAGGAGGGTCAGACGCTCACGTTTGTGATCGTAGTCAAAGATACCTCCGTAGCTCGTCGGCGCGCTGCGCCAGGTCGTCGAGCTTGTTGGAGATGCTGTTCAGCCGTTCTGCTTCCATGAGACAAATTCCAATGCTTTGAAAAGACGCAATTATAGCTGCCGGGCACGGCGATGCCGACCGGATTGTGTATTGCCGGGGAGGGCACCACGCCGGTGCGCGCCTTGCGGCGATGCGCATCCGCGATGCCCCGATTTTGGGATTTTTGCTGTATCAGCGAATGGCGTTTTTATTTATCTCGTTGATTCCAATAGTGATGATTTTCGGATTCCAGATGGCAAGGCTCTTGCATATTGCACTGCACAACAGTCAATCAATGACGAGGGCCCCATGACAGAGAGCGATGTGCCTGTTTCACGACCTTTGCTGGTCAATTTACGTCGTCCCCAGCTTGCCTGCTGGTTGCTGGCGGTGGCCGCCGGCGCCGCCATTGCGCTGGGATTTGCCGGCGGCTGGCCGGTTTACCTCGGCTGGCTGGGCGGTGCTGTGCTGCTGTTGTCGGCCTGGTTGTCGCTGCGTCTGGTTCGTGGCCTGGAGCAGGGACTGGTGGAGATCGACCGCTTCGCGCTGGAGTTGGCCGGCGGCAAGCTGGTGGCCCGTCTCGACGGCCGCGATTGCGGCGTTCTGGCGCCGCTGGCCGAGCGCCTGAACGGCATGGCCCGCTCGCTGGCCGGGCTGTTCCTGGTTTTCGCCCGGATGGCGCAGGAGATTTCCAGCGTCGCCAGTGAGAGCAAGCAGAACGCCAGTGGCGGCGATGCCGGCGTGCGCCGGCAGCGCGACATCACTTTTTCCTCGTCGGCCACGCTGGAGCAATTGACCGTCAGTCTCGGCGTCACCAGCGACAGTGCGCAGGGTGCTGCCGGCGTGGCCGAAGCATCGCGGCAGATGGCGCTGGCCGGCGCCAGTCGGGTCGGCAGCCTGTCCGACAGCCTGTCCGGGCTGGCCGCGACGGTGGAGCGCACGGCGGCTGGTGCGGCACGGCTCGGCGAGCGCTCGCGCGAAATCGACACCATCGTCGGACTGATTTCCGATATCGCCACCCAGACCAATCTGCTGGCGCTCAATGCTGCCATCGAGGCAGCGCGCGCCGGCGAGCAGGGACGCGGCTTTGCCGTGGTCGCCGACGAGGTGCGCAAGCTGGCCGAACGGACCAGCGTTGCCACCCGCGAGATCGGCGAGCGTATCGAGGGCGTCAGGCACGAGGTCGACGGGATGATTGCCGCCATGGCGCAGACCCGTGACGAGGCGACGGCCAGCCTGAGCGATGCCGGCGAGGCAGTTGGCGAATTGCGCCGGGTCGAGGAAAACGCCCAGCGCACGCTGGAACTGATCCGCGATATCGCGGCTGCCAGCCGCGAACAGAGCGAGGCCGGGCAGAACATCGCCCGCGACATCGAGCAGGTGGCGCAACTGGCCGATGCCAACGAGCATCTGGTCAGCGAGAACAGCGAACTGTCGCGTTACCTGAGCGAGCTGGCCGGGCAGTTGAACGGCGCCCTGAACCAATATCAATACGAGTGAGGCAGCCATGGATTGGGTCATTTATTCGCTCCTGGGCGCAGCCGTGCTGATCGCGCTGCTGACGCTGGCGCAGCATCACCGGCACAGTCGGCGCGACGCCGGCCAGTCGCTCGAACTCAACCTCGACGCCTGCCGGACCTTGCTGGCGCTGACGGCGCATTTCCAGCAGCACCGCGGCATGAGCTCAGCCTGGCTGGCCGGCGACAAGGGATTCGGCAGCAAGCTGGAGAGCAAGGCACGGGAAATCGAGGGCCTGTTCCAGGCACTGCGGCCGCTGGCCGACAGCGAGTCCGGCAAACCTCATCCCTGCCTGACGGCCAACGAGCTGAGCCTGTTCCGGCATCACTGGGGCGGATTGCGCGAACGCCTGGGGCAGTTGTCGGTCGAGCAGAGCATCGTCGAGCACAGCCAGTTGATCGAGCAGTTGCTGCGCTGGCTGGCCGCGCTTGGCGAAGCCCGCCTTGAGCCCTTGGTCGCCGGGCGCGGCGAACGCAATCTGGTGCGCAACTACGCCACCCGCCTGCCGGCGCTGACCGAATGCCTGGGCCAGGCGCGTGCTGTCGGCCTGAGCGTGACGACGCGCGGTAGCTGCTCGGCGGTTGCCCGGGTGCGGCTGCTGTTCCTGATCGGCCGGGCCGAATCCATCCTCAAGCAGGCCGGCGAGGGCGGGGCGATGAACCGCAAGGCCGAGCATGCCGTTCAGCACATGGTGCGCTTGCTGCGCCAGCGGGTGCTCGGCACCGGCGGGGTGACGGTCGGCGCTCAGGAATATTTCGACGACGCAACGCGTGCGGTCGATGCGGTTTTTGCGTGGATTGCCGACAACGGCCGGGTGTTGTCCGATGCCGGGATCGGTGCATCGGCCGGGCGCCCGGGGGGGAGTTATGCGCTTTCCTGAATTGATTGCACCGTATTGGTGCGCCGCTGTTTGGAAACTGACGAATTGTTATGGTTTTCCCGGAAATATTGCGAAAAGTGCTTGAATTTGAGCAGGCAAGGTTTTTGCTAATGATTCATCGTAATGACTCAATGTATCTGCATCGTGAACGATATTGCATCACCCAACGGTTTTCTTCCTGTCCTGCGCAAGCGTCGTGAATCAGCCTGGAATGGCATCGACACCGACCGCGTGCTGCAGGTACTTGTGCACAACCTGGAGGGGATGGTCTTTCGCTGCGCCATCGACGAGCAGTGGACGATGCACTTCGTCAGCGACGGCAGTCGCGAGCTGACCGGTTATTGCCCGGACGAACTCGAACACAACAAGGTCACGTCGCTGGAGGTGATCACCCATCCCGAAGACCGGGCCCAGGTGCGGCGGGTGATTTCCGCAGCGATGGCCGGCAGCGGCCGCTATCGCGCCCAGTACCGGATCGTGCATCGGCGCGGGGCGGTCAAGTGGGTGCTCGAGCGCGGTGCTGTGGTGTTCGACGAGAAAGGACAGCGGGTACTCGAAGGCTTCATCGAAGATATCACCGAGCAGGTCGAGAGCCAGCGTCAACTGGCCGATGCCGAGCTGCGCTACCGCAGCATTTTCGAGGATTCCGTGGTCGGCATGTTCCAGACCTCGATCGACGGTCATTACCTTGCCGCCAACCGGGCGCTCGCCGAACTCTATGGCTACGAGAATCCGGCGGCGCTGATCGCCGGCCTGTCCGACATCGCCGGCCGACTCTACGTCGAGGCCGGGCGACGCGAGGAATTCAAGACCCTGATCCGCGAGCACGGACGGGTGACCGATTTCGAATCCGAGGTCTATCGCCGCGACGGCAGCCGCATCTGGATTTCCGAACATGCCCACGTGGTGTACAGCCCCGAGGGTGAGGCGCTGTATTACGAAGGGACGGTCGAGGATGTGACCGCCCAGCACAATTACCGGCAACAACTCGAATACCAGGCGACGCACGATCCGCTGACCGGGCTGCCCAACCGCAACCTGCTCCAGGACCGCCTGCAGCAATTGCTCAACCTGGCCCAGCGTCGAGGGACCAAGGGCTCGCTGGCTTTCGTCGATCTCGACAACTTCAAGCTGATCAACGACAGCCTGGGGCATGGTGCCGGCGACAAACTGCTGGTCGAAGTGGCCCGCCGACTCAAATCCTGCCTGCGCGATACCGATACCGTCGCCCGTTACGGCGGCGACGAATTCGTGCTCATCCTTGGCGACGATGGCGGCCTCAGCGACACCTTGCACATCCTGCGCCGGGTTCGCAACGCGATTGGCGAACCGGTCATGCTCGACGGCCAGGAAGTCCGCGTCGATTGCAGCATCGGTGTCAGCGTCTTCCCCGACGACGGTGCCGACCTCGGTGTCCTGCTCCGCCATGCAGACGCGGCCATGCATCATGCCAAGAAACTGGGCAAAGGGCAGTTCCAGTTCTACACCGAGTCGCTGAATGCCGAGGCGCGCGACCGTCTGGCGCTCGACTCGGCGCTGCGTCGGGCAGTCGAGCAGGAGGAGTTGCACGTCGTCTATCAACCCAAGGTCGATGCCCGGGGCCGTCCCTTCGGTTTCGAGGCCCTGGTCCGCTGGGAGAGCGCCGAATTCGGCAGCGTGTCGCCGGTGCGTTTCATTCCGCTGGCCGAAGAGAATGGCCTGATCGGCCAACTGACGGTTTTCGTGCTGCGCACCGCCTGTCGGGAAGCGGCCAGGTGGCGGGCTGCCGGCCACGGGCATCTACGCGTGGCGGTCAATATTTCGCCCAGCCTGTTCCGGGAAAAGGACCTGGCTGCGCTGGTCCGCACCGTCCTCGCAGAAGCCGGACTGCCGCCGGAAAACCTCGAACTCGAGATCACCGAGGGTGTGCTGATGGGCGACGTCCAGCGCACGCTGGCCGTGCTCAATGAACTGAAGGCGATGGGCGTCTACATCGCGGTCGACGACTTCGGCACCGGTTACTCCTCGCTTGCCTACCTCAAGCGTTTCCCGATCGACATCCTCAAGGTCGACCGCTCCTTCGTGCTCGAATGCGATCAAGGCAATGGCGGACTGGCCATCACCCGCGCCATCGTCTCGCTGGCGCACAGCCTGAATCTGCGGGTGGTCGCCGAAGGCGTGGAAAAGCAGACTCAACTGGCGGTGCTCAACGCGCTCGGCTGCCAGGAGTTTCAAGGCTACCTGTTTGCCCGGCCGATGCCGGCAGTGCAACTGGCGGGCTATCTCGACGAAGCCGGATCACGGTGAATTTCCCACATGGCACTTTTGCCGTCCGGAACTTTCGGAAAAGCTTGATATCCGTCACTACCGTGAACACCGGCTTCTGCTAACCTGCCGAACTATTCAAACAATAGTTTTGGCAAGGGAGCGCAGCACATGCCATTCACGCAAATCGTATATGAGAGCCTGGCCAGCGATAAGTTGACCGAAGCGGATGTTCTGGACATCCTCCGCCTGTCACAAACGCGCAATAACCAGGCGGGAGTTTCCGGCATCCTGCTTTTCCGGGGGCGTCGTTTCCTGCAGTTCCTCGAAGGGCCCAAGGCTGAGGTCGAAGCGCTGTATGCTCGCATCGAGCGCGATCCACGCCACCGTGAATTGCGCATCCTGTCGCACACAAACGGGGAGCAGTTGCTGATGCCGACCTGGGCGATGGCTTATGTTTCGCCGACTTTCGAGCGCCGCCAAGAGGATCCCTTCGTGCTTGGCCGTCAGCAGGCGCTCAATGTCTGCGAGTTGTTGCCGGAAGAGATTGCCCGGCCTTTTCTCGACTTGCTCAATGATGAATCGGAGGCCGTGTGAGTGGACGACTGAGGATTTTTTGTGTCGATGATGACGTGATGTCCGATGTCATCCTCGAATCAGTATTTGCCGACGAGTACGAAGTCGAGTTTTTCACCTCGGCGGAAGGCTGCATGCGGCGACTGGCAGCCCAGCGACCGGATATCCTGTTGCTCAATGTCACGCTGCCCGATCATGATGGTTTTGCCTTGTGTCGCGAACTCAAATTGCGTGCCGATACGGCGGCTATCCCGGTGGTTTTCATCGCACACAATGCATTGCCGGAATTTCGCCTGACCGGCTATGAAGCAGGCGGTGAGGATTTCATCGTCAAGCCGTATGTGATTGATGAAGTTCGCTACCAGATCCGTTGCATCAGGGATCGTATCGAGCAGCGCGAACTGATGACGCAGCAACTGGCCAGTTCTGAGGAATTGAGTTCGTTGTTGCTGTCGAACATGGATGAATATGCCGCGCTGATCAAGTTCATGCGGGCGCTGAACGAGAGTCCGGACGCCGAAGCCGTTGCGCAGGCGGTACTCGGCATGCTGCACAGTTTCCGGCTGCAGGGGGCGGTCCAGGTCCGCATGCCCAGCCTGACTTTTACCCTGGGCGATGCGGGTCGCGATCATCCGATGGAAACCGGAACCATCGCGCATGTAGCGAAACTGGACCGGATTTTCCAGTTCAAGCGTTGCAGTGCCTACAATTTCGATCACCTGACCGTGCTCGTTAACAACATGCCAATCGCCGATGCCGATCTTTGCGGTCGTTTGCGTGACCATCTGGCGATTGGTGCCGAAATGGCCGATGCACGTATTCAGGCGATGGTCGCGGATCAGCGCTTCCGCCTGACGCAGAACGGTATCGTCGAACTATTGCCGGATATTCAACAAACCATTCACGATTGCGTGACACATGCCGAACTGGCTCGTCGTGAGGCCGTTACCCAGGTTCGTGAATTGATGGATCAGCTGGTGATTTCCTTCACGCCGCTCGGGCTGAGTTCGGAACTGGAGGAGGAAATTTCGGCGATGGTGATGGAAAAGGCACAGGGGCTGATCAAGATTTTCGATAATACGGGCGAGACAACGGCGACGCTGGGCAGCCTTGAGGAACGTCTGCGCGCCATGCTCAAAGGCTGAGCTTTTTTTTCCTTACTCCAGGTACTCGATCATCAACTGCGGGTTCTCGACGCCCATGTATTCGTTGACCGACAGCCGGTAGGCGGCGCGGGTGTTGTGGCCGGGCTGGGTGGAGAAGTTGAACTGGATTGCCTCGATCCGGCTGCTGCCCTTGCGTAGCCGAAGTTTCAGGTGTTTTTCCTTGAGCACGCGCTGTTGTTCGACTTCGAACTCATCGACGAACAGCGGCGCCGGGAAGCCCTGGCCCCAGATTTCGTTTTCCAGGAGCTTGGCAGTTTCCAGGCTGATATAGCCGCCTTCGAGCGGACCGTCGGTTTCCAGCGTGCGGGTGAGGTCGGCGGGGGCGAGGAGCTCGCCGGCGACTTCGGCAAAGATGGCCTGGAAGCGTTCGAAATCGCCGGCCCGGAGGGTCGCGCCGGCGGCCATCGCGTGGCCGCCGAAGCGGACGAGCAGGCCGGGGGCGCGCTTGGCGACGAGGTCGAGCGCGTCGCGCAAATGCAGGCCGGGGATCGAACGGCCGGAACCCTTGACGATGTCGCCTTCGCCCTGGGCGAAGGCAAACACCGGCCGATGCAACTTGTCCTTGATGCGCGAGGCGAGGATGCCGACGACGCCTTCGTGCCAGCCCGGGTCGAAGAGGGCGACGCCGGGCGCGGCGGCATCGACGTCCATCGATTCGAGCAGGGCGAGCGCCTGTTCCTGCATGCCGGCCTCGATTTCGCGACGCTCGCGGTTGAAGTTGTCGAGTTCCTGAGCAATGTTGAGCGCCCGCGCCGGGTCGTCGGTGAGCAGGCATTCGACGCCCAGGCGCATGTCGGCCAGGCGGCCGGCGGCGTTCAGGCGCGGCCCGATCAAAAAGCCGAGGTCGAAGGCGGTGGCCTTGCGCGGATCGCGCCCGGCGGCCTTGAACAACGCCGCGATGCCCGGTTGTAGGCGGCCGGCGCGCATGCGCTTCAAGCCCTGGCTGACCAGGATGCGGTTGTTGCGGTCGAGCTTGACGACATCGGCGACGGTGCCGAGCGCAACGAGGTCGAGCAGGTCGGCGAAGTTCGGTTCCGGGCGCTCGGCGAAAAAGCCGCGCTCGCGCAGTTCGGCGCGCAGCGCCAGCATCACGTAGAACATCACGCCGACACCGGCGATGCATTTCGACGGGAAGTCGCAGCCGGGCTGGTTCGGATTGACGATGCAGTCGGCGTCGGGGAGGGATGCTCCGGGCAGGTGGTGATCGGTGATCAACGTGGCAATGCCGTGCTGCTGCGCGCGGGCGACGCCTTCTAGGCTGGCGATGCCGTTGTCGACGGTGATGATCAGGTCCGGCGATTGCTGCGCGGCGACGTCGACGATCTCCGGTGACAGCCCGTAGCCGAGTTTGAAGCGGTCGGGCAGCAGGAAATCGACATCGGCACCAAGCGCCTTCAAGGCGCGCATGCCGACGGCGGTGGCGGTGGCGCCGTCGCAGTCGTAGTCGCCGATGATCAGCATTTTTGCCTCGGCCTCGATGGCGTCGGCGAGCAGGCTGGCGGCGTCGCTGGCGTGGGTCAGCGCGGTGGGCGGCAGCAGCGACTTGAGTTCGTAGTCGAGTTCGGCCTTGTCGGTGACGCCGCGCGCGGCGTAGAGCCGGGCGAGCAGGGGATGCAGTCCCTGTTGTTCCAGTTGCCAGACGGTGCGCTGCGGCGCGCTGCGGGTGACGATGCGGGTCAAGAGGATTTTCCTTCAGGCGCTGTGGCGGCCAGCGCGTTGGCAATGACGGCCGGCGAGCGGCCCTTTTTCCAGAATTTCCAGCGTTCGCCGCCGGTGATTGTCCACTGCAGCCGGCCGTAGATGGTCGGGGCGACGATGTCGAGCTGGTGCACGGCCTTGCCCAGTTGCGTGCGCAGCGGGGCGAACCAGTGGTTTTCCAGATCGGTAAACGCCTGCCGCCAGCCTTCCGGGTTTTCGTAGAGGATGGTCGGCAGCAACTGATCGAGCACGACCAGCGGCGCCAGCACCTTGGCGGCGAGCACTTTGCCCAGATTTTCCGGCCGGCCATGCACGGCCAAGCCGGCAGCGCGGCCCAGGCCGATGGCCAGTGTATCGTCGGCGAACAGCGCATCGAACGCCGCCACCGGCTGCCCGGCAGTCCCGGCGCCCCACAACCACAGGCTGTTGATCGCCGGTTTGCCGGCGCCGGCCCGCGCCGCGTTGACCGGGTGCAGATGCAGGAACATCTGCACCTCGTTCAGCCAGCGGTGCAGCGGCGAGGTCTTGTCGCTCAGGTCGCTGTCCATGCGCCGGCCGGCGACGGCGGAAAGCGGCGCGGCAAGATGCTCGGCCGGCTGGTGCAGACGCAGATACCAGCGCCGCGCCGTCGCCGCGTGGAACACGCCGATGTCGGCAAACTCCGCATTCAGCGCCGCCACCAGCGCCTGTGCTTCGCCGTCGTCCACATCGAAGGCCCCGGCATCGGCAAGCACGATGCGCTCGTGATGAAAACGCAGATGCACCGGGTCGGCGCACAGCCAGTGGCCGTCCTCGGCAACCGCACCCGCTTCGCCCAGCCGCCGGAACGCCGCCGGTCCGCCCGCCGGCAAACCGAACAGGTCGAGCAGTGATTCCTCGACCGAAACCGGCGCCGAACGCCGGAACGCCGCATGCCCGTCCAGCCACTCGAAACCCGGTGCCGGCAACTTGTCCAGCGTCAACTGGTCGCCCGGTTCGGGCCAGATCAATTCGGGAACAAGCAGGGTCAGGCGCACGGTGCAGCACTCATCGGGGGAAGGAGCGAGTTTATCATTGCCCCGGGGCCAACTGCGGTTGTGAGCGCAGCAGTTGGCCAGGAGCGGCCATCTATCCACGCGTTGTTGGTGCGGCTAAGATGCTCCCCCGGCCCAGAGCCGGACATGGCATCCATATCGGTTGCCCATTCGTGAGCAGAGAGCGATCAGCGTGACGAGATGATGAACAGGAAATTTGGTGACCTGTGCGATGGAATACTTCGTGCCGGTCGACAGCGATTCGGGGCCATGATGGGAATAGTGAGCCATATTCACTGCGGCGATTATGACGTGATCGCTGTTTCCTCTGAAACCGGGATACCGGAGGCGGGAGATAGCTTCGCACTTGAGGGGGTCTATTGCCGGGAGGTGTTCCAAAAAAAGCGAACTGTCGCGATCACCGAAGTTGATGGTGTTCCGGGTATGTCCTTGCATCCCCTCTACAGTGGTATCCCATGTGAGTTCTACATAAGTGCCCCGATTATCGTGTCAGGAGATGTTTGGGGAACGTTGAATTTCACCAGCCTGGAGAAGCGCGAGATCCCTTTTTCTGAAGACGACATCCTGTTCATCGAAGCTCAAGCGCTTCGTCTGAGCAACGAACTGGCGAAATCGGCTTAGTTCAAACATGCGCTACAGGCTATTCCTTATCGCCGCAGCGTTCTCCTCCGCTTGTTCCTTGCTCGCCCCCTCCTGGCGTTGGGAAAAGGCGGGTGGCGATTACGATGCTGATGTTCGCGATTGCAAAACCGCGACCTACAGCGATTCGAGCGGTGCCATGCCGACGACGGCTTCGGTCAGGCGCATGCATGCGTGCATGGAGGGGAAGGGCTGGAAGAAGGTGGCGGGCTAGGGGATGCCCGGCGCTCGATCAGTTTCCGGGAATATTGCCGGGAATTGCGTCCGGTCAACTGCGTGGCCGGCCCGAATGGATTAACCTTCGTCCTTTCAGAAAATTGCACGCGAGGTAGCCCATGCCGGTGATCGAAGTCCGCCATCCCCTGGTCAAACACAAAATCGGACTGATGCGGGAAGGCGACATCAGTACCAAGAAATTCCGCGAATTGACCGCCGAGCTGGCGCGTCTGCTGAGTTACGAAGCCTGCCGCGATTTCGAGCTTGAGCCCTGCCGCATCGAAGGCTGGTGCGGCGAGGTCGAAATCGAGCAGATCAAGGGCAAGAAGGTTACCGTGGTGCCCATCCTGCGCGCCGGTATCGGCATGCTCGACGGCATCCTCGACCTGATCCCGAACGCCAAGGTCAGCGTCGTCGGCATTGCCCGCAACCACGAGACGCTGATGCCGGAGCCGTATTTCGAGCGTTTCGTCGGCCAGCTCGACGAACGCCTGGCGATGATCATCGACCCGATGCTGGCCACCGGCGGTTCGCTGATCGCCACCATCGACATGCTGAAGCGCAAGGGCTGCAAGCAGATCAAGGCGCTGGTCCTGGTTGCCGCGCCGGAAGGCATCGCGGCGATGGAAAAAACGCACCCCGACGTGCAGATTTACACCGCTGCCGTCGACAGCCACCTCAACGAGCACGGCTACATCATCCCGGGCCTCGGCGATGCCGGCGACAAGATTTTCGGAACCAAGGAATCATGAGTCACACCCACGACCCCGTCTGGCGCACCGCGCTGTCCGGCGCGCAAATCCTCTTCGTCGCCTTCGGCGCGACCGTCCTCGTGCCGCTGCTGACCGGCCTCAACCCGAGCCTGGCGCTGCTCGGTGCCGGTGTCGGCACGCTGATCTTCCAGCTGTGCACCAAGCGCCAGGTGCCAATCTACCTCGGCTCCAGCTTTGCCTTCATCGCGCCGGTGATCTACTCGGTGCAGACCTGGGGCATGAACGCCACGCTCGGCGCGCTCGCCGCCGCCAGCTTCTTCTATTACGTCGCTGCGGCGCTGGTCAAATGGCGCGGCGTCGGTCTGATCCACAAGCTGCTGCCGCCGGTGGTGATCGGCCCGGTGGTCATGGTCATCGGCCTCGGTCTGGCCCAGGTCGCGGTCAGCATGGCCACTGGCAAAGCCGGTGACGCCCAGGTCGTGCCCTACGGGACGGCCATCGCGGTGGCGGCGATTTCGCTGCTGGCGACCATGCTCACCGCCATCCGCGCGCGCGGCCTGCTCAAGCTGGTGCCGATCCTGGTCGGCGTCGCCGTCGGCTACACCGTCTCGCTGTTCGTCGGCATCGTCGACTTCAGCAAGGTCACGGCGGCGGCGTGGATCGCCGTGCCCGAGTTCGGCACGCCGGAATTCAACCTGGCGGCGATCCTGTTCATGATTCCGGTGGCGATTGCGCCCATCGTCGAGCACGTCGGCGGCATCCTCGCCATCGGCTCGGTTGCCGGCAAGGATTTCACCGAAAGCCCGGGCCTGCACCGCACGCTGTTCGGCGACGGCCTGGCGGTCAACGTCGTCGGCCTGTTCGGCGGCCCGCCGGTGACCACTTACGGCGAGGTAACCGGCGCCGTCATGCTGACCAAGAACTACAACCCGGTGGTGATGACCTGGGCCGCCGGCTTCGCCATCCTGATGGCCTTCGTCGGCAAGTTCGGGGCGCTGCTGCAGACCATTCCAATGCCGGTCATGGGCGGAATCATGGTCCTGCTGTTCGGCTCGATTGCCGGCATTGGCCTGAAGACGCTGCTCGACGCCAAGGTGAACCTGACCAGTGCGCGCAACCTGTGCATCGTCTCGGTGACGCTGGTGACCGGCATCGGCGGCCTGGGCGTGACCATCGGCAGCTTCTCGCTGCAGGGCATCAGCCTGTGCGGTGTGCTGGCGGTGCTGCTCAACCTGCTGCTGCCAGCCGAGCCGGCGGATGCCACGGCAAAGGCCTGACTGCCGCGCCGCGATGGACAAGACGACCTACTGGATCCTGCGCTGCCAGCACCGCCTGCTGTTCATGGCCGACGGTGCGCAGTTTCCCGTAGCTGACGCGGCTGCCTTTGCCGGGGCCGGGCAGGTGCTGGTCGTCGGCGAGGGGGCGAGTTACCGTTACCTGGCGGTCGATGTGGACGAGTTTCCGCAGATTGCCGGCGCCGAGCCGACGCCATTGCGCGCTATTTTCACGCTGGCCGGGCCTGAACTTTTCGCGCTCGCCGGGCGGGCGACGCAATTGCTCGACTGGCAGGCCAATCACCGCTATTGCGGCCGTTGCGGCACACCGACCGAAATCATGGCCGGCGAGCCGGCGATGCGCTGCCCGGCCTGCGGCCTGCTCGCTTATCCGCGCCTGTCGCCGGCGGTGATGGTGCTGGTGCGCGATGGCGAGAAGCTGCTACTGGCACGCAGCCCGCATTTCAAGCCGGGCGTGTACAGCGCGCTGGCCGGTTTCGTCGAGCCGGGCGAGACGCTGGAGCAATGCGCGGTGCGCGAAGTGCGCGAGGAGGTCGGCGTCGAGATCGTCAACCTGCGCTATTTCTCCAGCCAGCCCTGGCCGTTTCCCAATTCGCTGATGATCGCCTTCTTCGCCGATTACGCCGGCGGGACGATCACGCCGCAGCCCGGCGAAATCGAGGACGCCGGCTGGTACCTGCCGGCTGAACTGCCGCTGCTGCCCGATCCGGTGAGTATTGCGCGGCGCCTGATCGACGCGGCGCTGGCGACTTAAACCGCGTCGTCGTCGCGGTGCGTGCGCATCGCGGCAAAACATTCCTGCCAGTAATCCAGACAAGCACGAACCTTGGGCAGGCGATGGCGTTCCTGCAGCATCACCGCGTATACGGGGATGCGTTCGCGGTCGGTGTAGTCGGCGAGTACCTGGCGCAGTTGGCCGCGCCGGACCAGCGGCGACACCAGTAGTTCGTTGAGGCGGGCGATGCCGATGCCTTCGAGCGCCAGCGCGAGCACGATGGAAGTGCTGTCGGCGCGGGTGTGGCCCTTGACCTGCAGGATGTCGGTCCGGTTGCTGCGGGCCAGCCGTTTGTCCTTGTCGGCCGACTGCCAGACGGCAGCGGTGCTGTCCCATTCGCTGCTGTCCAGCGTCGATTTCCTGAATGGCCAGCGATTCAGTGACTGGCTGGCGCTGTTGGCAATCAGCCGGTGCTTTGCCAGATCGGCCGGGGTCGCTGGCGCGCCGAACTTGTCCAGGTAGCTGGGGGCGGCGTAGAGGCTGCGGCCATGTTCGCCAATTTTCCGGATGACCAGGCTTTCAGCGTTGTCGACGCCGGCGCGGATGGCGATGTCAATGCCGTCGCGAGCCAGATCGGAAACCCGGTCGTCGGCCAGGATGTCGATCTGCAGCCCCGGGTGGCGCGCGTACAGCCCAGGCAGGCTGGGGACGATGACCATCTGGGCGAGGATGGGGCTGATGCAGATGCGGACCAGTCCGCTCGGCCCGGCCAGCTTGCCGCTGAGTTCGCTGTCCATTTCGGCAGCGATGTCGAGCATGCGCCTGGCGTGGGCGAGGAAGGTGTCGCCTTCATCGGTCAGCGACAGGCCGTGCGTGCTGCGATGCAGGAGGCGGACGCCGAGTGCGGCCTCCATGCGGGCGATGGCGCGAGATACCTGGCTGACCGGCTCGTTGCGCTCGCGCGCTGCGGCCGACAGCGTGCCGAGTTCGGCAACGCGGACGAAGAGTGCGGCGTCGGTCAGGTTGAGTTGCATGCCGGGCAGTATGAACGGGATGTGATTGTTTTGCAAAAACTGCAATAGCAATCTGCATTTTCGGCGGTTTCCGATATTCGGTCGTAGCAATAAAGTGCGAACCGTTACTTGTGAAGGAGATTGCCATGAGCCAGATCGATAGCCCGGGGGCGCTGCCCCTTGCATCGCGCGATGCCGAACGGCGGGGCCGCCGTTACGCGCAGGCCGTCGAGCGCGCCGAGGCACTGCGGCGTGCCGAGATCAAGGTGGCGCAGGATCGGTTGATTGCTTCCGCTGGGCGCCTGTGGGTACGCCTGGCCGGACGCCTGAAGCACTACGCACCGGCGGATACGCCGCGCGTGCTTACTCCGACTTCATGAAATCCGGCAGCGGCACCGAGGTCGGCGCGGCCTGGGTAGCCTGGCTTTGGGCGAATTGCCGGATGCGCTCGATGCGTTCTTCGTGGCCGGGATGGGTGCTGAAGATGGCCAGCGGTTCGCCGGTGGTCTGCTGGCGAGCGATGTGCTCGAAGAAGGCGGCTGCGTCACCGACGTGGCTGTAGGTGCGCAGCATGGCCTGCAATGCGTCGGCGTCGGCCTGTTCTTCCTGGCTGCGGCTGAACGACAGGATGGGCAGCATGCCGACGCCGGTCAGCCATTGCTGCATGGCGCCGTCGCCGATGCCGGCCAGGCTGGAGAGCGCGAACATCACGGCAAAACCTCGGCCCATGGCGACGATGGGGTGGCGGTGGCGGATATGGGCGATTTCGTGGGCCATGACCATGGCCAGCGCATTCTCGCTGGGCAGTGTGTCGATCAGCCCCTGGAAGACGACGATGTGACCGCCCAGCGTGGCCAGCGCATTGACCGTGTTCGACGCCGAGTAATGCACGGTCAGCGTCATTTCCGGCGGCAGGTCCATGGCCGTGGCCAGGCGGTCGGCCAGTTGCTGCAGGTATTGCTGGCGCTCGCGATGCGCCGGCTGCGCCGGGGTTTCCGGCAGCCAGCGGCTGAGGCTGCCGGCCAGGGCGCGCTCTTGCTCAAACGGAACGTGACGGGCCAGTTGGCCGGCGAGCAGTGACAGGGCCAGTACGGCAACCAGGATCAGCGCGCTGATGCCGCCGACCAGCAGCGCGAAATCCTTGAGCGGATGCGTCGGACTGACGTTGATGCCTTCCGGAATCTGCGGGTTTTCGTACTCGGCCATGACTCAGCGACGTTGGCGGACGGCAGTGCCGTAGGCGACGACTTCGACGGCGCCGACAGCGTTTTGCGCCCCCTTGTAGATCGACGCGTTTTCCAGGCGCAGGTTCCAGACGGCGGTGGCGCCTTTGCGCCGGGCGGCGTCCTTCATGCGCAGGATGGCTTCGCGGCGGGCGCGTTCGAGCAGCGACTCGTAGGAACTGACGCGGCCGCCGACGAGGTTGCGCAGGCTGGCGACGAAGCGCTTGAAGAAGTCGACGGAGATGACGACGTTACCGCTGACCAGGATGCCTTCGAGCTGGTCCTCGTCGGGGATGCGGCGTTCGGAGAAGACCAGGATGTCGCGCAGGGTCTGCTCGCGTTCGATGATGGACTTGAAATGCCGCTTTTCGGCGCGCTGTCCGAAGACATAGCCGAGCAGCAACAAGACCAGGAATAGGATCAGGTCGTACATGGCGTCATTCCACGACGACAGCGGTGCCGTAGGCGAACAGTT
>Ga0209207_1000744_pt1 | contig 17933 bp, 15 predicted proteins | sample SaghotsprinmetaG_FD_184140 | JGI IMG/M metagenome (GOLD analysis project Ga0209207, IMG submission 184140) | Hot spring microbial communities from South Africa to study Microbial Dark Matter (Phase II) - Sagole hot spring metaG (SPAdes) (version 3) | ecosystem: Environmental > Aquatic > Thermal...
CTCCATTCACTCAGGGCAACCGCCTCATCGAGAAGCTTGCTGGCCTGGATATGATCAGGGTGAGGATCAAGTTCCGGATGAGGCAGAACCACTACCTCTGGACGAAAAGCGACAAGCAGAGCAGCCAGATCACCAACAAGGTTCCGCCACGATGGCACTCCGTCGACATCGCCAGGCAAAGTAATGGGATTGAAACGGCGCACACTGCGTATATCCGAATCACCCGACTCCAAAGACGGGAAGGCCTGCTCTGGAGCCGAGGCCATGGGCGTCAGTTGAAGACAATAGTACCCCAACTGCACACACCTGCTTGCAGGCACGCCCCCCCACAGCGGAACAGCCAAGCTACTCCAGCTACGCAAGCGCCCCTTGAGACGGGCCGCTGCGGCCTTGTCGAGGCCCATACGCGCATAGTTATGAGCCTCGATTTCACCTTGAGTGAGCGTCACAATGCAGGCCTCATCACTTCGACTATAGAGACCAAAGGCAGCAAGCTCGGCATCGTCCGCATGTGGCGCAATGACCATCACGCGTCGCATTGCATAATCGGGGTTTGAAAACGCGTATAACCGTACGTCAGGCGAGAGCCGGCAAAACCGCGTACGCAATCGCAGTTTTCCACTTTGCAGCTCGGGCAACAGACCAGAAATATTGAGGTAACGCCGACCACGCGCGCCCTGCTCGAAATCCTGCCGGTCAAGTATTGACTCAGCACAGATCAGAATATGGGGGTCTAACCAGCGTCCCAGCCAGGAACTATGGATGGACACTTCAAGAATGAGCGTGTCCATCGCATTCGTAAGATCGACTGTATCCAGAGCTATCCGCCCCTTGCTCAATGTCCCGGTAGCGACTTCGCTCGAAGCAGGAAATGAATACTGATAGTCGTCTCGCGGCGAGTAAAAGAGATGGTCAGAGAACCATGCCTCGTGAGCAATCCAAGCCAACAGTAGAAGTACTGGCAGACTACTCCAGCCAGCAAACCAGTCCAGCGCCACCATAATCGGTAACGCAACAGCCATAGTAATGCGCTTGTTGCGCCGATGACGGCGCAACAGTCCTTGCTTACGTGTTTCCATTTTTTATGTCCGAAACGCGGCAACCCTGCTGCACCAACGATCCTTGTACTCTCGATCGGCTCTGCCGAAAGAGTAGCGCAATGCCTTTCCTTGTTGTCGAGCGTCAGACCATGCAGCTTGAGTATTGATGAAGCTCAGGACACTGCCCGGACTGAGGTGTTGAGCACGAGGGTCGACTCCGCCATTGATGTACTCGTAACTGAGCCAGTTTGGCGACTCAACCCTGTACAACACCTGAACAGCAGTAGGAACACCATCCAACATCAGCAGGGAGCCTTGAAGCAGCTCGCGCAACAACGCAAATACTTCACTCAGATGGCCTTTCCCCGGCACGGGAAAGCCCCAGCGTCGCTCGAACAGTTCGGTATAGATAGCGGCGAAGTCATCTGGAGCGAACTCGCCCACAGAGCGTACTGTACCGCCGGCCTCCTCGAACAGGCGTAGCTCACGCCTCTGGTTATAGCGAAACTTCTTCGAAAGCTCCTCAGGGGCTCGTGCCATCGCCAACTGCTCTTTCTGCAGACGAAGCCCTGGAAAAGCCACCCGATTAAGTTCGGAGATGTAGCTCCCCTCATGCCGCAACGGTGCTCGTGCGTCCACAGCGGCAGGGAGAATGATTTCAGCATTGCCAAGGTCAAAGAGTTCACGCTGCCCTTTGCTCTTCAGAACCTTGCGCGAAAGTGCGAGGTAGCGCCCCCATGTAGGAATGGCAGCCTGAATTTCGCCCCCAACAAAGTATCCGAGGTAACGCACGGGTATACCGGCAAGGCCAGAAAGCCGCTCGACCACTAGCGGGTGGGTAATGACGCTCCCTCCGAATCGAGCCCAGGCTAAAGCATAGTCCGCGGCCTCGATCACGTCCCAGCCACGCTCCCTCCAGAAACGCAGATAGCCCAGCATCAAGTATCCTGCTCGATTGAATTATCAGTGCCAGCGTCTTCAAATTGCGTGGAATGCAAGCGAGCGTAGTATCCGTTACGCTCCAACAACTCGGCATGACTGCCGCGCTCGACGATCTGCCCCTGGTCCATCACCAGAATCAGATCAGCCTTCTCGATGGTGGTCAGGCGATGCGCGATAACCAAAGTGGTGCGGCCCTGCATCACCTGATCCAGTGCGGCCTGGATATGCCGCTCGGACTCGGTGTCGAGCGCCGAGGTGGCCTCGTCGAGGATCAGCACCGGCGCATCCTTGAGCAGCGCCCGGGCGATAGCCAGGCGCTGGCGCTGGCCGCCGGACAGCAGCACGCCGTTCTCGCCGACCAGGGTGTCATAGCCTTGCGGCATCTTCTTGATGAACTCGGCGGCATAGGCATCGCTCGCCGCCTGCTGAACGGCTTCGAGCGGTGCGCCAGCCAGGTCGCCATAAGCGATGTTGTTGCGCACCGTGTCGTTGAACAGGGTGACGTGCTGGGTAACCAGGGCGATATGGCGGCGCAGGTTGCGCAGGGTGTAATCCTCCACATCCACCCCATCGAGCAGGATGCTGCCCTGCTCGTGGTGATAGAAACGCGGAATCAGGCTGGCCAGGGTCGACTTGCCGCTACCGGAACGCCCGACCAGCGCCACCATCTGCCCCGGTTCGGCGACGAAGGAAATATTGTTCAGAACGGGCTTTTCCGAGCCGGGGTAGCTGAAACTCAGCTCCTTTACTTCCAGTCGGCCGCTGACGCGCTCGCGCTCCTGAGTGCCGCGGTCGACCTCCGGCTCCTCGTCGAGCTGCTCGAAGATGCTCTCGGCACCTGCCACACCTTTCTGGATGGTCGAGCTGACCTCGGACAGTTGGCGAATCGGCTTGGGCAATAGACCCGCCAGAGTGATATAGGCCACCAGATCACCCGCCGAGGCATCGCCACGCAGCCACAGGACAAGAAACATCAGCACGGCCATGGCACTGTAGATCACCAGCTGCAGCGAAGGCGTATAGACCGCGTTAGTCTTGACCATCTTCAGCTGCTTGAGCTTGTTCTCCTCGCTAGCCCCGAGAAAGCGCTGTTTCTCGTAATCCTCACCACCAAAACTGCGCACCACGCGGTAGCCCTGGATGCTCTCGGAGGTGACGTGGGTGACATCACCCATGCTGGTCTGGATCTTCTTGCTCTGCTTGCGAAATTTCTTGCTGGTGCTCGTCACCATCAGACCGATGACCGGCAGGATGGCCACCATCACCAGCGTCAGCTTCCAGTTCATCCACAGCAAGGTGGCGAACAGGAAAATCACCGTCATGCCCTCGCGCACCACCACCTTGATCGCATCGGTAGCGGCACCGGTGACCATGGTCACGTTGTAGGTGATCCGCGAAATCAGGTGCCCGGAGTTGTGGTTGTCGAAGTAGCGATTGGGCAAGGTCAGCAGGTTGTTGAACAGGGCGATACGCAGATCCTGTACGAGCCCCATGGAGACCTTAGCCAGGTAGTAGTTACCGAGGAACGAGCCAATGCCCTGCCACAATGCAATCAAGACGATCAACAATGGCACAGCCTGCAGCAACTTCAGGTGCGCAAGCCAGGGAGCATGTTCTAACAGCCAGGGTACACCAGCGAACAGACTGGCCTCAGGATTAGACAGCCCATCGACGAAATACTTAAGGATGTAGCCCAGCATCGGCTGAGTGGAGGCGAAGATCAAGAAGCCCAAAAGACTTATGGTGAAAAGGCCCCAGTAGGGAACCACGTAGCGCAGCAACCGCAAATACACCTTCATGCTGGATTGCTGGTTAGAATTGGCCATTCGGCAAGCCCCATACGACTGGCTAGAGGAAAAAGATGCGGATTGTAGCAGCGCAGGAACTAGAAAACTGGCTGGCCAGTGGCAAGGTGCTGGAAAAGGATGCCCGTGGGCCCAAGGTAGTGGCGCTAGCGGACGGGCTGTTTCTCAAGATTTTCCACACCCGCCGCCATCCTCTGCTGGCCCGCTTGCAACCTGCCGCCCGGCGCTTCGCGCAGAATGCCGAACACCTACACCGACTAGGCATCCAGGCTCCAGTAGTGCTGGAAGTGTTCTGGTTGGATCCTCGCGCAGGCCTCAGCGCTTGCCTGTATCAACCTCTGCCAGGCCACTCTATCGAGCAGCTTTACAATCAGGCACCACAGCAGGCCAACTCTCTACTACCTCCGCTGGCATGTTTCATCTGGCAACTACACCAGCGAGGCATTTATTTCCGCTCCCTCCATCTGGGTAACATCCTGCGACTACCTGACAACCAGTACGGCCTGATTGACATCCTCGATCTACAGTTCAAGCGAGGAGCACTGAACCGTTGGCAGGTTCAGCGTAACTTCCAGCACCTGCACCACTATCTGAAGCGGCATAAATTGCAGGAATTTCCTTTGGACAAACTGATCGATCACTACCGCAACTGTGCCTGAGACGAGCCACGTCGCGCCTCGAAATACGCCACTACGGCGCCTCGCTGCCCATCCAGGACGGCCATGAAGGTTGGCAACCAGAAATAGATCCAAAGCGGCTGCGGCGTGGTCAGCACACCTGCAGTGGTAGTCAGCAGGCTTCCCCAGCCAAGCAGCGCCAGCAGCATCCAGCGCGACCCCGCGCTAGCCCTGAAACACAGTACGGCGAACAGCAAAAATACTGCTGCACCTACCAGACCGTTGCGATAGAGCATAGACATATAGCCGCTGTGAGCGTGATGGAAAGACCCGAGGAACAGGTAGTCATCCGCACCACAGCCCAACCACAATCCGCACTCATTGACCAACCTTAACCAGGCATCCTGCCAAATCATGGGGCGGTAGCTAAGGCCTCTACGTAGTAACAGCTCGTCACCACCCAGGCCGAACAGCAGCACAACAAATGCGACACCCAGTAGCAGCCCAAGCAGGATGAGGCGTTTGTATAGCAGGTAGCCAGCAAAGAAGAGCGCGAACCCCAAGAGGGTCGAACGCGCCTGGAAAATGCTAGTGCACCACAGCACTGCCGCACACAACAGAAACAACCCGGCAAGAAAAGCCAGTCGTGAACGCCGCTCGAGCCAATCCGACGCATAGAACAGCCAGAGGAAAACCAGCCCGGAGGTGGTCAGAATGGAGAAATACACCGGATTAATTGTGGCGCCCAGGAAGCGCCCATAGCGGATCCAGCGACCACTTTGTGTCCATATCCAAAGCCAATCTGCCGAGGCAAATAACAAGATGCCCACAGAGACCAGGGCAAACACAGTAAGGATCGCACGTACGCCCCAGCGCCCCCCCTCCAGCAGCAGGCAACCGATGAAGAACAGGAGTAGATAAAGGCCTGTCTTGAGATCCGACCAGTCACCGGCATCCAGCGCCACCATGAGCGTCAAAAGAGCGATCAGCCAGGCGAAAGGCCGCAAGGCTCGCAGCGCCGATGGCCGCCAAAGCAGCCAGACCAATGTTGGCAAGGCCAAGCCTGCATAGAAAATGTTGTTGGTGGCCTTGGACGACAACGGCATATAGAACGCCAGGCAGAACGCACAGAATAGGCCGGTGAACAACCATGGACCGCCCTGTAGGCACGCCTTGCGAAGTAACGCCATCATCAAACCTCAGAGAAAGGGGAAGGCTCGCAGAAGGCCAGCCTGCAAATCCGTCAAACCGGGTCGTACGTATTCGCCGACCAGTTCGGCGGGATCGACCATAGCCAGCTCGCCCAAAGCCTGTGCCTGTAGCGGCTCAGGTTCCGCCAGGGAAAAGGCCGAATAGTAATCCACGAACTTAAAATCCGAAATTATCCCCGCCGATAACCGAACCCGTCGGTTAGGTACGGAGAAAGCATCTGCCACGATCAAGCCGTGCATGCTCGATGACAGAATGAAGTCGCATGACTGAATAGCACGCAATACCTCTTCCACCGGCCAGAACACATCGATCAGATGGACCCCCGGCAGTTTCGCGGCCATCTGCACATATGGGTTGTAGCGATCCACGTAATGCGGAATCAAACCCACTCGGTGGCGTTTATCGGGCTTGACGCGTCCCGCCCACCAGTGCTCGGCCAACAATCCTGGATCCCCCAAGGCGGGCGACCCACGCAATCCGACAACCTGCTCGCAACTCTTCAACCCACGCAATGCGTGATAGTGGTGTCGCGATGAAAAGCTCTTCCCCGGCGCATCCGTACCTGGCCCCCATATATGCAGGCGACGCGGCAAGAAAAAACGCCGCGCCTTGCGCTCACGCGGCAGGATAGAGCCGATGGCCATCATGTCAGCCTTGTGAATTGGTGCATAAACCACCGGCTTGGCGGCGACCATCTCGACCAGCAGCGGCGACAGGTAATCGCCAAAATTTTGCTGCGTCGGATCGCTACGCCCTTTACCACGGCACCAGTAGAGCTTGATCATCATGTCAGATCTTCATCCCGTGACGCACACGTATCCACAGTTTCTGCCAGAGACTCAACCCAGGCCACGGGCGCATAGGTGCTTCGATCGCACGAGCCAGATCGCGCCCAATGCGGGCGAAGGTGTAGCGACTTTCGGCAAATGCCTTCCCTTCGCGGGCAATTCGATCAGCCAAGGCAGGGGCGGATCTCAGTAGAGCTAGTTTCTCCAGCGCCTCGCTGGCCGAACGACAAAGCATGACATTATGGCCGTCCTTGAAACCTAGGGCAGCATCCTCTTCCGCCCCCTGGCTCCAAGCCAGCAACACACAACCACAGGCCATCGCCTCGAAGTTCTTGACCATATACTCCCCCATCCCCACATCAGCACTGATGAATACACGAACGCGATTCAAAAGTTCAATGTACTCTCCTCCTGACTCAGTACGCGTAACGAGCAGATTGCTAGCACTTCCAACCTGCCTCAGGAACTCACGCCGATGAACATACGTACGTCCCTTAGCACTCCCGATGAACGCAACCTCAATATCTCTGGGCCTGCCCATATCGCAGACCAAGCGCTCGTCATACCCCTTGGAGACGAAGACTGCGTCCACTCCCTCCTGACGCAACCGGCTTGCTAGTTGATACCCCGAGCAAAGCACCTTTGCCCACGGGAGGAGCTTATAAAAAGCCGAGTAAGCTCCATGGTACTTGCTGGAAGGCATATAGTTCTGGCATGCGTCGTGCTCCAAGAACACCAAACCAGGGATACAGCGCAAGACATCAACCTGTGTCTGCAGGCGCTTCAAGCGCGAAAAAATCACAACCCGATCGTAGCCCTGATAATTCGCCTGTTTCAGAACACCTGCCAAGCGCGACTGCTGACGTCTACTCAAGCGCACAACGTCACAGGCCGAGATATTGACTCGTATCATTTCGTACAGGTGGTCTAGGATGATTCGCTGCTCATCCATGACCAAAAGCAAAACTCTCATCGCGACGCCTTTGAGCCCCTTGGTACTGCTACTTCATTCATACAGTGGTACGTCATCCGATTACACCTACTGCCCCCTTCACGGGTGGATTCAACAACCACGGCGTCCACTCCAGCCAGGGTGCTGACCATGACTACTGGGGCCTGGCTCCACTTCATGAGCGCCGGACTACATGCCATGCTGGCAAAGCAAAGGGTAATTCTATCAAGATGACAGCCTGAAAACTGAAGAATCGATGCAGTGCGGCAGGCTCCGCGGCCCACTCACAAGACGAGGGAGCACGACGCAAGGGCTCACACCAAGGTCGCCACCGTCTCAGGGCCAGTTCATGGGGCGTCGCTCGGTATCTGACTGGATTGATACCGAGTTGTTCGGAGCCTTCTCGAAGGTCAGAATAAGGAGCCTTTCTGGAAAAGTTCTAAAACGGTAGGCCCGCCACCAGCAAACCGCACACGGGTGAGTTGGAGACCGCACCAGACTGAGATTTTTCGGCGCTCTGCAAGACCGATCAACCCTGCAAAACATCCGGATGATATGGAATGCCCAAAACATTTGAAGATCTAAAAAAATTCTGGCACGTAGAAATCTTGGAAAGTAGCAGTAAATTCTCTTGGATGAAGCTCTATCGCCGAATTTCCAGAAGCAACTCAAGCAATTGTCTATTTTGGCTAAGACTTTCTCAATATCTATATGCGAGTAGCAATCGAACGCTTAAATCTTACGGCAAACGTATAAACAAGTCCCTGACGAGAAAGTTCGGTGTAGAGATTATGCTAGGAGCCGAGATTGATATCGGACTCAGCCTTGGCCACCCCATTGCGATAGTGGTGAGTCGTGCCGCCAGAATCGGCAAGAACTGTTCGATCAGGCAATGCACCACTATCGGCCTATCTCGTCAAATCGACGCGCCATTTATCCATATCGGGGACAATGTCAGCATTGGTGCCCACACCTGCATCATTGGAAACAATCTCACGATTGGCGACAACGTAACGATTGGTGCTGCCAGCTTCGTAAACAAGGATATTCCGAGCGATATGACCTATATCACCCGGAAGGAATCCACGCTGCGGCCAAAGAATTGAGGCAGGAAACTCGATAGCGCCTGCCCAGATCACGCTCGCCCCGGACAGGCGCTCTTGCATTATTCCAGACAATCCAGCCGGACAGGTGTATTGACAGCCACATCCTGGCGAACCCGTTTACCCAGCACCTCTCCCAGAAACTTGGGCGCAGCGCCATATCCAGGCCTCACACTGCGTACGGCATCCGGAGTAATCGTTTCTCCGGCACGCAGTGCTTTGACGAAATACAGTGAGCGACGAAACTGGACATTACCCTGCTCGCTGGACTTGCGCCCATAATCCACCCGCCCCAGTGCAGACCATGCAGTCTTGCTGTCTCGACAGAGCGCAGCCAACTCGGCTGGTTCGAGTGAAAAGCTGTCATCCGGCCCACCACCACTGCGATCCAGCGTGAAGTGCTTCTCGATGATCGAAGCCCCCATAACCACGCTGGCGATGGCCGTGGTGTTGTCCAAAGTGTGATCCGATAATCCTGTAACCAGGCCAAAACGCTGAATCATGTCCGGTAGAGTGCGCAGGTTGTAGTCTTCAGCAGGCGCCGGATAACCGCTAACGCAATGCAGGATCGCCAGCTCCTTGCAGCCACCTTCTCGGGCAGCAGCAATCGCCTCCTGGATTTCCTCGGCATCGGCCATGCCAGTGGAAATGATCATTGGCTTGCCAGTGCTGGCAACGTAACGAATCAGAGGCAGATCGACGGCTTCGAACGAGGCGATCTTGTATGCCGGAGCATTGAGATCCTCCAGCAGATCGACCGCACTGTTATCGAATGGAGAGCTGAAGACTGTGATCGCGCATTTGCGTGCGTGCTCGAACAGAGTCTTGTGCCACTCCCAGGGCATATGCGCTTCCTGGTAGAGCTTGTAGAGGCTCTTGCCGTCCCAAAGGCCTCCACGGATCTGAAATGCCTCGTCATTGCAATTTAGCGTGATGGTATCCGCCGTATAGGTTTGCAACTTGATCGCATCGGCGCCTGCTTTCTTGGCCTCCTCGATGATTGCCAATGCCGTGTCCAGACGTCCGTTATGGTTGGCGGAGAGCTCGGCAATAATGTAGGGAGGCGCATCGGCGGCAATACGCCGTCCGGCGATACTGATACTGGGAATATTCGACATATTGGAGTCTCTCAGGATTTCGCGTGCCATTCAGCAGCGATCAAGCCAAAGCACACTACATCGTGGTAGCACTGGCCATCGAAATGTTGGTCACGCAGGATACCCTCCTGACTGAAGCCCAACTTGCGGTGAAAACGAATCGAGCGCTCATTGTAGACCAGCGCCTGGCCACAAACCTTGTGCAACCCGATCTCGGCAAAAGCGTAATTCAATGCAGCCCGCCCCAATGATTGCCCGGTTCCTCTAGGTGCATCAGGTGCCAGGTAAAAACCCCAGTCGGCAACACCACCAGCGGCGACCCGGTGAAAGTTGACGAAGCCTTGCGCCACCCCAGCCGCCTCGAACACCAGCAAATGACGATCAGGATCCTGCACAGACCGCTCGAACCAGCGCCTATGTTCATCCTCGGCAATTTCATGCTGGGTATACATGTAGCGACGCACATCGGGATGATTTCGCCAGGCCAGTACACTTTCAAGGTCAGCCGCAATCATCGGTCGGACATTAGCAAGATCTGTATCCATCTCATCGCCCCAGATGTTGAATGACCATCGCCAGACCACTGCCATCAACCACAGCAGCCGCGGTCCTGCTCATACCAGACACGTGTGCCGGACAGCTGAGGAGCTCTTGCAAATAGCGCGGAAGCTTCTTATACACCTCGTCGACACTGTGCAGAACACGCACGGCACCTGCCAGCTCAAGGTTCTGAGCCACCATGCGCTGGTTACTGGCCAGAATCAGCATGATCGCCGGCAGCCCCAGACAGCAGCGCTCCCAAGACGTTGCCCCCGCGGCGCCAATGGCAAGATCGCTATCGGCCATCAGCCGCGCCATATCACTGATCCCGACTCTCACCGTCGTTAGCCAGGGCATGTCCTTTGCTTGCTCTCTGACTGTCGCCAGCCATGGCGCTGTGGCCCCCATCACCACGGTGATGCGACATTCGGCAGGCAATGGGCTATCTCGCAAAGCATCGAGAACCAGACCTGTAGCATTGTCCTTGTCGACACCGCCCATGTTGATCAATAGATGCTGCAGCGGCGCATGAGCACGGCGTTGCAGGCTGTAATCGCGCAAGCCGGAAAATTCCGGGCGCAGCATGGCAAAACGTGAGCCACACAGCAGTTCGCAGCGGGCGGGAACCAAGGCCGAGTAATCAGCCGTGATCCGGCCCAAGGTCTGATCCAGAAGCAGATCGCAACGATGCATCCGATCAGCTAGATCATCGATGACCATCAGTTGCCGACAACGGGACTGCAGTAATTCTTCCCAGCGGGCATCGAGCGCATAGTGATCGACGACCAGCCAGTCAACCGGCCACTCCTCCAAGCAAGCAGCCGATACAGCAGCATCATCCGCTTGCGAGCACCCCAGCCAGACGGCATGGGCAGGAGAAAGCGCTACCACTTCATTAGATGCGGAATGTGTCAAGGCATGAACGACGTAACCCTGCTCGCGAATCAGCTCAATCAGATTGCCCGGATGCTCACGACAGATAAACCGGCACTCGGCACCCAACTTTCGCAACGCACCCGCCAGCGTCAGGCAGCGCATGACGTGGCCGGTGCCGATCTGCAGCGAGGCATCCACACGAACGGCGACTTTCACTAAATCTGACTGTCCTTCATCGCTTTGAACATCCACTCAGCACGAACCCAATCCTCGATAGTATCGATATCTTGCACCCGATGTCGGGGAAGTATGACTGGCAGTGAATCCGGGCCAAAAATCAGCTTACCCTGCAACCAGGAGTCAGCATGCCCCCAGTAAAACTGACCGGCATCATGAAAAGCCTCCTCAAGATCCTGCGAACGGGTTTCGAAATGCTCAGCGTTGAACATTTCAACTCGCCCTGCCGGTGTTAGGCGAATGGCGCGCTGTATAGGGAAGGCGTAACTGGTTACTGAAAAAGCATAAGCACAGGCATTGTCACTCAGGACATCCAAACCTCGGCGTAAATCCTCGCCCGTCACGAAGGGAGCAGTGGCATACAAACAGCAAGCCTGCTCAACGTGTTGTTTCCGCTGGTTAAACCACTTGATAGCATGGTGAATAACCGGAATGGTGCCGGTATGATCGTCGGACAACTCAGCCGGACGCATGAACGGAACTTCCGCGCCGTATTGCCGAGCAACCTCCGCGATCTCAGAATCGTCAGTGGAAACGATAATCCGATCAAAACAGGCACTATTCAGTGCCGCCTCAATAGACCACGCAATCATCGGTTTCCCGCAGAACTGCCTGATATTCTTGCGCAGAATACGCTTGCTGCCCCCTCTAGCCGGAATGATAGCAACTTTCACAAAAAACCCTCTGCAGCACCCTACTGCTACGGCAAAGCCTTTATGGCTTCACACAAAGATTTAACAAATGCCTGCAGCTGAACCTCCAGCCCCATGAACTTTGAAAATCCTTGCGCACTATCATTTTCCACAAGAGAAAGCAGCAACTTTACCGAAGCCAGAGATACTTCTTTCCGCCTAAGTGCCCTTACCCCACCAAGCTCAATTCCATGCTTAATACTGACATACCCTGGAACAGATATTTTTCGATCCAAAGTCAGCCCGTAGTCACACCCCCTACCATCCTGCTCCAGAAGATACGAATACTTCCGCCTAGACAATGCAGACACGTGCGCATGGACTCGGAAACCTACATGCAAGTCTGCCGAAGAGTATATTTCCAACCCCGACTCTTTATCACGATAAATATCAATAACAGGAACACCGTGATCACTAGAAAACTTTTTTAACTCTTTGTTTTCACCATGCGCAGCCACCACTATCTCTGAATCAGGGAAAATACCAACAAGCCCCTTGTATAACAAAGAAAGTGACTTCGCATACACCCCCCCTTTATGGGGATCAGAAATAACAATTTTCCTTATGGGCCGCCAAGATTCAAACTTGAGCTCATACCTTGAAGTATCATAAAAAGCAATATCACCAGAAAACTTGGCATTGAACAAGTTATGATGCGTACAAAACGACTGACTCAGATATCCTCTTGTCGTAAAAACACAAGCCCCGAGATTAATACGCTCAAGCAGAGAAAGCGTCTCTGGCGAAAATGACGAATACAGTTCCCCACTATCAAAATGAACATTCAAGTCGGTACCAGCCGCTATAACAGCATATGGAATGCCGCTATCCAGCACTTTAGAAAGATAGGGATATTCAACCTCATGCATTCTAGGCCGAATAGCCAAGCACGCAAAAATAACTAAATCAGCTCCCATCACAGTATCACGCACTTCCTCCCATGCGGCAGCACGCCAGATGATTGAAAACTCAACGCGCTCACCTTTATGGTCGCGAACAGAGCTAATAAGCGAATGCGTGATTAAATAGTCACCAATATTTTTCGAGCCCTTCTCAGGGTAAGTACTTACAATTACATATTTTTTCATTTTATTAGTTTTATATTAAAGAGTAGGAAACCGCATCGACAATCATTTTTAAAACATCCTCAGTCATCCCAACATACATCGGCAAACTGATCGCTTCTGCGTAATAGTGCTCTGCCTGCGGGAAGTCACCAGACTGGAACCCCATACGCTGGTAATAAGGCTGGGAGTGCACCGGAATGTAGTGCAGGTTGACACCGATACCTTGCGCCCTCAGGGATTCGAATACTTGTCGGTGAGTCCGGCGTATATCTTCGAGCTTCAAGCGAATCACATATAGATGCAACCCCGAGTAGCTATCCGGATGCTGCCATGGAGTGACTACCGGTAAGTCAGCGAGCAATTCATCGTATCGCCGAGCCAGCTCATGACGCCGTGCGACGAACTGATCCAGACGCTGCATCTGGCTCAAACCCAATGCCGCCTGCAACTCCGTCATCCGGTAGTTGAAGCCCAGATCGATCTGCTGGTAATACCAGGGACCATCCGCCTCATGGGTCATCAGTGAGGGATCGCGAGTAATACCGTGGCTACGCAGCAGAGCCATCTTGTCTGCCAACGCGGTATCGTTGGTCAGCGCCATGCCACCTTCTGCGGTGGTAATGATCTTGACCGGGTGAAAGCTGAAGACGGTGATATCGCTATAACGGCAATTGCCGATGAACTCTCCCTGGTAGCGCCCGCCGATAGCGTGAGAAGCGTCTTCGATGATGCGAAAACCATAACGCTTGGCCAAGCCATGAATGGCCTGCATGTCACACGGCTGGCCACACAAGTGAACGGGCACCACGACCTTGGGTAGCCGTCCGTTGCGCTCGGCCTCCTCCAGCTTGCGCTCCAGTGCCTGCGGGCAAAGGTTGTAGGTGCGCGGGTCAATATCCACGAAATCGACTTCGGCACCGCAATAAAGCGCACAGTTGGCCGAAGCGACAAAGGTGATCGGTGAAGTCCAGAGCCAGTCACCCGGCCCCAGCCCCAAAGCAAGACATGCCATATGCAGCGCAGAGGTTGCGCTATTCACCGCCAGTGCATGGCCAGCCCCTACATGTTGCGCCACTGCCTGCTCGAAACGTGGTACCTGCGGCCCCTGAGTAAGGAAGTCAGAGCGCAGCACCTCGACAACGGCATCGATGTCAGCCTGGGTAACATCCTGGCGGCCATAGGGGATCATGACTCAAATACTCCCGATCTTCTCGCGGTTGGCGTCGATCCATTGCTGGAGATCCGCCTGCGTCATCCACTCACTGTTGTTATCGCTGGAGTAAACGAAACCTTCCGCAACCTTCGCCCCATCCTTGATTCGCTCAGGGGATTGGCTCCAATCGTTGATCACCGGCAGAATCTTGAAGTGCTCCGGGTATTCATAGGTGTAGTAGGCATCTTCGGCACTGATCATCTGCTCGTGCAGTTTTTCACCAGGACGAATGCCGACGATCTCCTGGCGTGCCTCCGGTGCCACCACTTGGGCCAGATCGGTCACTTTCATCGACGGGATCTTCTTCACGTAGATCTCGCCGCCTGCCATATCTTCGAAAGCATGCCAGACCAGTTCCACGCCCTGCTCCAGTGAGATCATGAAACGGGTCATCCGATCATCGGTGATGGGCAGTACGCCCTGGTCGCGAATCGACATGAAGAACGGAATCACCGAACCACGCGAGCCCATCACATTGCCGTAACGCACGACCGAAAAGGTCGTCCCGTGCTCACCGGAATAGGCGTTGCCAGCAACGAACAATTTGTCCGAGGTGAGTTTGGTCGCACCATAGAGATTGACCGGACTGCTGGCCTTGTCGGTGGAAAGCGCGACAACACGCGTTACGCCCTTGTCGATGCAGGCGTCGATCAGGTTCATGGCGCCGATGACGTTGGTCTTCACGCACTCGAACGGGTTGTACTCTGCGGTGGGCACGATCTTCGTGGCCGCCGCATGGACGACATAGTCGACACCGTCTAGTGCGCGATACAGGCGCTCCTTGTCACGCACGTCGCCGATGAAGAAGCGCACACGGGGATCACCGGCAAACTTCTTGGCCATATCCCATTGTTTCATCTCGTCACGGGAGAAGATGATGATCTTCTTCGGGTTGTACTTGGCGAGGGTCATCGGCACGAAGGTATTGCCGAAAGAGCCGGTCCCCCCGGTGACGAGTATCGTTTTTCCTTGAAGCATGGGGAGGTTCCTCTATTTGATCAGATAGGTCTGGATGGCCTCAGCCACCCTCTTCCCGGCCTGCCTGTCACGACTGCCGAAGACCCAGGAAAAATAACGTTGGCGAGCAGCCGCATATTGCTGCCCTGCAGTGATCGCCTGCTCCAGTTGAGGTGCAATCAGACAATCATCGCTGCCCAGGAACAAACGGGGGCCGCAATCGTATAGCGTCAACAATTGAGCCGTATCGTCAGGGTGCATGCACTCCTGCTCTGCCAACTGCAAAATTGTTTCACGGGAAAACTGCGGCGTCTCGATGAACAATTGTGGCACGTCGTAAAAAAGCGACTCCTCGGCCGGAGAGTTCGCATCGGAGACGACCAGATCGGCAACCGACAATACATCCGAAAGAGGCTTGCTGGTCAGATCGACCAAACTCCCCGGACGCTGTGCGGCCATGCTTCGAACCTTGCGGAAGCTTTCACGATCTCTGGCGCGCGGTGTGAGCGACTGGCTCGGATGTGGTCGCAACACCAGATTGAACTCAGCCGGGGTCTTTACGAGCAACTGCTGAGCCAGTAGATCCCAAGAGCCGATACCTCGGCGGCTCGGGGTATATACGATCGTCCGCCACTCAGGGTTGAGCCCATAGTCGCGTAGCACCGCCTCGCGCTGTGCCGGGGAACGCTCGGGGAACTCACCAAAGGGAAGAAACCCTGTTGGCACAGCATTGACTGCGATCTCATCAGCGAAACGCGCCATCATCTGCTGCATGCGAGGCCCAATCACGCAAAGCAGGTCATAGTGAGCGTTAGCCTGGAATGCCGACTTGCTCAACATCATATAAGTGCCGTGGAACACCGTACATTTCTTGGCCGTATAGGGCTCGAGCACACGCCGATAGGGTGAGCCGGTCACGATCACGTCCGCCTCGCGCAGTTTTCGTTTGCCATCGTAAAACAGACTCAGCCAGCGCGACTCGAGTCGCGCAGGAAAGTCAGGATACAAATGGCGAACGGCACTAATCGTCGAGCGTCGACTGCTCACGAATGTGCCAGGGAGCTGCCGCTCTACCTGTGCCAGATGCGGCACAGCCTGGAACATTTTCGAGTAGTAGACGATACGGCTCATGCAATCGGCTTGCTACGCGGAGTCGAAGCAGCGGCATCATCCTTGACCACGAGGATGTCCTCCATGATCAGATACTGCAGATCCGAGCCATAGAACATGTTCAATGCATCGGTAGGCGAGCAGATCATCGGCTCACCGCGACGATTGAGAGACGTGTTCAGCGACACACCATTGCCAGTCAGTTTCTCCAGCTCGAGCATCAGGTCGTACCAGCGCGGATTGAAGCGGCGCTCCAGCACTTGAGCACGCGATGTGCCGTCTTCATGAACGACCTCGCTGACACGTTCTTTCCACTCGTCGTTGACCTCGAAGGTGAAGGTCATGAACGGGCTCGGGTGGTCGACCTTAAGCATTTTCTCGGCAACGGTGTCGAGCATCGACGGGCAGAAAGGTCTCCAGCGCTCGCGGAACTTGATCTGCTCGTTGATGCGGTCAGCCACGCCGGGAATGCTCGGGCACCCAATGATCGAACGGCCACCGAGCGCGCGCGGGCCGAACTCCATGCGCCCCTGAAACCAGGCCACCGGGTTGCCATCGACCATGATCTGGGCGATGCGTTGCGGTACATCGTCGATCTTCTGCCATTTCGGGGCATTCGGGTGGCGCGCGCAGGCGGCGATGACTTCTTCGTTGCTATACGAGGGGCCGAGATAGACGTGCTCCATCTTCTCCACCGGCACGCCGCGCTGGTGCGAGACATAGGCGGCGGCGCCGACGGCAGTGCCGGCGTCGCCCGAAGCCGGTTGCACGAACAGCTCCTTGACGTCATCGCGGGCGATGATCTTCTGGTTGAGCTTGACGTTCAGTGCACAGCCGCCAGCAAAGGCGATCTTGCCAGTTTCCTTGAGGATGTCGCCGAGGTAGTACTCCATCATCTGCAGCGCCAGCTTCTCGAACAGCGCCTGCATGCTGGCCGCGTAGTGGATGTACGGGTCGTCTGCGATATCGCCCTCACGCTTCGGCCCCAGCCATTCGATCAGCTTGGGCGAGAAGTAGTAGCCCTTGCCATTTTCCTTGTAACGACGGAAACCAATGACGTTGGCGTACTCGGTGTTGATGATCAGCTCGCCGTTCTCGAACTTGGCCAGACGCGAGAAGTCGTACTTGGCGGCGTCACCATAGGGCGCCATGCCCATGACCTTGAACTCGCCGTCGAGCATCTCGAAACCCAGGTACTCGGTAATGGCGCCGTAGAGGCCACCGAGCGAGTCCGGGTCATAGAACTCCTTGATCTTGTGGATCTTGCCGTTCTCGCCGTAGCCGAAGAAGGTGGTGGCGTATTCACCCTTGCCGTCGATGCCAAGGATCGCGGTTTTCTCCTTGAAGCCCGAGCAGTGGTAGGCGCTGGAGGCGTGGGCCAGGTGATGCTCGACCGGCTCGATCTTGACCTTCTTCAGGTCGAAGCCGAGCTGTACCAGGCACCACTCGATACGCTTCTTGTAGCGATGGTAACGGCGATTACCGAACAGGATCGCATCAAGGGCGCGATCCGGCGCGTAGGCGTAACGCTTGGCGTACTGCCAGCGGGCCTTCTCGAAGATGCTGATGGGGGCAAAGGGAATCGCTATCACGTCGACGTCGGACGGCTTGATCCCGGCTTGTTCCAGGCAGAACTTGGCCGATTCGTAGGGCATGCGGTTCTTCGCGTGCTTGTCGCGCACGAA
>Ga0209207_1000746_pt1 | contig 17883 bp, 17 predicted proteins | sample SaghotsprinmetaG_FD_184140 | JGI IMG/M metagenome (GOLD analysis project Ga0209207, IMG submission 184140) | Hot spring microbial communities from South Africa to study Microbial Dark Matter (Phase II) - Sagole hot spring metaG (SPAdes) (version 3) | ecosystem: Environmental > Aquatic > Thermal...
TCTTGCCGCTCTGGCGCGGCGCGTGCAGCACAAAGTAGCGCTCCTCATCGATCAGTGCTTCGATTTCGGCGAGATCGATGCGGCTCAGCGGGTCGATCAGGTAATGGCGCTCGGGCTTCGACGGACCGGCGGTGTTGAACTGTTTTTCTGGCATCAGTGCTCACCAGCGCAGAACGCATCGAGATCTGCGGCGCAGGCGCGGGCGGCGCATTGCGCATCGACCAGCAGCGATCGGTACCAGCGCGCCGTGCGCTCCAGAGCCTTGGCCAAAGGCCAGCGCGGCTGCCAGCCGAGTTGGCGCTGCGCCCGGCTGGCGTCGAGATAAAGGAAGCCAGCTTCGTGTGCCGCGTCGCGGCTTGCCTCGCTTTGCCAGCGCAGTTCCGGCCAGTACGTCTGCAAGGCGGATAGCAGTTCGCCGACTGGCCGGTTGTCGCTCGCCGCTGGACCGAAGTTGAACGCTGTGGCGCAAAGTTCGTCGCCGTCGAGCAAACGGGCGGCGAGCAACAGATAGCCATGCAGACAGTCGAGCACATGCTGCCAGGGGCGGGTGGCGTGCGGCGAACGGATGCGCAGCACATCGCCGGCCGCAACGGCGCGGTAAGCGTCGGGCAACAGCCGGTCGGCGGCGAAGTCGCCGCCGCCGATGACGTTGCCGGCGCGGGCGCTGGCGATGAGCGCGTTGCCGTCGGCAAAAAACGAACGCCGCGCGCTTTGCACGGCCAGTTCGGTCGCTGCCTTGGAAGCAGAATAGGGATCGAAGCCGCCCAGCGGATCGATTTCACGGTAGCCCCAGTCCCATTCGCGGTTCTCGTAGCACTTGTCGCTGGTGACGACGACGATGGCGCGCAGCGAAGGGCAACGCCGCGCCGCTTCGAGTACGGCCACGGTACCGAGCACATTGGTTTGCCAGGTGACGAGCGGCGCGCGATAGCTCGCACGCACCAATGGCTGGGCGGCAAGGTGAAACAGCACCTGCGGCTGCGCCGCCTGCAGCGCCAAAGTCAGCCTGGTCGGCACGCCGTCCGGCACCAAAGCAGCGATATCGCCCAGCGTGTGCGAGGCCAGCAGCGCCTGCACGCCAGCGAGCTCGAACAACGCAGGCGTGGTCGGCGGCGGCAAGGCATAACCGTGCACCCGCGCACCGAGACGCGCCAGCCACAGACTGAGCCATGATCCCTTGAAACCAGTATGGCCGGTGACGAAGACCGGGCGACCGGCAAAGGCCTTCACCAACGCTTCCACGGCGCCCGCCCCGTCTGCCACAGTTCCTCAAGCAGATTCTTTTCGCGCAGGGTATCCATCGGCTGCCAGAAGCCGCGATGCTCCCAAGACATCAGCTCGCCCTCGGCCGCCAGACGCTGCATCGGCGCCTGCTCCCAGGCCGTGTCATCGCCGGCGATGTAGTCGAGCACTTTCGGTTGCAGCACGAAGAAGCCGCCGTTGATCCAGCCGCCATCGCCCAGCGGCTTTTCCAGAAAGCCAGTGACGCGCTCGCCGTCGCGTTCCAGCGCGCCATAACGTCCAGGCGGCTGCACCGCCGCAACGGTGGCCAGACGGCCATGAGCGCGGTGGAAAGCGATCTCGGCGCCCAGATCGATATCGGCCAGCCCGTCGCCATAAGTAAAACAGAACGGCTCATCCGACTGCAGATAGCGGGCGACGCGCTTCAGGCGTCCGCCGGTCATCGAGTTCTCACCGGTATCGACCAGGGTCACGCGCCAAGACTCGACGTAGCGCTGATGTACCTGCATGGTGTTGTCGCGCATGTCGAAGGTCACGTCGGACATATGCAAGAAGTAGTTGGCGAAATACTCCTTGATCATGTACCCCTTGTAGCCGAGGCAGATGACGAAATCGTCGATGCCATACGACGAATAGAGCTTCATGATGTGCCAGAGGATGGGTTTGCCGCCGATCTCGATCATCGGCTTCGGTCGCAGATGCGACTCTTCGGAGATGCGCGTACCGTAACCGCCGGCGAGGATGATGGCTTGCATGGTCGAAACAGGGAAAAACGAAGGCGCATGATACCCGTCCTGCCGTGCGCATGCCGTGTCGGTGCCGCCGGCTTTCGCAGCGTTCTCCGCTTGAAGCACACGATGGCGTCCCCATCTGCCGTGGCATACCGGCGACGCATGGCCGAATGTGCCCATCCCGGTCGGTGAAGCACCGGCGATACCGGCCAATGCGTCGTTCCACGCCGACCCCTGGAGTATTGCCGTGAGCGATGCCTTGCATATCGTCTGCCCGCACTGCCTGGTCGTCAATCGCCTGCCTGCCGCGCGTCTCGGCGAAGGAGCCGTCTGTGGCCGCTGCAAGCGCGCCTTGTTCCTTGGCGAACCGATCCCAGTCGATGCCGCCAGTTTCGACGAATTCCTCACGCGCGACCAATTGCCGCTGCTGGTCGATTTCTGGGCGCCCTGGTGCGGGCCGTGCCGCATGATGGCCCCGGCTTTCGCCCAGGCCGCCCGCCAGCTCGAACCGCATTTTCGCCTGCTAAAGGTCGATACCGAGGCCGAGCCGGCGCTCGGCCAGCGTCTCGGCATCCGCAGCATTCCGACCTTGATCCTGTGGCAAGGTGGCCGCGAAATCGCTCGGCAAGCGGGCGCGATGGACGCCGGAAGCATTGTGCGCTGGGCGCGGGACGGCCTGCGCCGCTGATCGATCAGATCGGTGGAATCTCGCCGACCAGCGATCGCCACTGGCCGCTTTGCCGGTCGGCGCGGTAGTGCTCGAGCGTCAGGCGGACGGTGTGAAAAGCGATCTCCGTCCAGGGGATCTCGTCCAGATCGAACAGCGCCACTTCCAGCGACTCCTCGCCCGGCGCGAAATCGAGATCGAGCAGACGGGCTCGGTAGATGACATGCACCTGACTGATGCGTGGCACGCTGAACACCGTATAGAGCTCCTCCAGTTCCAGGCGGGCGCCGGCTTCTTCCAGCGTTTCGCGCCGCGCCGCCTCGGCCAGCGTTTCACGATCCTCCATGAATCCGGCGGGCAGCGTCCATTTGCCGAATTGCGGCTCGATCGCCCGCCGGCAAAGCAACACCCGTCCCTGCCACTGCGGCAAGGCGCCGACGATCAGCTTCGGATTGCTGTAATGCACCGTACCGCAGCCTAGACAGACATGGCGTGGCCGGTGGTCGCCCGGCGGCACACTCAAAGTCACCGGTTGACCGCAGGCACTGCAGTATCGGATCGTCGAATACATGGTCCATACTCCGAGGGAAACGCGGTAAATCGCCACGAGCGGGATACAAGCGGCCGTCGCCTCGCGGTACGATAGGCGAGGAAGCGAAGACCACACAATGCCGCGCTGCGCCCGCGCTGCAATTTTTCCGCATTTCCTTGACCCGCTCAGTGCCCACGATGCACCGCGCCACGGGCCGCATGCGCGTCAATGCCGCGACGCGACACCAGCGCAGCCGCTCATCCTGGGCCAGAGGCGAGACGCATTGGCGCATCGCATCGGAAACGCTGAAGAAAGCCGCGAGCGGGAGGAAGTAAAGGGCGCGTATCAAGCAGCGACCGCAGCCGATCATAGACAGGCAAGGGAGCGAGCACCGCGCAGCGCCGCCCTAGCGCCCGCGCAGCAATTTGTTCAACGTTTCCATCACTCTTATACTGGAACGAATACCGCGCCGACGCCGAGCAGCCCCCTTGCCGAGGAGAACGAGCGATGACCTATGTCGTGACCGACAACTGCATCCGTTGCAAGTACACCGACTGCGTCGATGTCTGCCCGGTCGATTGTTTCCACGAAGGACCGAACTTTCTCGTCATCGATCCGGACGAATGTATCGATTGCACGCTGTGCGTCGCAGAATGTCCGGCCGAGGCCATCTACGCCGAGGACGATCTGCCGCCGAAATTGCAGGTCTTCGCCGCGCTGAATGCCGAACTGGCCCGCCTGTGGCCGGTCATCACCGAAAGCCGTCCGCCTTTGCCCGACGCCGATGCCTGGCGCGGCGTGCCCGACAAACTGCCATATCTGGAACGCTGAACGCCCACGCCGGACGATGGAACGCGAATACCAAGAAGTGCCGGCAGTACGCGCCGAAGGCGCATGGGCACCACGCTTTACTACGCAGCGATCCGTACCCCACGAGCGCAGCGAGCAAACCGCCTTCCCCCCGAGAGGGGGGACCGAGGGGGGCGGGTTATCAGTCGTCCTGACAGGAGGAGAAAAGCGATGAAAGCAGAAAAAATACTGGCCATCAAGGGCGTAGCGCTGTTTACCATCGCGCCGGAGAAAAGCCTGGCGGCAGCGGTCGAGACCATGGCGGCCGAGGATATCGGCTCGCTGGTCTGTGTCGAGCAAGGAAGAGTGGTCGGCATGCTCACCTTCCGCGAGGTACTGCGGGCCATACACGCTGGCATCGATCCGGGAAAACTCACGGTCGGCGAGGTGATGCAGCGCGATCCGCGCATCGGCCACCCCGACATGGACATCGACGCGCTGCGTCGCCTGATGGTCGAGGAGCACATCCGTTATCTGCCCATCCTCGATGGCCAGGCGCTCATCGGCGTCGTCTCGTTCCACGATGTGGCGCGTGCCGTGCTGGAGGAACAGGGCTTCGAAAACCGTATGCTGAAAGCCTACATCCGCGAATGGCCGGCGAGCGAGACCAGCAGCGAAAGTCAGCCCTGACGGCACGGCGTTCAAAGGCATGCAGGCATGAATCCCGCCCCTCCCTGGCTGGCCAGTTACCCGCCAGACGTCGCCGCCGAGGCGCCGGACAGCGGCTTTGCTTCGCTGGCCGCACTGCGAGCGCACTGCGTCGCGCAGTATGGCGAACGCATCGCCTTCGAGAACCTGGGCGGGCGCCTGAGTTATGCCCAGGTCGAAACCCTGAGTAGCGACTTCGCCGCCTGGTGTCAGACTTGCGCCCGACTGCCGGCCGGCGCGCGCATTGCGCTCATGCTGCCGAATCTGCTGCAATACCCGGTCTGCCTGTTCGGTGCCTGGCAGGCCGGGCTGACCGTCGTGCCCTGCAACCCGCTGTTTACGGCGCGCGAATTGCGTGAGCAGCTGCGCGACGCCCAGGTCGATGCGATCGTCGTCGCCGAAAACTTTGCCCATGTGCTGGAACAGGTGCTGCCCGAGGTGCCGGTGCGCCATGTGCTGGTCACCGGCATCGGCGATCTGCTCGGCTTCGCCAAGGGTCGGCTGATCGACCTCGCCCTGCGCTGGCAGGGCAAGATCCCGCGCTGGCGCATCGCCGGCGCCCTATCGCTGCGTCAGGCGCTGGCCGCGGGACGCGCGGCGCCTTTCCATCCGCCGCCGCTCGGCCGCGATGACCTGGCGCTGTTGCAATACACCGGCGGCACCACCGGCACGCCGCGCGCGGCGATGCTGAGCCACGGCAACCTGCTCGCCAACCTCGATCAGGCGCATGCCTGGCTGCGCTCCCGTCTGCGCCCGCGCGAGACCATCGTCACGGCGTTACCGCTTTATCACATCTTCGCGCTGACCGCCAACTGCCTGATGTTTTTCAAGATTGGTGGCGCGAATCTGTTGATCACCAATCCGCGCGATTTCGATGCCTTCGTCCGCACCTTGCGCCGCTGGCCCTTGAGCTGCATCACCGGCGTCAGCACGCTCTACGGCGCGCTGCTCGATCATCCGGGTTTCCGGCACCTCGATTTTTCGCAATTGAACATCGCCCTCGCCGGCGGCATGACGCTGCAAAAGCCGGTTGCCGAGCGCTGGCAGGCGCTTACCGGCCGGCCACTGATCGACGCCTACGGCCTGACCGAAGCCTCACCGGCGGTGAGCATCAACCGCCTGGACATCGACGGCCATACCGGCTCGATCGGCCTGCCGCTGCCTTCGACCGAGGTGACGATCCGCGACGAGTTCGGACACGATTTGTCCATCGGTGAGGCAGGCGAATTGTGCGTGCGCGGGCCGCAGGTGATGCGCGGCTATTGGCGACGCGAGGACGAAACACGCGCCGCCTTCACCGTCGACGGCTATTTGCGCACCGGCGACATCGCCTACCTTGATGCGCAGGGCGCGCTTCATCTCGTCGACCGCCGCAAGGACATCATCATCGTCTCCGGTTTCAACGTCTACCCGAACGAAGTCGAGGCGGTGGCGATGAGCCATCCCGCCGTGCGCGAGGCGGCGGCGATCGGCGTGCCGGACGTGCATCGCGGCGAAGCGGTGCGGCTGTTCGTCGTGCCGCGCGACGAGCGGCTGGATACCGATGCCCTGATCGCTTATTGCCGTGAACGGCTGGCGGGCTACAAAACGCCGCGCGAAATCATCATCCGCCCGAGCCTGCCCAAGACGCCGGTCGGCAAGGTATCGCGCCGCGCGCTGCGCGACGAGCCCCCCCCTCGGCCGGGACCGCCCGATCGCAGCGGCTGCGGAAACTAGCCCGCCTCGCTCCCGCCCAGCCACAGGCACTTACCGCGGCTGGCGCGCTGGATGTCCTCCAGCAGGCGCCGGTGCTCGACGAGTTCGTCCTCCGCCGCGACGAGGACGCGCAGCGGCGGTCGGTCGCCGGCCGGCAGCGGCAACGTCGCCGCCGGCAATACCGGCGCCGTGTCGATGAGCAAGCTTTCCTGGCCGCGCGTCATCGCCAGCCAGACATCGGCGAGCAGTTCGGCATCGAGCAAGGCGCCATGGAAGTCGCGCTCCGAGTTGTCGATGCCGTATTCGGCACAGAGCGCGTCGAGGCTGTTGCGTTTGCCTGGCCGCAGGTCTCGCGCCATCTTCATGGTGTCGACGACGCTCGCACAGCAGGCGCGGGCCGGCGGCATGTCGAGGCGGGCGAATTCGGCATCGAGAAAACCTAGGTCGAAATCGGCATTGTGGATCAGCAGCTCGGCACCAGCGAGAAACTCGGCCAGTTCGCTGGCGATGTCGGCGAACTTCGGCTTGTCGGCCAGAAAGGCGTCGCCGAGGCCGTGGATGCGCTGCGCTTCGATGGGCACCGGTCGCTCCGGATTGACGTAACGGTGCAAGCGGCGACCGCTGAGACGCCGGCCGATCATCTCGACACAGCCGACTTCGACGATGCGGTCGCCGCCCCGGGCATCGAGGCCGGTGGTCTCGGTATCGAGAAAGACGCGCCGCATGCTCAGCCTCCCCGCCGCACCAGTTCGACGCCGCGCCGCGCCAGCGCGTCGGCACGCTCGTTGTCGGCGTGGCCGGCATGGCCGCGCAGCCAGAGCCATTCGATGCGATGCTGGCCGGCCAACGCATCGAGTTCGCGCCACAGGTCGGCATTCTTCACCGGCGCCTTGCTGGCCGTCTTCCAGCCGTTGCGCTTCCAGCCGTGGATCCACTCGCTGATGCCCTTCTGCACGTACTGCGAATCGGTATGCACGCGCGCGCGCACCGGTCGCTTCAGCGCCTTGAGCGCCTGGATGACCGCCATCAGCTCCATGCGGTTGTTGGTCGTACCGACTTCGCCGCCGAAGAGTTCCTTTTCCCGTCCGCCGCAACGCAGCAGCGCGCCCCAGCCGCCCGGGCCGGGATTGCCGCTGCAGGCGCCATCGGAAAAGATGTCCACCGTTTCGTCCGTCTCGTTCATCGTTCCTTCACTTTCTGGGCCGCCGCGACCAGCGCGCGGGCGCGCGCCAGCCGGTCGAGCCATTTGGGCTGAATCAGGCGCATGCCATGCACCTTTTTCACCGCCTGGATCAAATAAACCGCACCACCGATCGGCCACCAGCGGTCACCGGCCAGATCGAGGAATTTCAGGCGCGAGGCCCACTGGTTCTTTCCCAGCGCCGGCTGATAGCAACCGAAGGCGCCGAAACGCGATTCCAGCCCAAGCAGCGCGAACCAGTCCTTCAGGCGCGCAACGCTGATGTAGCGTCCACGCCAGGGCGCCTGGGCCGGCTGGGGCGCGAATCGCCGCCGCAATCCCCATAAACTATAAGGATTGAAACCGGTGACGATGACGCTGCCCTCGGGCACCAGCACGCGCTCGACCTCGCGCAGCACGCGATGCGGCTGTTCGTCGAACTCCAGCACATGCGGCAGCACGACCAGATCGATGCTGGCACTGGCGAAAGGCAGGTGATGCACGTCGGCACACACCGCCGGCCGACCCTGCGGCAGACCGGCATCGCAGATTAGGCGCAGCGGCATGCGATTGGCGCGCAGCAGATCGATATCCGCCAAACCGCATTGCACGGCATTGAAGCCGAACAGGTCGACGACCAGACGATCCATCTGCGCCTGCTCCCAGGCAAGAATGTACTGCCCTTGCGGCGTCGCCAGCCACTGCGAAAAGCCATCGAGCGCCATTAGAATCCTTGCCATGGAAATCCAACCGATCCGGGCTTTTGCCGACAACTACATCTGGCTGCTGGACCAGGGCGGTGCGCTGGCGGTCGTCGATCCGGGCGATGCCGCGCCGTTGCTCGATCATTTGCACTCGAGCGGCCGGCGTCTGGGTGCGATCCTGCTCACCCATCACCACCGCGATCACACCGGCGGCGTCGGCGAACTGCTGGCGCGCTTTCCGGTACCGGTCTTCGGCCCGGCCGCCGAGGAGATCGCTGGCGTCGACCGGCCGCTCGCCGGGGGCGAGACCATCGACTTGCCCGGAACCGGCATCAGGCTGCAGGTGCTGACCGTGCCGGGCCACACGCGCGGCCATCTGGCCTATCTCTGGCCGGATTATCGCGCAGGGGCGCTGTTCTGTGGCGATACGCTGTTCGCGATGGGTTGCGGCCGCCTGTTCGAAGGCACGCCGGCGCAGATGCACGCTTCGCTCTCCCGCCTCGCCGCGCTCGATCCCGACACCGCCATCTACTGCGCCCACGAATACACCGCTTCGGGCCTGCGCTTCGCCACCACGCTCGAGCCGGACAATGCCGAGCTGCTTGCCCGCCGGGCGCGTCTCACCCCCCGGCTCGCCGGCGGTGAGCCGACCGTGCCGTTCACGCTTGCCGACGAGCTGGCTACAAACCCTTTCCTGCGCCTGACCGCGCCGGCGGTGCAGGCAGCCATCGGCGCGCGTCTCGGCCGGCCGCCGCACGATGAGGTCGAGGCCTTCGCTGTCCTGCGCGCGTGGCGGGACCATTTATCGTGAAAATCACTCGAAAGGCATATTTCGTGGGAGCGGGCTTGCCCGCGACAGCACGTTCACGGTAGCGAACATTTTTTCCCGGCGCAGCCAAACTTGCTGGACGCGCGCGAGCGCGGCAATTGGGCGGTCGAACCGGTTGCGCGCCCTGAAATCGCGGCCAAGCAAGCCCCGGAGCCGGGGGCCGCTGCCACGGCAGTGCCGATTTTCATCTTCCAGGGGTGGCGGCAACCACCATGATCGTAGCGAAGCGCTGAAAAAATGGCTGCGCGGGCGCAGCGCGGTGTCAGTCTTTACTGCGCACCGCTCATTCCGCCGCAGCAAGTTCTTCGCGCGTGACCACCGCCGTACCGAGCTTGCCGACGACGATACCAGCAGCACGGTTGGCCAGACGCATTGCCGTCACCATATCCACGCCGCTGGCCAGCATGACGGCCATCGTCGCGATCACCGTATCGCCGGCGCCGGAGACGTCATAGACCTCGCGCGCCTGCGCCGCCTCGGTCACCGCGCCCTGCTCGGCAAACAGCGTCATGCCCTCCTCGGAACGGGTGAGCAACAAAGCAGAAAGGTTTAATTCGGCGCGCAGCTGCTGTGCCTTGGCAAGCAAATCGTCCTCGTCGCGCCAGCGGCCGATGACCTGGCGTAACTCGCTGCGATTGGGGGTAATCAACGTCGCGCCGGCATAGCGGCGGTAATCGTCGCCTTTCGGGTCGACGAGCACGGCCTTGCCGAGCGCGCGCGCCTGCCCGATCATCTCGCCGATGTGGGTCAGACCACCCTTGCCGTAGTCGGAAAGCACGACGACATCGCACTGTGGCAAGCGGGCTGCATATTCGGCCAGCTTGGCGCGCAAGACCTCGTGCGTCGGCCAGTTTTCGAAGTCGATGCGCAGCAATTGCTGCTGACGGGCGACGGCGCGCAGCTTGACGGTCGTGGACAGCTGCCCATCTTCATGCAGGCTGGCGTCGATGCCCGAACTGGCCAGCAGGCGGGCCAGGGCCTGGCCGGCCTCGTCGGCGCCAACAACGGAGAGCAGCGCGACGCGCGCTCCCAGGGCAGCGCAATTACGCGCCACGTTGGCCGCCCCGCCCGGCCGCTCCTCGACGCGCTCGATCTTCAGCACCGGCACCGGCGCTTCCGGGGAGATGCGCTCGACCTCGCCGAACCAGTAACGGTCGAGCATGACATCGCCGACCACCAGGATGCGCGCCCCAGAAGTTGCAGGAAGGTTCATGGCCGGCCGATGGCGTGGTATTCGAAGCCGGCGGCGCGCGGCACGGCCGGGTCGTAGAGGTTACGGCCATCGAAGATGACTGCCTGTTTCAGCGCCGCGGCGATGGCGGCGAAATCGGGACTGCGAAACTCCTTCCATTCGGTAACGATGAGCAAGGCATCGGCGCCGGCAACGGCGGCAAGCGGCGTGTCGGCGAAAGTCAGCCCGTTCAGCACGGCGAAGACGCGCTGCGCTTCACGCATCGCCACCGGATCGTAAGCACAGACCGTCGCGCCGCGCGCCAGCAGCCCATGCACCAGCACACGTGAAGGCGCCTCGCGCATATCGTCGGTGTTGGGCTTGAAAGCCAGGCCCCAAAGCGCGAAATGCCGTCCAGTCAAATCCTCGCCAAAGCGGCGCACGATTTTTTCTTCCAGCACCCGCTTTTGCCGGACGTTGGCTTCCTCGACGGCGCGAAGTACGCGCAGCGTCGCGCCGGACTCCTCGGCCGTACGAATCAGCGCCTGTACATCCTTCGGAAAACAGGAACCGCCATAACCGACACCGGGATAGAGGAAGTGATAACCGATGCGCGGATCGGCGCCGATGCCCTGACGCACCAGTTCGATGTCGGCACCCAGCTTCTCGGCCAGCAAGGCCAGCTCGTTCATGAAGCTGATGCGCGTCGCCAGCATGGCATTGGCGGCATACTTGGTCAGTTCGGCCGAGCGCACATCCATGACGATGAGCCGTTCATGATTGCGCTGGAACGGCGCGTAGAGTTGACGCATCAACGCTACCGCCTCGGCCTCTTCGGCGCCAATGATGATGCGATCCGGACGCATGAAATCGTCGATGGCTGCACCTTCCTTGAGGAACTCCGGATTCGAGACGACGCTGAACGGCACGGCAGCGCCGCGCATCGCCAGCTCCTCGGCGATCGCCGCGCGCACCTTGTCGGCGGTGCCGACCGGCACGGTGGATTTGTCGACCACGACCTTGTATTCGGCCATGTGCCGGCCGATGGCACGCGCCGCCGCCAGCACATATTGCAGATCGGCCGAACCGTCCTCGTCGGGCGGCGTGCCGACGGCGATGAACTGGATCGTGCCATGCGCGACGGCCTCTTCGAAGCTCGTCGTGAAATGCAGTCGACCGGCGGCGCGGTTGCGTGCCACCATCGCCTCCAACCCGGGTTCGAAGATCGGCATGCCACCGGCTTCGAGAAGCGCGATCTTCGCAGCATCGACGTCCAGACACAGGACGTCGTTACCGACTTCGGCCAGACAGGTGCCGCTGACCAGACCGACATAGCCGGTTCCGATGACAGTAATTTTCATGATTCATTCCATCCGCGCCCAGCGCCGCCTGGCCTCGAGCCGCCCGGCAGCCCGCGGAAAACACGGCGTTTCCGGGGGCACGGCTGAGCTGTACCATGCAGCAGTGCAGCGTAACCGCACAGCGCGGTGTAAAACCGATCGCCCCGATGGCAGCAGCACACAGCGAATGACTGGGCGCAAAAAAGCCAGCCCGCGGGCTGGCTTGGCCAAGAAATCTGGTCGGGGTGAGTGGATTCGAACCACCGGCCTCTACGTCCCGAACGTAGCGCTCTACCAGGCTAAGCTACACCCCGAATATTCATTCGACCGAAGTCGATCCGAAGAGCCGAGCAGCAATCTGGCCAGTAATCTGAGCAGTATTCCCAGACCCCTGCCCCGTCACTTGTTCCGCTCGACAGAGAAGGATGTCAATTGTAGCAGCGCATCGCGGAATCGTGAAGGGGGAAGCCGCAGGAGTTCGGCGGTAGCCCGCGCCGCCTCGTTGCGCGCGTGCGACAGGGCTGCTTCCAGCGCACCGCAGGCGCGGATCGCGGCCAGCACCTGCGGAAACGCCTCGCGCCCGCCCTGCTCAATGGCCTGACGCACACAGGCCGTCTGTTCGGGCGTGCCATGACGCAGGACGTGGATGAGCGGCAGGGTCGGCTTACCCTCCGCCAGATCGTCGCCCAGATGCTTGCCGGTCTCGTCCTCGATGCCCGAGTAGTCGAGCACGTCGTCGACGATCTGGAAGGCAGTGCCCAGATGCATGCCGAAGCGGGCCATCGCTTCCTCCAGATCGGCGTCGCTGCCAGCGAGGATGGCCGCCAGACGCGCCGACGCCTCGAACAGCTTGGCCGTTTTGTAACGGATGACCCGCAGATAGCTTTCGACATCGACGTCGGCATCGTGGCAGTTCGTCAACTGCAGCACCTCGCCCTCGGCGATGACATTGGTCGCCTCGGCCAGCACCTCCATGACGCGCATGCTGCCCACCGACACCATCATTTGGAAGGCGCGCGAATAGAGAAAGTCGCCGACCAGCACGCTGGCGGCGTTGCCGAACAGCGCATTCGCCGTCTCGCGCCCGCGACGCAGGCTAGACTCATCGACCACGTCGTCGTGCAACAAGGTGGCGGTGTGGATGAACTCGACGACGGCCGCCAGTTCGTGATGCTGGCTGCCGCGCACGTTCAGCGCGCCGGCGACGAGCAGCAACAGCGCCGGCCGCAGACGCTTGCCACCGCCGGCGATGATGTACTCGGCCACCTGCCGCACTAGCACGACCTCGGAATGCAGGCGAGCGCGGATGATTCCGTCGACGGCGCGCAGGTCGTCGGCGATCAGGGTATAGGCGGAAGGCAGGACCACACGACGGCTCACAGATAAAAGCGCGGCATGGTAGGCCGAGCGGCGCGGAGCGTCAAGCCGCGAAACGACGAGCGAGTGCGCCGCGCGCCTTGCGCTACATCCCGCTCGCGGCTTTCTTCAGCATTTCCCTGACGGGGCGCGCAGGGCGTTGAGGGCCGGTAACGGCATGCGTCGCCCCCGCCGTCCACCTTGAAAGCAACCGACGCATCCCCATCTTCGGCCCTTGCCAAATACCCCCTGCCGGCCGCAGTGCACCGCCGCCTGCGGTCGATCGTCCCTCATTCCTCGAAGGAGCACCGTCCATGTCCGAAAACGCCGCGCGTGAAACCCTCGGTTTCCAGGCCGAAGTGAAGCAACTGCTGCATCTGATGATCCACTCGCTGTATTCGAACCGCGAGATTTTTCTGCGCGAGCTGATTTCCAACGCCTCCGACGCCTGCGACAAGCTTCGCTTCGAAGCCTTGCACAATGCGGCACTGATGGAGGGCGGCGGAGAGTTCACCATCCGGGTCGGCTTCGACAAGACGGCACGCACCATCACCGTCGAAGACAATGGCATTGGCATGAACCGCGAAGAGGTCATCAGCCATCTGGGCACCATCGCCCGGTCCGGCACACGCGAGTTCTTTTCCCGCCTCACCGGCGACGAACAGAAGGATGCCCTTCTGATCGGTCAGTTCGGTGTCGGCTTCTATTCCTCGTTCATCGTCGCCGACAAGGTTACGGTCGAGACGCGCCGCGCCGGCGAGCAAGCTCATCAGGGTGTGCGCTGGGAATCCGACGGCGGTGGCGAGTTCAGCGTCGAGATGATCGATCGCCCCGAACGCGGCACGAAGATCGTACTGCACCTGCGCGAAGGTCAGGACGATCTTTTGTCCGGCTGGAAGCTGCGCCAGATCGTGCGCAAATATTCCGACCATATCGTCCAGCCCATCGTGATGAAAAAAGAAGAGTGGAAGGACGGCGAACAGGTGCTGACCGACAAGGACGAAACGGTCAATCAGGCTTCGGCCCTGTGGGCCCGGCCGAAGAGCGAGATTTCGGATGAGCAGTACAAAGAGTTCTACAAGCATGTCAGCCACGATTTCGACGATCCGCTCTGCTGGACCCACAGCCGCGTCGAAGGGCGCAGCGAATACACCCAGCTGCTCTACATCCCATCGCGGGCACCTTTCGACCTGTGGGATCGTCAGCAGCGTCACGGCATCAAGCTCTACGTGCGCCGCGTCTTCATCATGGACGACGCCGAACAACTGATGCCGGCCTATCTGCGCTTCGTGCGCGGCGTTGTCGACTCCGCTGATTTGCCGCTCAATGTTTCGCGCGAGATCCTGCAGGAATCAAAGGATATCGAAGCGATCCGCAAAGGCTGCACCGCCAAGGTGCTGGCGATGCTCGAAGCGCTGGCCAGCAGCGAGGAAGCCGCCGACAAGGAAAAATATGCCAAATTCTGGAGTCAGTTCGGCCGCGTGCTGAAAGAGGGCGTCGGCGAGGATTTCGCCAACCGCGACAAGATCGCCAAACTGTTGCGTTTCGCTTCGACCCACAGCGATACCGCCGATGAAACGGTGAGTCTGGCCGACTATATCGGGCGAATGAAGGAAGGCCAGGACAAGATCTACTACGTCACCGCCGACAGCTTCACCGCGGCGAGAAACAGCCCGCATCTGGAAATCTTCCGCAAGAAAGGCATCGAGGTTCTGCTGCTCTCCGACCGGGTCGACGAATGGGTGGTCGCACACCTGACCGAGTTCGACAGCAAGGAACTGGTCTCGGTCGCCAAGGGCGGTCTCGACCTTGGCCAGATGGAAGATGCCGCCGAAAAGGAAGAACTGAAACAGGAAGCCGATGCGCTGAAGGAATTGACTGAACGCATGAGCAAGGCGCTGGGCGAGAAGGTCAAGGAAGTGCGCATCACCCACCGTTTGACCGACAGCCCGGCCTGTCTGGTCGCCGACGAACACGGCATGTCGCAAAATTTGGCACGTATCCTGAAGGCCGCCGGGCAGAAGGGTCCGGAAAGCAAGCCCATCCTGGAAATCAATCCCAAGCATCCGGTAGTGACGCGCCTGAAGGACGAGAAGGCGCGTTTCGACGACTGGTCGGCAGTACTGTTCGATCAGGCCTTACTCGCCGAGGGCGGCCAGCTCGACGATCCAGCCGGTTTCGTCAAGCGCATCAACGACCTGATGCTCGAAATGAGCGGTGGTTCCAGCGCTGGCATCATCGTCAGTAGCTGAAAGCCGCTGGCAGCAGCGGTCGGGTCGATGAGCCCGGTAAGCGAGCATCCGCCGCCAACCCACCCGCCGGTGGACGCTTCGCGCCCATCCTGCGTGGCAGGACGGGCGCCTGCGTGGTAATGTTCGCGACCGTGGAATCGTTCCCCCATCGCTCACCTCTCCCGATCTACCCGCGCTTGCCCCGCCATGAAAGCCACCACCTTCCTCATCCTCACCGTCCTCGGCGATGATCGACCCGGCCTCGTCGAGCGGCTGGCCGCAACGGTCGCCGAACATGAAGGCAACTGGCTGGAATCGGCGATGTCGCATCTCTCCGGCAAGTTTGCCGGCATCGTGCGCGTGGCGCTGCCGGCTCAACGGCTAGCAGCACTGCGCGCAGCGCTGGCGGCCATCGATGGTCTGACCATCACCGCCGAAGTGGCCAATGCCTTCACGCCCGCCAACGGGCGTCACCTCAATCTGACTCTGGTCGGCCACGACCGGCGCGGCATCGTGCGCGAACTGTCCCAGGTTCTCGCCCGTCATGGCGTCAATGTCGAGGAACTGACCACCCATACCACCAGCGCGCCGATGGCCGCCACCTTGCTCTTCCACGCCGCGGCCGACTTGCTGGCGCCGATGGAGCTGGACGTGCGCGCGCTGCAACGCGATCTGGAACAGATCTCGAACGACCTGATGGTCGACATCACCCTCGGCGAAACGCTGTGACCGAATCCCGCCAGCGGCGGCTGGACTGTCATCGCTTTGCCGAGGCCCGCCGGCGATACGGCGTCCGTCGACTTCCCGCTGCCACTCGGACACCGCCCCCCGGTGTAACGAATGGCTTTGCACCCGGAGAACGCTCATGCAATGGTTTCTCAACCTGTCGATCCGCTGGAAACTGCAACTCGGCTTCTTCGTCGTCACGATGGTGACGACGATCTACAACCGCCTGCTCGCCTCGTGGGAACTGTCGAAGATGATCGACCTGGCGCGCGAAGCCGGCGCCGCCGAGACGCTGATCCGCGCCCTCGAAGCGAATCGCGCCGCCTATCACTTCAATTCGATCTGGGAATCGGGCCTCGAATTCGCCGTCCAGTTCCTGCTCATCGGCATCGTGGCCAAGATCTTCGTGCGGCCGATCACCGAATTGTGCGAGGCCTTGCGCCAGGTCGAGAAGGGGGACTTGACCGTCAGCGTGCCGCTCAGCGCCCATGACGAGATCGGCGTGCTGCAGCGCGTCTCGCGCGAAGTGATCGAAAAGCTGGCGCGCATCCTCGGCAACGTCGAGGAAAGCGGCCGTCAGATGGGCCAATCCGCCTTCCAGATCGCCACCATCGCCAAGAACATCGCCGACGTCAGCCATCAGGAGGAAAGCCGCTCGGCCGAGGTCGTCGATGCCACGCGCGAACTGGCGGCGATCACCCGCGAAGTGCAAACCCAGGCCGAAACGGCGGCCGAGCGTACACGCGCCGTGGCGCAGCAGGCGCGCGACGGCGTCGCGGCGGTGCAGCGCAACATCGGCGAAATGCGCAGCGCATCGGCCGAGGTCGATCGCGTCGCCGGCGAGGTGACGGAGCTGTCGGACGCGGCCAGCAAGATTACGCTGATCATCGACACGATCCGCGACATCGCCGGCCAGACCAATCTGCTGGCGCTCAATGCCGCCATCGAGGCGGCGCGCGCCGGCGAAGCCGGTCGAGGTTTTGCCGTCGTCGCCGACGAGGTACGCAAGCTGGCCGAGCGCACGACGCTCTCGGCGGGAGAGGTCGCCGGTATCGTCGAAACGATCACCGGCCGCGTGCAGCAGCTGCGCGACACGATGTCGCAAGTCGTCGCCAGCGTCGGCAACAGCCAGACGCTCGCCGACGAAACGGCAAGGGCAATGACCGGGATGGCCTCGGGCATCAGCGAGGCGGCGGCCGGCAATGATGCCATTGCCGAGGCGGCGCGTCGCCAAATGCAGCAGTTCGACGCGCTGGAGCACTCGCTGCATCGCCTGTTCGCCACCCTCAAGGAAAGCTCGACCAAAGTCGAAACGACGGCAGCGATCGGCGACGACCTGTATCGCGTCACCGGTCGGCTGAACGAACTGATGAGCGGATTTACCTTCCGTCGCGATGCGCTCATCCCGCGTCGGCCGGACGACAAGCGTCGCAACCCGCGCCTCGACAGCGCCGTACTGGTCGAGGTTGCCGCCCAGGACGGCGAATACCACAGCGCCGTCACCGAGGATGTCAGCCTCGGCGGCATGCAGCTGGAAACCGGCGTAGCCTATGTGCCAGGCCAGGCGATCAGCGTGCGCGTCTGGTTACCGCAGGAAACACTGGAGACCTATCAGCAGCAACGACCGGTGACCGTGAAGGGCATCGTGCGCTGGCAGCAGCCGCACGGCCGGCGCCATCTGTGCGGCATCGAATTCACCGATCCCGGCGAAGGCGACAAGGTCCGGTGCATCTTCGACTTCTTCGGCAAGTCGCCGCGGTTTTCCCTCTGAGCCTCTTGCAAAACTCCAAAAATTCAAATACCCGACAAAAATATTCTCCAATATGAGGCGATGCTGCAGCCGAGCGGATTCGGCGGTTTTCCTTACCATGACCTGGTTGCCACCGAACTCGTCTTTGAGCCGGGCATTGCTGCGCTCGGCCACGGTGCGCTCGCTGTAGCGAAGGGCTTCATGAGGCGCAAACTCGATCTTTTCACCCTTC
>Ga0209207_1000748_pt1 | contig 17835 bp, 19 predicted proteins | sample SaghotsprinmetaG_FD_184140 | JGI IMG/M metagenome (GOLD analysis project Ga0209207, IMG submission 184140) | Hot spring microbial communities from South Africa to study Microbial Dark Matter (Phase II) - Sagole hot spring metaG (SPAdes) (version 3) | ecosystem: Environmental > Aquatic > Thermal...
TGGGCTTCATGTCGCCCCTCGAAACTCGGCAGTCTCATGCCATCCAAAAGGCCGCATGAACTGCAAATCTGTGTCCAATCAATTGCGGGCGGTACACGAAGGCCTGCTCCCAGGACACCGGAACGAACTTGCCCTTCTTGTCGAACTTTCCATCGGTCATGCGCATCAGGGGCTGGGTCAGCCGGTCCTTGCCGTACATGATCTTGCCGTTGAAGTACCCTTTTACGCAATTCAGGCCACGGTTGACTGGTGCCTTGGGGTCGCCCTTGGTCGCCACCACGCGACCATCCTTGCTGGCCACCATGATGCCGCAGCCGGTACCGCAAAACCGGCAAACCGATTTGTCCCATTGCCAGTCACGTTCCGCCGCGCGTGCCTGGGCGAGCGCCTCTTGGCTCAGCGGCATGCCAACCGTGGCGGCGGCGCTGGCGGCAATGCCGGTTTTGATGAAATCACGTCGCGTCAGGTTCATCTGTGTCTCCTCTGTTGTCTGCGGCGAAAACCCATGTGAATGGGGATGCTATTCGCGGCAACAACCAGAAAACATTGACTAAAGTCAATGTTCCTGAACACTGTCGAATCGCTGAGCCACAGAGAACGCAGAAAAAACAAAGGCCTGCCATGTTCGAGCCGGCGATCCCGAAGCGGGATGCAGCCACTCGCAGCGCGAGTCGCGGGCAGCCCTCCGCCGGGCGGCGGATCATCCGCCGAAGTCGAAGCCTATCAGGCGATTGAACCCGGATTTTCCATGAGGCGGCCTGACGGCCTACACGCGCGCGGACGGCCGCTTTCGGGCGGCTTCGAGTCCGCGCGCATCGCCCTGGCACAGCGATGGGCGCGTCGCCCGTCCTCAAAAGAAAAACGTAGCAGGCTGTTGAAAAACGTAGCGAGGATGGCCCGATGTGAGGCGCACGGAGCGCAGCGACCGAGACAGATCAAATCGATCGGCGAGGGAGCGCAAACGAAGTTTCGGCGAAGGCTCACATCGGCGCAGCCGATGTGAAGCGAAGCGGCCGGAGCCAACACCGCGCAACACAGCAGATGGCCCACCGCAGTAGTTTTTCAACAGCCTGGTAGACGGAGAAAAACGCAGACGGGTACGCCCGTGCCGGGCGCACGAAAAAAGCCGGCCAAAGGCCGGCTTTTTTACTGGCGTGCTGACAATCAGTTGCCAGCGGGAGCGGCAGGAGCAGCGTTGCCGGCGGGGGCTGCGGTGCCATCGGCGGGAGCGGGGGCATCAGCCGGAGCGGCTTCCGGAGCCGGAGCGGGCGCGGGCATCGGAGCCGGCGCGGCCTCGGGAGCGGGAGCAGGAGCGGGTTCTTCGGCCTTCTGACCACAGGCGGTCAGACCAAGCGCGAGGAGGGCGGCAAGCAGGACGGAGTATTTCATGGTATTCCCTAAAAAAACAGTTGAGGAAAAATGGATCAATCCCGTTAACCGTGAGTCAACTTCGATCGACGGGAAAATTTTAGCAAACCCCGCTGCGGATTCCAGTGCGCGTACCGGTTTTTTTTGATTTCATCAAAGATGTTGCGGCGTTGCTACATTTCACCGAGGTGCAGGTAACCGGCCAGACTCCAGGCGTGCAGATCGGGCATCATGGCTTCCGGAATGGCCGCGCCAGCCAGCGAGCGCCGGTCGGCGAGGGTTCGAAGCGCGCGGAGGGCCGCCGAGTCGACGGGGTCGACCGGCTCGCCATTGAGGAATACTCGCGTACCCAGGTACAGCAATCGGCTGCGCGCGTCGAGACGCACGCCGCGGCGACGCGCCTGTGCTCTGAAACGGGCGAGCCCGGGGTCGCGCGTGGGGGGGTCGAAAAACACGCTTGGCTTGGGTTCGGACAGATGACGGCCGATAAATTCGTCGAGCAGCGCATCGTCCCAGCGCACCGCCTTCAGCATGGCCTTGAGCCGTTGCCGCATGCGCGCCGGGATGGCGCCGGGATGATGGCTGAGGCCAAGGTCGGGGTCGGCATAGTGACCGTCGACAATGAGGTGGTCGCGCAGGAAATCGAGCAAGCCGATGGCGAGTTCTTGGGCACTCGGGGCGCGAAACCCCACCGACCAGGTCATGCAGTCTGAAAGCGCCACGCCGTTGTGGGCGTATTTGGGGGGCAGGTAGAGCATGTCGCCGGGTTCCAGCTCCCAGGATTGATCGACGCGGAAACGCTTGAGGATGCGCAATGGGCAGTCGTCGACCAGTTCCAGGTCGTCCTGAGCGCTAATCTCCCAGCGACGGCGACCCAGCCCCTGGATGAGGAACACGTCGTATGAATCGAAATGCGGGCCTACGCCGCCGCCGGGCGGCGCGAAACTCACCATGAGGTCGTCGAGGCGGGCATAGGGGATGAAGTTGAAGCGGTTGAGCAGGGCGTCGGCCTCGGCGAGCATCAGGTTGACGCCCTGCACCAGCAGGCTCCAGTTCCGCTTCGGCAGGCGGGCAAGGGTCTCCGCTTCGAATGGACCATGGCTCAGACTCCAGTTGCCGCGCATGGGGCGGACCAGGCGGCTTTCGGCTTCCTCGCGACAGGCCAGATCGATGAGCCCCTGGCGATCGAGCAGGCTGTCCAGGCCAGGTACCGCTTGGCGGACCAGCAATGGTTTCTTTTGCCAGTATTCGGCGAGGAAGGTGGCCGGCGATCGACCACCCAGGAGCTCAGACCCGCTGGGGAGGGTAAAGGATTTCGGCTTACGTTGGGTCATGGTGAGGCCTATAATCCGCGCCATTCGGAAGCATCGCATGCCGGTGGATGGGCGGAGTGGACAGGATGGAGATGAATACTGAATCGAATGCGCAATCCGAAGAGGAGACGGCTGGGCTGCATCCAGGCATGCCGGCACCCGATTTCGAGCTGCCCGACGCCGACATGCGCATTGCCCGGCTGGATGACTTCAAGGGGCGCCAGCACATGGTCCTGTTCTTCTATATCCGCGATCATACGCCCGCCTGCACGGCCGAGGCGATTGAATTCAGCGACCTGGAGGCGGATTTTGCCCGCCTCGGTTGCCAGGTGCTGGGGGTGTCGCGCGATGACTGCATCAGTCACGGTGAATTCCGTGACCGTCAGGGCATCGGCGTGCGTCTGCTCGCCGACCGGGATCTCATCGCATCACGCGCTTATGGCGTGATGCGTTTCAAGGACGTGGATGGCATCATGCGTGAAACCGCGCAGCGGGCCACGTTCGTCATCGACAGGCACGGCATCGTCCGACATGCGCTGTATGGCGTGAACGCCAAGGGCCACGCCGCCGAAGTGCTTGAACTCGTCAAGGAACTGTAATCATCATGCGCATTGCCAAGGACACCGTGGTCACCCTCAGTTACCGTCTTACCTCACTCGCCGGAGAGCTGCTGGAAGAGGCCCCGGCCGAATCGCCGGCCGTCTACCTGCATGGCGGCTACGATGGCATCTTTCCCAAGGTCGAGGCCGCACTCGAAGGCCGCGGCGCCGGGGAGAGCGTGGATGTGATGATGGAACCGGAGGACGCATTCGGCGAATACGACGCCGAACTGGTGCGGATCGAGGATGCCGAACTGTTTCCGCCCGGCGTCGAGGTCGGCATGCGGTTCGAGGGGGGCAGCGAGGATGGCCGCCATCGCCTGCTCTACACCGTCACCGACATCGCCGACGGCAAGGTGGTGGTGGACGGCAATCATCCCCTGGCCGGGCAGAGCCTGCGCCTCACGGCGCGGGTGGAGTCGGTGCGTGCGGCTCATCCGGAGGAGATCGAACACGGCCATGCGCATGGTCCGCACGGCCACCACCATCATTGAGCGCCCCGACCCGACGGACGCGAAGCCAGTGACCGGCTGGGGTACAATGTCGGATTCGATGCATTCTATTCATTCCCCGGCATGAAGATCACCTACCTCGATTTCGAACAGCCCATCGCCGAGCTCGAAGCGAAGATCGAGGCCTTGTCGGCGGGGCAGGAGGAGTCTTCCAGCCAGGTGGATACCTCGGAAGAGATCGCCAGCCTGCGCAAAAAGATCGCCGCCAAGACCAAGGAGATCTATGGCAAGCTTAATGCTTGGCAGATCTCCCAGGTGGCGCGGCACCCACAGCGCCCCTATACCCTGGATTACATCCAGGGCCTGTTCACCGATTTCACCGAGCTGCATGGCGATCGGGCGGTGGCGGATGACCCCGCCATCGTCGGCGGTCTGGCGCGCTTCCAAGGCGAGCCGGTGATGGTGATCGGCCACCAAAAGGGGCGTGACACCAAGGAACGACAGTACCGCAACTTCGGCATGCCCCGCCCGGAGGGCTACCGCAAGGCGCTGCGTCTGATGCGTCTGGCGGAAAAATTCCAGCTGCCGGTGCTGACCTTCATCGACACCCCCGGGGCCTACCCGGGCATCGATGCCGAGGAGCGTGGCCAGTCGGAGGCCATCGCTCGCAACCTGTACGTGATGGCCGAGCTGAAGACCCCGATGGTGTGCACGGTGATCGGTGAGGGGGGGTCCGGCGGCGCGCTAGCGATCGGCGTGGGCGATCGCGTGATGATGCTGCAATATTCGACCTATTCGGTCATTTCGCCGGAAGGCTGTGCATCCATTCTCTGGAAGAGCGCCGACAAGGCGCCGCTGGCGGCCGAGACCCTGGGCATCACCGCGCCACGCCTGAAGTCGCTGGGCCTGGTCGATACGGTCATCAACGAACCCCTGGGGGGTGCCCACCGCGACCCGGCGGCCATGCTCGCCAATGTGCGCGCGGCCCTGATCGAGGCTCTGGATGCAGCGCGCGCCCAACCCCTCGACGTATTGCTCAATACCCGCAACGCCCGCCTGATGGGCTATGGGAAATTCAAGGAAACACGCACCCGCTGAGGTGTGCGGCGATCTACGCGCGCATCTGCGCGCATTCCTGCAATCGCGGCTCAAGCCCGATGCCTGTCTGTGCGTGGGCTATTCAGGGGGGCTGGATTCCACGGCCCTGCTGCATGCCCTCGTCGCTCTGCGCGATTCAGCCGGCTTTTCCCTGACCGCCGTGCATGTCCACCATGGGCTTCATGCCGAAGCCGACCGATGGGTGGAGCACTGTCAGACCCGCTGCATGTGCTGGGGCGTACCGCTGAATATCGAGCAGGTTAAGGTCGAACGGACCGGCCATGGCCTGGAGGCGGCGGCACGGGAGGCTCGCCTTGCCGTCTTCGCGCGTCAGGCGGCGGATCACGTCGTACTTGGTCAGCATCTCGACGATCAGGTCGAAACCGGCATGCTGCGCCTGTTGCGCGGCGCCGGTGTGCATGGGCTGGCGGGCATGGCCCTGCAACGACCGGCAGGGCAGGGCGCGGGCCAGCCTTCCATCCTGCGCCCCTTGCTGAACTGGCCGCGCGCTGCATTGCAGGCCTATGTTGAAACGCATGCCTTGGACTGGGTTGAGGATCCTGGCAATGCCGACCCCGCATTCAGCCGAAACTGGTTGCGGCACGCGATCCTGCCCCGCCTGGAGACGCGTTTTCCGGCCTACCGGCAGACCCTCGGTCGGGCAATGAACCACTTTGAAGAAGCCGCGATGCTGCTCGATGATTTGGCGGCAATCGATCTGGACCGCTTGGCGCCCGAGGGTTTCGAGCAAGGCATCGAGATCACCGGGCTTTCCCGCCTCAGTCCGGCGCGGCGGCATAACCTGTTGCGCTATGTGATGCGCCAGTTGGGAGGCTTGCCGCCCGAGCAGGCTACGCTCAGCGAGCTCGAACGCCAGATGATCGAGGCCCGGAGTCATGCCACACCCGTCTGGCAAGCACACGGCCTCGCGGCGGTGCGCCACCGTGGACGCTTGTTCCTGCGTCATGTCTTGCCGGATCCGGACCGCAAGGCAAGCTGGATTTGGTCGGGCGAACCCGAGCTCGCGCTTGGCGACGGCGGCCGCCTGCTGTTTCAGAAGGTGATCGGGGCCGGCATTGCAGAGTCGGCGCTTCCGCACGGGCCGATCGAGTTCGGTGTGCGACGGGGCGGGGAGCGCATGCGCCTGCGTGCCGATGGCCCCGAGCGACCGCTCAAAACGCTGCTTTACGAGGCTGGCATCCCCGCCTGGCAACGCGACCGCCTGCCCCTGCTGCGCCTCGGTGAGATTGCCGCCTGGGTGGCTGGAATCGGGGTCGATGCACGTTTTCAGGCCAAGCCGGGCGAGCCGGGCTGGCTTATTTCGTGGCCGTCGTGCCGATCATCCCGTTGAATCCCAGTCGCCGCAGTTCGGCCTGGGTCCGCTCGGCCTCGGCCCGGTTGAGGAAGGGGCCAACCTGGACCCGGGTCTCGGTGTGCGCCTGGATGCCCTGGGCGCGCAAACGCTGCACCAGTTGCTGGGCATTGGCCGGATTGCTGAACACCCCCAGCTGGACAACGTAGCCGTGGTCGATCACCGGCGCCGCAGGACCTGGGGCGGCAGACGGACGCGGTGGCATTGTAGGGGATGAGGCTGGGGCCGATGCCGACGAGGATGCAGGGGGCGTAGCGGGAGGAGTAGCTGCCGCTCGGGGCGGCGCGGCCGGGCCGGTGCGTACCGGGCTCTCCACACGGGGTGGCGGGGGAGGAGGGCGGCGGCTGGCATCTGGAACGACCGGCGGCGGGGGCGGCGCCGGCTCGACGGGCTTATCCTCGGCGGGAAGTTCAGGCTCTGGCTCGGGTTCGTTCGACTCGGGTTCGACCGGTGGCGCCAGCACAGGCGCCGGTGCGGTGACGATCGGTGCGGGCTGGCGCGCGGGCTCGACCTTCGGTTCCGGCGCCCCGGAACGATCCAGCCACCACAATGCGGCCAGGGCGGAAGCGGTCACCGCTCCGGCAATGCCGAGCCGCATCAGCGCCTTGTGGCGCACGTCCGGCTCATCCTGCGCAGGCGTTTCAGTGGGCGTGTCTGCCGCCATCGGGTTCCTCCTGATCGGTATCCGCCTTTATTCTAAGGGCGTTTCATGATACTTTTCGGCCTCTTTTTAAACCTATTCCAATCGACCGGAGCATTCAACGTGGCGATCGAACGCACCCTCTCCATCATCAAACCCGACGCCGTGGCCAAGGACGTCATCGGCAAGATCTATTCCCGTTTCGAAAGCAACGGTCTCAAGATCGTCGCCGCTCGCATGAAGCACCTTTCCCGCCAGGAAGCCGAGGGCTTCTATGCCGTGCACAGGGGCCGCCCATTCTTCAATGAACTGGTCGAGTTCATGATCTCCGGCCCGGTGATGATCCAGGTCCTCGAAGGCGAGGGCGCCATCGCCAAGAACCGCGAGCTGATGGGCGCCACCGATCCGCAGAAGGCCGCCCCGGGCACCATCCGCGCCGATTTCGCGAAGAGTATCGACGCCAACGCGGTGCATGGCTCCGACGCGCCGGAGACCGCCGCAGTCGAGATTGCCTATTTCTTCCCGGCGGCCGAGGTCTATTCGCGCTGATCCCTTGGAGTGGCCCAGTGGACAAGGCGGGCTGCCCACCCGTCTCCCCTCGATGCCTATCCATGGCCGTAAATCTGCTTGATTTCGACCTCGACGGACTTGCTGCCTGGTTCGCCGAGCTGGGCGAGAAACCCTTTCGCGCCCGCCAGGTGATGCGCTGGATGCACCAGCGTGGCGCTGCCGATTTTGTCGGCATGACCGATCTCGCCAAATCATTGCGGGCACGCCTCGAAGAGATGGCCGAGATCCGTCCGCCCCGGCTGGTGGGCGAGCAGGGTTCGGCCGACGGCACATGCAAGTTCCTGCTCGAGGTGGGGTCGGACAACCGGATCGAGACGGTATTCATTCCCGAGGACGGGCGCGGTACCCTGTGCGTATCGACCCAGGTGGGCTGCGCCCTGGAGTGTGGCTTCTGTTCCACCGGCCGGCAGGGCTTCAACCGTAACCTGACGGTGGCCGAGATCGTCGGCCAGCTGTGGTGGGCCCAGCGCACATTGTCTGCCCGCGCCCAGCTCCAGGCCGAAGGCAATCGGATCCTCACCAATGTGGTCCTCATGGGCATGGGCGAACCCCTGCTCAATTACGACAACCTGGTACGCGCCATCGCGCTGATGCTGGACGACCATGCCTACGGCCTGTCGCGGCGGCGGGTGACGGTCTCCACCTCCGGCATCGTGCCGGCCATGGATCGCCTGCGCGAGGACATGCCCGTGGCCCTGGCGGTATCGCTGCATGCGCCGAACGATGCCTTGCGCGACCGGCTGGTGCCAATCAACCGGAAATACCCCCTGGCGGCGCTGATGGCGGCCTGCCAGCGCTACATCGAGCGGGCGCCGCGCGATTTCGTGACATTCGAGTATGTGATGCTGGACGGCGTGAACGACGCTCCGGCACATGCCGACGAACTCATTGCCTTGACCCGCGACGTGCCCTGCAAATTCAACCTGATCCCGTTCAACCCCTTCCCCGACTCCGGTTTCCGGCGCTCCCCCACGGCACGGGTGCGCGAGTTCGCGGCGCGACTGATGGCGGAGGGTCTCATCGTCACCACGCGCAAGACTCGGGGCGACGACATCGACGCGGCCTGTGGCCAGCTCGCCGGACAGGTCGAGGATCGTTCGCGGCGGGTCTTGCGGCGCATGGAGCTGGCCGCATGAAGCACTCCGTTGCCTGGCCATTCTGGCTTGGCCTGCCCACGCTTCTGCTGGGCTGCGCCGGGACGCCAACCACCCCAGTCAACGCCGACCGTCCCGAACTGATTTCAAGCCGCCAGGAAAACCCGCAGGCGCGCATCCGCACCGAGCTCGCCGGCGAATATTTCCGCCTGCGCCAGCATGCCGTGGCGCTGCAGGAGCTTCGCTCCGCACTCGCGGCCGATCCGAACTACGCACCGGCCTACAACCTGCTCGGCTTGGTGCATGCCGAGCTGGGCGAGGAGCGCGAGGCGGAAGCGCATTTCCGCCGCGCCACCACGCTGTCGCCGCAGTTTTCCGAGGCCCATGCCAATTTCGGTTTATTCTTGTGCCAGCGCCGTCGCTATGACGAAGCCCTCGAACGCTTCGAACTGGCTTTGCGCAACCCGCTCTACGCCACGCCCGAGCGTGCCCTGGCGCATGCCGCCCGCTGCATGTTGCGTCAGGGCAAGCTCGAGCGGGCGGAAGAGTATGTGCAACGGGCGCTGGTGCGCGCGCCCAATTTTCCGCTGGCGATCTTCACTATGGCCGAATTGCAGTTCAGGCTTGGCAACCCCATCGCCAGTCGGGTACGCCTGCGCCAGCTGGTCGAGTTTGGTGAACTCGACGCCCCGGCGCTGTGGCTGGGTGTGCGCGTCGAGCGTCAGATGGGCAACCGCGAGGCGGAGGCCAATTATGGCGCCCAGTTGCGGCGCCGCTTCCCCGAAGCGATCGAAACACGCTGGCTGCTCAACGGCCAGTATGACCAGCCTGGAGTCGATCGATGAACGAGGGGGGGATCCACTCCAGTCTGGAGGGCGTGGCCCAGGATGGTTTTGGCGCAAAACTTGCGCGAGCGCGGGAGGCCCACAACTGGACTGTCGCCCAGGTCGCGGAGCAGCTCAAGCTCACCGCGCGTCAGGTCGAGGCGATCGAGGCCGAAGATCTGGCGCGCCTTCCCGGCCCGGTATTCGTGCGCGGCTTCATCCGCAATTATGCCCGCCTGGTCGAGCTCGATCCGGAAGAGTTGCTCGCCGCCACCGACGTCCGCCAGGCGCCCACCGAGACCATCACCGCCCCCTCCGAGGGGGTTCGGCTGGGCGGCTCATCGCTGGGAAGCTGGCTGTTGTTGCCGCTGCTGCTGTTCGGTCTGTTCCTGCTCATGGTGAGCGGCATGTATTACTGGCTGAACCAAGGAGAGATCACACTGATCGAATCGCCGCAAGGCGAGCTCAGCGTCGCGCCCATCCAGCCCATGCCCGCCGCCGAGCCGAGCCCTGCGGAACCTGAGGTGGCCCCGGTGGCGGAGGTGAGCCAGGTCGATGCATCGGCAACAATTCAAGGCGCGCCCGTGCCAACGCCGGCCATGCCGGCCGCGGTGGAAACCGCCGTGCCGCCTCACGCCCCTGCACCAGCGGCAGAGCCCACGCCGACCGCGCCGCGAAACAGCGGTCGGGCGGTATTACACTTCCATGCCCTGGAGGACGCCTGGATCCGGGTCGATGATCGCGACGGCCAGCGCTACACCAAGCTGTTGCGCGCCGGCACGTCGGACCAGGTGCGCGGCAATCCGCCGTTCCGCCTAGTGATCGGAAACGCCGCCTCGGTGCGGCTCGAATACAACCAGCAGTCGATCGACCTCAAGCCGTTCATCGGTAAAAAGGTTGCCCGCCTGACCCTGGAATAAGCTCCATGACCGCGCATCGCATCGTCCGGCGGCCCAGCCGCCGCGTACTGGTCGGCAACGTTGCAGTGGGCGGCGGCGCGCCGGTGGTGGTGCAGTCGATGACCAACACCGACACCGCCGACATCGAGGCCACTGTGCGTCAGGTACACGAATTGTGGCAGGCCGGCTCCGAGATCGTCCGGGTGACGGTGAACACCTTGGAGGCCGCGCGCGCGGTGCCGGCCATCCGCGAACGACTGGATGGCCTGGATTGCACGGCGCCGCTGGTGGGGGACTTCCATTTCAACGGCCACAAGCTGCTGGCCCAGGTGCCTGAATGTGGCGTGGCCCTCGCCAAACTACGCATCAATCCCGGCAACATCGGTCGCGGTGCGAAACGCGACGAGCAGTTCGCCCGCCTGATCGAATTTGCCTGCCGCCATGAACGGCCGATCCGCATCGGCGTCAACTGGGGCAGCCTGGATCAAGAACTGCTGGCGCGGATGATGGACGAGAACGCTCGCCAGTCCCGGCCCGCCGAACCTGAAACGGTGATGCGCCACGCACTCATCGCTTCTGCCCTCGACTCGGCGGCGCGGGCGGAAGAACTCGGACTCCCCGGCGACCGGATCGTGCTGTCCTGCAAGCTTTCCGGGGTGCAGGACCTGATCGCCGTATACCGCGACCTCGCCGCGCGCTGCGACTATCCATTGCATCTGGGCCTGACCGAGGCCGGCATGGGTTCCAAGGGCATCGTCGCATCCACCGCCGCGCTGGCTGTCTTGTTGCAGGAAGGCATCGGCGACACCATTCGGGTGTCGCTCACCCCCGCGCCCGGCGAGCCGCGCACGACCGAGGTCCGGGTGGCGCAGGAGATCCTGCAATCGCTCGGATTGCGCGCATTCACCCCGATCGTTATCGCCTGTCCCGGCTGCGGCCGGACCACGAGCACGGTGTTCCAGGATCTGGCGCAGTCGATCCAGACCTGGCTGCGCGAGCAGATGCCGCACTGGCGCGGCCTCTATCCCGGCGTGGAGACGATGAATGTGGCGGTGATGGGCTGCGTGGTGAATGGGCCCGGCGAGAGCAAGCATGCCAATGTCGGCATCAGTCTGCCCGGCAGCGGCGAGGCGCCGGTGGCGCCGGTCTACGTCGATGGCGAGAAGACCGTGACCCTGAAGGGGGACCGCATTGCCGAAGAGTTTCAGGCCATCGTCGAGGCCTATGTGCGGCGGACCTATGGCCAGGACCCGACAGGATGAATGGGAAATCCTACCGTTTTCCATTTCCAGCTTCCCGGGATCGTGTAAATGAGTGACGCCCTGCGTGCCGTGCGCGGCATGAACGACATCCTGCCGACGGATTCCCTGCTCTGGCAGCATTTTGAAGCCACGGTCCGCGACTGGTTGGCCGGCTATGGCTACCAGGAGATCCGCACCCCCATCCTGGAGCACACGGGGCTATTCAAGCGGGCCATCGGCGAGGTCACCGACATCGTCGAAAAGGAGATGTACACCTTCGTCGACGCGCTCAACGGCGAATCGCTCACCTTGCGTCCGGAAGGCACGGCATCGTGCGTGCGCGCGGCGATCGAGCACAACCTGCTCTTCGATGGTGGCAAGCGCTTGTGGTACCAGGGCCCCATGTTCCGTCATGAACGGCCCCAGAAGGGGCGTTACCGCCAGTTTCACCAGGTTGGCATCGAGGCGCTCGGCTTCGCCGGCCCCGACATCGACCTCGAACTGCTGCGGATGACCGCCCGCCTGTGGCGTCGGCTCGGCATCGCCGATGGGGTCCGCCTGGAGATCAACAGTCTGGGTGGGGCCGAGGCGCGCGCCAGTCATCGGCACAAGCTGATCGCCTATTTCGAGGCCCACCTCGACCAGCTCGACGAGGATGCCCGTCGTCGCTTGTACAGCAATCCATTGCGCATCCTGGACAGCAAGAACCCCGCCATGCAGGCCCTGATCGAAGGCGCGCCGAAGCTGGTGGACGAGCTCGACGGCGCCGCACGGGCCCATTTCGACGCCATCCGTACCGGGCTGGACGCCGCGGGCGTGGCCTACCAGGTCAATCCGCGTCTGGTGCGCGGGCTGGATTATTACAACTACACGGTGTTCGAATGGGTGACCGACCGGCTCGGCGCCCAGGGCACGGTATGCGCCGGCGGGCGCTATGACGGCCTCGTCGCCCAGCTCGGCGGCAAGCCCGCGCCGGCCTGCGGCTTTGCCATGGGGGTAGAGCGCTTGCTCGCCTTGATGGAAGAGTTCGCGCCGCCCACATGCTCGTCGGCGCTCGATGTGTATCTGGTCAATGTCGGCGAGGCGGCCAGCCGGTTCGCCGGCCTCGCCGCCGAATCGCTGCGCGATGCCGGTCTGCGGGTGAGCCTGCATTGCGGTGGCGGCAGCTTCAAATCGCAGATGAAGAAGGCGGATACCAGTGGCGCCCGCTATGCCGCCCTGGTGGGGGACGACGAGGCCGCCGCGGCTGAACTGACCCTCAAGCCGCTGCGGGGCGAAGGCGAGCAGAAACGTCTCGCCCTGACGGATGCAATCGAATACCTTACCCTTAAGGATCAATGACATGACGCTCGATCTTGAAGAACAGGAGAAGCTCGAGGAACTCAAGGCATGGTGGAAACGCCACGGCAAATGGGTGCTCATCGGTGTGACCGCATTCGTGCTCACAGTGGTCGGCTGGCGCGTGTGGACGGTTTGGGACGAACGTCAGAGCACCGAGGCGGCGATGCTGTTCGAGCGCGCCATGCAGGCCGCCGCGCGTGATGACGACAAGGCACTCAAGGAAGTCACCGCACTGATCATGGACAATCACCGCCGCTCCGGTTATGCCGCGCCGGCCGCCTGGCTCGTCGGCAAGGCCAACTTCGAGGCGGGCGATCTGAAAAGCGCCCGGGCCCAATACCAGTATGCCTTCGACCATGCCCGCGAGCCCGGGGTCCGCGAACTCGCCCGGCTCAGGCTCGCAGCGATCCTGATCGAGGAAAAGGACTACCCGGCGGCGATGAAACTCCTGGAGACTCGCCATGACGGGGCATTCGCCGGCCTGTTCGCGCAGCTCAAGGGCGATGTCCTGGTGGCCCAGGGCCAGGCCGAAGCCGCCCGCGCCGCTTATCGCGTCGCGCTCGACAAGCTCGGCGAGAGCAGCCCGCTGCGGCCGCTGGTGGAAATCAAGCTGGACGCGCTCGGAGGAGAATGAAGCATGGCCGCGATGAAGCACTCATTTTCGGGCACCGCGAATAACCTGCTGCGCGCCCCGATTGCTGCGTTGCGCGGTGTTCGCTCCCTTGTCGATCTATTTGATATGCCTCGGTCGCTGCGCTCCGTGCGCCATGCACTCGGGCCGCTCGCGACGGTTTTTCGAGCTGCCCTTTCATACACCGTAGCCTTACTCGCCGCATCCATGCTCATCGGCGGTTGCAGCACCGTCGGCGGCTGGTTCGGCTCTTCGCCAGCGGCCAGCAAGCCTGCCGAACTGGTCGAGTTCAAACCCACGCTGGAAGTCGCGCGGGCCTGGGAGGCCCGTCTCGGGAGTGCCCAGCCCTATGTGTTCAGTCCGGCCAGCGACGGCCAGACCGTGCTGGTCGCCGATCGTCAAGGGCGTCTTGCCCGCATCGAGCTCACCAGCGGCCGCGAGCTGTGGCGACTGGAAACCGGAAAACCATTTTCGGGCGGGGTCGGGGTCGGTGAAGGGCTCGCCCTGCTTGGAACCGCCAAGGGCGAACTGCTCGCTTATTCCTTGAAGAACGGTCAGGCGGCATGGAGCTTGGCACTGGGTGGCGAGCTTCTGGCCCCGCCGGAAGCGTCGCATGGCTGGGTCGCGGCACGTGGCAACGACGGCAAGGTGCATCTCGTCGATGCTCGCGACGGCAAGCTGCGCTGGTCGCAGGCGCGTGTCCTGCCGCCCCTGTTGTTGCGTGAGCAGGGCCATCTGCTGCTCACCCGCCAAGGGCTCCTTGTCGGCCATCCCGGCGGTCGCCTGAGCACACTCGCACTCGCCAATGGCGCGCCGATCTGGGAGGTCAACGTGGCTGTCCCTCGTGGCAGCACTGAGCTTGAACGCATCGCTGACGTGGTCGGCCCCCTCGCCGCGGATGCACTCCATGTGTGTGCCGTGGCGTATCAGGGCCGCATCGGCTGCTTCGATCTCGGCACCGGCCGACCGGCCTGGACCCGCGAATTTTCCGGCCTCGCCGGGGTCGAACTGCACGCCGGCGTGCTTTATGCGGTCGATGACCGCGGCGGCGTGCATGCATTCGACAAGCAGCGCGGCAACCACCTGTGGAAGCAGGACCGACTCCGTGATCGACAGGTCTCGACCCCGCTGGCCCTCGGCCGCCATCTCGCAGTAGGCGACTATCAGGGCTTCATCCATTTCCTCGACGCCGAGACCGGCGCCTTCGTGGCGCGCGTCGCGACCGATGGCAGCGCCATCCGCAGCCCCATGCTGGCCTTATCGGGCGGACTGGTGGCGCAGACCGCCAACGGCGGCGTGTATGCCTTCAGAATCCATGAAGGAGCGACCAAGTGAGCCCGTGACGCTCGCCGTCACCTGTCACCGGTTCAAAATGATCCCCACCCTCGTACTGGTCGGCCGCCCCAATGTCGGCAAATCGACCCTGTTCAACCGTCTGACCAAGAGCCGGGATGCACTGGTGCATGACCAGCCGGGCCTCACCCGCGACCGCCATTACGGCCACGGCCGGGTCGGCGACAAGCCCTATCTGGTGGTCGATACCGGTGGTTTCGAACCGGTGGTGGACTCCGGCATCCTGGCCGAGATGGCGCGCCAAACCCTGCAGGCGGTGGACGAGGCGGATGCCGTGCTGTTCATCGTCGACGGCCGCACCGGCCTCGCGCCGCAAGACAGGCTGATCGCCGAACGCCTGCGCCGCACCGGCCGCCCGGTGCATCTTGTGGTGAACAAGACCGAGGGCATGCCGCCGGCAAACGCCGTGGCCGAATTCCACGAGCTCGGCCTGGGCACCCCATATGCCATCTCGGCCGCGCACGGCGAGGGCGTGCGCGGCCTGATGGAAATCGTCCTGGCCCCATTCCCGATCGAGGCGGAACCGGAGTCGGCGCAGGCGAAGGACGAGGCGCGTCCCCGCATCGCCATCCTCGGCCGTCCTAATGTCGGCAAGTCAACCCTGGTCAACAGCCTCGTCGGGGAGGAGAGGGTGATCGCGTTCGACCAGCCCGGCACCACGCGCGATGCAATCCATGTCGAATTCGAACGCAACGGCCGCCCCTACACCCTGATCGACACCGCCGGGGTGCGGCGCAAGGGCCGGGTCACCGAAACGGTGGAAAAGTTCTCCGTCATCAAGACCCTTCAGGCGGTGGAGGAGGCCAATGTGGCGGTGCTGGTGCTCGATGCCCGGCAGGACATCGCCGACCAGGACGCCCACCTCGCCGGCTTCATCCTCGAGGCCGGGCGGGCGCTGGTGGTGGCCGTGAACAAATGGGACGACCTCGACAACTATCGCCGCGACCAGGTGCGGCGCGACCTCGCCCGGCGTCTCGATTTCCTGTCCTTCGCCCGTTTCCACTTCGTCTCCGCCCTGCGCGGCGACGGCATCCAGGGCCTGTTCAAATCGGTGGATGAGGCCTATCGCGCCGCCATGGCCAAACTCCCCACGCCGCGCCTGACCCAGGTGCTGCACGATGCCGTGATCCGACAGGCGCCGGCGCGCTCCGGCTTGTCCCGGCCCAAGCCCAAGTACGCCCACCAGGGCGGCATGAATCCGCCCGTGATCGTGGTGCACGGCAACCAGCTCGAGGCCATCGACAAGGCCTATACCCGCTACCTGGAAAACGTGTTCCGGCAGGCGTTCAGTCTGCAAGGCACGCCGCTCAGGATCGAATACCGCACCAGCGCCAACCCGTTCGAGGGCCAGAAAAAGCCGGGCTTCACCGCCGGTCTCAAGGCCAAGGCCCGAGCCGCGCGGCAAAAACCCACAGCCTCCGGACGTGGCCGGGGGGCAGGTCGCCCGGATTGAGCCCGCGGCGGCTCCACCCCCGACAGGCTGCTAGCATTTGCTTCAGAAAATAAATTAGAATCCCGCCCGCTTTGATTCCGGAGTTCTTCCTGTGGACAGTTCTTGTAGTCGATCACGTATCGACGCACCACGGGCAAGGTAATCGCGAGTTCCCCATCTCGCCACTACCTTGCCGACTTGGCGGGTAGGGGTATCCGGCAGCCGATTCTCGGCTTGCCGCATCGCTTCCCATGATTCGTATCGTCACAAGCCGCCGTTATCGTGCGGGCTTGATTGTTTCCGTTCGTGCCGACTCATGCGTTGGCGCGAACCGGATTGGGCGCCCCGATTGTGCCCGCGTGGCCGCGTTGCACACCGAAGGCATGTCATCCACGTACCGGAGACCACCATGGACCCAGACCCTAGTCGATCTCGCTGTTCGAATTCGCTGTTTTTCTTTACCCCATCGCCGGCCGACGGCGGCCGGGGCCCGTCCACGATGCGCTCGTCCATGACCTGAGCGATCGGGGCATGCCCCGGCCCCGCGCGGGCCGACAAGGAGCATGCCCATGAACAAGACCTTCACCACCGCTTTCCACGACGGAAAGCCCTTCTTCCGAACATTGGCCTATCTGCTCGCCGTTGGCGTGACCAGCCTGCCGGTTCAAGCCGGCCGCCCGCTGGCGACCGACGATGCCGCCCTCGTCGATGCCGGCGCTTGCCAGCTCGAAACCTGGATCGAACGCGGCCGCGACAGCCGCGCCACCTGGCTCAACCCGGGCTGCAATCCGTTCGGACGCACCGAGTTCGCCTTCGGCGGCGCGCGTGTGCGGCCGGACGACGCGCCGGGTTACACGCTGCGCGCCTGGCAGATCAAGCAGACGCTGCGCGAGCACGGCGCGGCGCATGCCGGCTTTGCACTGGCCTTGGGCGGCCAGCGTCAGCATCAAGGTGATGCGCGCGAAGTCTTCCTCAACGGCATTGCCACATTCCCGCTTGCCGGTGAGGCGCGCCTGTTGCACGTGAATCTCGGCGGCCTGCGCGCCCGCGATGCGGACGGCCGCCATGTGCGCGCCACCTGGGGCCTGGCCTACGACGCCGAGGTGATGAGCGCGACACGCGCCTCGCTGGAGATCTTCGGCACCTCGGGTGAGCGGGCCCACTGGCAGTTCGGCCTGCGCCATGAGCTCGTACCCGGACACGTGCAGCTCGACGCCAGCGTCGGCGGCGCCATCGGCCGCTGGTCGGAAACGCGCCTTGTCACCGTCGGGCTGGTGTTCGTCAGCCCCGCCTTTTTGCGCTGAATTCGAGAAGGAGAAAAGTCATGAACCGCGAAGAACTGCTGTTTGCCGTGCGCGCCCTGGACCGTTCCCACGACGGTGCCGACCGCGCCGGCGAGCGCGTGGTTAAGCAGCGTGGCGATGAATATGCCGAGGATGATCGGCCAGGGCCATTTGTAGCGCGCGGCCAGCAGCAGGGAGGCAGCACGGTCAAAGGTCTTGCCAGATTCGGGAGCCGCCTGCGCCATGCCGTGAGGCAAGTATCTTGACGCAGGCCCCTCGCGCGACGCGGGCGGAGGGCGGCTACTTCCCAATGAGCGGGAAAATT
>Ga0209207_1000749_pt1 | contig 17822 bp, 15 predicted proteins | sample SaghotsprinmetaG_FD_184140 | JGI IMG/M metagenome (GOLD analysis project Ga0209207, IMG submission 184140) | Hot spring microbial communities from South Africa to study Microbial Dark Matter (Phase II) - Sagole hot spring metaG (SPAdes) (version 3) | ecosystem: Environmental > Aquatic > Thermal...
CTCTACAACGAATACATGTTCTCGGCGGCCTTCGCCGTGGCCTCGCTGCTGGCCTTGCTGGCACTGGTCACGCTGGTCATCAAGAACTGGGTCGAGCATCAGGCGGCCCGCTCCTACCGAGACACCCAGGAATCCGCATCATGAGCATCCAGGTCAAGAACATTCACAAGCAGTTCGGCGCTTTCACCGCGCTGGACGACATCACCCTCGACTTCCCGACCGGCGAGCTGGTCGCCCTGCTGGGGCCTTCGGGCTGCGGCAAGACCACGCTGCTGCGCATCATCGCCGGGCTGGAACAGGCCGATTCCGGCCAGGTCTTGCTCGACGGCGACGACGCATCCAGCACCCATGTGCGCGAGCGCCAGGTCGGTTTCGTCTTCCAGCATTACGCGCTGTTCATGCACATGACCGTATTCGACAACGTCGCCTTCGGCATGCGCATGAAACCGCGCGGCCAGCGGCCGTCGGAAGCGAAGATCAAGGACAAGGTGCATGAGCTCCTCAACCTCGTGCAACTCGACTGGCTGGCCGACCGCTTCCCGTCGCAACTGTCCGGCGGCCAGCGTCAGCGCATCGCGCTGGCCCGGGCGTTGGCGGTCGAGCCGCGCGTGCTGCTGCTCGACGAGCCGTTCGGCGCGCTCGACGCCAAGGTGCGCAAGGAACTGCGCCGCTGGTTGAGGAAGCTGCACGACGAGCTGCACATCACCTCGATCTTCGTCACCCACGATCAGGAAGAAGCGCTCGAAGTCGCCGACCGCGTCGTCCTGATGGACCACGGCAAGGTCGAGCAGATCGGCACTCCGGAAGAGGTCTATCGCCACCCGGCGACGCCCTTTGTCTATGGCTTCCTCGGCTCGGTCAATTTCTTCCACGGGCGGGTCGAGGGCGAAGCTGTTCGCGTCGGCGACGACACCTTGCCGCACGAGCCGCACGATTTCGATCACGGTGCCGAGGTGGTTGCTTTTGCTCGGCCGCATGAACTGGATATCGACACCGACCCGGCGTCGACCGCCGGCATCGCCGCGCGCATCAACCGTGTGCTCGCCTTCGGTGTCACCGCCCGGGTCGAGCTGGATGGCATCAACGGTTCGACCGGTCAGCATTTCGAGGTCGAGCTGACCCGCGAGCGGGTCCTCGAACTTGGGCTCAAGGATGGGCAGGCCGTGCGGCTGATCCCCTCCCGCCTGAAGGTATTCGAACGCGAAGGAGCGTCCGCATGAATTTTCAGCAACTGCGCATCATCCGCGAAACGGTGCGCCGCAACTTCAACCTGACCGAGGTCGGCAACGCCCTGTTCACCTCGCAGTCGGGTGTCTCCAAGCACATCAAGGATCTCGAGGACGAACTCGGCGTCGAGCTGTTCGTGCGCAAGGGCAAGCGCCTGCTCGGCCTGACCGATCCGGGCAAGGACCTGCTGGTCCTGGTCGAGCGCATGCTGCACGACGCACGCAACATCAAGACGCTGGCCGAGCAGTACAACCAGCGCGACGTCGGTCAGTTGACCGTCGCCGCAACGCACACCCAGGCCCGGTACGCCTTGCCGCGGGTGATCGCCGAGTTCAAGAAGGCTTTTCCGCGCGTGCATCTGAAATTGCACCAGGGCAGCCCGCAGGAAATCGTTGACCTGCTGCTTGAGGGTGAAGCCGACATCGGCATCGCCACCGAAGCTGTCGCCGGGCATCCTGAACTGGCGGCTTTCGATTTCTATCACTGGCATCATGCGCTGGTGGTGCCGGCCGGGCACGCGTTGTTGACGGCTGCCCGGCCCAGCCTGGAGTCGATCGCCGAGTATCCGGTGATTACCTATCACGAGGGTTTCACCGGCCGGGCCGGCATCGACCGCGTCTTTGCCGAGGCCGGGTTGGTGCCGGATGTCGTCATGTCGGCGCTCGATGCGGACGTGATCAAGACCTATGTCGAGCTGGAACTGGGGATCGGCATCGTCGCTTCGATGGCCTTTCACCCCAAGCGCGACGAAGGCCTGGTGATGATCGACTGCCAGCACCTGTTCCCCTTGAACACCACGCATATTGCGATCCGGCGCGGCCATTACCTGCGTGGTTTTGCCTACCGCTTCATCGAGTTGTGCGCACCGGCGCTGAACGAGGCCAGGGTCCGGGCGGTCAGCGATCCGGGCGCGCGCCGTGAAGAGGATTTATGATTGAGCCTTCATTGACCGGATACAACGCGTTTCATGGATGAAACACAGGCAGTTTTCGACCGGGTGGCCAGGTATTTCGGGCTGCTCTCCGATCCGACGCGCTTGCGGATACTTTCCTGCCTGTGCAACCAGGAGCGTACCGTGGGCGAGATCGTGGACATCATCGGTTTGTCCCAGCCGAACATCTCGCGTCACCTCGGTATCCTGTTCGAGGCCGAGGTGATCGACAAGCGGCGCGCCGGGACCAGCATTTTCTACCGCGTCATCGACCCGGATTTCATGGACATCTGCCGTACGGTCAGCATCCGCGTTGCCAGTTGCGATTTCCCCACCGGCCAGGAGAGCGGGGAAGGCGAGGCCTGAGGCTCGCCTTCCTTTGCCGGTTTTTCAGGCCAGGCGTGCGCGGGCACGGGCCACGGCGGCGCGTACCTGATCCGGCGCGGTGCCGCCGATGTGGTTGCGCGAAGCCAGCGAACCTTCAACCGTCAGTACCGAGAAAACGTCGTTTTCGATCAGCGGCGAGAACTGCTGCAGTTCTTCCAGTGTCAGTTGCGGCAGGTCGACGCCCTTGAACTCGGCGGCCTTGACCGCCAGACCGACGGCTTCGTGGGCGTCGCGGAAGGGCAGGCCCTTCTTGGTCAGGTAGTCGGCGAGGTCGGTGGCGGTGGCGAAGCCCTGGGTCAGCGCGGCCTTCATGTTGTCGGCGCGGACGGTGATGCCGCCGGCCATGTCGGCGAAGATGCGCAGCGTGTCGGTGACGGTGTCGACGGCGTCGAACAGCGGTTCCTTGTCTTCCTGGTTGTCCTTGTTGTAGGCCAGCGGCTGCGACTTCATCAGCGTCAAGAGGCTCATCAGCTGGCCGTAGACGCGGCCGGTCTTGCCGCGCGCCAGTTCCGGTACGTCCGGATTCTTCTTCTGCGGCATGATCGAGGAGCCGGTGCAGAAGCGGTCGGCGATCTGGATGAAGCCGACGCGCGGGCTCATCCACATCACCAGTTCTTCGGACAGGCGGCTGATGTGCATCATCAGCAGCGCGCAGGCCGAGGTGAATTCGATGGCGAAGTCGCGATCCGAGACGGCATCGAGCGAGTTCTCGCAGACGCCCTCGAAGCCCAGTTGCTCGGCGACGAATTCACGGTCGATCGGGTAGGTGGTGCCGGCCAGCGCGGCTGAGCCGAGCGGCAGGCGGGCGACGCGCTTGCGGCAGTCGGCGAAGCGTTCGCTGTCGCGGCCGAACATCTCGAAATAGGCCAGCATGTGGTGGCCGAAGGTCACCGGCTGGGCAACCTGCAGGTGGGTGAAGCCGGGCATCGGCGTTGCCGCTTCCTTCTCGGCCAGGTCAACCAGCGCGCTGCGGAAAGCCTTCAACAGCATCTGGATGTCGTCGATGGCGTCGCGCAGGTAGAGGCGGATGTCGGTTGCCACCTGGTCGTTGCGCGAGCGGCCGGTATGCAGGCGTTTGCCCGCGTCGCCGACGAGGGCGGTGAGGCGCTTCTCGATGTTCAGGTGCACATCTTCCAGGTCGAGCGACCATTCGAACTTGCCCGATTCGATCTCTTCGGTGACGATGGCCATGCCGCGCTCGATGTCGGCCAGGTCGGCGGCGGCGATAATGCCCTGTTTGGCGAGCATGCGCGCGTGCGCCAGCGAACCGCGGATGTCCTGGCGCCACATGCGCTGGTCGAAGTCGACCGAAGCGGTGTAACGTTTGACGAGATCGGAGACCGGCTCGGAGAAACGGCCGGCCCAGGTGTATTGATTGGCGTTGGAAGTCATGACTCTGGTCTAGAATGGGGCAGATCGACGACGAATTTCAGTGAAACCCGCTTAAAGATGACAAGTATACGGCACTTTCCGGCGACTCACCCGCTGCCCGACTGGCGCAATTTCGGGGTGATGCTGCGTGTGCTGCTCGGGGTCAATGTGCTGGCGGCGCTGGGGGCGCTGGTTCAGGCGCCGGATCTGCTCAACTGGTGGGAGCGGTTCATGGATCTGGCGTCGATTGTCGAGCCCTTGCTGCTGCTCTGTCTCGGCGTCTTGTCCCTGCTGCGCGACGGCCTATGGCGCCTGCGCCTGCGTCACGGGCAGGCGTGCGTGCTCGCGCTGACGGCGCTCATGGCGGGCTCGATGCACGCCTACGCGGCCTCGCTGAATCTGGTCGACGGGGCGTTCAGCCGCAGCATCCTGCTGACCCTGGCGACGACCGGCTTGCTGCTCGGTTATTTCGAGCTTCGCTCGCGGGCCTTTTCGCCGGCCCAGGCGGAGGCGCGGCTGGCGGCGCTGAATGCCCGCATCCGGCCGCATTTCCTGTTCAATTCGTTGAACGCCGTGCTGTCGCTGATCCGGGCGCAGCCACAACAGGCCGAGGCGGCGCTGGAGTCCTTGTCCGACCTGTTCCGGGCGGCGATGCGCGATCCGGCGGAACTGGTCAGCCTGGCCGACGAGGTTGCGCTCGGCCGGCAGTATCTCGAGCTGGAGCAATTGCGCCTGGGTGAGCGCCTGTCTGCCGACTGGCAGGTTGATGAAGCGGCCCTGGGACTGCCGATCCCGCCGCTGATGCTGCAGCCCTTGCTGGAAAATGCGGTTTATCACGGCGTCGAGCCCTCGGCGACGGGGGGCGTGGTTGGTGTGCAGATACGCCGGCGCGGCGAGGAGTTGCATGTCCGCATCACCAACCCAACCGTCGGTCAGCGTGCGCATGCCGCCGGCAACCACATGGCCCTGGCCAATATCCGCGAACGCCTCGCCTTGTATTACGATCTCGAAGCGCGTCTGGAAACCGAAGCCGGCGACAATTCCTACGAAGTCCGTATCGTCCTGCCATGCCAACGCAAAATCCGCTGAAAATCCTGCTGGTCGACGACGAACCGCCCGCCCGCGAGCGGCTGCGTACACTGCTTGGCGACATCGCCGGGCAATGCCCGGTCGAGGTCGTCGGCGAAGCGGCCAACGGTGTCCAGGCCCTCGAATTCCTGCAGCAGGCGCTAGCCGACGTCGTGCTCAGCGACATCCGCATGCCGGGCATGGACGGTATCGAACTGGCCTCGCACCTCGGCCGGCTGGACAGGCCGCCGGCGGTGATCTTCACCACAGCCTACGACAACTACGCGGTCCAGGCTTTCGACCTCAATGCGGTCGATTACCTGATGAAGCCGGTACGTGCCCAGCGTCTGCTGGCGGCGCTGCAGAAGGTGTCCGGCCAACGGCCGGACAGCGCCCTGTTTGCCGGCATCGGTCAGGCGGTGCGCGGTGGCGGCCGGACCCACCTGTCCTGCCACGAGCGCGGGCGCCTGTTGCTGGTGCCGGTGGTTGAAGTCCTCTACTTCAAGGCCGACCTGAAATACGTCACGGCCCGGACGGTCGAGCGCGAATACCTGCTCGACGAATCGTTGACCCATCTGGAGGAAGAGTTTCCCGAACGCTTTCTGCGCCTGCACCGCGCCGTGCTGGTCGCGCGTCCGGCGTTGGCAGGGTTCGAAAAGGCGGCCGGCGACGATGCTGAGGCTTACGGTTGGGCGTTGCTGCGCGGCGTTTCCGAAAAACTGCCGGTCAGCCGCCGGCAATGGGCAGCCGCCCGTGCCGAACTGACGGCCTAAGCGGCCCGGACGACGCGGATTTCAGGCTGCAGGTGCGGCGCGGCGGTGCGCGGTGCCGCCCGCCGGGGAATCCCTTCTTCGTCGAGCAGGCGTTCGACATGGAAAAAGACTTCGTGTCGCGAGAAGGGCTTTTTCATGAAGTCGTCGGCACCGATGCGGGTGCCGAAAAACTGCTCCATGGCCTGCTCGTTGCCGCTCATCATGATCACCGGCGTCCCGCGGGTTTGCGGATCGCGCCGGATTGCACGCAGGGCGGCAAATCCGTTCATGCCCGGCAGCATGATGTCGAGGAAGACCAGTTCCGGCTTCTGTTCGCGCAGGGCGACCAGGCCGCTTTCGGCATCGAGGCATTCGATGGTCTCGTAGCCGGCCGAGCGCAGGAACTTGCGCAGCACGGCCAGGACCGTCTTGGAGTCGTCGATGATCAGCACGCGTGTGCCGTCGCGGGCGTTCAGCCGCGGATGCAGCCGTCGTTCAGGCGCCGGGGCCGCCGACAGCGGCTGACTGGCCGGCACCATGGCCGGCCGGCCGAACAATGCCTTGAGCTGGTCGAGTATTCCCATCTGCTGTTCTCCGCTTGGTCACCTGAATCTTCGGGCGTACTTTCCGGGAACGATTGCAACGGTCCCCGGGCGTGAGTCATGTTGTTCGCATTTGATCACGACAAGGGAATAATTTCCAGCGGATTTTCTTGTGGATATCCCTTAGCCCAGTGCCCGGGTAACCACCTCGAGCACATCGCGCGACAAGCCCTGATGGTCGCGAACGCGCCGCAGTGCGGCTTGTGCGTGCGCCTGTCGGCCGGCGTCGAATTTCTTCCAGCGGTCGAAGCAGCGCGCCAGGCGGGAGGCCACCTGCGGGTTGCGGTCGTGCAGCGCCAGAATCTGCTCGGCCATGAAGGCGTAGCCGCTGCCGTCGGCTGCGTTGAAGCGGACCAGGTTGGCGCCGAAGGCGCGGATCAGCGCGTAGATCTTGTTCGGGTTGCCGAGGTCGAACGCCGGGTGGGCGGTCAGCGCCTTCACCGTGGCCAGGGTGTCCGGCCGGCGGCTGGTCGATTGCACCTGCAGCCACTTGTCGACGACCAGCGCTTCGTCTTGCCAGCGGGCGTAGAACTCGGCCAGCGCGTTGTCGCGCTGACGGCAGTCGGCGGCGTTGATGTTGGCCAGTGCCGCCAGCGCGGCGAACTGGTCGGTCATGTTGTCGGCTTCCCGGAACTGCTTGAACGCCAGTTCGCGCACCGCCTCGCCGTCGAGTTCGACCAGGTAGGACAGGCACAGGTTGCGCAGCGCACGGCGACCGGCCTGTTCGCTGCTCGGTGCGTAGGCTTCGTTGACGCTCAGGCTGGCGTAAAGGCCGGCGAACTCGCTTTCGAGCCGTTCGGCGAGGTGGCGGCGCAGGCTGTTGCGAGCGGCGTGCAGGGCGTCCGGATCGACCACGCTCATCAGTTCGGCCAGCGTCGTTTCGCCGGGCAGGGTGAGCGCTTCGGCGACGAAGGCGGCACCGCGTTCGGCGTGGCTTTGCAGCAACTGGCGGGCGGCGTCGACGAAGCTGGCCGGCCACCCCGGTGCGCGGCCGGCGGCGATTTCCGCGGAGGCGGCGAGGATCAGCCGGGTGGCCAGGCGCTGGCCGGCTTCCCAGGCGTTGAACGGATCGGTCTCATGCGCCAGGAGTACGGTCAACTGTTCCGGCGTGTCGTCGAAATCGAGATAGACCGGCGCCGAGAAGTCGCGCAGCAGCGAGGGCACCGGCTCTTCGGCAACGTTCTCGAAGACGAAGGACTGGCTGCTCGCGCTCAGTTGCAGCAGGCGCTCGCTGCCCGGCAGCAAGCGGCCATCGGCAGCAAATAGCGCGACCCGGACCGGGATCAGGTAGGGCGCGTCGTCGCTGGCGCGCGGGTTGGACTGGGTCAGGGTCAGCGTGTAGCTGGCGCTGTCGGCATCCCAGAAACCGTCGGCGGTAACGCGCGGCGTGCCGGGCTGGCGGTACCAGCGCATGAATTGCGTGAAATCGAAACCGCTGGCCGCCGCCATCGCTGCGACGAAGTCCTCGCAGGTCACGGCCTGGCCGTCGTGGCGGCGGAAATACTCGTCCATGCCGGCGCGGAAGGCATCGCGGCCGATCAGCGTCTGGATCATGCGGATGACTTCGGCGCCCTTTTCATAGACGGTGGCGGTATAGAAATTGTTGATCTCGACGAAGCTCTCGGGCCGGATCGGGTGCGCCATCGGGCCGGCGTCCTCGGGGAACTGCGCGGCGCGCAGGCCGCGCACCTCGCGGATGCGGGCGGTCTGGCGGTTGTGCAGGTCGGCGCCGAATTCCTGGTCGCGGAACACGGTCAGGCCTTCCTTCAGCGAGAGCTGGAACCAGTCGCGGCAGGTCACGCGGTTGCCGGTCCAGTTGTGGAAATACTCGTGGGCGACGACCCGGTCGATGTTCTCGAAATCAACGTCGGTGGCGACATCCGGGCGAGCGAGCACATACTTCGTGTTGAAGATGTTGAGGCCCTTGTTCTCCATCGCGCCCATGTTGAAGTCGCCGACGGCGACGATCATGTAGTGGTCGAGATCGCATTCGAGGCCGAAGCGTTCCTCGTCCCACTTCATGGATTTTTTCAGCGCAGCCATCGCGTGCGGGCACTGGTCGAGCTTGCCGGGTTCGACGTAGATGGCGAGTTGAACCTCGCGCCCGGAGGCAGTGCGGAAAGTGTCGCGCAGCACGTCGAGCTTGCCGGCGACCAGCGCGAACAGGTAGGACGGCTTGCGGAAGGGGTCGCTCCACTTTACCCAGTGGCGACCGTTCGCTTCCTCGCCGCTGGCCACCGGATTGCCGTTGGCGAGCAGCACCGGGAAGGTCGCGCGGTCGGCGTGCAGCGTCACGGTGTAGGTGGACATCACGTCCGGCCGGTCCTGGAACCAGGTGATGCGGCGGAAACCCTGTGCCTCGCATTGCGTGAAATAACCGTCCTTGGAGCGGTACATGCCGGACAGGCGGGTGTTGTTGTCGGGCTGGATGCGCACGACCGTGCGCAGCGTGAAGGCTTCGGGCAGGTCGCTCAGGGTCAGTGAAGTGGCGCTGGCGAGGTAGGGGTGCTCGCGACCATCGACCGATACCGCCAGCGTCTCCAGTTCCTCGCCGTCGAGGACCAGCGGCTGGGCAGCCACCGCCGGGTTGCGGTGCAAGGTCTGCGTGGCGCTGACGAGGGTGCCCCCGGCTTCGATCGAAACGTCGAGGACGACGCTGTCGACCAGCCAGGCGGGCGGGGTGTAATCCTTCAGGTAGATCGTTTGCGGGGTGTCGGTTTTCATTGTCTGGTGGGCGTGAAATCAGGTGGCTGATGATACGTGAAATCGGGAGCCGGGCTTGCCGGCGATCTTTGCTCCATGCCATGGAAGTATGAGAAAGCCCTTTTCAATCATCGTGGTGCGTCAATTTGTCACATTCCGGTTTGCGTCCTGATTCCGTACATTCGCGTCCTGTTGCGCGGGGCGGGGGGCCTTGTCGCCATCTCGAAACGGAACATGCATGTTCGAACGCACCAGAACTTCTCTCAGCTTGGCGACTGTTTTCGCTTGCGCATTTCCTGCCACGCTTCTGGCCGCCGAGCTTGATCCGGTCGTCGTCACGGCAACCAAGACCGCGCAAAGCATCCGCGAAGTACCGGCGGCAGTTTCGGTGATTACCCGGGAACAGATCGAAAGATCGCCAGCCAGCACGGTGGACCAACTGCTGTCCGGTGTGCCCGGTCTTTACGCAGCACGGATGGACGCCTCGTCGCCAAACCGCATCGCCCAGACCTATACCCGCGGCCTGCCCGGCAACAGCCGGACCCTGGTGCTGCTCGACGGCATTCCGATGAACGTGCTTTACGACGGCCAGGTCGACTGGTCGCAACTAAGCAGCCAGGACGTCGAGCGGGTCGAGGTGGTGCGCGGCGCCAGTTCCGGCCTGCACGGCGCCAACGCCATGGGCGGCGTGATCAACGTGCTGTCGCGGGCGCCGGAACCCGGTGTCGTGACCCGCGTCGGTGCCGAGTACGGGAGCATGGACAGCAAGCGCTTGAGCGCCTCGCATTCGCATAATTTTGGCCGGACAGCGCTGCGCGTTTCGGCCAGCCACTTCACCAGCGACGGCTACGATATGTGGCGTCCGGACACCACCGTACCGCTCGCCAACCGGGACAAGATCGGCACGGTGAAGGACAATGCCACGCTCCGGTTGACGCATGAAATCGATACCGCCTCCTTTGTCGAAGGCGGCCTCAGTTACATGAAGGACGAGGCGACCGGCTTCTACAAACCTGGCGCCAGTGGCTACCAGCCGTCTACCCGCGAACAGTGGGTGCCGACCCTGCGCTACGTCCGCGACGACGGCGGCGCCCAGAGCAGCGTCACCGCCTACGGTCGCCTCGGCAAGCAATGGGCCGACACGCTCAATCCGGCGAACTACCGGACCATCTCCGAAGAAGGTGTCTACGAGGACCGGACCTTCGGCATGAGCGCCCAGCATTCTCGTGAAATTCTCGTCGGGCACCGTCTTACGGTCGGTATCGATTACATCGACGGCAGCATCCGTAACCATTTCGACTACCCGGGAACAACCCGGCAACGCGACACCCAGGGTGACCTGAGCCGTTACGCCCTGTTCGTACAGGACGAAATCAGTCTGACCGGGCGCTGGAAGCTGAATCTTGCCGGCCGCTACGATCGCTGGAAAACCGGCGGCAACCAGACCGATACCGGCGTCGGGCAACCCAACAGCGCTTACCGGAGCCAGTCGGACGGCATGTTCTCGCCCAAGCTGGCGACGTTGTTCAAGCTCAGCGACAGCGTCAACCTGCGCGCCAGCGCCGGCAAGGCCTTCAACCTGCCCGACATGTTCAATCTCTACGCCAACACCCGTCGCGGGGCCACCACCTATTGGGCCAATCCCAACCTGACGCCGGAGCGGGTCAAGGCCTACGACGCCGGGGTCGATGTCTATTTCGGCCGCCGGGGATCGGTCAAGGCGACGCTCTATTACAACGATGCCGAGGACTTCATCTATTCGGTGCAGCGCAACGCGACCAATGTCGACAAGATCAACGTCGGTGCGGTGACCACCCGTGGCCTGGAACTGGAAGCGGTCTACCGGCCGATCGTCCCGCTGTCCCTGGCGGCGAGCTACACCCTCAATCGTTCGCGGATCGAGGAGAACAAGCGCAATACTGCACTGGAAGGCAAGGACTTGACCAATGTGCCGCGCCAGCACGCGTCGTTGCGGGCCGACTATCAGTTTCCGGCCGGGGCTACCTTGTTCGCAGCGCTCAGGTATGTCGGCAAACGCTATGGCAACGATCTGAATACGACGGTTTACAAAGCCTATACAACGGGGGACATCGGTGGCACTTATCCGATCAGCAAATCGGTCAGTGCGCGACTGACCGTGGCGAATGTCGCCGACAAACGTTATGACGGCATTGGCTACATTGCGCCTGGGCGGACGGTGACCGCCGGAATCGGCGCCAGTTTCTGACGGGAGTGGTGATGCGGCTCTCTCATTGCGTGACTGCCCTTTTCCTGGGTTTGGGCGTGGCAGTGTTCTCGGATACGGTTCAGGCACAGGAACATGCAGAGCACGGTCGCGCCAGGTCAAGCCTGCCAGTCCAGTGGTCCGCCCTACCGTTGCTGCAGTCGCAGGGGCGGCCAGGCGAGCGGGGGGCTGTGGCCTTTCGCGTTGCCGGGATGCCAGAGGCCGAACTGCGGGTGTTTGCACCGGAAAGCCCCGGTCATTCGGTGCTGGCGGACAAGCAGGGGGATGGCTGGCAGCTGGCGGCATTGCCGGGCAGCCAGGGGGGCTATCACTGGCTGCTGGCCGAGCGGGTCGAATCCGGGAAAGTGCTGCGGGCGGCGACGATCTGGTCCTTCCCGGGCAAGGGTTCGTCGCCGCAGGGGCTGTTGCAGACGCCGCTGGCCGGGCTGGACTTGAGGCCGGTACGCGTACCTGACAAGGGCGCGTTTCGCGAGAATTCATCCTGGACGTTCCGTGTTACCTGGGAGGGACTGCCCTTGCCGGGGCAAGAAGTGCTCTTGGAAACGGAAAACGGCAGCCACCAGCGTTTCGTCAGCGGCAGCGACGGCGTGGTCAAGGTGCTGTTCCCGGCCGATTACTCTGCCGACGCCATCGATCCAGCACTCGGCGCGGTGCGTACCCGCAAGGCCTATCTGCTGTCGGTCGCCCATGAACACGAAGGCGTGCAGCACCTGAGCACCTTCAGCCAGTTCTACTCGCCGGCACTGTTGCGCGAGCGCAGTCTGATGTGGGGGGCGGTGTTTGCCGGTGTCGGCATGCTCCTGGCCGTGCCCCTGATTCGTCGTCGGGAGAAAAAGCATGCTTGAGCGTCTGCCTTCGTCCTGGAACCTGGCGCGACTGCGCTTGGTGGTCCAGTTGTTCACGTTCTTCCTGACCGTCTGGGGCAGCACCGTGCTCGGCTACTACGCGGCGGACAAGATATCGACCGCCCTGCCGGCGCTGTCCTGCGCCTACGATCAGCAGAACGGCGGCTACTGCGTGCTGATTCCCCTGCAGCACCAGATGCATCACCGGATCGGCGAGGCCCTGGTGAAGGCGCAGCAGATCTCGCAGCAGGTGCTGTTGCCGACGCTGATTTCGCTGGGCAGCTTCGCCCTGTTCTTCTTCGTGCTCGGCAAGGCCTTCTGCGCCTGGGTCTGTCCGCTGGGCACGGTGCAGGAATGGCTGAACCGCCTCGGCCGGCGCCTGAGCTTGCAGCAGAATGCCATCGCCCCGCGGGCGACGGCCCGGGTGCGCCCATGGAAATGGCTGATCCTGCTGTCGCTGGTGTTCGCCGTGCCGCTCGCCGCCGGCATGGGGGTCGCACCGCACAGCCTGGGCAATCCGTATTGCGACGTCTGTCCCTCGCGCGTGGTGACCACCCTGCTTAGCGGCAACGTCGATGAGTTCGCGGTCAACGAATCGAGCTGGCTGAAGTTCGCGCTCGGGGCAGTGGCAAACACCTTGTTTGGTTTCGTCGTCATCGCTGCCCTGGCGCTGCGCCAGCCCTTCTGTCGCATCTGCCCGATGCTGGCGATGAACGCCATGCTCCGGCACGCTTCGTTGACCCGCCTGGTCAAACGCCAGAGCGACAAGTGCGAAAAATGCGGCATCTGCCACAAGGCCTGCCCGATGGACATCCACGAAATCCATACCGAGCACGGCCGCAAGGCCTTCCACGAGGATTGCACCCTGTGCGGGCGCTGTGTCGAATACTGTCCGGACGATGGCGTGATCAGCATCCGTTTCGGCCCGTGGGCGGTGTTCCAGTCGTCGCGCAACTACTACAAGCAGCGGGTGAAAAACGAGTCGCCCAACGGCGACCCGAAACCGATCCGCTTCGTGCGCAAGAAGGACGTGGCGGATCTTGCCTGACTCGCCGGTAGATCTCTTCTCCGTCTGGCTGCTCGGTCTGGCGCTCGGCCTGACCGCGTGCACCGTCACCTGTCTGCCGTTCATGGCGACGTGGACGCTGGGGCGCGGCGGCAAGCTGCGCGACAACCTGGTCGACACGCTGTTGTTCCTGTCCGGCCGGTTGACGGCCTACAGCGCCCTGGGCGCGATCGCCGGGGCCAGCGGCAGCTGGCTGCTGGCGACCCTGGCCAGCGGTATCGGCAATTTCGTCATCGGCGTGGCCAGCCTGGGTGCCGCCGTCTGGCTGGCGGTGGCGCGCGATGCCAGTGGCAACGGGGGGTGTGCGCTGCGCCGACGAGGGGCGGGGGCTTCGCCTTTCCTGCTCGGGGTGTCTCTGACCCTGATCCCCTGCCTGCCGCTGGCGACGTTGCTGGTGAGTTGTGCGGCAGCGGGCTCGGGCTTGCAGGGTGGCGTCCATGGTGCCGTTTTCGGCCTAGGGGCGCTGATCTCGCCGATGCTGGTACTGATTCCCGCCTGCGGCGGCCTGGGACGGATGCTGCGCGAGCAGGTCGGCTGGATCGTCCCCTGGCTACGCTACTGTGCGGCGGCAGTGCTGCTGTTGCTGGGCGCCCGCCGCCTGCTTCTTGTCGATCTGTCTGTAGCGCTGGGCATGTCGCTGATTGCATTGCTGTGGTTGCTGCTGCTCGAGCACCGTCGCACAATGCGGGCTGCGCGCGTGATCGTACTCAGGCAATTGGCTTGATCCGGGTTGAGCGCCGTGTCTTTTTCCGCTGCTTTCCCTTATCCGACAGAGATTCCCATGGTGCGTCGTTCATCCGCTCCTTCTCCCGTTTCCCGCCCGCTGACCCGCTGGCTAGGCATTGCCTTCGTCCTGATCGCGCACGTTCTGGTCATTGGGTGGCTGATGGCGCAGCGGCTGTTGCCGATGCCTGACGAAGCGGTGACGCTGATGGTCAATTTCATCGCGCCGCCGGCTCTGCAGCAGGCGGCGCCCAAACCGGCGCCGAAGCCGCCTGAACCGAAGCCTTTACCCAAACAGCCGGCACAGCAACTGGTGGCGCAGGCGCCGGTGCTCAGTCCGGCCGAGCCGGTGGCGCCGCCGCTGCCCGAAGTGCCGGTTGTCGAATCGGCGCCGGCAGCACCGGTGATGCCCTTGCCGGTCGGACCGGTGGCCTTGGGCGGCGAGTTGTCGGTGGTCTGTCCCGAGCGCCGGGCGCCGGCTTACCCGCCGATGTCGCGGCGTCTGGGCGAAACCGGCAAGGTGGTGTTGCGGGTGACCTTGAATGCCCAGGGGCGGGTGGCCAAGGCGACGGTCAATCAAAGCAGCGGTTTCAACCGCCTCGACGAGGCGGCGCTGGCGGCGGTGCGCGAATGGCGGTGCACGCCGGCGCAACGCAATGGTCAGGCGGTCGAGTCGACCGCTTTGCAACCTTTCAATTTCGTACTTGAAGGATAGGGTTCATGGAGCAGTCGGTGGTGGTGGAAGGTCTGGGCTTCGCCCATTTTCTCGGGCATCTCGATGGCGTCGGGCGGGTCGTGCTCGGCCTGTTGCTGCTGATGTCGGTGGCCAGCTGGTACCTGATCGTCACCCGCTGGCTGGGAAATTTCCTGGCCCAGCGGCAGGCCGAGGCCTTTCTCCAGCGGTTCTGGCAGGGCGGTTCGCGCAGCGAACTGGCGGCGCGCCTGCACGCCGAGAAGATCGACAATGCCTTCGCCCGGCTGGCGCTCGACGCGGTCGATGCGGCCGAGGAAGCGGCGCGGGGTGAGGACAGCCTGAAGACAGCCGGCGGTCTGGCCGAATACCTGACGCGCACGCTGAACAATTCGATCGACCAGGAAGCCGCTGCCGCCGAGCATGGGCTGACGGTGCTTGCTTCGGCCGGATCGGCGGCGCCCTACATCGGCCTGTTCGGCACCGTCTGGGGCATCTATCACGCGCTGGTGCAGATCGGCCTGTCCGGCCAGGGCACGCTCGACAAGGTCGCCGGGCCGGTCGGCGAGGCGCTGATCATGACCGCACTCGGTCTGGCCGTGGCGATTCCGGCGGTGCTCGCCTACAACGCCTTCAGCCGGCGCAACCGCCTGTGGCTGGCGCGCCTGGAGGGCTTTGCCCACGATCTCTACGTGCTGCTCACCGTCCGCAACGACGGGACGGGCAGGGGCGCCTGATGGCCGGGGGCGATTTCCGCCGCTATCGCGGTCAGGCGCACGACACGCCGAAAGCCGAGATGAACGTCGTTCCGCTGGTCGATGTGATGCTCGTGCTGCTGGTCATCTTCATCGTCACCGCACCGCTGCTCACGCATGCGGTCAAGATCGACCTGCCCAAGGCATCCAGCGCGGTCAACCTGACCAAGCCCGAGCACATCGAGTTCGGGTTGCGCGAGAACGGCGAAATGTTCTGGAACGGCGAGCCGGTGACGCTGGCCGAATTGCCGGCGCGCTGCGCCGCCGCGGCCGGCCAGGAAGTGGCGCCGGAACTGCACATCCGCGCCGACCGGCTGGTGCCCTACGAGCAGGTGGCGCAAGTGATGGCAATTGCCGCGCGTTCCGGGCTGAGCAGGATCGGTTTCGTCAGCGATCCTTCCCACTAGGGGATATTCACCCTTGTGTCCGGCGGCCAGGGCCGGATAATCGGAACAACTCGGTTCGTGGATGAGGTGATGGATGGGCGAACGGCGACACATCGTTGCCCTGGTATTGCTGCCGACTTTGGTGTCGCTGGCGCTGCTCCTGTTTTTCCTGCGCGGTTCGCTGCACGAAAGGGCCGTCGAGCGTTGGGCCGAAGACAACCAGGCTTTTGTCGATGCGCTGGCGGCCAGGTTGGACGCGGAAATCGAACAGCCGCTGCAAATGCTCAAGCTGGCGGCCGGCAATCGGGCTTTCCGGCATCTGGCCGAGCGCCAGGCGATCGACCTGGCCCTGAACGGCATTCCCGAACATCTTGATCCCGAGAAACACGAGATTCTGGAGAGCCTGCGCAAGTCGGGCGGTTTCTCGGTGCTTTTCGTGCTGACGCCGGAAGGCGATCACTACATTTCGCACCCCTACAGCGTGCAATTGGCACTGCGCAAATACAATCTGGCCGACCGTCCTTATTTCCAGCGGGCAACGGCATTCAAGGAAGCCGTGGTGTCCGGCGGCTTCGTCGGTGCCGACGGCGTGCCCGCCGTGGCCATCGACGTGCCGGTGCTCGATGCCGACGGGAAGATCATCCTGCACCTGGGCGGTGTCCTGCATCTGTCCCGGCTGAGCGGTCTGCTGATCGCCGACAAGATCAATCCGTTCGAGCGGGCCGTTTTGTATGACCGGGAAGGCCGGCGGGTGGCGGACTCGCTGCATGGTACGGCGCAGGAACTGATTGTCCAGGACTTGCCGCCGGTGGCGCCGGGCATGGTCCGGGTGAACGATGCCGATGGTGAAACCTGGCTGCGGTTTACGGTCGGGCTGCGCCACGGCTGGGTGCTGTCGCTGGAACGTAGCGAGGCTTCGCTGAACGCGGCCATCGGGCCGCAGGTCTATCGGGTGATGCAACTGGTGGCGTTGATGGTGCTGGTGCCCAGCCTGATCGGCATGCTGCTCGCCTTCAGTTTCAGCCGTCGCTGGCGGCGTGCCGACCGAGCCCTGATCCTGGCCAACCAGGAGCTCGAGCAGCGTGTCAGTGAACGGACGCGAGCCTTGCAGTTGTCCGAGGCGCGTTTCCGGACCTTGTTCGAGTCCACCGGAGAGACGGTGCTGATCCTTGACGGTTTGAGGATCGTCGACTGCAATCCCGCGGCGGTGACTTTGTTTGGCGCCAACGATCAGAGCAGCTTGCTGGGCTGCACGCCGCTCGATTTCTCCCCGGAAAATCAGCCCGACGGCCAATCGTCATTAACGCTTGCCGGGGCGCTGATTGCCCGCGCGCTGGCCGGGGAAAGTCCGCGTTTCGAATGGACGCACCGGCGCATCGACAATCGCCAGCCCTTCATCGCCGAAGTCATGCTGGGGCGCATCAAGCTGGACGAGCGAGTGCTGATCCAGTGCAGCCTGCGCGACATGACGGAGCGTCGGCGCATCGATGCCGAACTCGCGGCGCACCGCGAGCGTCTTGAACAACTTGTCGAGCAGCGCACGGCCGAACTGGCGCAAGCCAAGCAGCAGGCAGAAAGTGCCAGTGTCGCCAAGAGTGCGTTCCTGGCCAACATGAGCCATGAAATCCGCACGCCGATGAACGCCATCCTGGGCATGGCCCGCTTGATCCGCAAGGGGGGGCTGAACGACGAGCAACTCGGGCAGATGAGTAAACTCGAGGCGGCCAGCGACCATCTGCTCGAAATCATCAACGCCGTGCTCGATCTGTCCAAGATCGAGGCCGGGCGGTTTACGCTGGATTCGGCGCCGCTGCGGGTGTCGGCGCTGGTTGCCAACGTGGTGTCGATGATGCAGGAGCGGGCGCGCAGCAAAGGTCTCGTGCTCGATGCCGAGGTCGCCGAAATACCCGGCAACCTGCTTGGCGACGCCACGCGGTTACAGCAAGCCCTGCTCAATTACGTCAGCAATTCGGTCAAATTCACCGAGCGCGGCAGGGTCACTATCCGGGTCGTCGTCGAGGACGACAACGGGGTGGCGGTGCGCTTGCGTTTCGAAGTCGAGGATAGCGG
>Ga0209207_1000754_pt1 | contig 17744 bp, 15 predicted proteins | sample SaghotsprinmetaG_FD_184140 | JGI IMG/M metagenome (GOLD analysis project Ga0209207, IMG submission 184140) | Hot spring microbial communities from South Africa to study Microbial Dark Matter (Phase II) - Sagole hot spring metaG (SPAdes) (version 3) | ecosystem: Environmental > Aquatic > Thermal...
TGACGAACCAGGGGCGGATCGATCTGACGGTGAAGCTGGCGGAGCGGATTTATCTTTTCGAGTTCAAGGTGGTGGAGCTCGAACCCGAGGGTAGGGCGCTGGAGCAGCTCAAGGCCCGGGCTTATGCCGACAAATACCGCGCGCTGCAACGCCCCATCCACCTGGTTGGCATCGAGTTTTCGCGCGCGGCGAGGAATCTTTCCGGCTTCGAGGTAGAGACGCTCTGAAAGTCAGGCCCATGGGCACGGCGCTGACCATAAACCCGGCCCCTGAATAACCCGAACTGCATTGCCACCCCAGCCGCCCTGGTCACCCTGCTCTGGCGCAGCGGAGTTTTCCTGCGGGCGCCGCGCCGGTCAGCGGCGGCGGTTGTCGCGTCCGGCTTCCTGCTTTGCCGTCGGCTCTTCGTACGGGGTGACTTGATCGACCTGCAGGCGGTAGCCGGCCACCCCCCAGGTGGTGTCGCTGCGCTTGACGCTCAGCGTGCCGTAGCTCCAGATCGGCACCATCAAGCGCACACCGGGCATCCCCTTGGCCGAGCGGGCGTGGATGATCTGGTTGGCCGGCGGCGGCGGCGTGTGGATGCAGGCACCGAAGTAGGGCACGATCAGGTATTCGGTCGTCGCGCCTTTCGCGTCGCGCTCGAGCGGCAGCGCGAAGCCAGCGATGCGCACTTTGCGGCCTTCGAGCGTCGCCTCGGTCGGCGCTGTATCCCACAGCTTCTTCAGCTTGTCGAGCGCCTCGATCGCCCGCGGGTCGGCATCGTCGAGCTTGGAGAGGTCCAGCCCTTTGAATTCGCGCGCCGGATTCCAGCCTTTGGGCACCAGCGCTTCCCATTTGATCTCCGGCCAGGCTCCGTCGGCATACGCCGGTATGGCGAACAGCAGCGCGATCAGCAGCGATGGCAACAGGCGTTTCATGCTCAGTTCCTCGGCGTCAGGCCATCGGCGAGCGACATGCGCAGCGCACGCAGGCCGGGAATCAGGCTGGCGAGCAGGCCGGTGGCGAGGATGGCGAAGAGCAGCAGCGCTTCGTTCGCCGAAAACAGCCGCGGCGCAAGATGGATGCCGAATTCGCTCTGCATGAGCGGCGCGAGCAGGCTGCTGCCGCCAAAGAGCAAAGTCAGCCCGATCAGCACGCCGCCAGTCGTGACCAACAGGCCTTCGACGGTCAGCATGAGCACGATCGCCCCTGCCCCGGCACCGAGCGAGCGCAGGATGGCCAGCTCGCGCCGCCGCTCGTTCAGGCTGGCGAGCAGCGTGGCGCTCATGCCCGTCAGGCCGACGAGGACGATGAGCGTGGAGAGCGCGAACAGCGTCTTCTCGACTACATCCAGCGTCTGCCACAGCTCGTCGAGCGCCACCCCTGGCATGACAGCGAGCAGCGGTTCGCCACGGTAATCGTTGATCCAGCGTTGGACGCGGAAGACCTCGGCGCGGTTCTTCAGCCCGATGAGCGCAGCGGTGATCTCTTTCGGCGTCAGGTCGAACTTGCGCACATGCTCGGGCGGAATGCTCAGGCCAGGCAGTGGCGCGCCGCCGGCCCAATCCAGGTGCAGCGCGCTGATCGCTTCGAGGCTGACGAAGACGCTGCGATCGGTCGGTGTGCCGGTGGCAGCGAGGATGCCAACGATGCGGAATGGTTTGTCGCCGTGCTCGGGTCCGAAGCCTTCCATGCCGTGGCTGAGGGTGATTGTCTCGTCCAGACGATAGCCGAGCGTGCGCGCTACCTCGCTGCCGATGACCGCTTCGAATAGATCGGTAAAAACGCCGCCGGCGACGAAGCGCAGCGCCTGACCGTCGGCATAGCGCAGGCGTTGGAAATAGTCGGCGCGTGTGCCGACGACGGCAAAGCCGCGGTGTGCATCGCCGAGCGATAACGGCACAGCCCAATCCACGGCCGGGTGGCGGGCGATCGTCTCAAAGCTCGACCAGCCGATGTTGTTGCTGGCGCTTCCGGCATGGAAAACGGCGTAGAGCATCAGTTGCACGCCGCCCGTGCGCGCACCGACCACCAAATCGACGCCCGAGATCGCCTGCGTGAAACTCGTGCGCGCGTCGCTGCGCACGCGCTCGACGAAGAGTAGCAGCGCCGAAGCGATGGCGATGGCGATGAGCGCGATGCCCAGCGTCAGGCGGCGCGCCCAGACGCTCTTCAATGCCAAAAGCACGATCGCTTTCATGATTCCTCTCCCCATGCGGCACGGTTGATCTCGGCGAGCGCCACCTGCCGGTCGAAGTGTTCGGCCAGGCGCACATCATGGCTGACGAAGAGCAGGCTCGCGCCAGAGACGGCTGCCTCGCGCAGCAACAGATCGATGAACGCCTGCTGGCGCGGCGCATCGAGGGCTGAGGTCGGCTCATCGGCGATGATGAGCTCCGGCCGACCAATCAGTGCCCGCGCCGCGGCGACGCGCTGCTGCTGGCCGACCGACAACTCGGCCGCCGGCTGCGTCCAGAGCCTGGGTGCTAGATCGAGGTGGGCGAGCAGTCGCTCGGCCGTGGCGCGCGCCCCGGCGCTGCCGCCGGCGCGCGCTTGCCGGCGCGGCGAAAACGTGCACGGCAAAAGGACGTTATCCAATGCCGACAGCCAGGGCAAGAGGTTGAACTGCTGAAAGATGAAGCCGATGTGATCGGCGCGGAAGGCATCACGCGCCCGTCGGCCAAGCCGGGGCAAGCCCGTGCCGAGTACATCGATTTCGCCGCGCTCGGGCAACGCGACGCCACCGAGCAGCGACAGCAGCGTGCTCTTGCCACTGCCCGAAGGGCCATGCAGGAAGACGCGCTCGCCGCTTGCCAGCGCGAAGGCCGGGATGTCGAGGCAAGCGCTGCTCTGGCGCGGCCAGCGAAAAATCAGATCGCGTAAACGCACCATCACGATCGGTCCGCCTTACCAGACAAGACGCGGCTTGTTCGGTGTCAGGCGCTGAGCGCCCTGACCCTTCGGCCCGATATGCCGTGCTTCGAGCCGATAGAGACGCTTGAAATGTTTGAAGATCGTCGTGTCGACGAAAGTCAGCCTCTCTGGCGCGGCGCAATGGAAAACGTAGCTCGCCTCGATGTCGGCGTGATGCGTCTCGCCTTTGTGCGCATGCGCCTCATGCCGATCGTCACTGCCGGTGAAGGGGACATGCACGCGCTGCTCTTGCACGCGGCATTGCGCCGCCGGATCGAGCGGGAACAGCGCGCCGCCATCTGCGAGCAGCTTCGCCGTCGCAGCGAGCGCTGTTTTCTCCTTGTCATTGCGCGGCGGTCGCTCGAAACCGACGGCGGCGTCAAGCGGTATCTCGATCGCCAGCGTCAGCCGTGCCTGGTCGAGGCTCACATTGAGCCGGCCTTCGCCGTGAACGTGCGCCTTGTGCGCTTGCGCCGCGGTCGCGACAGAGAAGAGCAAAGCGGTAGCAAAAACGAGGTTTTTCATCATCGAGACTCCTTGCAGGTTAAATAAAACCGGCCCTCGCGTCGAAGCGGCGCATCAATGCGCATGCCCGGTGCCGAAGACGACGATGGCGATGCCGGCGGCGAGCAGCAGGCCGTGGACAAAGATGGCCTGCTGCTCGCGTTTCAGGCGCGGCATCAGATCGGCGACGGCGATGTAAAGAAAGCTGGCGGCAGCGATGGTCAAAATGTGCGGCACCCATTCCTGCGCCCGATCGAGGGCGAGGTAGCCGATCAGGCCGCCAGCGAGCGAGCCGAGACTGGAGATGCCGTTCCAGAACAACGCCTTACCGCGCGGCCAGCCGGCAGCGAGCAGGATGGCAAAGTCGCTTGCCTCTTGCGGCACCTCATGGGCGATGATCGCCAAGGTTGTCGCCCAGCCCAGGGCTGGATCGGCGAGGAAGGCGGCGGCGATGAGCAAGCCGTCGGTGAAGTTGTGAAAACCGTCGCCGATCAAAATGCTCAGCGTCTCGCCGCTTTGCCCGAAATGCAGTGCATGATGGTGGTGGCTGTGGCGGTGATCCTCGCAGAGTTCGATCCTGGCATGCGCCTCGCCGGCGCCGTGGGCGTGGCGCCAGAGCGCGATCTTCTCCAGCGCGAAGAAGCCGAGAATGCCGGCAAGCAAGAGCGGGAACATTTCGTGCGGCGTCAGCCCGGATTCGAGCACCTCGGGCAACAGGTGCAAGGTGGCCGTGGCGAGCAGGAGGCCGGTAGAAAAACTGACCGTGAAGCCGAGAAAACGCCGCGGTAACCCGAACAGGATCATCGCAGCGGCGAACAGGCTGAGAAGACCACCGGCGAGACAGGCGAGAATGATCTGGGTGAGCAAAGGCATGGCGCGATGAGCCGATGAGCGGGCGAAAGGAGGCCATTGAACCATGGTCAGGCAATGGATGCAACTTTGTTGCATTTGTCTGGCGCGCGTGGCATCATCCAAGGGAAGGCTGAATAAATTGCGCGTGGGCGCTAGGGCAGCGTTGCGCGCGGCTCGCTTCCTCGCCCAACGTGTCGTGATGGGCGCCGCGGCGCAGCATCGTTCGCTTCGCGCGCGACCACTACGGCATGGCGTGCAGCGCTGGCGCTGGTTTCTGGCTCTGCCCGCCTGCGACAACAGGTCGCGCTGTGCGGTTCTCGGCGCTCCCTAGAATCCGCGCCCATCGTCGATTCACCGGAGTGTTTCATGTCCTGCACACGTCTGACCGTTGCTGTCGCCATCGCGGCGCTGCCTTTCGCTGCCACCCTGAATCCGTGGTCCCTAAAGTTAGAACTTCCCCTGTGACCATCCGGCATGAAATTTCAGCCTGACCGCCGCGTGTTTTTTTTGTCTGCCGACGCTCTTTTCCGGGCTGGCGGGATGCCTCTTGTCCCCGAAACTCGGCGTTGGCGGGACGGCGCTACGTCATTTTTCGGCTCCGGGGCGAGTCGTTCCCTTCCGCACGTGCGGAATCGGGTTGCCTCGTTCGGAAATGCCCTGGCGCTGCCGTCATGGCGAAGCCGCTCGCAGCAATCGGTCTTGCAGCGCCACGAACACCCTGACGTGGCCGGCAAAGTTGCGGCCGAAGTCCAGCACCAGGCTTCTGGCGTGTTCGACGGACTTCGCGGCCCGGTACATGATCTCCTGAAGGACGGTTTTCAGCCTTCTGCGCTTGGCCGGATGACGGATCGGCGCAATCTCTCCGGTCAGGCCCAACTGCCCGATCAGGCGCGGGCAGTTGTAGGCGAATGCGCCCAGCCCCAGGATCGCATCGTTGGTGGCGAACTTGCCCGAGGGCAGTTGCTCCAAATCGAGGTCGGACTTGATCTCCGCGTGGAACTGCTCGTGCGTGCCGCGATACCGGTAGTGCTCGACCACCTCGGCTGCCGGCAGCGCAAGGCTCGTCCACCAGCCTTGCAGTTCGACCTGCGGCACCAACAGATGCTGGCCATGCTTGTCGATCGTCTGTTCGGTGACTTCGATGATCAGCCGGAAGGTGCGCTTCGCCTTGCGCCAGACGCGTTCCACTTGCAGATCGAGCAACGCCACCCGCTTGCCCGGACGGACTTCCTTGAAGGCGCCCGCTTCTTCGGCCCGGGCGACCCAGGCGGCCTTGTCCTGTGTCCTCGGGTTCCACGTGCAGATGAACTCCAGCACACGCCCCTCACGCGCCCAGGCATCCCGCTCTGCTGCCTTGGCGAACAACAGCCGCGCGCTGTCAAAGCCGCTGTCTTCGACCATCAGCACCGCCTTGACCAGCCGCTTGACCCGAGGAAAGGCCTGTTCGTAGAAATACTCGGTCTCCAGCGCCGAATGGTGCGTGCCGGCACGCAGTTCCAGTCCCACATTCCAACCTTCGTTGCCGAGATAGCCTGCAATCGGGCAGTAGCCATCGACACCCTGATAGGTGCGGCCGATGTCTTTTTTCTTCGTGCCGCTGTCGTGTTCGGCTGCGCCGAATCCTTCGCTTCGCTCAGGACCGCCACTGCGTGGCGTCCTACGCCCTGCGGGCTGGTCCATGACGAAGGTGTCGATCTCGAAGCGCACATAGCCCTCATACGGGGTGATCGGCGCTTCGGTGCGCTCAAGCAGCCTGACCGACAGTTCGTTGCTCAAGTCCCGGATGGCTTCCGCTTTGGCATCCAGCCTCAGGCGCATCCAGGCCCAGCTGGGCGCCTTCGACAGCCCCAAGGCTTCCTTGAAGAAGCGGTCGTCACGAAACGGTTCGATGGCCTCGAAGTCGCTCTTGCCCAGACTCAAAAGCCCCGTCATCGCTTTGACCACGCCCGAGGTCTTCATGCCTTGCGACACCTGCAGGCGCGGATCGATCACCGCCTCTACTTGCGCCGCTTCAAAGCATTGGCCGAGCAGCACCAGGCCAGAGTAGGAGGTCAGATTCAGCTTCGCAGATTGGCGGACTTCAAAGCGCGGCACGGTCAGTCAGGTGAAGAGTGGCGATGCGGTATTGTTACAAAGAATCAGATAGTTGAATTTGATCTATAACAAATGGACACGGATTTAGGCTCCTGTTTCGAGAGCAGCCGACGCCCGTTAAAGGGCGTCCGGCCAGTTTTGCACGAGTATCCGGAGAACGCATGCGTCATCATCGCCTGACCCCCCTGGCCGCCGCCGTGCTGGCCGCCATCATCATCAACCCTTCGCCGGCCGCACACGCGCAATCGCCGGCTACCGCTGCTGCCGACGCCGCCGCGTCCACCCGGACGCAAGGCACGCTGGGCGAGATTCGCGTCATCGCCGACCCGGTGGTCGATGACGTGCCCGAGTACCGCGTCCAGCGCGAGCGCTTCCTGCGCCGCCCGGGGGCCGAGACCGTGGTGGACACCCGCGCCTGGGACGACATGCGCCTGTCGAATTTCGAGGATGCGTTTGCGCTGACGCCCGGCGTCCACGCCTTCGCCCGTGGCGAATCCAACGGCGGCCTGTATTCGATTCGCGGCAGCGACATCGCTACCGAAGGCCCGCGCAATGGCCGCGGCATCCGGGCCTATCAGGACGGCGTGCCGCTGGGCCGCACCGAAGCCGGCCTGACCAACGCCATCCTGGATCTGCTGGCGGCCGACTATGTCGAGGTCTACCGCGGGCCCAACAGCCTGCGCTTCGGCGCGCTGGCGACCGGCGGCGCGATCAACCTGGTGTCGCGCACCGGCCGCAGCTTCGAAGGCCACGGCGTCCGGGTCACGGCCGGTTCGTTCGGCCATCACCAGCTGCAGTACCAGTTCGGCATGGCCGGCGCACGCGACGACGTGTACCTGTCCGCATCGCGCTTCACGACCAACGGCTATCGGGGCCATGATGCCGCCGAGGCCAGCCGCATCACCGGCAACTGGGGCCGCGACCTCGGGGGCGGCATGAGCAACCGGGTGTACCTGCACCTGGGCCGTACTCGCGATGAGTTGTCGAGCACCCTGCCGCTGGCCACGTACCGGCAGAACCCGCGCGCGCCGGGCCAGTACGCGGTGGAGTTCGATCAGGACGCCAACTTCGAATACGCCCGCATCGGTAACCGGCTGGTGCAGCGGCTCGATGGGCAGCGTCGCGTGGAGTACGACGCCTACCTGATGTGGCTGCGCTTCGACCACCTGCCCACGCCGTTCGCGGGCATCGTGGACCGCGTCTGGCGCGAGCATGGCCTAGGTATTCGCTACAGCGGCGTGCACCAGTGGGCCGGCTTATTCACCGAACTCGTGGGCGGGCTGCGCTACAACGGCTCGCGGGGCGACTTCTTCAACTGGCAGCACCGCAACAACGGCCAGGACAAGGGGCCCAAGACCCTGGAAGCCGACTTTGACAGCCGCCTGATCGAAGCCTATGGCGAGGCCGCCGTGCGGCTGCGGGACGACCTGCGCGGCTTCGTCGGCCTGCAGGTGGCCCGGGGCCACCGCAACTACGCGGAGAAGCCGGTGGCACCGGTTGCCGCCTGCGGGCCGGTCATCGGCACGCCACCGCCGGCGTGTCAGGCCCTGGGCAACCAGCGGCCGCAGCCGGGCAGCGCGGCCAGGCCGATGCAGCGCCGCAATGACTTCGACACCGTCAACCCCAAGCTGGGCCTGAACTGGCAGTGGCAGCCGAAGTGGTTTGCCTTCGCCTCGGTGGCGCGCAGCTTCGAGGCGCCGACCGACGCCGACGTGTCCAATGCGGCGGGCGTCGGTCGCACGGTGCGTCCCCAGCGCGCCTGGACCGTCGAGGGCGGCCTGCGCGGCGGCGACGAGGCGCTGTCGGCCGACGTGACGCTCTACCACATGCGGATCAAGGGCGAGATCCTGTCCGAATGCCGGCCCGGCGTGCCCAACTGCGCGCAGAACGTCGCCTTCAACGCCGATCGCACCGTGCACAACGGCATCGAGGCCGGCTTCGGCGCGCGGCTGGCCCGCGGGCTGGTCGCCACCGGCGACGCCGTCCGACTGGACGGGGTGTGGAACTACGCCGACATGCGCTTCGACGGCGACCGCACCTTCGGCAACAACCGGCTTCCCGTCATCCCGCGCCACACCCTGCACCTGGAGCTGACACACAAGCTTCCCGCGGGCTGGCACTGGGGCGTGAACCTGCACCATGTGGGCAGCCGCACCAGCACCTACGACGGCTCGGGCGGCGCGGCCTTCGTGGTGCCCGGCTACACGCTGTGGGGCCTGCGCGCCGGCTATGCCCCCCGGGGCGCCAACTGGCGCATCGCGCTGGACGCACGCAACCTCGGCAACAAGGCCTATGTGGCGCAGTTTACCCCCTTGCCCACCGTCGGCACCCGGACCAGCCCGGACATCCGCCCCGGCGTCGGTCGCGGCGTGTACCTGAGCTTCAACGCCGGTTTCTGAGTCGCCGGCAGCGCCCGCAGGTCCGACCATGACCCTCTGCATTCGAGCCCTCCTGCTGTGCTGGCTGGCGCTGCTGGCGCCGGCGACCTGGGCCGCCGACAAGGTAACCATCCTGTCTACCCGCTTCGTGCTGGAGCGCAAGTTCCATCTGATGGCCGAGGCGGCCGCCAAGGCCGGCGTGGCTCTGGACTGGGTGCAGGTGGACCGGGCCGATGCCGCCCGCGTCCGCCGGGCACTGGATGGCGCGCGCCTGGTCATTGTGGACGCCCCCCGGCCCGACGATCAGGCCAAGGTGGAGGCCGCAGCCGGTGAGCTGCTGCGGCGGCTGGGCGCACCGGGCGTGTCGATCAATGTGATGAGTCCGCCGGTGCGCATGCGGCCGCTGGGCGTGCCACCGGCCCAGGCGCAGCGCATCTTCGAGTACTACACGCTGGGCATGCCGGTCAACCGCGAGCGGCTGTTCGCCTACCTGGCGGCGCTGCTGCAGCAGCGCGACCCCTCGGCCGTGCCGCCACCGCAGACACTGCCCGACGGCGGCATCTATCACCCGGGCCATGAACAGACCGTCTTCGCCGACCTCGCGTCGTACCTTCGCTGGTGGTCGATACAGCGTGGCCAACCGTGGCAAGGGCGACCGGTGATCGGCGTCGAGATTTCATCCAGCCAGATCTCGGACAGCCAGACGCGCCTGATCGACACGCTGATCGAGGACATCGAGCGCCGCGGCGGCGTGCCACTGGCCTTCTACCGCGGCACCCGGGTGTCGGCGCAACAGCGCGACGCCGCGCCGGATCGCCCGCCGCAGCCGGCAGCCGACGCGCCGGTGTCGGCCCGCCCCGCTGCGCCGGACCCCGGCGCGGCCGCGACCGCCGGCAGCCGCGGGCCCGCGGGCGGCCCGCCAGCCGGGGCCATGCCCCCGGACCCCTTGGCCGTCGAGGGATTTCCGAACCCCCGGGCCGCCCGGCCGGCGCCTCCGCCCGAGCCGCTGATCACCTGGGAGGGTCGGACCCTGCCGGACGTGCTGATGGTCTACACCTTCCTCGGCATCGACCCCGATGGCCGCAAGGCCTGGCACCAGTCGCTGGACGTGCCGGCCATCAACCTGCTGGTCTATCGAGAAGGCGGCGTGGCCGACTACCGGCGCGACACGGCCGGCGTTTCCACCTTCTTCGTGCCGTTTCAGCTCACCACGGCCGAGTACATCGGGCTAATCGACCCCGTGGTGGCCGGCGCCAACGAGGGCGGCGAGATCGTCCCCATGCCCGAGCAGGTGGACCTGCTGCTGGGCAAGGCGTTCAATCTGGTGCGGCTGCAGCGCACCGCCCCCGCCGAGCGGCGCCTTGCGCTTCTTTACTGGAACCACCCGCCGGGCGAGAACAACCAGGGCGCGTCCAACCTGAACGTGCAGCGCTCCATCGAGGCGCTGACCGCGCGGCTGGCGGCCGAGGGCTACCGCGTGCCGGTGGCGCGGGAGGCCGACATCCTGGCCGCCGTGCGCGCGATGCAGCGGCCGGCCTACCGGCGCGGCACCCTGCCGGAGCTGCTGCGCACGCCGCACTGGGATGCGCTGCCGCTGGACCGCTACCGCCAGTTCTACGACGGGCTTCCGGCTGAGGTGCGCCAGCGCATCGAGGGCTTCTGGGGTGCGCCCGAGAAAAGCCCATGGGTCACCCGCCTGGGCGGGCAGCCGGTGTTCGTCATCCCGCGGCTTCGTCTGGGGCATCTGGCGGTGCTGCCGCAACCGATGCGCGGGGAGACCGCGTGGGGCAGCCATGATGAGAAGCGCAGCTTTCACGACACCAAGATGCCGCTGTCGCACCACTACCTGGCGGTGTATCTGTGGGCCCGCGAGCTGCATGGTGCCCACGCGCTCGTCCACCTGGGCACGCACGGCACGCAGGAGTGGACGCCGGGCAAGGAGCGAGGGCTGTGGGCGTTCGACGACCCCAACCTGCTGGTGCGCAACACGCCGGTGATCTATCCGTACATCGTGGACAACATCAGCGAGGCCATCCACGTCAAGCGCCGCGGTCGCGGTGTGATCGTCAGCCACCAGACGCCCCCGTTCACGCCGGCGGGTCTGGCCGAGGACTGGGTGCGCATCAATGACCTGATCAGCGAATACGAGCGCCTGGACGACGGCCCGGTGCGCGAGGGCAACCGCAAGCTCATCATCGAGCAGGCGGTGCACATGAACCTGCACAAGGAGCTGCGCTGGAGCCTGGCGCAGGTCGAACGCGACTTCGACCGGCATCTGCGCGGACTGAAAGACTGGCTCGAGGAGATCGGCAGCGCGCAGCAGCCGCTGGGCCTGCACACACTGGGCGAGACGGCGCCGCGCGAGCACCTGGCCTTCAACCTGATGCAGATGCTGGGCGAGCCGCTGTACCAGGCCACCGGCGTGCGCGATGCGCACAAGGCCTTTGCCGTGCCCTACGAGAAGCTGCGCGAGACTGCACCCTACCGCTTCGTCATGGACTGGGTGCTGTTGGATCGCCCGCTGCACGAGCTGCCCGACGGGCGCCTGCGCCCGCTGGCCGAGCGCGGACGCGCCTTCGCGCAGGCGCTGCGCGCCGAGGTCGAGCTCGACGCCGTGGTGCGCGCGCTCGACGGCCGCTGGATCGCCCCCTCCTACGGCGGCGACCCGATCCGGAATCCCGACGCCGTGCCCACCGGTCGCAACATGTACGGGTTCGACCCCTCGCGCATTCCGACGCGCTCGGCCTATGAAGCGGGCAAGAAGGCCATCGAAGGCCTGATCGCCCAGCACCGGCTGCAGCACGGCCAGCCGCCCACCAAACTCGCCTTCACGCTCTGGAGCACCGAGACCATGCGCCACCTGGGCATGCTGGAGGCCCAGGCGCTTCATGCGATGGGCGTGCGCCCGGTGTGGGATGCCGGCGGTCGTGTGGTGCGCATGGATGTCATTCCACAGGCGGAGCTGGGGCGGCCGCGCATCGACGTGGTGCTGTCGATGACGGGGCTGTGGCGCGACCAGTTTCCGAACGTGATGGAGCGCTTCAACGAGGCCATCGCCCTGGTCGAAGCACTGGACGAACCGGCTGCAGTCAACCCGATCCGCGCCAACACGGCCCGGGTGCAGCAGCGGCTGCGTGAGCGCGGCGTGCCGGCGGCGGAGGCCCGCGAGTTCGCCCTCACCCGGCTGTTCGGCAACGAGTCGGGCGACTACGGCACCGGGCTTCCCGAGGCCACGCTCGACTCCGACCAATGGGACGCGGCCGACGGCAAGCTGGAAAACCTGTACCTCTCGCGCATGTCCTGGGCTTACGGGCCCGACCCGTCGCGCTGGAGCCGCAAGCTCACCGACGCCGCAGGGCGCGAGGTCAACGCCTATGCCGAGCATCTGCGCGGCACCAGCGCCGCGGTGTTCTCGCGCTCGTCCAACTTGCGCGGCCTGCTCGACACCGACCATCCCTTCGAGTACCTGGGCGGCATCTCGCTGGCGGTCCGGCATCTGGATGGCGCCAATCCGCCGTTGTACATCGCCAACCTGCGCGACCCCAACCGCGCCAGACTTCAGCTCGCGCAGGACTTCCTGGCCATGGAGCTGCGCGCGGTCTACCACCACCCCAACTGGCTGCGGGAAATGAAGGCCGAGGGCCATGCCGGCACGCAGAAGCTGCTCGACACGGTCAACAACTTCTGGGGCTGGCAGGCGGTGGACCGCAACATCGTGCGCGACGACCAGTGGCAGGCGTTCAAGGAGATCTACATCGATGACCGCTACCGGCTCGGTCTGCGCGACTGGTTCGAGAAAACCAACGCCGACGCGCTGGCACGGATCACCGAACGCATGCTGGAAGCCATCCGCAAGGGCTACTGGAACGCCGATGCCGAAACCACCCGGGCTCTGGCGCGCACCTGGGCCGATCTGGCGCGACGGCACGACATCCACACGCTGAACGACACCTTCAAGGCCTACGTCGCGGAGAACGTCCCCGGCTTCGGCCTGGGCACCCGGCCGGCTCCGTCCAAGGTCGCCGCCGCCCCCCTGCCGTCGGTCAAGACCGATGCGCCGCCGCCGGCGCAGCAGCCGACGGCGCACAACCCGCTGCCCACCGTACGCGGGCAGCAGCTGGTCGAAAAGGCTGCAGCCGAGCGCATGCTGCAGCAACTGATCTGGACCTACGCGGCGCTGATGCTGCTGATCATTGCGGGCGGCGCCTTCTGGCAGGCACGGCAGGCGCGGCGCGTGCGACAGGCGACGCCTGCCGCCCGCCCCACCACCTGAAGCCCGCCGCCCGAAGACTGGCCTGACGCCACCACCGTACCAAAAGCCCATGAACGCAATCGAAGCCTTTCTGTACGAAATCTCCAAGTTCTTTCTCGCGCCGGTGCTGCTGCTGCTGTGCGCAATGTTCGTCTACGCCCTGTTCGCACTGGGCCAGCTGCTGGTGGAAGCAGCCCTGCGCATCCGGCGCCCGCACGGCTCGGCGCCGCTGCACGGCTGGCAGGCGCGGCATCCCGGGGCCGGGGCGGACGCGCTGGAACTGCATGTGCTGCGGCAGCTGGAATGGCAGCGCATCGTCAGCCGCGTGGCGCCCATGCTGGGGCTGGTCGCAACCATGATCCCGATGGGACCGGCCCTCGTCGCCGTCGCCGCAGGCCACACCCAGGGCATGGCGCAGAACCTGGTGGTGGCGTTCTCGGCCGTCATCATCGCGCTGTTGTCGGCGGCCATCACCTTCGTGGTGCAGAGCCTGCGCCGGCGCTGGCTGCTGGAGGAACTCGGCGCGATCCTGGCCGCGTCGCCGCAGCAGGCCGACCACGATTCCCGGGCGCAGCGCGCGGCCCAGCACACCGGCGCTGGAGTCGCCCATGGCTGAACCGCGCCGCATGGGCATCGACATCTTGGCCGACGCCGAGGACGACGACCCCATCCTGTCCGTGGTGAACATCGTCGACGTGTTCCTGGTCGTGATCGCGGTGCTGCTGATCGCGATTGCCGAAAACCCGATCAATCCTTTCATGACCCGCAACGCCGTGATCATCAAGAACCCCGGCGAAGCCGACATGGAGCTCGTGATCAAGAAGGGCAACGAACTCCGCCAGTACAAGTCAAGCGGCCAGATCGGCGAAGGCGAGGGCGCCAAGGCCGGCACCGCCTACCGGCTCAAGGACGGCACCCTGGTCTACGTTCCGGAATGACGCTCGTGACGCCGCCGCTACCCCATGCCCGAGGCCGACCACCGCCGCCACGGACCCCGCCTCGCCTGCTGCGCGCCGCCCGGGCACGCAGTGCGATGCCCCGAACGATTCACCCCTCGACCTGTAACTACTGAAAGGAGATCGCGATGAAGAAGCGGATGTTCACCCCCCGTTCCTTCCTGCGCCGCGCCGTGCTGTCGGCCGCGCTGCTGGGACTGCTGCCCCTTACCGGTGCCTTCATGCCCCAGGTGCAGGAGCCCTGGGGGCGTGCCACCGTGGCCGGCCAGAAGGCCAACGGTGCATTCATGAAACTGCACAGCCCGCAGCCGGCGCGGCTGGTGGAGGCGCGCTCGTCGGTGGCCGGCGTGGTGGAGATTCACGAGATGGCCATGGACGGCGGCGTGATGAAGATGGACCTCAACGGCTAGGTGAAGCCGGGCGGCGAGGTTCCGCTGACCCTGGCGTTCGAAGGCGGCGACTGCAAGAGGCAGACCCTAGAGCTGAAGGCACTGGCTCGCCCGCTGAACACGGCGATGGGTGGTGACGGCAAGGGCCATGATTCAGGCCCGGGCGGCACTCACGGCGGCACCCACCGCTGTGTGGCGATCGGCGTGAAGCTGGGAGCGGCTGTTACCAATGCGACCCATTCGCATTGATAACGCGGGTCATTCAATGACAACCACTACAGCATACCGAAGATCGTCTGTGTCTGCGACCGGGTCTCCGATCGCGAGATTACGCGCCATGCCCGCGCCGGAAGGGACTTCGACGACATGGCGCCCGGGAACGGGCATGGTCGGCGTCGCCGTCGTTGCGGGCAGCCTGATCGCGTTGCCGCTCGGCGCCTGGTAGGTGCTGCGGCCCGGAGGCTGAAGCTCTTGGCATTGCCGGCGCGGTCCGCCCTGGCCCAGACATTCATTGATGGCCACCGTCATGCACACTGAAATCCGGATCGCGTCGGCTCGGATCACCCAGCCCCCCCCGACCATCGGGTCGAAGCCGCATGAGCGGCTACCGTTGCATCCGATATGAACCCTGTGTCCCGCCATCTGCTGATCGCCTTCGGCGTGCTGATGCTGCACCTAGGCGGGTTGTGGGCCTTACAGGCCGGTCTTCTTCGGCGCGCGGTCGAGATCGTGGTGCCGGTCGCGCTGCAGTCCGACATCATCGAACCGCAACGGCCCGCAATCGAGCTGCCGCCTCCGCCGCCACCACCCCCGCGCCCACCGCAGCCGGCCGCGCGGCCCGCCACGCCGCCGGCCCCGCAGCCGCTAGCCGTTGCCGAGCCTGAGCCTGCACCTCGCCCGTTCACGGTCGTCGTTGCGCCGCTGCCGCCGGTCGGCGAGCCGATGTCCGCCGCCTCACCTCCGGCCACACCCGCCGCGCCTGCGGCCGCGCTCGCTGCACCTGCGCCCTCCTCCGCCCCGCCGGCACCGCCGCGGGTGGATCTGCCGTCGAGCGACGCAGACTACCTGCAGAACCCCAAGCCGGCGTATCCGGTGCTCAGTCGTCGGCTGGGGGAACAGGGCAAGGTGGTGGTGCGGGTGCTGATCGGCGTCGATGGCGTGGCGCAGAAGGCCGAGATCAGCCACAGCAGCGGTTACGAGCGGCTGGATCAGGCCGCGCTGCAAACCGTGCTGCGCTGGCGTTACGTGCCCGGCAAACGCGGCGGCGTGCCCGAGCCGATGTGGTTCAACGTTCCCATCAATTTCGTACTGGAGTGAAGACGCAATGGACACGCAATCTGGTCTGCTGCATGTGTGGCACTACGGCGACTGGGTCACCCGGGCGGTGTTCGTGGTGCTGCTTGCAATGTCGTTCGCAACGTGGATAGTCATCTTGGTCAAGGCGCTGGACCTGCGGCGCCTGACCCGCACCGCCCGCGCCCTCGAAGGCTTCTGGCATGCCAACGACTTCGCGGAAGGTCTACACAAACTCGGGCCGCAAGCCGACAACCCGTTCCACCAGCTCGCGCTCGAAGGCCGTGAGGCGGCGGCGCACCTGCAGTACAAGGACTCGCAGCCTCTGCAGCTGCACGGCCGCCTCGATTTCAGCGACTGGCTGACGCGCTGCCTGCGCGCGCAGCTCGACGCGGCAACGCACCGACTGCAGGCCGGGCTGGTGCTGCTGGCTTCGGTGGGGGCGACGGCGCCGTTCGTCGGCCTGTTTGGCACCGTCTGGGGCATCTACCACGCGCTGCTGGCCATCGGCGTGGCGGGGCAGGCCACCATCGACAAGGTGGCCGGACCGATCGGGGAGGCACTCATCATGACCGCATTGGGGCTGGCTGTGGCGATTCCTGCGGTGCTGGGCTACAACGCGCTGGTGCGCGGCAACAAGGCGTTGTTGGCCCAGCTCAACCGTTTCGCGCACGACCTGCACGCCTACTTCGTCACCGGCGCGCGGGTCGGCAAATCCGGCGATCGCGTGGTGCCGCTAAAGCAGTCGCACTGACCGTCGTCACGCTCAGGAGAAGGAACATGGCCTTCGGCAGCCTGGACAGCGGCGACGACGAGGTGATGAAAGAGATCAACATGGTGCCGCTGATCGACGTGATGCTGGTGCTGTTGATCGTCTTCATTATCACCGTGCCGGCGATGCAGCACGCGGTGAAGATCGACCTGCCGCGCGCCACCAACCACCCGCAGGACGTGCGGCCAGAGACCATCCGGATGGCAGTGGACGCCAACGGTCGCTACTGGTGGAACGAAGCACCGCTCGACGACGCCGAACTGGCGCCGCGCCTGGTGGCCGCGGCGGCTCGTCAGCCGCAGCCTGAGTTGCACATCCGCGGTGACCGCGCTGTGCGATACGAACGGGTCGCCCAAGCCATGGCGGCCGCGCAGCGCGCCGGACTGAAGAAGATCGGCTTCATCACCGACCCGGCGCCCGGTCCCTGACCGTCGCTGCGCGGCGGGCTGGGAACGTTGTCGGGCCGGATGCCTCGCTCTGCCTTGCCCGAGCTTCATGGCGGCTTTCTTCTGTTCCGTAAGCAGATTCATGTTGATGAAGCTGCCGTTCTGCAGCGGTGTCTCGTTTGCCGCGCGTTCGCCGCGGCATCGCCAGTCGGCTGCAGGCCGCCCGCCAAAGCGAACGGCTCCTCCCCAGAAGGGCGCAGTACGGACCACGCCTGTCCGCCCAACGATCATGGTGAAGCGGCTGCGGCGACGCGGCCCGCTTTTCGTTCCTATCTACACGGTGTTTGCGGATAGTGAGCCTTCCGCGCACTCAAAGATGCGTGCGCACCTGCCACAACTCGGGAAACAGCACGATGTCGAGGGTGCGCTTCAGATAACCGACGCCACTCGTGCCGCCGGTGCCGGCCTTGTTCCCGATCAGACGTTCCACTGTGGTGACATGGTTGAACCGCCAGCACCGGAAGTTGTCCTCGACATCGACGAGTTTCTTGGCCAGGAAGTAGAGATCCCAGTGGGCGCGCGTATCGCGGTAGACCGCCAGCTAGGCCGCAAGCACCGCGTCAGAAGGTGCGGGCGGGCGGTCGAACGACGTTCGCAGGACGTCCCGAGCTAACGATCATGGTGGTTGCCACCACCCCTGGAAGATGAAAATCGGCACTGCCGTGGCAGCGGCCCCCGGGTCCGGGTCCGGGGCATGCTTGGCCGCGATTTCAGGACGCGCAACCGGTTCGACCGCCCAATTGCCGCGCTGTCGCGGGCAAGCCCGCTCCCACGCCTAAATCGCGGGCAAGCCCGCTCCCACGAAATATGCTTTTCGAGTGATTTTCGGGCTAACTCTCATGCAGTGGGCAGACGGCACCCCTGATGATGAAAGAAACTATGGGGTGCCGGCGCTTATGGGTAGAGGTCGTGA
>Ga0209207_1000759_pt1 | contig 17667 bp, 13 predicted proteins | sample SaghotsprinmetaG_FD_184140 | JGI IMG/M metagenome (GOLD analysis project Ga0209207, IMG submission 184140) | Hot spring microbial communities from South Africa to study Microbial Dark Matter (Phase II) - Sagole hot spring metaG (SPAdes) (version 3) | ecosystem: Environmental > Aquatic > Thermal...
CTCTCACCTGCGCGCCATCCAAAAACAGCCAGCACGCATCCGTTCATATTTCAAAGCCGAGCGCATCAAATATGCCGCTTGATTCGTACGATATTTCATAGCCTGGTTAATAGTATAAAACGCCCCGTCGTACCAAGCCCGACGTGGGGCCGGAGGGGCTGGTAGAATCCCCGACCCGGCCCGTAGGCCAGATTTACCGGATTCGAACCATGTCGCCCGCGCCACGCAATACCGCCGTACTGCTCGTCGCCTGCCCGGATCGCAAAGGCCTGGTGGCCGCCATCGCCAATTTCCTGTTGCGCCACAACGCCAACATCCTGCACGCCGACCAGCATCAGGACGGTGACGCGGGCCTGTTCCTGATGCGGGTGGAGTGGGACCTGGAAGACTTCGATCTCGGCCTGCACATGTTCGAGGATGCGTTCGCGCCGGTGGCCGCCGAGCATGACATGCGCTGGCGTCTGCAACTGTCGAGCGTGAAGCCGCGCATGGCGATCTTCGTGTCCAAGCACGACCATTGCCTGGCCGACCTGCTCTATCGCTACCAGAGCGGCGAGCTGTATTGCGAGATTCCGCTCATCGTCAGCAACCACCCCGACACCCACTGGCTGGCCGAGGCCTACCGCATTCCGTTCACCCATATCGCGGTGAACAAAGACAACAAGTCCGAGGCCGAACGTCAGCAACTGGCGCTGCTGGCCGCGCATCGGGTCGATTTCGTGGTGCTGGCGCGCTACATGCAGGTGCTTTCCCCGGAGTTCATCCGCCAGTGGAAAAACCGGGTGATCAACATCCACCATTCATTCCTGCCCGCATTCCACGGCGCCAAGCCCTACCAGCGCGCATTCGAGCGCGGCGTGAAGCTGATCGGCGCGACTAGCCACTATGTCACCGAGGTGCTCGACGACGGCCCCATCATCGAGCAGGACGTCACCCGCATCAGCCACCGCGACGACCTGGACGACTTGGTGCAGAAGGGCGCCGACCTGGAAAAGGTGGTTCTGTCGCGCGCCGTGAAATGGCACATCGATAACCGCATCCTGGTCTACGGCAACAAGACGGTGGTGTTCGATTGAGGAGCGGGGCGTGAGCCGACGTTGACCAGGCTGTTGAAAAACGACAGCGGCGGGCCATTGGCTGTGTTGCGCGGTGTGGGCTTCGGCCGCGCAGCTTGATCGGCTGCGCCGCTGTCCGCCCTCGCCGATCGATTTGAGATGGAGCTTTGGCATGACCTGAAGGTTGTGGCCTTCGCTGAAACGCGCTGCGCTCGTTTTCTCGGTCGCAGCGCTTCGCGCGCCTTGCATCGGGCCAGCCTCGCGACGTTTTTCAACAGCCTGCTAAGGGAGACCCGGAGACCCGCACCGAGCCCCTCAAGCATCATCCCTCCCGCGCCGCAGTGGCGACCGCGGCCGGGATGCGCTCGATCAGGCGCGGATCGAAGGGCTTGGGCAGGATGTATTCGGGGCCGAATTCGAGCCTGTCCAGGCCGTAGGCGGCGAGCACCTCGGCCGGTACCGGCTCGCGGGCAAGGTCGGCCAGCGCCCGCGCGGCGGCGATCATCATCGGCTGGGTGATGGCCCCGGCGCGGGCGTCGAATGCGCCCCGGAAGATGTAGGGAAAGCCGAGCACGTTGTTGACCTGGTTGGGGAAGTCGGAGCGGCCGGTGGCCATCACCGCGTCGGCGCGGGTGGCCTTCACCTCGGCCGGCAGGATCTCCGGGTCGGGATTGGCCATGGCGAACAGGATCGGCCGCTCGGCCAGGCTTGCCACCATCTCGCGGCTGACCAGGTTCGGCCCGGATACGCCGATGAACACGTCGGCCCCGCGCATGGCGTCGGCAAGGCTGCGCAAGGGGGTGTCCTGGGCGAATTCGCGCTTGTGGGCATTCAGATCGGTACGGCCGGAGTGGATCACCCCCTTTGAATCGACCAGGATCATGTTTTCCTTCCTGCCGCCCATGGCGATCAGCAGGCGCATGCACGCCAGCCCCGCCGCGCCGGCGCCGAGGCAGACCAGACGAATGTCCTCCAGGCGCTTGCCCTGCACGTCGAGTGCGTTGATGAGGCCGGCGCACATCACCACGGCGGTGCCGTGCTGGTCGTCGTGGAACACCGGGATGTCGAGGCGTTCCTTGAGCGCCGCTTCGATCTCGAAGCAGTGCGGCGCGGCGATGTCTTCCAGGTTGATGCCTCCGAAGGTGGGGGCGATGTTCACCACGGTCTCGATGAAGCTTTGCACCGAGGGGGCGGCGACCTCGATGTCGAACACATCGATGCCAGCGAAGCGCTTGAACAGCACGGCCTTGCCTTCCATCACCGGTTTGGCGGCGAGTGGGCCGAGGTTGCCCAGGCCGAGGATGGCGGTGCCGTCGGTGATGACGGCGACCAGATTGCCCTTGTTGGTGTAGCGGTATGCATCGGCCGGATTCTGGGCGATGGCGCGCACCGGTTCGGCCACGCCGGGGGTGTATGCAAGCGACAACTCGGCCTGGGTGGCGCAGGGCTTGGAGGCCTCCACGGACAGTTTTCCGGGGCGGGGCTGTTCGTGATAGGCAAGGGCACGGGTCTTGAGGTCGGTCATGGGGTTACCTTGTGTTGGTTGAACCTAAATTCTTTACCACAGAGACACCGAGGCACACAGATTCGCAAAGAATTCAGGCTTTCACGAAAGCACCAATGATCACTCCGTGGGCTAATTAGCTTCTGTTGATCTCTGTGTTCTCTGTGGTTCGGTTAGCAGGCTGTTGAAAAACGACTGCGGTGGGCCCTCTGCTGTGTTGCGCGGTGTGGGCTCCGGCTGCTTCACTTCACATCGGCTGCGCCGATGTGAGCCTTCGCCAAACGAAGTTTCAGCGCAAGCTAAAACTTCGTTTGCGCGCCCTCGCCGATCGATTTGAGATGGATCTCCGGCATCACCTGAAGGTGAGCCTTCGCTGAAACTCGCTTCGCTCGTTTTCTCGGTCGCTGCGCTCCGTGCGCCTTGCATCGGGCCATCCTCGCTACGTTTTTCAACAGCCTGTTAGGGTTTTCAGATTTGTTCGGCCACGGGTGGGCGCTCGAACGGTCCGTTGAGCGCGCGCGGGCTGAGCGACTGGGCGACGAAATCGACGCCGGAAAATTCCTGGTAAGCGGTCAGACTGCGCGCCGCCCCCAGCCCGTAGCGTTCCAGATCGCGCAGCACATCGGGGGCATTGCAGGGTTCTGCGCCGAGCAGGTGGCGGATGCGGCGCACGGCGCGGCGGTTGTCCGCGCTCCAGTCGGGGTGGTCCCTCCAGTGTAGGGGGCGCGGCTCGCTCTTGCGGTACCAGTGGTAGAGGATTACCCGGTTGGGGGAGTAGGGATTCCAGCCGTGGGTCCACAGCCGGACCGCCATCGATACTTCCTCGCCGACGAAATACAGGAGGGGATCGTATGGAACCTCGCGTAGCGCGGCGGCGGGACCGAACAGGAAACCGGCGGAGATGAACGCGCCGGGCAGCGGGGGGGCGCTTTCGACGCCGGTGAGGATCTTGCTGTTGAAGGACAGCACGCCGTCGTGGTTGAAGCCTTTGGCCACCATGCGGGTGATACATGGGTGCAGGGTGTCAGGTGGCTCGTAGGCCGCGGGGTAGGATGAGATCAGCGCGCGCGGATCGGCGGTGGCCTGCCATTGTTCGACGAGATGTCTGTCCCAGTCCGGCTCGAAGCGCATGTGGCTGTCGACCTGGAGGAAATAGTCCTCGCCCTGCCAGAGATTCTGCGCCAGGTGGCGGGCCCAGCAGGCGCCCCGACTGTGCTGGGCGGCGACGTGGAAGATGCGTACCTGGTCGGCGTGCGGCTGGTCGGCGCGCATCGGTTCGCCATCCTCCGGCCGGGCCTGCCATACCAGGCCGATGGATACCCGCTCGGGATGCGCGGCCTTGGCGTACAGGTCGGCGACCGTCGGCGCGCATTCCGGGTCGCGGTAGCTGGCGATCTGCACGAATATGCGGGGAGGCTTCATCCTGAAAAAACTCTCAAGAAAACGAAGGGCCGCCCCGAGTTTTCTTGTTCCCCTCGGGGGGGCGGACTTGACTAGCCCGGCCCTGGGGGCGCTCAGTTGAACCACAGTACCCAAAGGGCATAAAAAGTCACAGAGAACACAGAGAAAAACATAGGTTTGTCGCGTTCTCCGGCATCACCCGTCGGGTGAGCCTGGGTTGCCCCGGAAACGCCTGATTTGTTCCGGGTTCTCTGTGCCTCGGTGTTTCTGTGGCGAAAAATTTAGGTTCATCCTGGATCCCGAAAAAAACGGCGCCGTTGCCGGCGCCGCGAATTTGAGTTGGCCATTGCAGTGAGACGCGAGCGTGCGCCTTGTCCGGATCAGTCGTGGTAGTCCACCCGGTCGCGCAGTTCCTTGCCGGCCTTGAAGTGTGGCACGTACTTGCCGGACACGGCCACGCTCTCGCCGGTTTTGGGGTTGCGTCCGACCCGCGGCGACCGGTAGTTCAGGCTGAAACTGCCGAAACCGCGGATCTCGATGCGCTTGCCCTCGGCCAGACTCTGGGTCATGGCATCGAGGATGGTCTTGACCGCCAGTTCAGCATCGGCTGCCACCAGTTGCGGGTGGCGTTCGGCCAGGCGGGCGATCAGTTCGGACTTGGTCATGCCGTTTCCTCAATCCGCCGGACTCAGGACTCGGCGTTCTTGCTGTCGAGCTTGGCTTTGAGCAGGGCGCCGAGGTTGGTGGTGCCGGTGGACTGCTCGGCCGCCAGCTTCTGCATGGCGTCGGCCTGTTCGGCGGCGTCCTTTTGCTTGATCGACAGGTTGATCTGGCGGTTTTTGCGATCGATGTTGATGATCATCGCCTCGACCTTGTCCCCCTCCTTGAGATGGGTGCGGATGTCTTCGACACGGTCGCGCGAGACTTCGGATGCGCGCAGGTAGCCGTCCATCTCGCCATTCAGGTCGATCACAGCGCCTTTGGCGTCGAGCGACTTGACCACGCCGGTGACGATGCTGCCCTTGTCGTGGGTGGCGATGTAGCCGTTGAACGGGTCGCCTTCGAGTTGCTTGATGCCGAGCGAAATGCGTTCCTTGTCAGTGTCGATGGCGAGCACCACGGCCGACACTTCTTCACCCTTGCGGTAATTGCGCAGGGCTTCTTCTCCCGGCTGGCTCCAGGACAGGTCGGACAGGTGAACCAGGCCGTCGATGCCGCCGGGCAGGCCGATGAACACGCCGAAGTCGGTGATCGACTTGATCTGGCCGGTGACCTTGTCGCCCTTCTTGAAGTTCATGGAGAAGTCTTCCCACGGATTGGGCTTGCACTGCTTCATACCCAGGGAGATGCGGCGGCGATCCTCGTCGATCTCCAGCACCATGACCTCGACCTCTTCACCCAGGGTGACCACTTTGGAGGGGTTGACGTTCTTGTTGGTCCAGTCCATTTCCGAGACGTGCACCAGGCCTTCGATGCCCGGCTCGATCTCGACGAACGCTCCGTAATCGGTGAGATTTGCGACCTTGCCGAACATGCGGGTGCCGGCCGGATAGCGGCGGGAAAGACCGATCCAGGGATCTTCGCCGAGTTGCTTCATGCCCAAGGAGACACGGTTTTTTTCCTGGTCGAACTTGAGCACCATGGCGGTGACTTCGTCACCGACGTTGACCACTTCGGTCGGGTGCTTGACGCGGCGCCAGGCCAGGTCGGTGATGTGCAGCAGGCCGTCGATGCCACCCAGATCGACGAATGCGCCGTACTCGGTGATGTTCTTGACGACGCCTTTGACGGTGGCGCCTTCCTTGAGGTTGGCCAGGAGCTGCTCGCGCTCGGCGCCCATGCTCTCTTCCAGCACGGCCTTGCGCGACACCACGACGTTATTGCGCTTGCGGTCCAGTTTGATGACCTTGAATTCGCCTTCCTTGCCTTCGAACGGCGAGGTGTCCTTGATCGGACGGATGTCCACCAGCGAGCCGGGCAGGAAGGCGCGGATGCCATTGCACATGACGGTGAGGCCACCCTTGACCTTGCCCTGGATCACGCCCTTGACCACGCGACCCTCCTCCATGGCGGCCTCCAGGTCCAGCCAGGCGGCCAGACGCTTGGCGCGGTCGCGCGACAGCTTGGTGGCGCCGTAACCGTCTTCCAGAGACTCGATGGCGACGGGGACGAAATCGCCGATCTTGACGTCGAGTTCGCCTCGGTCGTTGAGGAATTCCTCCACCGGGATCAGGCTTTCCGACTTGAGGCCGGCGTTGACGGTGACGAAGTTGTTGTCGATGCCGACGACTTCGGCGGTGATCACCTCGCCGGTGCGCATCTCCTGCTTGGAGATGCTTTCCTCGAACAGGGCGGCGAAGCTTTCCATGGGGTTGGAAGCGGGGGTAGCGGTTGCAGTGGACATGAAAAAACCTGATGAATGCCGTGTTGCCACGACGGGTTGGGTTGCCAGAAAAACCGGAGAACACTCTCCGGCACTCATCCGCCGCGCGCGGCGCGATACCAGTCGAGAACCCGCTCGACCGCTTGATCGATGCCGAGATCGCTGGTGTCGAGCCGACGCGCGTCGGCGGTTTCGCGCAGGGGGGCGGCGGCGCGCGACGCGTCGCGCGCGTCGCGTTCCCGCAGATCCTGCACGAGGGCGGCGAGGTTAGCAGCAAAACCTTTCTCGATCAACTGTTTATATCGGCGCTCGGCGCGCACCTCAGGGCTGGCGGTGAGAAACACCTTGAGCGTGGCATCGGGAAACACCACCGAGCCCATGTCGCGGCCATCGGTCACCAGTCCCGGCGGGCGGCGAAAACCGCGTTGCAGGTCGAGCAGGGCAGTGCGCACGGAGGGCAGGGCGGCGATGGCGGATGCGCCGCGACCGGCCTCTTCGGTGCGGATGGCGTCGCCGACCGCTGCGCCGTCGAGCCAGACCTCGCCGGCCTCGAAGCGCAGGTCGAGGCCGGCGGCCAGTGCCGCCAGGGCTGTTTCGTCGTCGAGGTCGATCCCCCGGTCGCGGGCGGCATGGGCGGTGACCCGGTACAGTGCGCCGCTGTCGAGATAATGAAAGCCAAGCGTGGCGGCGACGCGGGCGGCGACAGTGCCCTTGCCGCTGGCGGAGGGGCCGTCGATGGCGATGACTGGAATGGGGGGGGACATGCGGGTTCCGGAAAAAGGGGGTCAGGCGCCATGCGGGTCGAGTTCGGCCAGGATCAGCATTTCCGCCTCGCCGGCGGTGACGGGCCGGGAGTACAGGTAGCCCTGGCCGTACTCGACCCGCATGGCGCGCAGCAGATCGGCCTGGGCGGTCTGCTCCACCCCTTCGCAGATGACCGACAGGCCGAGCTGGCGGGCGAGCTGGACGATGGTTTCGACGAAGCGGCGGTCGGTCTCGTTGGCATGCAGGTTCATCACGAACGAACGGTCGACCTTGAGGGCGTCGAGCGGCAGACGGTGCAGATAGGAGAGCGAGGAGTAGCCGGTGCCGAAATCATCGAGCAGCAGTTTGCAATGCATCTTGCGCAGGCGCTGGAGCAGTTCGATGGCGCCCTCGGCGTCCTCCATCATGGCGCTTTCGGTGATCTCGAGCTTGAGGTGGCGTGGCGAAAGCTCGCTTTGCTTGAGCGCGGTGCGGATGTCGCGCAGCAGGTCTGCATGCCTGAACTGGCGCGCAGACAGGTTGACGCTGGCCGAAAGCGCCGGCCGGCGCGGGTAACGTTTCTGCCATTCGCGCACCTGGCGGCAGGCTTCGAACAGGACCCAGCGGCCGATCTGCACGATCAGCCCGGTCTCCTCGGCGATGGGGATGAACTCGTTCGGCGAGACCAGACCCTTTTCCGGGTGGTTCCAGCGCACCAGGGCCTCGAAGCCGGCCAGGCGGCCGTGGCGCAGGTCCATGATCGGCTGGTAATAGGCCTCCATCTGGCCGCGTTCGAGGGCGCGGCGCAGGTCGCGCTCCATCTCCAGGCGGCGCACCGCCTGGTCGTGCATGGCCTTGTCGTAGAGCACATAGCCGCCGCCGCCCTGGGCCTTGGCCTGCACCATGGCCATGTTGGCGTCGCGCACGATGTGGTCGGGCTGTCCGTATTCGGGGCCGGACAGGGCGATGCCGAACGACACCGTGGCGTGCACCTCGTGTTCGTGCAGGCTGAACGGCAGCACCAGCTTTTCCTGGATGCGGTGGACCACCCGCACCGGCGAGGAGGCGTCGCGCACGTCTTCCAGGATCAGCGCGAATTCGTCACCCCCCACCCGGGCCGCCATGTCGGTGGGGCGGATGACCTGCTGCAACAGGTTGGCCACGCTCACCAGCAGCATGTCGCCGAGCCGGTTGCCGAGGCTGTGGTTGACGAACTTGAAGCGGTCGATGCCGCCGTAGAGGACCGCGAAGCACAGTTCGTGGTGGCGCTGGGCGCGGTGCAGGGTATGTTCGAGGCGGTCGAGGAACAGGCTGCGGTTGGGCAGGCCGGTGAGCGGGTCGACGTACATGTCCGGCAGACTGGCGCTCTCGGCGTGCAGGTTGACCGCGGTCTCGTGCGCGGCGGCATAGACGCGACCGCTGTCGGGGTCGCTGGTGACGCTCCAGGCCAGACCGATGCAATGTCCGGCCGGATGCCGGGCGCGGGCCGAGAAGCGCACGGTGTCGGTCTCGCCGGCCAGCAGTGGCGCGAGGCGGGCGTCGATGTCGGCGCGGTCCTCGGCCAGCAACAGGTCGTGGAACTGGCAGCCGAACAGCGATTCTGGCGGGCTGGCGAGGATGTCCTGCCAGCCCTGGCTGGCCATGACGATGCGCGCATCCTTCTCCATCACCAGCAGCAGGGTGTCGGGCAGCTTGAAGAATGCGTTGTCGCTCTTCAGCTGCGGCCGACGCTTGCGATAGAGGGCCATCGAGGCTGGGCCCGGATCAAAACCGGGTGATGATGTTTTCCTCGTTTTCCAGCACCTGGGCGCCGGAGCCGACCAACTGCGGATCGGGCGCATGCGCCACATGCGGATCCTTGTTGGGATAAGGCAGGCTGTGCAGGAAGTGGCGCATGCAGTTGAGCCGGGCCCGCTTCTTGTCGTCCGACTTGATGACGGTCCAGGGCGCGTCGGCGGTGTCGGTGTGGAAGAACATCGCCTTCTTGGCCTCGGTGTACTCGTCCCACAGGTCGAGCGACTTGATGTCGATCGGCGACAGCTTCCAGTGCTTGAGCGGGTCGTCGCGACGGGAGATGAAGCGGCGCAGCTGCTCCTCACGGCTGACTGAGAACCAGTATTTGTAGAACAGGATGCCGCTGTTGACCAGCATGCGTTCCAGTTGCGGAGTTTGGCGCATGAATTCGAGGTATTCGTGCGGCGTGCAGAAGCCCATCACCCGTTCCACGCCGGCACGGTTGTACCAGGAGCGATCAAAGAACACCATCTCGCCGGCGGTGGGCAGATGCTGGATGTATCGCTGGAAATACCACTGTCCGCGTTCCCGGTCGGAGGGCTTTTCCAGGGCCACCACGCGCGCACCGCGTGGGTTGAGGTGTTCCATGAAGCGCTTGATGGTGCCGCCTTTGCCGGCCGCGTCACGGCCCTCGAACAGGATCATGACCTTCTGGCCGGTTTCCTTGACCCAGTTTTGCACCTTGAGCAATTCGATCTGCAGCTTGGCCTTTTGCGCCTCATACTCCTTGCGCCGCAGTCGGGTACGGTAGGGGTAGCTCGCGGGCAGCGGCGCGTAGTCGCTTTCCTCGGCGCTGCCATGCGGCGCGTGCGCCACCATCTCGGCCGCGGGACCTTGGCTGACCGCCTCGATCTCGGCCGCCGGGTCCGGGGTGGCGACCGGGGCGCGCGCGCGACGGCGCGCTCGCGCGGGTTTGGGCGTCGGGGAGGTCTTGTCCGGGGTCTCGCTGGCGACTGAGATCTTGTCCGCTTCGCCGACCAAGGTTGCGGCGGCCTTCAGGGCAGAGTGAAGGGGGAGGCGGGTCGGAACGAGCGTTTCGGATTCAGCCATGTAAGACTCCAGTGCAGTGGATGCCGGATTGATCGGATGCGGGAGGGTAGCCCGGCGGGCATTTTTGCATAGCTCGTGGCGGATTTTCCAATTTGTTGGGCCGCATCCGGTGCTGGACTTCAGCCATCGTTTTCAGGCCTGCGCCGCGCGACCCTTGCGGGCACGGTGGCCGCGGTAGGGGTCGAGCCGATGCGCGCTCAGGGTGATGGCGCGGCGCTGGCCGCGCGCGCCTATGGCGATGGCTTGGAGGCGGGCGCTGACGCGTTGTACCGAGAGCAGCGCATCGCCCTCGGCGAGTGCGATGAGCTGCACGCCCTTGCCGCCGGAGAGGGTCTTGATCTCGTCGACGGGCATTACCAGGAGCCGCGTGTCGCTGGCCTGGGCGGCGATTTCGCGGTCGTCGGCAGCGAGCACGAGCGGCGGCAGGAGGACGCCGCCGTCGACGTTCATGAATGCCTTGCCGGCCTTCTGCCGGCTGACGAGGTCGGCGAGCTGGCAGATGAAGCCGCAGCCCGAGCTGCTGGCGAGCAGGATGCGGGTCTCGGGCGGGCCGGAGAGCAGGGCGGCGTGCTTGCGTCCGGACAGCTCGATGAGCGAGGCGAGGGGCACGCCGTCGCCCTTGCCGCCGGGCAGGTCGGCGGCGCGCAGGGTATAGGCGCGGCCTTCGTGGTCAAGCACGACGATGGGGTGAACGGTGCGGGTTTCCAGCACCGCGAATTCGCCGTCGCCCTCCTTCCAGCTCAAGCTGGCGCGGTCGATGCCATGCCCTTGGCGCAGGCGGATGAAGCCGTTTCTCGATAACAGCACGGTGATGGGCTCGTCGACCCTGCTTTCGACGCGGGCGGTGGTGATCTTCTCGGCGGCCTCGATGAGGGTGCGGCGGGGGTCACCGAACCGTTCGGCGTCGGCGGCGATTTCATTGCCCACCAGTTCGCGCCGCGCCGGTTCCGATCCGAGCAGGTGGCGCAAGCCTTCGCCCTCTTGGGCGAGCGCGTCGCGTTCGTGCTGGATGCGGATGCCTTCCATGCGGGCGAGCTGGCGCAGGCGGATCTCCAGGATGTCCTCGGCCTGGGTCTCGCTGAGCGCGAAGCGGGCCATCAGTTCGGTCCTGGGGTCGTCCGCTTCGCGGATCACCCGGATGACTTCCTCGATCCTGAGAAAGGCGATGAGCCGGCCGTCGAGGATGTGGATACGCCGTTCCACCTCGGTCAGCCGGTGGGCCAGCCGCCGTTCCACGGCGGCAAGACGGAAGCCGACCCATTCCCGGATCAGCGCCGGCAGGCCCTTTTGCGCCGGACGGCGGTCGCGGCCGAGCACGGTGAGGTTGACCGGATGGTTGCCTTCCAGGCTGGTGTTGGCGAGCAGGAAGGCCATCATCTCGTCGACCGTGACGTTGCGGCTCTTCGGTTCGATCAAGAGGCGCACCGGATGGTCCTGATCGGAGTCGTCCCGGGTGGCGTCGATGAGCGCGGCGGCGGCGGCCTTGAGGCTCTGCTGTTCGGGCGAGAGCCCCTTCCTGCCGGGCTTCACCTTGGGGTTGCCGATCTCCTCGATCTCGGCCATCACCCGCGCGGTGCTCACCCCGGGCGGCAGTTCGTGCACGATGACCCGCCACTGGCCGCGCGCCAACGGCTCTACCGTCCAGCGCGCGCGCAGGCGCAGGCTGCCGCGCCCGGTGAGATAGGCCTGGCGAATGTCCTCCGGCGGCGAGATGAGCTGGGCGCCGCCGGGAAAGTCGGGGCCGGGCACGCAGGCGAGCAAGGCATCGTCATCGATGCCGGGGTCGAGCACGGCGCGGCGGCAGGCCTCGGCCAGCTCGATCAGGTTGTGCGGCGGCACCTCGGTGGCCATGCCGACGGCAATGCCGGATGCGCCGTTCATCAGGAGCACCGGCAGGCGCGCCGGCAGGAGCACGGGCTCGCGCAGGGTGCCGTCGTAGTTGTCGCGGAAATCGACCGTGTCGCGCTCGATCTCGGCGAGCAGGATGGCTTCGGCCAGGGCGGTGAGGCGGACCTCGGTGTAGCGCATGGCGGCCGCGCCGTCGCCGTCGCGCGAGCCGAAGTTGCCCTGGCCGTCGATGAGCGGGTAGCGCAGGGTGAAGTCCTGCGCCATGCGCACCGCCGCCTCGTATACGCTGGAGTCGCCGTGGGGATGGAACTTGCCGATCACGTCGCCGACGATGCGGGCCGATTTCTTGTGCGGCGCGTCGGAACGGTTGCCCAGTTCGCGCATGGCGTAGAGGATGCGGCGCTGAACCGGTTTCTGGCCGTCTTCTAGCGAGGGCAGGGCGCGGCCGGTGACCACGCTCATGGCGTAGGCGAGATAGGCACGTTCGGCGAATTCGTGGATCGGCAGGCTGTCGCTGCCCTCCGGCGGCGGCGAGGTCGGCGGGACGGGCGGCACGGGTGGTGGGGCGGCTGCGAACAGGTCGCCGGTCAGGGTGTCGTCGGTTGGAACGGGCGGCGTCATGCGTCCACCTCGGTTTGGTCGCCCTTGGCCTCCATCCAGGCCCGGCGCTCGTTCGCCGCGCCCTTGCCCATCAGCATGGCGAACAGGCGGGCGACCGCGTCCCGTTCATCCGGCAGGGTCACGCGCAGGAAGCGGCGGGTGTCGGGGTGCATGGTGGTCTCGCGCAGTTGTTCCGGGTTCATCTCGCCCAGACCCTTGAAGCGGCCGACATGGATCTTGGTTTCAGGAATGCCCTCGTCGCCGAGCTGGGCCAGCATTTCGTCGCGTTCCGCCTCGTCGAGCGCGTACAGGCGTCGCTCCGGGCGGCCCTTGTGGGCCGCCACCCGGATGCCGTAGAGCGGCGGCTGGGCGATGTATACGTGGCCGCGCGCCACCAGGCGTGGAAAATGGCGCAGGAACAGGGTGAGCAGCAGGGTTTGGATGTGGGCGCCATCGACATCGGCGTCGGCCATGATCGCCACGGTGTGGTAGCGCAGGCCGTCGAGCACGCTGTCCGGGGCGTCCGGCGCGTGCGGGTCGATGCCCAGCGCGACGGCGATGTCATGCACCTCGGTGTTGGCGAAGATGGCCTGGCGGTCGATCTCCCAGGTGTTCAGCACCTTGCCGCGCAGGGGCAGGATGGCCTGGGTCTCGCGGTTGCGACCCTGCTTGGCGGAGCCGCCGGCGGAGTCCCCCTCGACCAGGAAGATCTCGGCGCGGGTGGGGTCCGATGTCTCGCAGTCGGTGAGCTTGCCCGGCAGCACCGCGACGCCGGAGGCCTTCTTCTTTTCGAACACCCTGCCGGCCCGCGCCCGCGCTGTGGCGGAGCGGATGGCCAGCTCGGCGATCTGGCGGGCGGCCTCGACATGGGCATTGAGCCAGGCATCGAGCGGGTCCTTGACCCGCGATGCGACGAGCTTCATGGCCTCGCGGTTGTTGAGGCGGTCCTTGGTCTGGCCCTGGAAGCGCGGTTCCTTGACGCGCGCGGCGAGCACGAAGCGGCAGTGACGCCACACGTCCTCGGCTTGTAGGGTCAGCTTGGCGGGCATCAGGCCGTGGTGGCTGGCGAATTCCTTGACCGATTCGAATACGCCGGCGCGCAGCCCCGCTTCGTGGGCGCCGCCTTGCGGCGTGGGAATCAGGTTGACGAAGGATTCCCCCTCGCCCCCAACCTCCGCCCAGGCCAGCGCCCAGGCCGCGCCCTCGCCATCGGCAAAGCCCGCATCGTTGCCGGAAACGTAGCGTTCGCCGGCAAAGATCGGGCTGACGAAGCCCTCGCCCGGCAACCGTTCGGCGAGATAGTCGGTCAGGCCGCCGGGGTAGTGCCATTCCAGGGTGTCGCCGCTGGCCTCGTCGATCAGGCGCATGCGCACTCCGGGGAGCATGGCCGAGCGAGCCTGCAACAGGTGCTGGATGTTGGCGCGGCGGATGTTCGGGTGATCGAAATGGCGGGCCTCCGGCCAGAGCCGCACCCGTGTGCCGGTGTTTTTCGGGCCGACCGTGCCGATGACCTGCAAGGGCTCGACCACCGCGCCGTACTCGAAGGCCATGGCATGGCGCTGGCCGCCGCGTCGCACTTCGACCTCCAGGCGTCGCGACAGTGCGTTGCTGACGGTGACGCCGATGCCATGCAGGCCGCCGGAGATCTTGTATGAACCGTCGTCGAACTTGCCGCCGGAATGCGGCACGGTGAAGATCACCTGCACCGCGGGCACGCCTTCGCCGGGATGGGTGTCGACGGGGATGCCGCGGCCATCGTCCTCGACCGTGGCGGAGCCGTCCGCGTGCAGGGTCACCGTGACGTTGCGTGCATGGCCGTTCTGCGCCTCGTCGCAGGCGTTGTCGATCACCTCCTGCAACAGGTGCGTGGGCGACTCGGTGCGGGTGTACATGTCCGGCCGCTTCTGGATGGGCTCCAGGCCCTTGAGCACGGCAATGGCGGAAGCGTCGTAGGTGGACATGGTCGGTGGAGGCTTACGGCGGGAGGCGCGATTCTATCCGATCGCCTGTAACACGCATCGGCTAGGATGAGCTTGAACCCCTGCCGACGGAGGAGACAGACATGCCCAACCAGCTCGAACAACTGAAGACCATGACTGTGGTGGTGGCCGATACCGGCGACCTCGATGCGATTGCCGAACACCGGCCGCAGGACGCCACCACCAACCCGTCCTTGCTGCTAAAGGCGGTGGCCTCGCCACGCTATGCATCCCTGATCGAGGCGGCCGTGGCCCATGCCGAGGGCGAGGATCGCGAAGCGCGTCTGCATGACGCGCTCGACCGACTGGCGGTGGGGGTCGGGGTGGAGGTGTTGAAGCTGATCCCGGGACGGGTGTCCACCGAGGTCGATGCCCGCCTGTCGTTCGACACGGCGGCCACCGTCGCCAAGGCGCGCCGCCTGATCGCCCTGTACAAGGCCGCCGGGGTCGACAATTCACGCGTGCTGCTCAAGATCGCCGCCACCTGGGAGGGGATCCGCGCCGCCGAGGCGCTGGAGCGCGAGGGCATTCACTGCAACCTGACCCTGATGTTCGGTTTTGCCCAGGCCCGGGCCAGCGCCGAGGCCGGTGTGACCTTGATCTCGCCCTTTGTCGGCCGCATCCTGGACTGGCACAAGGCGCGCAACCCCGGGCGCGAATATTCGCCCGATGAAGACCCGGGTGTGCTTTCGGTGCGCCGCATTCATGCCTGGTTCAAGCGCCATGGCTATCCCACCATCGTCATGGGCGCGTCGTTCCGCAACGCCGGCGAGGTGCGTGCGCTCGCCGGCTGCGATTATCTGACCATCAGCCCGAACCTGCTCGCCGAACTGGCGGTGAGCGTCATGCCCCTGGAACGCCGCCTCGCCGACGAGGGTGTGCGCGAGCCGCGCCCGGCGCCGCTGACCGAGGCCGAGTTCCGCTGGCAGATGAACGAGGACGCCATGGCCACGGAAAAACTGGCCGAGGGCATTCGCGGTTTCACCGTCGATCAGATCCGCCTGGAAACCTTGCTCGCGGAGCGGTTTTGACCAAGCGCGCGCTTTGCGTCGCCGGGCCAAAAGGGGGTAGCATCGGCGCTTTAATGCCTTTCAATGCGTGCCGACCCGCTTGCGTCGGCACGTCTCCTTTATGGCCATCGTCATCAAGAATTCCGAAGACATCGAAAAGATGCGTATCGCCGGTCGTCTGGCCGCCGAGGTGCTGGATTTCATCGCCCCGTTCGTCCAGCCCGGGGTGTCGACCGCCGAGCTCGACCGGCTGTGCCACGACTACATGGTCGAGGTCCAGGGCTGTGTGCCGGCGCCGCTCAACTATGCGCCGCCAGGCCACAAGCCCTATCCGAAATCGATCTGCGCATCGATCAACCATCAGGTCTGTCATGGCGTGCCGGGGGACCGATTGCTCAAGGCCGGTGATGTGGTGAACCTGGACATCACCGTCATCAAGGACGGATACCACGGCGACACCTCGCGCATGTTCATGGTCGGCGCGCCTTCGATCCAGGCCCGCCGTCTCATCGAGATCAGCTACGAGTGCATGTGGAAGGGCATCCAGCAGGTGCGCCCGGGCGCGCATCTGGGCGACATCGGCCAGGCCATCCAGCGCCATGCCGAGCGCAACGGCTTCAGCGTGGTGCGCGAGTTCTGCGGCCACGGCATCGGCCGCGCATTCCACGAGGAGCCGCAGGTGCTGCATTACGGCAAGGCGGGCGAGGGCGCCTGCCTTGAGCCGGGCATGATCTTCACCATCGAGCCGATGATCAATGCCGGTCGGCGCGACGTGCGCGTGCTGGGCGACGGCTGGACCGTGGTCACCAAGGACCACTCCCTGTCGGCGCAATGGGAACACACCGTGCTGGTGCGCGAGGACGGCTATGAGGTGCTGACCCTGTCGGCCGGCGCGCCGCCGCCGCCGGCCTTCGTCGCCGCCGCCTGACAGATCGACCCACAGGGACAGGATGATGCGCGAGTTTATGCACCAGCTTGCCGGCAGCCTCGGTCTGGAGTGGTTGCGCGAACCCTGGTTGCCGGAGGTGTTTCTCGTCATCGTCGGCGTGGTCGGCGTCAACCTGGTCGCCTATCACCTCCTACGCCATGCCGAGCGGGTCGCCAGCCGCACCTCGAACAACTGGGACGACGCGGTTATCCGCGCCGCCGTGCGACCGCTGCGGGTGGTGGTGTGGCTGGTGGGCCTTTCATTCGCCACCGACATCATCGGCCAATACACCCGGGCGCCGATCTTCGACATGGTCCCGGTCCTGCGCAATCTGGGCGTGGTGGCTTGCCTGGCGTGGTTTTTGGTGCAGCTGATCAACAACGTGGCCAGCAACTATGTCACCCGCCGCGAGGCCCGCGGCGAGGAGATCGATCGCACCACCCTGGATGCGCTGGCCAAGCTGGGCAAGCTGTCGGTGATGATCACCGCCGCTCTGGTGGCGATGCAGACCCTGGGCTTTTCAATTTCCGGCATCCTCGCCGCCGGCGGCATCGGTGGCATCGCCCTGGGCTTTGCCGCCAAGGACCTGCTCGCCAACTTCTTCGGCGGCCTCACCATCTATCTGGACCGGCCGTTCTCGGTCGGCGAGTGGATCCGCTCGCCGGACAAGGACATCGAAGGCACGGTGGAATACATCAGCTGGCGGCATACCCGCATTCGCCGTTTCAACAAGAATCCGCTCTATGTGCCCAACGCGCTGTTTACCACCATCGTCGTCGAAAACCCCTCGCGCATGAGCCACCGCCGCATCCGCGAGACCATCGGCATCCGCTATTGCGATCTCGACAAGATGGCCGCGATTACCGCCGAGGTGCGGGAGATGCTGCGCAATCACCCCGGCATCGACGCCAATGAAACCCTGATCGTCAATTTCAACGAATTCGCCGAGTCCTCGCTCAATTTTTTCATTTACACGTTCACCCGAACCCGGGTCTGGACCGAGTTCCATGAGGTGAAGCAGGACGTGCTGCTCAAGGTGGCGGCCATCATTTCCGCGCACGGCGCCGAGATCGCATTCCCCACACGTACCCTGCATATCGAATCGGCCAGCGAACAGGCCTAAGCCGGGCATGGTATGAAACAACCAGAGTACGCGCCAATTTGAACGGCGAAAGCCTTTGCCGTCAGCGGCGAGGCTCATCCATACTCCTTGCCAAGCAATCAATAAACAGGGACGAGGATGGTCTTCCACAGGCTGAAGCAGATCAGGGATTTCGAGCGCCGGCATCTGTCTTTCCCGCACCATGCCGAGGATCGCGATCTGCTGATTGCCATCGGCTATGCCCAGGAAATGGGCCAGCCGTTGAACTT
>Ga0209207_1000760_pt1 | contig 17654 bp, 17 predicted proteins | sample SaghotsprinmetaG_FD_184140 | JGI IMG/M metagenome (GOLD analysis project Ga0209207, IMG submission 184140) | Hot spring microbial communities from South Africa to study Microbial Dark Matter (Phase II) - Sagole hot spring metaG (SPAdes) (version 3) | ecosystem: Environmental > Aquatic > Thermal...
GTCCTGCTGCCAGACCTCGCAGCCACTGTCCGCTCGCGCCATCTCGACGAATGCCTCGGTGCCGTCGAGGCCCACCGCGACGTGCCCTCGTGCGGTCAACGCCTTGAGATCGCGTCCGGGCCCACAGCCGAGATCGAGAATACGCAGCGGCGCCGGCGCCTGAATGTGACGCAGAAGGGCATCGATGTTCTGACTGACGTCGTGGTCGCGGGTGCCGTCGCGAAAAGCCTCGGCGTTGAGGCGGTAATAGTCGAGGGTGCGCTGTGCCGCGCGGTCCGGATCGCTCATGGCATTCATCTCCTGCAGGGCATCGCCCACCCTAGCGTGCATGCGCGCCAGCTGCCAGCCCCATGGCCCCGGCGAAGGTCGGCATTGAGTCGCGCGCTGGAAGCGGCGAGGATAGCGGCGACAAAACCGTGCGTTACTGCACAGCAGTGGACGGAAAACGACGACCGTCCGGCCGCAGGACTGAAACTTGCAGCGTGCAACCTGTCGAAATCCCTGTCCGGCCCCATGACGGCGGGCTGGATATGCAGCACGTAACGCAACATCGAGATCCATCATGAACCACGCACTGCCAAAAATCGTTCTGCTCGTCGAAGACGAGCCGCATATCCTCAGCCTGCTCTCGGACTATCTGGCCAGCGAGGGCTATCAGGTGCTGGAAGCGGACAGTGCGCCCAAGGCTTTCGAGATCCTGGCGACCAAACCGCATCTGGATCTGCTGGTCACCGACTTCCGCCTGCCGGGCAATGTCTCCGGAGTGATGATCGCCGAGCCCGCGCTCAAGCTGCGGCCGGAGCTGAAGGTGATCTTCATCAGCGGCTATCCCATCGAGATCTACGAATCCGGCAGCCCCATCGCCCGCTCGGCACCGGTGCTGGCCAAGCCCTTCGCGCTGGACACCTTGCGCTGCCAGATCCAGGAACTGCTCGCCAGCTGAGCACGCATACCGCGCAGAAACGAAAAAGCCCGCAAACGCGGGCTTTTTCATGTCCGATCGATCAATTGATCTTCGGATCCAGCTCGCCGTTGGCGTAGCGCTGGAACATGCCTTCCAGCGAGATCGGCTTGATCTTGCTGGCATTGCCGGCGGTGCCGAAGGCTTCGTAGCGGGCGATGCAGATGTCGCGCATGGCGGCGACGGTCTTGGCCAGGTACTTGCGCGGGTCGAACTCGCTGGGGTTCTTCGCCATGAACTCGCGGATCGCGCCGGTGGAGGCCAGACGCAGGTCGGTGTCGATGTTGACCTTGCGTACGCCGTACTTGATGCCCTCGACGATCTCCTCGACCGGCACGCCGTAGGTTTCGCCGATCTCGCCGCCGTACTCGTTGATGATCTTCAACCACTCCTGCGGCACCGAGGAGGAACCGTGCATCACCAGGTGGGTATCCGGGATGCGCGCGTGGATTTCCTTGATGCGCTGGATCGACAGCGTGTCGCCGGTCGGCGGCTTGGTGAACTTGTAGGCGCCGTGGCTGGTGCCGATGGCGATCGCCAGGGCGTCGACCTTGGTCTTGGCGACGAAGTCGGCGGCTTCTTCCGGATCGGTCAGCAGCTGGCTGTGATCGAGCACGCCCTCGGCGCCGACGCCGTCTTCCTCGCCGGCCATGCCGGTTTCAAGGCTGCCCAGGCAACCCAGCTCGCCTTCCACGGAGACGCCGCAGGCATGGGCGAAGGCGACGGTCTGCTGCGTCACGCGCACGTTGTACTCGTAATCGGCGGGGGTCTTGCCGTCTTCGCGCAGCGAGCCGTCCATCATCACCGAGGAGAAGCCGAGCTGGATCGAACGCTGGCAGACGTCCGGGCTGGTGCCGTGGTCCTGGTGCATGCACACCGGGATGTGCGGGAATTCTTCGATCGCCGCCAGGATCAGATGACGCAGGAACGGCGCACCGGCGTATTTGCGCGCACCGGCGGAAGCCTGGACGATCACCGGGGAATCGGTCTTGTCGGCCGCTTCCATGATGGCGCGCATCTGCTCGAGGTTGTTGACGTTGAAGGCCGGCACGCCGTAGCCGAACTCGGCGGCGTGGTCGAGCATCTGGCGCATGCTGATGAGTGCCATGTTTTCCTTTCTCCCGGTCTGGGTCGTTTGATCGTGTAGAGCCTGCCGCAGTGGCCGACGCTGTTCAAGCACCGCACGCTGGGCGCGGCATTGTAGAGGCGGGAGCGACAAATGCCAGCGTCCCGCCAGCGCTTTAAAAAACGTAGCCTCGCATCGCGAGGCCGCAGTAACCGATGGTCCGCTAGATACTGATGAGCGACGCGCTGCAGCCGTGGGCCAGCACCTTGTCATCGGCGACGCGATACACCAGCGCCTCGTTGCCCTTGTCATGGAAGGCAACTACGCCATCGCTATAGAAAGTGCCATGCGTTGCAGGTTCCTTGCGCAACGTATGAACCTGCTCGCTGTTGCCGATCTTCAGGTCGATGGCGTTGCGCTGATCATCGGCGTAGCGCCAGGCGATGTGCTGCTGGCTCTGGCACTTCCAGCGCACGAACGGCGCGTCCGGGCCGGACTGCCAGTGGCCGCAGCCGCCGAGCAGCAGCGCGGCGAGCAGCATGGGCAAGCCTTTGTTCATTCCATCTCCTTGGGAGTCAGTCGGGGCAGTCCTGCAGACCACCCTGGGCGACGGTCGGATCGCCGGTGGCCTGCATCTCAACGCGCTGGTCGTGTTCGGCGGTCGGGCCAAGCACCGGCGGCGGGTCGAGCACCTGGCAGGCGGTATCCGGCGAACTGCCGGCGCAACCGGCCAGGCCCAGGCAACAAACGGCAACAGCGACGTAACGCATGGCGAATCCCCTTTCCTTGTTCCGATAAGAACAGAGACCACGGCGAGCCGCCGGGGTTGCCGTCTGCATCAGCGAGCGGCCAGCGCCGAGGGCGCCGCCGGCAGCCCGCCCGGCCATCAGCTGGCGCGTTGCTCCAGTACCTCGACCGCCGGCAGCACCTTGCCCTCGACGAACTCGAGGAAGGCGCCACCACCGGTGGAGATGTAGGAGATCTGCTCGGCCACGCCGTACTTGTCGATGGCCGCCAGGGTGTCGCCACCGCCGGCGATGGAGAACGCCGGGCTCTGGGCAATGGCCTGGGCCAGCACCTTGGTGCCGTTGCCGAACTGGTCGAATTCGAACACGCCCACCGGACCGTTCCAGAGAATGGTCTGCGAAGCCTTGAGCATCTCGCCGAACATGGCTGCGGTCTTCGGCCCGATGTCCAGGATCATGTCGTCGTCGGCGACGTCGGCGATGGCCTTGACCGTGGCCTCGGCGCTCTCGGCGAACTCCTTGGCGACCACCACATCCACTGGCAGCGGCACGGCGACCTTGGCCGCGATGGCCTTGGCGGTGTCGATCAGATCGGCCTCGTGCAGCGACTTGCCGACCTTGTAGCCGGCCGCGGCGAGGAAGGTGTTGGCGATGCCGCCGCCGACGATCAGCTGGTCGCAGATGTCGGCCAGCGAGGTCAGCACGTCGAGCTTGGTCGATACCTTGGAACCGGCGACGATGGCCACCATCGGCCGCTGCGGCTTGTCCAGCGCCTTGCCCAGCGCGTCCAGCTCGGCCGCCAGCAGCGGGCCGGCGCAGGCGACCTTGGCGAACTTGGCCACGCCATGAGTCGAGCCCTGGGCACGGTGGGCGGTGCCGAAGGCGTCCATGACGAAGACATCGCAGAGCGCGGCATACTTCTGCGCCAGCTCGTCGGTGTTCTTCTTTTCACCCTTGTTGAAGCGCACGTTCTCCAGCAGCACCAGCTCACCCGGCTTGACCTCGACACCGTCCAGGTAATCCTTGACCAGCGGCACCTCACGGCCGAGGGCCTTGGACAGGTAATCGGCGACCGGCTTGAGGCTGTCTTCCTCGCTGTAGACGCCCTCTTCCGGACGGCCCAGGTGCGAGCAGACCAGCACCGCGGCGCCTTTTTCCAGCGCCAGCTTGATGGTCGGCAACGAGGCCAGGATGCGTGCATCGCTCTTCACCGCGCCATCCTTCACCGGCACGTTGAGGTCCTCGCGGATCAGCACGCGCTTACCCTGGAGGTCGAGATCGGTCATCTTCAAAACGGTCATGTTGGTCTTCCTTAAGGTCGAGAAGCAGCGATGTTCCAAGCGCGTGCCACTACGGGCGATGGGCCACGCGCAGGTAATGTTCGGTGACGTCAAGCATGCGGTTGGCGAACCCCCATTCGTTGTCGAACCAGGCCAGCAGATTCACCAGGCGCGGGCCGGAGGCACGGGTCAGGCTGCCGTCGACGATCGCCGAATGCGGGTCGTGGTTGAAGTCGCAACTGGCATGCGGCAACTCCGTGTAGGCCAGCAACCCTTGCAAGGGGCCGCTTTCGGCGGCCTCGCGCAGCACCTTGTTGATGGTCTGCGCATCGGTATCGCGCGCCGTCTGCAGCGTGATGTCCAGGCAGGAGACGTTCACCGTCGGCACCCGCACGGCTTTGGCCTGAATCCGCCCGGAGAGTTCCGGCAGCAGGCGCTCGATGCCCCGGGCGAGCCCCGTGGATACAGGAATCACCGACTGGAAGGCCGAGCGGGTGCGGCGCAGGTCGTCATGGTGGTAGGCGTCGATCACCGGCTGGTCGTTCATCGCCGAGTGAATGGTCGTGATGGAGGCGAACTCGATGCCCACCGCGTCATTGAGCAGCTTGAGCAGCGGCACGCCGCAGTTGGTGGTGCAGGAGGCGTTGGACACCAGCCGCTCGGTGCCGCTCAGCTGCCCCTGATTGATGCCCATCACCACGGTGGCGTCGACATCCGCCGCACTGGCCATCGGCTGGGAAAACAGTACCCGCGGCACACCCGCCGCAAGGAAACGCTCGCCATCGGCACGGCTGGTGTAGGCGCCGGAACATTCCAGCACCAGATCGACGTCGAGTGCCCGCCAGTCGATGGCTTCCGGCGTCGATGCACGCAGCACCTTCACACAGTCGCCGTTCAGGTGCAGGCAGTCGCCCTCCACGCCCACGTCGCCGGGAAAGCGGCCGTGAGTGGAGTCGAAGCGGGTGAGGTATTCCAGGCTGGCCATGTCGGCCAGGTCGTTGAGGGCAACGAACTGAAAATCGAAGGCGGCGCCGCGCTCATAGAATGCACGCAGCACGCAACGGCCGATGCGGCCGTAGCCGTTGAGAGCGACGCGATAGGGACGGGCGTTGGCCATGGGTTCTCGTCGGTCCTGCAGGTGGAAAGCGGCAGTTGGCTCTCCACCCTACGCGGATGGGGCTTGATGGGATGGATGACCGCAGCCATCCACCCATCGTCGCGATCAGTCCTCCAGCAGCTCTTCGGCGACCGCGAGGATGTTGTCGACGGTGAAGCCGAATTCCTCGAACAGCTGGCCGGCCGGGGCCGACTCGCCGTAGGTGGTCATGCCGATGATGCGGCCGTCGAGGCCGACGTACTTGTACCAGTAGTCCGCATGCGCCGCCTCGATGGCGATGCGCGCACCGACTTCAACCGGCAGTACCAGCTGCTTGTAGGCCGCGTCCTGGGCGTCGAACACGCTGGTGCAGGGCATGGAGACGACGCGCACCTTGCGGCCCTGCTCGGCCAGCTTGTCGGCGGCCTGTACCGCCAGGCTGACTTCCGAACCGGTGGCGATCAGGATCAGCTCCGGCTCGCCAGCGCAGTTCTTCAGGATGTAACCGCCGCGGGCGATGGCCGCTTCGGTTTCGTTGTCACGCACATGGAACGGCAGGTTCTGCCGCGAGAAGATCAGCGCGCTCGGACCGTCCTTGCGCTCGACCGCATGCTTCCAGGCCACCGCGGACTCGACCGTGTCGGCCGGACGCCAGGTATCCAGGTTCGGCGTGGTGCGCAGGGCGACCAGCTGCTCGACCGGCTGGTGGGTCGGGCCGTCTTCGCCGAGGCCGATGGAGTCGTGGGTGAACACGTAGATCACCCGCTGCTTCATCAGTGCCGACATGCGCACGGCGTTGCGTGCGTATTCCATGAACATCAGGAAGGTCGCGCCGTAGGGAATCAGGCCGCCGTGCAGGGCGACACCGTTCATGATCGCGGCCATGCCGAACTCGCGCACGCCGTAATACATGTAGTTGCCCGAGGCATCCTCGGCCACCACCGGCTTGCAGCCCTTCCACAGGGTCAGGTTGGAGCCGGCCAGGTCCGCCGAGCCGCCGAGCAGCTCCGGCAGCAGCGGGCCGAAGGCGTTCAGGCAGTTCTGACTGGCCTTGCGGCTGGCGATGGTTTCGCCCTTGGTGGCGACTTCACGGATGAACTCGCTGGCCTTTTCGGCGAAGTCCGCCGGCAGCTCGCCGGCCATGCGCCGCTTGAACTCGGCAGCCAGCGCCGGGAATTCGGCCTCGTAGGCGGCGAAGCGCTTGTTCCACTCGTTCTCGGCGTCGGCGCCCTTCTGCTTGGCGTCCCACTCGGCGTAGATCTCGGCCGGGATTTCGAAGGGGCCGTGCTTCCAGCCCAGCGCCTCGCGGGTCAGGGCGATTTCGGCCTCACCCAGGGCAGCGCCGTGGGATTCTTCCTTGCCCTGCTTGTTCGGCGAGCCGAAGCCAATGATGGTCTTGCAGCAGATCAGGGTCGGGCGGTCGCTTTTGCGCGCGGTCTCGATGGCCATCTGAATCTCGTCGGCGTCGTGACCGTCGACGTTACGGATCACCTGCCAGCCATAGGCCTCGAAGCGGCGCGGGGTGTCATCGGTGAACCAGCCGTGCACCTCGCCATCGATGGAGATGCCATTGTCATCGTAGAAGGCGATCAGCTTGTTCAGGCCCAGCGTGCCGGCCAGCGAGCAGACTTCGTGGCTGATGCCTTCCATCATGCAGCCGTCGCCGAGGAACACGTAGGTGTTGTGATCGACGATGTTGTGGCCGGAGCGGTTGAACTGCGCCGCCATGACCTTCTCGGCCACGGCGAAACCGACAGCGTTGGCCAGGCCCTGGCCCAGTGGCCCGGTGGTGGTCTCGACACCGGCGGTGTAGCCGAACTCCGGGTGGCCCGGGGTCTTGCTGTGCAGCTGGCGGAAGTTCTTCAGGTCGTCGATGGACAGGTCGTAGCCGGTCAGGTGCAGCAGCGAGTAGATCAGCATCGAGCCGTGGCCGTTGGACAGCACGAAGCGATCGCGGTCGGCCCACTGCGGGTTGGTCGGACTGTGCTTCAGGTGGTCGCGCCAGAGCACTTCGGCGATGTCCGCCATGCCCATGGGGGCACCCGGGTGGCCGCTGTTGGCTTTCTGCACGGCATCCATGCTGAGGGCGCGGATGGCATTGGCTCGCTCACGACGGCTGGGCATCGCTGAATCTCCTGCGGGGGTGTACGTAGAAAAAGGCGGCCATTTTCCCCTACCGAGGGTGGCCGGGGCAATGACTGAATCGGCCGTCAATCCAACAGTTCGACGCCCTGGCGGGTCACATCCGGCAGGTGTTCGAGCAGGTAGTCGCGCATGCGCGCAAGCGTCGCCGACTCGCTGCCACCGCCTGGCCACACCAAGTAATAGCTGTCGCCGGAGCGCACCGCCTGACGCAGCGGCAGCACCAGGCTGCCGCGCTGCAGTTCGGCGCCGACCAGGGCCAGATCGCCGATCGACACGCCATGGCCCTGGGCGGCGGCGGAGATGCCCAGTTCGAGGGTGTCGAACAGTTTGCCCTGCTGCCAGGCGACCTCATCCACGCGCCCGGTGCGCTGCAGCCAGCGCCGCCAGTCACGGCAGTCACGCGACGGGTGAATCAGCTCGGCCGCCGCCAGCTGCTCAGTGCTCCAGGGCGCCGCGCCGAGCAGTTCCGGCGCGCAGACCGGCACCAGCCATTCGTCGAACAGCTTGACCCGGCGCCAGTCGGCCGGAAAACCGCCGTTGCCCAGCAGGATCGCGCAGTCGAACGGCTCGCTGTGGAAATCCACCGCGTCCAGATCCATCCAGGCGCTGGTGAGCTGCACACGATTCTGCGGATGAGCCAGCTGAAAGGCGTTCAGCGCGCCGAGCAGCCAGCGCATGGTCAGCGTCGAAGGCGCCTTGAGGCGAAGCGCGCCGCGCTGGCGCGTCACCGCGACGCAGGCGTTCTCGATGGTACGGAAACCGATCTTCAGCTCCTGCGCCAGCAGGCGGCCGGCATCGGTCAGCACCAGCCGCGAGCCATGTCGCTCGAACAGCTGGCAATCCAGATGCTCCTCCAGGGTCTTCACGTGCCGGCTCACCGCACTCTGGGTGATGAACAGGCTCTGCGCCGCCTGGGTGAACGAGCCGAAGCGCGCCGCCACCTCGAACGCACGCAGCGCATACAGAGGCGGCATGCGCGGTACTGCCATAACGGATTCCGGCATGACTAAAACTCATCCTTAGCGGCTGTTTTTTCCATTTTTCAATCCTCATGCACCTCCCAATACTGCGCCAGCTAAGGGTCGCAGGCCAACCCCGCCAGCCAAAACACCCATCACGCCAGCACATACAAAAGTCAGGGAAGGATGTCATGCACAACGATCATTACGAGACGCTTCTGGCCCGCGCCGTGACCAAGGGCGCGCTGCAGCATGAGCAGATCGGCGAGATCCTCAATTTCAGGCTGTTCGGCAACAAGCGCGGCTACCTGACACTGGAAAACCTGCCGGTCGGCGATATCCCGCCCACCCCGCCCAGCCGCGAACAGCTGAACAAGCCCGACGAGAGCAGCGAACGCCTGTTGCTGCAGGCGACGGCGCTGCTCGGCGAGCCGATCGGCTACCTGCAGGAGTCCGATGGCTGCATCGTCAACAACTTCTTCCCGCTGCAGACGCAGTCCCGAGCGGCGAACTCCGACAGCTTCGACACCGAACTGGATCTGCACACCGAAAACGCCTTCCACGCCGTGGTACCGGACTATCTGGTGCTGCTCTGCCTGCGCCAGGACCCCGCCGCCGAAGCGGTGACCTACATCGCCTCCATCGAGCGCATCCTCGAGCGTCTGACCTTCGAAGAGCAGGCCTTCTTCCTCACCGAGCCGTACAACTTCCTGTCTGACTACGGCCCCACCGGCAAGAACCAGCGCATCGACATCAACCGCCACCAGACCATCCTCTATGGCGATCCGGACGCGCCCTTCTTTCGCTTCGACCCGCAGTTCATGCTGGCTTTCAGCAGCCGCGCCCAGCAGCTGATGGACAAGCTGCGCAACATCGCCTGGGAAGTGGTCGAGCCCGTGCGCCTGAACCGCGGCGACATGCTGATCATCGACGCGGCGACATGCTGATCATCGACAACCGCCGCACCGCCCACGCGCGCAGCCCCTTCAGCGCGCGCTTCGATGGCAGCGACCGCTGGATCCAGCGCGCCTTCGCCATCACTAATCCCAACTTCTACGCCGAGCGGCTGGGCAAGCGCAGCCGCGTATTCGGCCTGGTGACCGAACTATGAACGCCACCTACCTCGCCTTCGCCGCCGCGGTCGCACTGCTGATCGCCTCCCCCGGCCCGGTGGTCGCCCTGGTGGTGGCCGACGCCCGCCGCCGCTGGCCGCTGTGGACCATCCTCGGCGGCGCCGTGTCTGCGCAGATCCTGATGATCGCCGCGCTGGTGATGATCTACCTCGCACTGGACCTCGACCCGCTGGTGCTCGAGGCCGGGCAGATCCTCGGCGGGCTCTACCTGATCTGGCTGGGCTGCGACGGCCTCTGCGGCGGCGGCGGCGAAACCACCACGCCGCGCCGCAGCGAGGCGCACTATTTCTGGCGGGCCATGGCGGTGGGCCTGTCCAATCCAAAGGACATCCTGTTCTTCCTCGCCTTCCTGCCCGGCTTCATCCTGCCGGCGCAGCCGTTCGCTCCGCAGGCCACGGTCCTGATCGTGATCTGGCTCGTGATCGATCTGAGTATCCTGCTCGCCTACAGCCTGCTGTCGCGCCGCTTGGCCGGCGAGGGGCTGGTTCAGCGGTTGCTGGATATCCTGCCCAACTACTTCCTCATCGGCCTGGGCCTGGTGTCCTGCACCCTGGGGCTGTCCCGCCTGCTGCAGTAACCCTGCACCCGCAAGGGCAATATCAAAACTTTTTGATACTGCCCTTGCTGTACGAAAAGTGACCGACTAGACTGCGCGGCCTATGAGCCTGCGCTTTCCCCAGATCCGTTACGACGCCAGCGACCAGCTCGCCGCCCTGTGCAAGGCCGGTGGCGATGCGCTGCGCCTGAACGTGCTGCGCGTGCTGGCCAGCGACTCCTTCGGCGTGCTCGAGCTGGCGCAGATCTTTGCCATCGGCCAGTCGGGGATGAGCCATCATCTCAAGGTGCTCACCCAGGCCGGCCTGCTGGCCACCCGGCGCGAAGGCAACGCGGTGTTCTACCGACGCAGCCTGGCGCAGCTCGACAGCCCTGGCGGCCGGCTGCACGCGGCATTGCTGGAGGAAGCGGACCGGCTGGAACTGCCACGCGAGATCGACGCCCGCATCGCCGCCGTACACGCCCAGCGCAGCGCCGCCAGCGAGGATTTCTTCTCGCGCATGGCCGACAGTTTCCAGGCCCGCCAGGACCTGATCGCCGGCCTGCCACAGTACCGCGACAGCGTGGTGGCCCTGCTCGACGCGCTGAACTTCGACGCCGAAGCCACGGCGCTGGAAGTCGGCCCCGGCGACGGCAGCTTCCTGCCGGAACTGGCCCGGCGCTTCGCCCGGGTGGTGGCGCTGGACAACAGCCCGGCGATGCTCGACCTGGCCCGCGCCCATTGCGAACAGACCGGGCTCGGCAACGTCGAACTCAGGCTGGCCGACGCCTTGCACGATGACTGCCCGGCGGCCGACTGCGTGGTACTGAACATGGTCCTGCATCACCTGGCTGCGCCGGGTGAGGCAATGAAACAACTGGCGCGGCTGGTAAAGGCGGGCGGCAGCCTGCTGATCACCGAGCTGTGCAGCCACAACCAGAGTTGGGCCAGGGAGGCCTGCGGCGATCTCTGGTTGGGCTTCGAACAGGACGATCTGGCCCGTTGGGCCGATGCCGCGGGGCTCACGCCCGGCGAGAGCCTCTACATTGGCTTGAAGAACGGTTTTCAGATCCAGGCCCGGCACTTTTCCCGGCCCGCTCCTGACGACCGACTCACCCACCGGTAATAGGAAACCGATAGATGAGCGAATACTCGATTTTCACCTCCGAGTCCGTGTCCGAAGGGCATCCGGACAAGATCGCCGATCAGATCTCCGATGCGGTGCTCGACGCCATCATCGCCGAGGACAAGCACGCCCGCGTGGCCTGCGAAACCCTGGTCAAGACCGGTGTAGCCATCGTCGCCGGTGAAGTGACCACCAGCGCCTGGGTCGATCTGGAGCAGCTGGTCCGCGACGTCATCGTCGACATCGGCTACAACAGCTCGGAAGTCGGTTTCGACGGCGCCACCTGCGGCATCATCAACATCATCGGCAAGCAGTCGGTGGACATCGCCCAGGGCGTCGACCGCACCAAGCCGGAAGACCAGGGTGCCGGCGACCAGGGCCTGATGTTCGGCTATGCCAGCAACGAGACCGACGTACTGATGCCGGCGCCGATCCGTTTCTCCCACGCCCTGGTCGAGCGCCAGGCCGAGGCGCGCAAGAACGGCCTGCTGCCGTGGCTGCGTCCGGACGCCAAGAGCCAGGTCACCTGCCGCTACGAGAACGGCCAGGTGGTCGGCATCGACGCCGTGGTGCTGTCGACCCAGCACAACCCCGACGTCAAGCAGAGCGATCTGCGCGAAGCGGTGATGGAGCTGATCATCAAGCACAGCCTGCCGGCCGAGCTGCTGCACAAGGACACCCAGTACCACATCAACCCGACCGGCCAGTTCGTCATCGGCGGCCCGGTAGGCGATTGCGGCCTGACCGGACGCAAGATCATCGTCGACACCTACGGCGGCATGGCCCGTCACGGCGGCGGCGCCTTCTCCGGCAAGGACCCGTCCAAGGTCGACCGCAGCGCTGCCTACGCCGGACGCTACGTCGCCAAGAACATCGTTGCCGCCGGTCTCGCCGATCGCTGCGAGATCCAGGTGTCCTATGCCATCGGCGTGGCGCAGCCGACGTCCATCTCGCTGAACACCTTCGGCACCGGCAAGCTCGGCGATGACAAGATCATCGCCCTGGTGCGCGAGCACTTCGATCTGCGCCCCTACGCGATCACCCGCATGCTCGACCTGCTGCACCCGATGTATCGCGCCACCGCCGCCTACGGCCACTTCGGCCGCACCCCCTATGAGATGACGGTGGGTGCCGACACCTTCACCGCCTTCACCTGGGAGAAGACCGACAAGGCCGACGCCCTGCGCGCCGCCGCCGGGCTGTAAGCAGCCTCCGGTCAACGGAAAACCCCGCCGGCCTGACCCGTGCGGGGTTTTCTGCTTTCTGGACCGGATGCATCCAGCGTCACGCAATCCGCACCAGGTCACGAAACCTGCATGCCAGCGCCTTTGCGCACCAGAAGCAAAACGCTATCATCGCCGCCCTTTTCGAACGGACTCGATCGATCACCTGTCGTGATCGACATTACAAGGAGCTTATCCATGCGTATTTCCCACCTCTTCGGCTGCGCCCTGCTCGCCCTCTCGAGCGCCTCGCTGCAGGCGGCTACCAGCGATGTGCAGGCCAAATGCGAACAACAGCTCAACGCCCAGCAAGGCAACCTGGAAACCGGCAAGCTGCTCGGCCAGATGCTCGGCAACGAGAAGCTCAGCAACGCCATCGCTCAGGTGGAGGGTGGCTGTGCACAACTGAACGGCGAAGAACTGGCGGCCAATGCCAACGCCACCGAACAGGGCGCGGCGATCGACGAGAAGGTCCAGGCCGTGACCCAGGCCAAGGATGCCGTGCTCGGCCTCGGCAAGATGTTCGGCAAGTAAGCTTCAAGTGCTGTAATTGAAAACGCCCGCATCTGCGGGCGTTTTCGTGTGCGGCTCAGTTCTTCAACCGATAGCCGGTCTTGAAGATCCACCACACCGCCAGCAGGCAGGCGGCGAGAAAGCCGAGGATCATCGCCAGGCTGATGCCGACACTGATGTCCGAGACGCCGTAGAAGCTCCAGCGGAAGCCGCTGATCAGGTACACCACCGGGTTGAACAGCGTGATCTTCTGCCACAGCGGCGGCAGCATCTCGATGGAGTAGAAGCTCCCGCCGAGAAAAGCCAAAGGCGTGACGATCAGCGCCGGGACGATCTGCAGCTTCTCCCAGCCGTCGGCCCAGATGCCGATGATGAACCCGAACAGGCAGAAAGTAACCGCCGTCAGCACCAGGAACAGCGCCATCATCAGCGGATGCTGGATCTCATAATCGACGAACAGGCGCGCGGTAAGCAGGATGATCACGCCGAGAATCAGCGATTTGGTCGCTGCTGCGCCAACGTAGCCGATGACGATCTCGACATAGGACACCGGCGCCGACAGCACCTCGTAGATGGTCCCCGAGTAGCGCGGCATGTAGATGCCGAACGAGGCGTTGGAGATGCTCTCGGAAAGCAGCGCCATCATGATCAGGCCGGGAATGATGAAGGCGCCGTAGGGGATGCCGTGCATGGCCTCCATGCGCGCGCCGATGGCCGAGCCGAACACCACGAAGTACAGCGAGGTGGAGATCATGGCCGAGCCGAACACCACGAAGTACAGCGAGGTGGAGATCACCGGGGTGGCGATGCTCTGCAGCAGGGTGCGCCAGGTGCGCGCCAGTTCGAACAGGTAGATCGCGCGGATCGCGTAAACATTCATGCAGTTGTTCCTTCAGCGACCGTGAACGAGGTTGACGAAGATTTCCTCCAGCGAGCTCTGGCTCGACTGCAGGTCCTTGAAGTCGATGCCGTGGGCGGCCAGGCGCTTGAGCAGCTCGGCGATGCCGGTGTCCTCGTGCTGGGCATCGAAGGTGAACACCAGCTGATTGCCGGCATCGGTCAGCTCCAGCGGATAGTCGGCCAGCTCTTCCGGGATCGCCGCCAACGGGCGCTGCAGGTGCAGGGTCAACTGCTTCTTGCCGAGCTTGTGCATCAGCACATGCTTGTCCTCGACGAGGATGATCTCGCCCTTGCTGATCACCCCGATGCGGTCGGCCATCTCTTCGGCCTCCTCGATGTAGTGGGTGGTGAGGATGATGGTCACGCCCCGTTCGCGCAGGCCGCGGACCATCTCCCACATGTCCCGGCGCAACTCGACATCGACGCCAGCGGTGGGCTCGTCGAGAAACAGGATCGATGGCTCGTGGGACAGTGCCTTGGCGATCATCACGCGGCGCTTCATGCCACCGGAGAGTTCCAGAATCCGGGCATTGCGCTTGTCCCACAGGGACAAATCGCGCAACAGTTTCTCGAGGAACGAATCGTCCGGCGCCTTGCCAAACAGCCCGCGCGAAAAACGCACCGTCGCCCAGACGCTTTCGAACCCCTCGTTGAACAGCTCCTGCGGCACCAGGCCGATCTTCGAGCGGGCGGCGCGGTAGTCCTGGACGATGTCGTGGCCGTCGACCACTACGCGGCCGCCGCCGGGGTTGACGATGCCGCAGATGATGCTGATCAGCGTGGTCTTGCCGGCGCCGTTGGGTCCGAGCAGGGCAAAGATCTCGCCCTTGCGGATCTCGAGGTCGATGCGTTTGAGCGCGGGATGTCCGGACGCGTAGGTCTTGGTGAGCTGCTCGATGGCGATCACTGGGTACACGGGCTCGTCTCTTCGAGGAATTGAGGGGCGAATTGTAGATAAAAAGCGCGTCCTCCCGTGTCGCCGATTTCGGCCGACCGCTGCGCTACTGACCACGGTCATGGCAGTGGCATGGCAGCAGGAGGATGCTCAAGGAAGCTCGAATAGGGATGTCAGCTGGGAGGCTTGCCCAAGATGAGACAGATAAAACTCACCTACGTCGCGCTGTTCGTCGGACTGACGCTGCTCTGGCTGCTGGTCGACAGCTTCGTCATGGCGCATTACCAGATCTGGCCGCTGCGCAAGGTGATGGTGCACTACAGCGGTGTGCTCGGCATCGCCGCGATGAGCGTGGCGGTGATACTGGCGGCGCGGCCACGGCGCTTCGAACGCTTCTTCGACGGCCTGGACAAGACCTATCGGCTGCACAAGTGGCTGGGCATCAGCGCCCTGGTGATCGCCATCTTCCACTGGGGCTGGGGCCAGATTCCGAAATGGCTGGTGGGTTTCGGCTGGCTGGAGCGACCGGCTCGGCGCGCCGGCGAGGGCCAGGTTCACGAAGGCATCTTCGCCCTGCTGCAACGCTTTCGCGGCATCGCGGAGACCATCGGCGAATGGGCCTTCTATGCCGCGGTCATCCTCATCGTGCTGGCACTGGTCAAGCGCTTCCCCTACCGCTGGTTCTTCCGCACCCACCGCTGGCTGGCACTGGTCTACCTGGCGCTGGTGGTGCACGCGGTAGTGCTGACGCCGCCGGATTACTGGACGTCGCCGCTGGGCCTGGTGCTGGCTGTGCTCATGGCCGCCGGCTCGCTGGCCGCCTGCATCTCGCTGCTGCGCCGCATCGGCCGCAAGCATCAGGTGGTAGGCCGCATCGAAAGCCTGACCCATCACCGCGACAACCGCGTGCTGCGTGTCGACATCAAGCTCGATGGCGCCTGGCCGGGACACAAGGCCGGGCAGTTCGCCTTCGTCACCTTCGACGACAAGGAAGGGCCGCACCCCTTCAGCCTCTCCTCGGCCTGGTGCAACGACGGCCGGCTGGCCTTCTCCATCAAGGGCCTCGGCGACTACACCCGCACCCTGCCCCAGACACTCAAGGTGGGCGACCCGGTGAAGGTGGAAGGTCCCTATGGCTGCTTCGATTTCCACAGCCGCAAGCCGCGGCAGATCTGGGTCGCCGGCGGCATCGGTATCGCGCCGTTCATCGGCCGCCTGCAGGCGCTAGCCGACAGCGGTAACGGGGACAACGTCGACTTCTTCTACTGCACCAGCGCGCCCGACCAGGGCTTCATCGAGCGCATCCGCGAGCTGGCCGAGCGCGCCCGGGTGCGCCTGCACGTGCTGGTCGCCAGCGAAGGCGGGCGGCTGACGCCCGAACGCCTGCGCCAGCTGGCGCCGCAGTGGCCGGACAGTGACGTCTGGTTCTGCGGCCCTGCCGGTTTCGGTCAGGACCTCAGCCGTGACCTGCAGCGACGCGGCCTGCCGGCGCGGGATTTCCATCAGGAACTGTTCAACATGCGCTGACGCACGGTCGGCTCGCGCCTGGCAGGCGACAATCCGGCATCGGTCCGCCGGCGTCGGCGGGCCGCGCCCCCGTCACCAGAGCAAGGATGCTCGCCATGCCACGCCTGATCGCGCTATCGCTGTGCCTGTTCGCCCCTGCCTGCCTCGCCACCTGTCCGAACTGGGACGACGCGCGGGCACGCCAGGAAATCCACCAGCTGCAGGCGCAGCTCGCCCAGTGGGACGATGCCTATCACCGGCGCGGTCAGTCGCTGGTGGACGACGAGATCTATGACCAGAGCCGGGCGCAGCTGGACGGCTGGCGGCGCTGCTTCGTCGGCACCGGCGCGGCACCTGATCCGCTGCAGGATGCCGGCGGTCCGCTGCGCCATCCGGTCAGACAGACCGGCCTGGTCAAGCTCGCCGACGAGCAGGCGGTTGCGACCTGGATCGCGCGGCGTCGCGACCTGTGGATTCAGCCCAAGATCGACGGTGTTGCGGTCACCCTGGTCTATCGTCACGGCGCCCTGCAGCAGGCCATCAGCCGTGGCGATGGCCTTACCGGGCAGGACTGGACAGCCAATGCCCGCAGGCTGACGGCGATCCCTGCGCGCCTGGCGGTATCCGACGAGGTCATCCTGCAGGGAGAGCTCTACTGGCGACTGGACCGGCATGTCCAGGCATCGCATGGCAGCGCGGGGGCTCGCGGGCGCGTGGCCGGCGCCATGGCCAGCAACGGCCTGGACAGGGACACTGCCGCGCGGATCGGCCTGTTCGTCTGGGACTGGCCGAACGGCCCGGACAGCATGAACGCCCGACTCGGGCAGCTGGCGGCACTCGGCTTCCCCGATACGCAGTCGTTCAGCCAGCCCGTGGAGACACTGGAACACGCCCACCACTGGCGCGAGCACTGGTATCGCCAAGCGTTGCCGTTCGCCACCGATGGCGTGGTGCTGCGCCAGGAGCAACGTCCGCCGGCCGAGCGCTGGCAGGCCGAGCCCCACTGGGCCGCAGCCTGGAAGTACCCGCTGCGCAAGGCGCTGACCGAGGTGCGCGACGTCGAATTTCGCACCGGCCGCACCGGGCGGATCACACCGCTGCTGCAGCTCGCTCCGGTCCAGCTGGATGATCGACGCGTGCGCACGCTGAGCCTCGGTTCGCTGGATCGTTGGCAGGCGCTGGACGTGCGCCCCGGTGACCGGGTCGCGGTTGCGCTGGCCGGTCATAGCATTCCGCAGCTGGACAGCGTGGTCTGGCGTCACACGGAGCGGGCTCCGGTCGCCGCGCCCGATCCGCGGCGCTATCACCCCGACAGCTGCTGGCGACCAGCGCCCGGCTGCGACCAGCAGTTCCTCGCCCGTCTGGTCTGGCTGGGCGGCAGGCAAGGCCTGGCGCTCGAGGGCGTCGGCGCCGGCACCTGGCAGGCATTGCTGGACGCCGGTCTGCTACCCGACCTGCTCGCCTGGCTGGAATTGGATGCCGCCGCACTCGAGCAGGTGCCCGGCATTGGCAAGGCGCGCGCCAACAAGCTCGCCGCGAGCTTCGCCCGAGCCCGGCAGAGGCCGCTGGC
>Ga0209207_1000762_pt1 | contig 17611 bp, 19 predicted proteins | sample SaghotsprinmetaG_FD_184140 | JGI IMG/M metagenome (GOLD analysis project Ga0209207, IMG submission 184140) | Hot spring microbial communities from South Africa to study Microbial Dark Matter (Phase II) - Sagole hot spring metaG (SPAdes) (version 3) | ecosystem: Environmental > Aquatic > Thermal...
AATGTCGCCGACGTGACCCAGGACCACGCTCTCATTCGGGCAGCAGCGCTCCAGTGACTGGTCGGTCTTCGCCGATGCGGTATTCCATCTTGCCTCAAAACTCGCGTCCTGTTTCTTCCACACGCCTTGCGTCCGAAGGGCGATTACTGCGCTCTCAAGAAAACGGGCCACCCGGAGTTTTGCTGCCCTTTGCGCATCCGGTCGTCTTGCCCCTCGGGGGCAGAATGAGCGCAGCGAGTTCTTCGGGGTGGGCTCATACAAAAAAGAAGCCTGCAGGCAAGTTTATACCTTGGCGCCCAGCTCGATCGCCGAGCCGACCAACGCTCCCCGGCTCGGGCGGGGGAATGTTGCTTTCCGACTACATGTCGCCGTGCCGATGCGGCTGACTTTCAGAATTCGCCCAGTGCGCCAGCGCGCATGATCTGGTCGATAGCGTCGCGGATCCTGATCGCGCCCTCACGCAGCTTGTCGCTGATTTGGTTCGGGTTTTTGCTCGTGTCGAGCCAGCGTACATCCCAGTCGAGCGTCAGCACCCAGATTTTCTTGTACGCGTCCTCGACGACCGCGACGCGGCAGGGCAGGAAGATGGCGAATTCGAGCGATAAATCGAGCAGCTCGCGCGCCACGACGGCGTCGCAGAAGCTGAAAAATTCGACGCGCGGCGTGTCGGTCTTGCCGGTGATGGCGACGATGTCCTTCCACAACGGATTATGGCCGACGAACTTGAAGTTGATCTCGTTGGCCTTGACTTTCATCGCTTCGACGACGTCATCGAAACTCAGGCCCTCTTTCGCCTGATATTTCGTCGCCATCATCGCGATCATCTCCTGCATCGAGAACGGATTGATCGCCATCATGCTGCTGACGAAATTGGCGCGCGCTTCGGGGCTGATTGATTGCCGCATCGTGTTGGCGATGAATTCTTCTTTCGGTCGCGTCGGCGGCAGCTGGATGTTGAAGGGCATCGGCACCGTCTGCTGCAGAGCCTGCGATGGCAGTTTGCTCGGCGCGGTGTTTTTCTTGACGCCCTTTTCAGCCGCCTGCGCGGCAAGCGCAACGGTCAGCGACAGCATCAGGGCGCACAGGAATCGGGTCCACGACATGGGAAACGCTCCTCAATCGTTCGTGTAGTGCCGGCCGATGGGCTGATGCCTGTCCCGGCTTCGCCGCCGCGGCGGCGAAGCTGAGCACAGCCGGTGGCCAGCAGAAAAAACGGCAAGGCAGGAGGAGATCCTCGCGGCCTTGCCGTCATGACGTGACGTGGCTCAGACTCGGAACGCCGTCGATCACGGCAGCGAAGCAGGCAATCGACGCGCCCGGCGTTCAGTTGCCGGCGGCAGCCTTGGCGGCGTCGGCGCCGGCCTTGGCGGCATAGCCGCCCATCTTGGCACCTTCCTTGGCCGCTTTGGCACCGGCCTTTGCGCCATCCTTCGCGGCCCTGGCTCCGGTCTTGGCGACGCTGCCGCCCAGGCTGCCGGCAGCCTTGCCCATATCCTCGGCCATCTTCGGCATCGCGCTCATCGCCACGGCCATTGCGTTCATCATCTGCACCATGATGGCCGGGTTCATGGCCTTCATCATCGCGTCCATCATTTGCGGATTGGTCATCGCGCCGACCCATTGATTCATGACCTCGGGCGAAACCATCTGCATCATCGCGTTGATCATCTTCGGATCAGTCATCGCGGTGAGCCACGGCGTCCACACTTTCGGATCCATCATACCCATCATCGCGCTCATCAGCTTCGGATCGGTCATCGCGTTCATCCACGGTGTCCAGATCTTCGGGTCAGCCATGCCCATGATCGCGCCGATCATTTTCGGGTCGACCATCGCGTTCATCCACGGCGTCCACACCGCCGGATCGGCCATCTTCATCATGCCGTCGATCATCTTCGGGTCGGTCATCGCGTTGATCCACGGCGTCCAGTACTTCGGATCCATCATACCGATCATGCTGTTCATCAGCTTCGGATCGGTCATTGCGTTGATCCATGGCGTCCAGACCTTGGGATCGACCATGCCCATCATCGCGTTCATGAACTTCGGATCGGTCATCGTCGTCAGCCACGGTCCCCAGACTTTCGGGTCGACGACGGTCATCATCGAACTGATCATCTTCGGATCGGTCATGGCATTGATCCAGGGCGTCCACACTTTGGGATCACCCATCGCGATCATCGAGTTGATGAACTTCGGATCGGTCATCGTTTTGATCCACGGCGTCCAGATCTTCGGGTCGGCCATGGCCACCATCGAGTTGATCATCTTCGGATCGGTCATCGCATTGATCCAGGGCGTCCAGATCTTCGGATCGGCCATCTGCATCATCGACGCGATCATTTTCGGATCGGTCATCGCGGTGATCCACGGCCCCCAGATCTTGGGATCGACCATGCCGATCATCGAGGCCATCATCTTCGGATCGGTCATCGCGGTCATCCAATTACCCATGCCCTTGGCCCAACCATCCATTTCGGGCATCTTGATCGAATCGGCGGCGAAAGCGGCGGGGGCTTGCAGGGCGGCGGCCAGCATGGCCGCCATCAGGCTTTTGCGGAACTGCATCGTTGTATTCCTCCAGTAAGACAGGCTAGGGCAGGGAGTGCATCGAAAAGATCAGTCGGCCGGGCACGGACTGCGGCTGTGGGGAAGCGGAGGAGGAGGCGTCATGAGGAGAGACCTCCAACCCTCGGGGCGCGGAGCAGTTCGTGGACCGCCCTTCGTCGAGTGTGGCCCGATGTTACCGGCTCGCGTCGACCGTCGCAAAAACGAAATCTTTATGGCGAGTAAGAAAAAACTGCATCAAGCTTCGCGCATCATCTTCCAGTATTCATATTTCATATAACCAGCAGCGCCGGCAACGATGGAGGCGAAGGTCAGGATGGAGCCGATCGACAGCGTCGAGATGCCGGTGACGCCCTGGCCGATCGTGCACCCCAGGGCGGTGACGCCGCCGAAGCCCATCAGCACGGCGCCGATGATGTGGCGGAACATGTCTTGCGCCGAGATGAAGTGCTCCCAGCGGAACGCCTTGGTGGCAACGGCATAGAAGAAGGAGCCAATGCCGACACCGAACACCGTGGCGATGCCCCAGGTGACCACCGTGCTCTTGTCGGTCCATAAGGCCCACAGTTCGATTGTGTAGGCCGATGGGGCGATGAAGGACATCGATTCGGCGAGTTTGGAATTGGTGCCGAAGACGATTTCCTGCAGCGAGTCCGGATCCTCGGCATATCCCATGTGACCGGTGACATACCAGCCGGCGACGATCACCGCGCCGACGACCAGACCGCCGAGAAAGTTGTCCTTATTTTCCCAGAAGTGGCGGTTGAAGACGACGAAGGCGAGCAGCACGCCGCCGAGCAGCGCGGCCAGCACCATCTGCGCGCTGGCCAAATCGAGTCCCAGCGCGCTGTGCAGTAGGTGGGGCAGGGTCTGGCTGCTTTCCAGCTTGAGCACCACAGGGTCGGCGGTGAGGATGTCGACGCGGATCGGCGCAAAGACGCCTTTCAGCGTCAGGTAGGCCGCGTATGCCATGTACATGAATACCACCACTGCCTTCAGGTTGCCGCCACCGACCCGTACCAGTGTCTTGTTGCCGCAGCCTGAGGCCATGGTCATGCCTACGCCGAACAGCAGGCCACCGACGATGTGCGCCAGCCAGGGGATATTCTGGCCGCTGTAGATGGTCTTGCTGATGTCGATGGCGCCGGAGTAGGCCAGATAATTGGTGCCGATGATGGCTACCGCGATGGCCAGCAGCCAGGCGCGCATGCGCCCCCAGTCGCCCATGTTGACGACGTCGGAAACGGCGCCCATCGTGCAGAAATTGGTCTTGTTGGCGAAGAAACCGAGGATCAGGCCGAGGCCGAAGCCCCACCAGATCACGGTCTTGGTCAGCACCTGAACGTCCGGCATCACATCCTCCTGAATTGATCGTGGCTGTTTTGTCTGGCACGGCAAGCCGCCGTGGGCGTCGCGCTTCCTCTGCCTGCGGGCGCTGGCAGCGGCCATGCTGCATTTAACCCGCCGATTTTGTGACAAAGCCGAGGCAGGATCAAATCAAAGCGTTTTTTGATCGATAATCCTGCTCTATGTTGCGCTGCATTTCGGCTGATAGCGGGTCGGGTCGGCCAGGCCGGCTGCAGCAAAACCGGCGGCCCGCAGCCGGCAGGCATCGCACAGACCGCAGGCGCGACCGAGTTCGTCGGCCTGATAGCAGGAGACGGTCAGCGCATAATCGACGCCGAGAGCCGCGCCGCGCCGGATGATGTCCGCTTTGGACAGTTCGATGAGCGGCGCGTGGAGCTCGATGGGCGCGCCTTCGACTGCCGCACGGGTGGCGAGGTTGGCCAGCCGGCCAAAGGCAGCGATGAATTCCGGCCGGCAGTCGGGATAACCGGAATAATCGACGGCATTGACGCCGATGAAGATGTGGCGCGCGCCGAGCACTTCGGCCCAGGCCAGCGCCAGGGACAACATGATGGTGTTGCGCGCCGGTACATAAGTGACGGGGATGCCGGGGGCCAGCCCGGTTTCCGGCACGGCGATGCTGCGGTCGGTGAGTGCCGAGCCGCCGAACTGGCCGAGATCGACGCGGGCGATGCGATGCTCGCGGGCGTCCAGCGCCTGAGCGAGGCGCGCCGCCGCTGAAAGCTCAGCGCCATGACGCTGGCCATAATCGACCGACAGACAGTAGGGCGCAAAGCCCTCGGCGCCGGCGATGGCCAGGCAGGTGGCCGAATCGAGGCCCCCTGAGAGCAGGACGACTGCAGCCCCATTCATGCCGGCACGGTCATTTGTTGTCACCGCTCTGCTGGTGCCGGCGCGCCTTGTCGATGGCCTGCCGCAGCGAGGCGGCCTCTTCCTCGGCTTGCGGCGGCAACAGCGCGAGCAGCTTTTCCCAGCGGCCGATCGCTTCGGCGTAGCGCCCGGATTCGAAGTCGTCGGCGCCTGCCAGCCACAGGCCCTGCGGATGTTCGGGCTCGATCTCCAGCGCCTTCCGGATCAGCGCGCGCGGCTTGCCGTCCAGATTCCCCTGCAAGGTGGCGAGGATGTCGGCCTGGTCGAGCATCAGCGAGGCATCCTTGCTTACCAGCGCCTCGGCGCGTTCATAGGCGCGGGCGGCTTCCTCGTAGCGGCCGAGGACCTTGTAGGATCGTGCCAGCATCGTCCAGCCCTGCAGATTATCCGGTTCCCGCTCCAGGCGCGCCGCCAGCTTGGCGACCATCGCGTCGATTTCCTCAGCCGTGAAGCGCGGTTCGGCCGGCGGCGGAGCGATGGCCGCGGGTTGGCCGAGGAGCAGGTAGAGCCCCACCGCCGCCAGCGCAATGCCGGCAAACAGCGCGATGGGCCGTGAGCGCGCCGTTGCCGGCGCGGGTGTGCCGTCCTCGCTCGCGCCGTCCTCGATCAGCCGGCGCTCCAGTTCGGCGACCGCATTCTGGTGATCCTCCTCGGCCAACAGCCCTTCGCGCCGGTCGCGCTCCAGTTCGGTGATCTGGTCGCGGTAGATGGCGGCATTGATCGAGCGCCGGCTGGCTTCGCCGCTGCCCTGGCGTTGCCAGAGAAAATAAAGCAGAGCCAGTGCCGTAAGCGTCAGCAGCGTGGCGGAGATGACGAAAGCGATCATGATTCACCATCCTCGAGCAGCGCGCGTGCGCGCGCCCGTTCTTCGGCCGAGAGTGGCTTTTCTTCCTGCTCGAGCCGCCGGCTGCGCCGGCGCAGATAGATGAGCAGGCCGGCGATGCCGGCGACGAGCAGGACGAAGGGGCCGATCCACAGTAGCCAGGTGCTCGGCTTGACCGGCGGCCGGTAGAGGACGAAATCGCCATAGCGACTGACGAGAAAATCCTTGATCTCCTGATCGGTCTTGCCCTGCTTGATCAGCTGGCGCACCTCGCGCCGCAGATCCTGCGCCAACTCGGCGCGCGAGCCGGCGAGCGATTCGTTCTGGCACACCAGGCAGCGCAGCTCCTCGGCGATGTGGTTGAGCCTTTGCTCGACCGCCTCGTCCTCGGCCAGCGGCCGAGCCTCGTTGGCGTAGGCGGCAAAAGTCAGTCCGATCAGCACGGCGATCGTCCATACACGCAAGAGACTCATGCTTTCTCCAGTTCGCGCAGCAAGGGCAGCACTTTCTGTTGCATCACCTCCGGCGTCAGCGGCCCGATGTGCTTGAGGCGGATGATGCCTTGCTTGTCGATGAGGTAAGTCTCGGGAACGCCATAGACGCCATAGTCGATGCCGACGCGGCCATCGGCGTCCATCGCCGACAGATCGTAGGGATCGCCGTGCTGGCGCAGCCAGGCGAGCGCGTCGTCGCGCCCATCCTTGTAATCGAGGCCGACGATCGGTGCGATGTTCTGCCGTGCCAGTTCGACGAGCAGCGGATGCTCCTGCCGGCAGGAGACGCACCATGATGCCCAGACGTTGAGCAACCAGACGCGCCCTTTCATCTGTTCGGGCGAGAAGCTTTGTTCCGGCGCATGCAGTTGCGGCAGCGTGAAGGCCGGCGCCGGCTTGCCGATCAGCGGCGAAGGCACCTCGCGCGGATTGAGGCGCAGACCGACGGCGAGGAAACCGACGAGGACGATGAACAGGACGAGGGGCCAGAGGAAACGGTTCATGCGTTTTGCTCCCGTGGCGGCGCGGCGGCGGGCGGCCTGCCGCTGCGGACGTGCAGGCGGTAGCGGCGGTCGAGAGCGGCGATCAGGCCGCCCAAGGCCATGAGCAGCGCTCCGCCCCATAGCCAGGTGACGAAGGGTTTGTGATAGACGCGCACCGCCCAGGCGCCTTCATCGAGCGCTTCGCCGAGCGAGACATAGACATCGCGCGTCAGATTCGAATCGATCGCCGCCTCGGTCATCGGCATCTGCGACGAAAAGTATTGGCGCTTTTCCGGATACAGGCTACGCAACACCCTGCCGTCGCGCGACAGTTCGATCTCGCCGCGCGCGGCGAGGTAATTCGGGCCGGGTTGGTTGTGCACGCCGATGAAACGCAGCTGGTAGCCGGCCAGGCTCACCGTGTCTCCCGGGGCCATGCGCACGTCGCGTTCGGTCTTGTAGCCCTCGATCATCGTCACGCCGACGACGAACACCGCCACACCGAGGTGGGCGAGCTGCATGCCCCAGTAGGCGGCCGGCGGTCGGCCGCTTTGCAGGCGGCGCACGGTCTGCTCGATGACCGCGGCCGCGATCCACACCGCCAGACCGAGTCCCAGCGCCGCCATGAGGCTCCACGCGCCGGCGGCGCGCGGCAGCAGCGCGGCGCCGGTCAGCGCCAGCACGGCCGGCAGGATCAGACGCTGCGCGGCGGCGCGCGGCTCGGCGCGTTTCCAGCGCACCAGCGGACCGGCGGCAATGAGCAGCAACAGCGGCAACATGATTGGCACGAAGACAGCGTTGAAGTAGGGTGGTCCGACCGAGATCTTGCCCAAGCCCAGCGCGTCGATGATCAGCGGGTAGAGCGTACCGAGCAGAACGCTACCGGCAGCGACCACCAACAGCACGTTGTTGACCAGCAGCAGCGTCTCGCGCGAGGCGAGCGCGAAGCGACCGCCGAGGCTGACCTTCGGCGCGCGCCAGGCATAAAGGGCCAGTGAAGTGCCGATGACGACGACCAGGAAAGCGAGGATGAAGACACCGCGCCGCGGATCGGTGGCAAAGGCATGCACCGAGGTCAGCACGCCCGAGCGGACGAGGAAGGTGCCGAGCAGTGAGAGCGAAAAGGCGGCGATGGCCAGCAGTACGGTCCAGTTCTTGAACGAACCGCGTTTTTCGGTCACCGCCAGCGAATGCATCAGCGCCGTGCCGACGAGCCAGGGCATGAACGAAGCGTTTTCGACCGGATCCCAGAACCACCAGCCGCCCCAGCCGAGCTCGTAATACGCCCACCACGAACCCAGAGCGATGCCGAGGGTGAGAAACACCCAGGCCACGGTCGTCCACGGCCGCGACCAACGCGCCCAGGCGGCATCGAGGCGACCCTCGATCAGCGCGGCGATGGCGAAGGCGAAGGCGACCGAGAAGCCGACATAGCCCATGTAGAGCATCGGCGGATGCAGGATCAGCCCCGGATCCTGCAAGAGCGGATTGAGATCGCGCCCCTCGGCCGGCGCTGGCAGCAGGCGCTCGAAGGGGTTGGAAGTGAACAGAATGAAGGCGAGAAAGCCGACGGCCACCAGACCGAGCACCCCCAGCACCCGAGCGACCATCGCCTCGGGCAGCTGGCGCGAGCGCAGCGCCACCGCGCCGGCCCAGCCGGTGAGTATCAAGGCCCACAGCAGCAGTGAGCCTTCGTGTCCGCCCCAGACTGCGGCCAGGCGATAGGCGGTGGGCAGATGGGTATTCGAATGGCGGGCGACGTAAGCGACGGAAAAATCGTTGACATGGAAAGCCCAGGTCAGGCAGGCGTAGGAGAGAAGGGTGAGCAGGAAGGCGACAGTGGCCGCCGGCCGGGCGAAGCGCATCCAGTCGCTGCGCAGGTGGTGGGCGCCGAGCAGGGCGACGACGCCCTGGGTAAGCGAAACGAAGAGCGCCAAGATGAGCGCGAAATGACCGAGTTCGGGGATCATCGACGATCACTCTGTTGCGGCATTGGTGCCGGGAACGGTTTCATGGACTGGGGCTCGATCATGGGAAGCGGAAGGGTTGGCGGTCGTCAGCGCGACGCCGTGCCCGCCGGGCTGACTCTGGTGGACAGGCTTCACCCCGATGGGCGCGCGTGGCTGGCACTCATCGGGCGACCGCCTGCTGTGCTTTTTGCGCCTGGTCGATGGCGTGCTGTGCCGCTGGCGGCATGTAATTCTCGTCATGCTTGGCCAGCACCTCGCTGGCGAGGAAGCCGCCCCGTTCATCCAGCCGGCCCTGGGCGACGACACCCTTACCTTCGCGGAACAGGTCGGGCAGGATGCCGGTATAGCGCACCGGCACCTCCTGCACCGTATCGGTGACGACGAAATGCACGGTCAGATCCTCGCGCCGCACGCTGCCTTCCTTGACCATGCCGCCGATGCGGAAGGTTTTGCCCTGCGGTGCCTTGCCGGCGAGAACCTCGCTCGGGGTGATGTAGAGCGCGATATTGCTCTGCAGGGCATTGAGCAGCAAGGCGGCGGCGACAGAGACGGCCGCCAGGCCGCCGATGATCAGCGCGATACGTCGTTGATGGGGTTTCATCGGTTTTCCTGTATCTCGTCGCTGCCGGTTTCGAGCGCCTCGGCCAGCCGTTCGCGGCGCAGGCTGGCGAGAATCCGCCTTTGACGGCGGCAAACGAGCAGCGGTTCCAGAACCATGGCCACGAGGCAAACGGCGAAACTGCCCCAGACATAGACGGCATAGCCACCCATGGCGAAGAATTCGCCGACGCTATTCCACTGCATGCTTCACCCATTCGCTATGCCGTTCACGTTCGAGGATGATGGCGCGCACGCGCATCAAGGCTACGGCGATCGAATACATCCAGAAGGCGAGCGCCATCAGCAGCATGCCCCAAAGCATCGTCTCGGCCATCGACGAGCCCTTGGTGATGCTCACCGAAGCCCCCTGATGCAGGGTATTCCACCACTGCACCGAAAAGTAGATGATGGGAATATTGACCACCCCGACCAGCGCCAGGATGGCCCCCGCCTTGTCGGCGCGGCGAGGATCGTCGATGGCCGCCTGCAGCGCGATGAAGCCGATGTAGAGGAAGAACAGGATCAGCTCCGAAGTCAGGCGTGCATCCCAGACCCAGTAGGTGCCCCACATCGGCTTGCCCCACAGCGCGCCGGTCCACAGGCTGAGGAAGGCCATCAGCGCGCCGGTCGGCGCCAGCGCCTGGGCCATCATCGCCGACAGGCGCGTGTTGAGCGCCAGCCCGAGTCCAGCCCAGAAGGCCATGACCAGATAGATGAACATCGACATCCAGGATGCCGGCACATGTACGAAGATGATGCGGTAGCCCTCGCCCTGCTGCGCATCGGTCGGCGCGACGAAAAACCCGATCCACAGGCCGGCGATGAGGAAGATCGCCGTCAAACCCCAGAACCAGGGAATCATGCGCCCGGCGAGCGGATAGAAACTCTGCGGGCTGGCGTAGCGGAACCAATTGATCAGTCTCGAACTCATCTCGTCATTCCAAAGCGATCCTCAGCGCAGCGGCGGTGGCCCAGGGGGCGAAAGCCGCCGCCAGTACGAGCAGGGCACCGAGCAGCGACAGATGCCCCTCGGCGCCGAGGCCGGCGATGTGCGCCTCGACCGCGCCGGCGCCGAAGATCAGCGCCGGCACGTAAAGTGGCAGCACCAGCACGCTGAGCAAGACACCGCCGCCGCGCACGCCCAGGGTGAGCGCCGCGCCGATCGCGCCGATCAGGCTAAGCAGCGGCGTGCCGAGCAGCAGCGCCAGCACCAGCACGGACAGCGTCTCGCCGGGTAGATCGAACTGCACGCCGAGCACCGGCGCGAGCAACACGAGCGGCAGGCCGCAGACCAGCCAGTGTGCCACGACCTTGCCGGCGACCAGCAAGGTGAGCGAAGAAGGCGCCAGCGCCATCTGCTCGAGCGTACCATCGGCATGATCCTGCGCGAACAGGCGCGGCAGCCCGAGCATGGTGGCCAAAAGCGCCGCCACCCACAGCACGCCCGGCGCGATTTTCGCCAGCAACGTCGGCTCCGGCCCGATGCCGAGCGGGAAGAGGCTGACGACGATGGCGAAGAAAAACAGCGCGGTCATCACCTCGCTCTTGCGCCGGAAGGCGATGATGAGATCGCGGCGCACGATGGCGACGAAAGCGTTCACCGGCGCATCCTCACAGAGGCATTCTCACAGACGTATCGTCCTTCCGCCGGCCAGCGGCAAGCTTTGGTGCGAAGTAAGGATCGCCAGCCCGCCCGTTTGCAGATGTTCGTCGATGACGCTGCACAGCAAATCCACGGCCTTGACATCGAGGGCGGTGAAAGGCTCATCGAGCACCCACAGCGGCGCGCGCCCGAGCGCCATGCGCGCTAAAAGCACGCGCCGCTTCTGGCCGGCCGAAAGCACACGCGCCGGCAGCTCTTCGCGACCGCGCAAGCCGAAGCGCACGAGCGCGGCGATGAGATCGCGTTCGCTTGCCGCATCGCCATCGAGCGCCGTCATGCAGCGCAGATTCTCCAGCGGCGTTAGCTCCTCCTTCAGCGCGCCCAGGTGGCCGAGATAAAGCAAAGTGCGCCGCCACGCTTCGCCGAGCTCGCCGACCGGCTGTCCCTGCCAGCGGATCTCGCCCGCCAGCGGCGGCGTCAGGCCCACCAGCGCGCGCAGCAAAGTCGTCTTGCCGGCACCGTTTTCGCCCTGCACGTGCAGCCACTCGCCGGCGGCAAGCGAAAAATCGACGCCAGCGAACAAGCGGCGCTCGCCGCGCTGGCAGCTGAGTTGGCGGACGCTGAGCATGGGGTGCGCATTTTGCCCGAAGATCGCCGCTTTGGGCGTCATCGCCCCCAACACGACGCCGTGCCGGCGGGGCTGACTTTCGCGTTGGTGGCCGATACGGTTGAAAAAACCGGCGCAGTGATGAGGAAAGCGCTGAAGGAAACACTGAACAAATTGCTGCGCGGGCGCATTGCGGCGTTGCGCGGTGCTCGCTTCCTCGCCGATCTACTCGATCGGCTGTGGTCGCTGCGCGCTGCGCGCCAGCTACTTCATCCCGCTCGCCGTTTTTCAGCGTTAACGTGAAAATCACTCGAACGGCATACGTGGGAGCGGGCTTGCCCGCGACAGCACGTTCGCGGTAGCGAACATTTTTTTCCCGGCGCAGCCAAACTTGCTGGACGCGCGCGAGCGCGGCAATTGGGCGGTCGAACCGGTTGCGCGCCCTGAAATCGCGGCCAAGCATGCCCCGGACCCGAATCCGGGGGGCGCTCCGACGGCAGTGCCGATTTTCATCTTCCAGGGGTGGTGGCAACCACCATGATCGTTAGCTCGCGGCAAGCAGCGCACGCAGCAGACGCAGACCGTAGATCAGGCCGGAAGCGCCGGCGAAGGCGACGGCAATGGTTCTCATCGGTGCTCCAACGTAAGGCGGGCGACGATCAGGCCGTTGAGCAGGCCGAAGCCGAGCGCCGAGGCGGCGAACAGTGGCGCAAGCAGCCACAGGCCGTCATGCGGCACCAGCCAAAGGCGGGCGAGCAGCAGCTGAGCGGCAACATGGGTTAGCGCGGCAAGGATACTGTAAGCGACCGGCCCAAACCAGCGGTCGGGCAGACGGCAGACCAGGGCGAGTGCGCCGAGGCTGCCGATTGCGCCGATGAGTGCGAGAAAAAAACCCGGGGCGAGAAACTGGCCGGTGAGCAGGCTGCCGCCGACGACGCGCAACAGCGACACCCAGATGGCATCGCTCCAGCCATGGCGCAACAGGACGATGAGGACGACGATGTTCGCCAGCCCCGGCTTGATGCCGGGTAGCGGCGATGGGATGGCCGCTTCGGCGACCGAGAGCATGATCGCGGCCGCGCCATAGCGCGCGATGCGCACGTCGCGCTCATCGACCGGCAGCTCAATAACTGAGCGAATCATGGCTGCTCTTCCGGCCGACCAGCGCCAGGCTGACATGGTTCGGCGCGCAGATGGCGATGGCCGGCGCGCGCGTCAGCCAGCCTTGGCGCACACAGTATTGCCGCGGGCTCGGATCGCTCGCCACGCGTGCGCGTCCCGGCGCGATTTCGATCACCGTCGGCCCGAGCGGCCCGGGAACCGTTACCCGGCGCGGGCGGTCGAGCGGGTATTCGGCATACGGACGGCCATCAAGGCGGATGACGGCTTTCTCCGCCCCCCCGCCTTGCCAGATCAGCGGCAGACTGAGGGCGATGCCCAGCAAGCCGAGGACGACGACGAGCCAATCGCCGGGGCGCAGCAGGCTCGACCAGCGGCGAAGATCCTGCACATGCTGAAAAAACCGCTGCGCGGGCGTTTTCCCGCGTTGCGCGCTGCCCGTTCCTTCGCTTATCGATTCGACTGGCTGCGCTGCGCGCGCCAGCCGCTTCCTCCCGTTTGCGGCTTTTTTCAGCATTTTCTTCTCTCAGTGTCCGAGCGGTCCTCATCATCGCCGACGAAAGTCAGTCCGGTCAGCACGGCGATCGCGGCCAAGGTAGGCCGGGAACCGCGTCCGCGGATGCCGCCCTGGGGCGGGTGTGTTGTCCCGCACTTACCCGGCAAGCTACGGTGCGCCATGGTCGACGGTTGGCCGCAAACAGCCAGTGGGTCGCCGACCGGACTGGCGCTGATGCGCTGTGTCGGTAAGGAAACGCTGAAGAAAGCCGCGAGCGGGAGGAAGCAGCTGGCGCACGCAGCGCAGCGACCATAGCCGATCAAACAGATCGGCGAGGAAGCGAGCACCGTGCAACGCTGCGACGCGCCCGCGCAGCGAGTCATTCAGCGTCTCCCCGGACCGGTTGATTCGCTTTCATCGGATCAGCCATCGTCCAGCCGGGTGCAGGCGCAGGGCACACAGGGATCGAGCGCCATGATCAGCCGTTTGAGCGCCGATACGGCTGCGCCATGATCAACTCCGATGACTTCCGTCAAATGGCTTGCCGCCAAGCCATCCTCAGCGAAGCTGCGATCGGTAGGAGCGCTGATTTCGTACGCGGCCACCGCATCTCCCGCCAGTTCGATGCGGTGCTGCAGCGGTCCGCGCGCGGTCTCCACCGTCGCCTCGCCGCAGCCCGGCGAAGGACGATGCGCTGCAACGGTACCGGAGACGCCCGGGCAGCGGTTCAGCCAGGCGAGCAGCTCCTGCAGACGCCAACGGATGCGCTCGGCCAGCAGTCGGGCGATCCGCCCTTCGCCCGCAAGGGCCGATAAACGATCGGGTAAGGGGTGCTGGGTCAGCGCCGCAGCCAGCAGCGGTCTTTCCGCTACTTCGGCACGAATCAGACGCACGAAGAACGCTTGATCCGGGGCGAGTCCGAGCTGACCGGGCCAATCTACCAGAAGCTTCCAGGCGTGTTCGCGCGCCGCTTCGGCTTGGACCGCCACATCGACCTCGGCGTCCCGTTCGTTGCCGCGAGCCGCTGCCAACGCCGCCTGCGCCGCCGTGCCCTGCGCCCGACCGCAGAGGGCATACACTCGGGGGATGAGATGCACGGCTTCGTCGGCAGGCCGGCCGCGCAGTAGCGCGGTGAGCCCAGGACGTTGACAAGCGACTGCCGCATCACGGACGCGACCTAGCGTGCAATACAAGGTGATGGTGACCTTGCCGGGATCGAAATTCATCGCCTTAGGAAGCGCTGAAACAATCGGCGAGCGGGATGCAGCGCAAGGCGCGCGGCGCGCTGCGACCGCAGCCGATCAATAGAATAGGCGATGGAGCGAGCACCGCGCAACGCCGCCCAAGCGCCCGCGCAGCAATTTACTCAGCTTTTCCCTTACTCCGCAGCTTGCCTGCTGCGGCCGGTTGCCGACCCTGGCTCGGTCCGACGGACGGGATGTGGTTCGGCCCTGCGCTGCTCGAGGGTTTCCGGCGGACTGCCGGACGGGCAAGGCCAACGCTACCTCCGCCATTGACGGCGAAATCGATTCAAGTCACAGCCGAAGCCGGGGCGGGTGACGGTGCTTCCGCACTGGACGATTCGGCGATGTTCGCCTTGACCTCGGCGACTTTTTCTCCGCGCAGGATGCGGCCAAGCAATTCCTCGTCGATCGGGTCCGCTGCACCATCGGTCGTGGGCGTCATGACCCGTGTCAGGAAGCGCTCGGCTTCGGCGCAGGCCGATGCCTGGTTGGCGAACTCGTGCATCGGCGAATAGACCGAATACATCATCAGGCGGCCGAGTCCTTCGATGGTATTGGCCATGAAGCGGTAGCGGCCGCCGGGGAAGTCGAAACTTTCCTTCGCGCCCAGGGCGAGCGTCTCCCACTGGTCGCCCTCGCCGGGGAAAAGCAGCAGGCTCATCATCCAGGGCGTGACTACGACGCCGGCGATGCGACCTTCGTGCATGCGAAAACCGACGGTCGCGACCTCCAGCTCCCGGTTCAGCAGCGGCAGGCCTGCCATCTGTTCGCGCAGGATGCGCTCGAAGACGGCTTGCACCGCGCCGGCGGCTTGCTCGGGACTCCACAGGCTCATGCCGCCTCCATCGCTGTTCGACCCAGCCCCGGGAAGTGTCGATCTACATCGATGGATTCGGCGCCGTTCATGATCTCCTGCAGGCCGTCGAGCGCCAGATCGATCTCGCGCGCCTGTTCCTCGCTGATGACCTCGCGCGCCCAGCCGAGAAAACTGAGCACCCAGGCGCCGGCCGGCTGGAGGCCCACCATCAGCATGTTCACTTCTTCCTCGCCGTTGCGCCCGCGGCACAGGGCGGTCAGCGCGCCGGGGCGGATCACCTGCATCGGCAGGGCTATGCACATGCGCCCGCCGCCTCCAGTTCGGCCTGGCGGCGCCAGTGGCCGCATTTCGGCTCGGTGCGCGCCGTCACGCCGGCGCCGACTTTCGCCAGCTCATCGACGAGCATCCGCACCATCGCGTCGAGTCCGGCGGCGGCAGGCGCGCTCAGGCCCAGCCGGTTGTCCAGCTGATGCGGCACCATGCCGACGATCGCCACATGGCGCGGCGTCTCGCCCTTGAAAGCGAGCAGCGCAAGCAGATCGGACAGCCCCAGTTGGTGGTTCGAGAGCTTGGTCTGGAAGAAGGCCTTGATCTCGTCGTTGGCGATGCGCACCAGCGTGCCGGGCGGCGCATCGGTATTCACCGCGTCGGCGACGATCAGGCAATCAGCCTCGCGCATCGGCGCGAACAGCTCCATGCCGGTCGTGCCGCCGTCGATCACGCGCACGTTCTCCGGCAGCCGGTAGCGCGCTTCGAGTTCCTCGACCGCGCGCACGCCGATGCCCTCGTCGCGCATCAGCACGTTGCCCATGCCGATGACGAGAATGTTCTCGAAGTCCGCCATCGCTTACAGTGCCTTGACCTTGACGATCGGCCGCCGTTCGTTGTCGAACATGTGGACCGCGCAGGCGATGCAGGGGTCGAAGGAATGCACGGTGCGCAGCACTTCGAGCGGCTGTTCTGGATCGGCGACGGGATTGTTCATCAGCGAGGATTCGTAGGGACCGACCTGGCCCTTGGCATCGCGCGGACCGGCATTCCAGGTGCTCGGCACCACCGCCTGATAGTTCTTGATCTTGCCGTTCTCGATCACCACCCAGTGCGACAGGGTGCCGCGCGGCGCCTGGTGGAAGCCCACGCCATTGATCTCGCCCTTCGGGAAGGACGGCGCGTTGAAGGTGGTCTGATCCTTGCCGATGTTGGCGACCAGCTTTTCCCACTGATCCTTCAAGGTATCCATCATCACCGCACAGCGCACGGCGCGGGCCGCGTGGCGACCGATGGTCGATTGCAGCGCCGCCAGCGGCACATCGTCGAGTTTGCCGACGGCCTTGAAGGTGCCGATGGCCTGGTTCAGATACTTGGTGTAGCGCGCATGGCCGGCGGCCAGCCCGATATGCACGTCGGCCAGCGGCCCGACCTCGCAGCGCTTGCCGTAGAAGGTGGGCGCCTTGACCCAGGAGTATTTGCCGTTGTCCTGGAAGTCGGTGTATTGCGGCTCGGTCTCGCCCTGCCAGGGGTGCAGCGGCTTCTCGCCGACATACCAGGAATGCTTGGAGCTTTCCGCCACGCCGTCGCGGAAATAGGCATCGTTGAAGGTCGTAATCGGCTTGTAGGTCTTGATGTCGCCGCCGTCGACATAGCCGCCGGGCAGATCGAACACCGTTCCCTTGGTGTCCTGCGGGCAATCGGGGACGGAGAGGTAGTTGGTCACGCCGGCGCCATACTTGGTCCAGTCGAGGTAGAAGGCGCCGATCGCCGGCACGTCGGTGAGATAGGTCGATTTGACGAACTGGTCGAGCTTGTCGATGAAGTTCTTGACCAGCATCAGGCGCTCGATGTTGAGCACCGACGGCGCATCGTGGCTGACCGAGTTAGACACGCCGCCCACCGCGACGTTCTGGATGTGCGGGCTCTTGCCGCCCAGGATGGCGACGATCTTGTTGGCGTAGTTCTGCACGTCGAGCGCCTGCATGTAGTGCGCGACCGCCAGCAGATTCACGTCGGGCGGCAGCTTCATCGCCGGATGCCCCCAGAAGCCGCTGGCGAAGGGCCCCAGCTGGCCGCTGCCGACGAAGGTCTGCAAACGCTCCTGCACCGCCTTCATCTCGTGCGGGCCGTTGAGCGGCCAGTCGGAGAGCGACTCGGCGAGCTTGGCCGTGGTTACCGGATTGGCCTTCAGCGCCGAGGTGACATCGACCCAGTCGACCGCCGAGAGGTGGTAGAAGTGCACGATGTGATCCTGGATGGCATGGGCAGTCTGGATGATGTTGCGGATCAGCTGGGCATTCACCGGGATTTCCAGTTGCAGCGCGTTTTCGACCGCGCGCACCGAGGTGATCGCATGCACCGTGGTGCACACGCCGCAGAAGCGCTGCGTGTAGGACCAGGCCTCGCGCGGATCGCGCCCGACGAGGATTTTCTCGATGCCGCGCCACATCTGGCCCGAAGACCAGGCCTTGGTGACGCGCCCGTTATCGACCTCGACGTCGATGCGCAGGTGACCTTCGATACGGGTGATGGGATCGACAATGATGCGTTTGGCCACGG
>Ga0209207_1000766_pt1 | contig 17545 bp, 21 predicted proteins | sample SaghotsprinmetaG_FD_184140 | JGI IMG/M metagenome (GOLD analysis project Ga0209207, IMG submission 184140) | Hot spring microbial communities from South Africa to study Microbial Dark Matter (Phase II) - Sagole hot spring metaG (SPAdes) (version 3) | ecosystem: Environmental > Aquatic > Thermal...
GCGAGGACATCAAGTTCTCGGCCCCGGCCGATGTCGGATCGAGCTACGCCGAGTTCATGCGCCAGCAGTTTCGCGCGGTGGCGGCCGCGATGGGCATCACCTACGAGATGCTCACCGGCGACCTCACTCAGGTGAACTACTCCAGCATTCGTGCGGGCCTGCTCGAATTTCGCCGTCGCTGCGAAGCGCTCCAGCATGGCGTGATCGTGCATCAGCTTTGTCGCCCCATCTGGCGCGCCTGGATGGATCAGGCGGTGATTGCCGGGGCGCTCACCCTTCCCGGTTACCGCAACCGCAGGCGGGCGTATCAGGCCGCCAAATGGATTCCGCAGGGCTGGCAGTGGGTCGATCCGCTGAAAGAGTTCAACGCCATGAAGCTCGCGATCCGGGCGGGCCTCACCAGCCGTTCGGAGGCGATCTCGGCCTACGGCTACGACGCCGAGGACGTCGACCGGGAGATTGCAGCCGATAACGCCCGCGCCGATGCACTGGGTCTCGTATTCGATTCCGATCCACGGCATGACCAGGCACCGGCGGTCATGCCGACCCCAACCGAACAACCCACGGAGTAATTCATGCTGGCCCATCTTGCCGCCAGACTCTTCGGAACGCCGCTGCTCATCCATCGCGTCAAGCTGGACGTGATCCTGGCCGTGCTTGGCGACAGGCTGAACATCCAGCCGCCTGCTGCTGACCTTGCTGCTGACCTGGCGTTGCCGGGATCGCGCAACACGCCTTCTTCCGGTGCGCCGGGCATTGCCGTCATTCCCGTACATGGCACCCTGGTCAAGCGGAAGATCGGCCTCGATGCCGCATCTGGCCTCACCAGTTACACCGAGATCGCCGCCATGCTGGACGCGGCGCTGGCTGACCCGCTGGTCGCCGGCATCCTGCTCGACGTCGATTCACCGGGGGGCGAGACCGGCGGCGTGTTCGAACTCGCGCGGGCCGTGCGGGCGGCGACGAAGGTCAAGCCGGTGTGGGCGGTGGCCAACGATGCCGCCTTCTCGGCCGCCTACGCCATCGCCAGCAGCGCTTCCCGCCTCATCGTGACGGAAACCGGCGGGGTCGGCTCCATCGGCGTCATCGCCCTGCACGTCGATCAATCGGTCAAGGACGCCAAGGACGGCTACCGATACACCGCGATCACGGCGGGGGCAAAGAAGAATGACTTCTCGCCGCACGAGCCGCTCACATCTGAAGCCAGGGCCGATCTGCAAGCTGAGGTGGATCGCCTCTATGACCTGTTCGTCGACCACGTCGCGGCGATGCGCGGACTCGATGCCGCCGCCGTGCGGGCGACGGAGGCTGGACTCTTCTTCGGCGACAAAGCGGTCGCGGCGCATCTTGCCGATGCCGTCATGAGTCTCGACGCGGCGCTCGCTTCCTTCGCCGCCACGCTCAACCCGCAGGGCCGTTCGCGCAGTCCGGCCCGGGCGCAATCTCAGGTCGGCTGCGCATCCTTGTTGGAGGAACCCGCAATGCAAAACGAAGCACCTCAGGAAATGATCGATGCGGACGAGGCGTCTGCTCAGTTGGCAGATCAGTTGGCATCCCTGACCGCCGAGGCGCGCCGCGAAGTCGCGCAGTCGGCCCAGGCCATCGCCGAGATGTGCCTGATCGCCGGCCAGCCGACACTGGCCGCCGACTTCATCGCGCAGGGCAAGACCGAGGCGGAAGTGCGCCGTCTGCTCCTCGAGATGAAGGCGGCAAGCCAATCGCCGGAGATCGTCTCCACACTCGACCCGGACAAGGCGGCCGCCGTCTCGTCCGCCGCCTCCACCGCGCCCGGCAATCCGCTGATCGCGGCAGTCAAACATCTCATCGGAAAGGAGTAAGCCATGCCCGTCATCACCGAACAAAACTACGTCTCCGACCTCGTCAAGTATGAGGTGGCGAATCTCGACTACTCGCGCAATACGGAGACCATCGCCGCCGGCCAGAACCTGGGGCTGGGCACCGTGCTCGGCCGCAAAACCGCCGACGGCAAGCTCTACGCGCTGGCACCTGCGGCTTCGGACGGCACGCAAAACGCCCATGGCGTGCTGATCCAGGACGTCGATGCGACCCTGATCGACAGAACCGGCCTCGTGGTCGCGCGCCACGCCGTGCTGGCCGATAGCAAAGTGGTCTGGCCGGCCGGGATTACCGTCCCACAGAAGGCCGCCGCCGTCGCGCAGCTGGAGGCCAAGGGCATCCTGATCCGCAGCGCCGCCTGACGCATCCGCCAATCCATCCACGAGCCGCCCGCGAGGCGGTTTTTTTACGTCCGGAGAACCGATATGCAAAACCCTTTCGACAATCCCGCCTTCTCGATGGCGAGCCTCACCACCGCCATCAACCTCATCCCCAACCGCTACGGGCGGATCGAGCAGCTGGGCCTGTTCACCCCGCGCCCGGTCATCCAGCGCAACATCGTGGTCGAGGAAATGCACGGCGTGCTGAACCTCTTGCCTACGCGCGCCCCGGGTTCGCCGGGAACGGTCGGCACGCAAGGCAAGCGCAAAGTTCGCTCCTTCGTTGTGCCTCACATCCCCCACGACGACGTCGTGCTGCCCGAGGAAGTGCAGGGCATCCGCGCCTTCGGTTCGGAGAACCAGCCGGAGGCCATCGCTGGCGTCATGGCGAGGAAGCTCGACACGATGCGCAACAAGCACGCCATCACCCTCGAACACCTGCGCATGGGGGCCTTGAAGGGGCAGATCCTCGATGCCGACGGCAGCGTGATCTACGACCTGTGGAACGAGTTCGGCGTGACGCAGACCACGGTCAACTTCCAGCTCGCCAACGCCTCGACCAAGGTCAAGAACAAGTGCAACGAGGTGCTGCGCGCCATCGAGCTCAAGCTGTCGGGCGAAGTGGCCACCGGCGTGCGTGCGCTGTGCTCGCCCGCCTTCTTCGATGCGCTGACCAGCCACGACAACGTGGAGAAGGCCTTCACTTTCTACCAGCAGGGGGCCGCACTGGTGAACGACACCCGCAACGGCTTCCGCTTCGGCGGCATCGTCTTCGAGGAATACGTGGGCTTTGCCACCGACGCGGCGGGCCAGGTGCGCAAGTTCATCCCCGACGGCGAGGCCATCGCCTTCCCCGAAGGCACGCTGGACACCTTCGCCACCTACTACGCGCCCGCCGACTTCAACGAGACGGTCAATACCCTGGGGCAGCCGCTCTACGCCAAGCAGGAACCGAGGAAGTTTGACCGGGGCACGGATCTGCATACCCAGTCAAACCCCTTGCCGATGTGCCACCGGCCCGGCGTGCTGGTGCGGCTGACGGCGGCGTGATGGGGATGGACGTCGCCGACCTTTACGACGCCGCCGCACGCGCCGGGCTTCTCACGCATGTGCGTGTCGGCCCGGTTTCCGTGCGCGTCGCGTTTCGCGCGCCGGATGAGACTGTGCTGGACGGGCTCACGCTCTCGCGCGACTACGAGATCGAGTACCCGACTGGCCGTCTCACTCTTGCCGCCGGCGACACTGTAAAGGTCGGCGGCGAGAGCTTCCGTGTGCGCGAGGTGCGGCAGGTGCGGGACGGCTCGGAAACCGTGGCCAAGCTGGCGAAGTTGTGAGCCGATCAGGGGCCGATCTTGATCCAGCGGTTCCAAAGCATGCGACTGATGGTGGCATTCACGGCCTGACGGTCGAAGCGCTCCGGATCGAAATCCAGTCCGGCCCACTCCTGGAAGGCCTTGGTTTCGTCGCCGTAGGGGTCGTCCTCAAGCTGATCGAGAAACGTCTGGTAGCCGCCTGAACCACCCGCATCGTCGGGCGGACAGGCGCGCTCGCCCGCCTCGACCCAGGCAAAGCCGCCGTCACTCGGACTCGGCTTGACGTCCTTGATCGTCTCGACCGTGATGCGGTGTATCCAGCTATCGCCGAAGTCGTACAAGTAGTCGCAGGTATCGCCCTCGGCCAGCAGTTGGTTGAGGCGGAACTTCTTCTCGTCGAGCACTTCCCATCCGGGGTCGGTGAACTCGGGATCCGGAACACCGTAATGCTTGCCCCGAATCTCGAACTTGTGCAGGTGGGAATCCGACCAGCCCATGGCGGCCTGAAGGATGTGGTGCAGGGCATCGAGCCGCGTGCGGCCATCGAGGTGGATGCGGCGCCAGATGGACGGCTGGATACCCATGAGTTCGACGCGCAGGACGTAGTGGTCGGGCGTTGACTGACTGCTGCGGTGTTTCTTGGTTTTGGTTTGCGTTGCCAAACGGCATCTCCATTTTTCGATTTCATTGTATCGGAGTCCCTATGCCCCAATCCAGGCGCGAGCAGATCGTTCGCGAGATCCTCGCGCGCATCGCAGCGGCGGTATCGCCCATCGTCGTGCTGCGACAGCCCGTCATCGCCATCCCGCGCGAGAGGACGCCGGCCGTAGTGATCACGGTCGAGTCCGATGCCCCGGTCAGGCGCGCCAACGACCGCATGGAGCGCGAACTTGTCTTGCGAGTCACGGCGCTCGCCCGTGACCCGGACGATGGCCATACCGTGGCGGACGACCTCGTTTGCCGGGCGCACGCAGCACTCCTCGCCGACCCGACGTTGGCGGGGCTTTCGCTCGGCATTGCCGAGATGGATGCCGACTGGCAGGCGGATGACGCCGACGTCGAGGCTGTCGCCATTCCCGTCATCTACCGCATCACCTACCGCACCCTCGTTTCCGACATCACCCAAGGAGGCTGATATGCCCAAGATCGAACTCAAGGTTACCCATACGCATGCCGGCGCGGTCTATGCCGCCGGTCACGTCCTGGAGGTGGACGAACACACCGCGCGCTGGCTCGTCGAGCGCGGCATCGGCACGCCTGTCGTCAAGACAAGCCCACCGGCACCGGAGGGCGCGACCGATGCGCAGCAAATGTCCGCCGCCCAAGCCAAGCCCCGCCATCGTTCCATGAAGGAGTAAACCATGTCCTACTACGCATCGTTTGGCTTCGGCCGCGCTACGCGCTTAACGCGGCCTGCGGCCGCATTAGCCTGCGCCGAAGCTCGCGGCGTCTCCTCGTACTCAACCGACTTCACTGAAAGGAATCCGAAATGAGTTATTACGCGAGCTTTCAAGGCCGGGTCTATCTCGGCGAGCGCGATTCCAACGGGAATCCGATCAACGTCCGTTCTCCCGGCAACGTCGCCGATCTGTCGCTCTCGCTCAAGACCGACGTCATCGAGCACTACGAGAGCCAGACCGGCCAGCGCGCCGTCGACCTACGCCTGGTCAAGCAGAAGTCGGCGACCGTCGCGCTGACCATCGAGGAATTCACCAAGGAAAACCTCTCTCTCGCCCTCTATGGCAGTCATGTCGCCGGCGCTAGCGGCAGCGTGACGAACGAGGTCGTGGGAGGTGCGTCGCCGGTGATCGGCGACCGCTACTTCCTCGCCCATCCCAAGGTATCGGCGGTCACTGTCGTCGATTCCGCCGGCACGCCCGCCACCCTGACGGCAGGCACGCACTACACGCTCGACGCCGACTTCGGCGCGATCCAGTTCATCAGCATCACCGGACTGACCGCCCCGTTCAAGGCGAGCTACACCTACGGTGCAACCACCGAGATCGGCATCTTCACGCAGCCCTTGCCAGAGCGCTTCCTGCGGCTCGAAGGCGTCAATACGGCCGCTGGCAACGCCAAGGTGCTGATCGAGCTCTACCGCGTCGCCTTCGACCCGCTGAAGAAGTTCGACATCATCTCGAACGACCTCAACAAGTTCGAGCTCGAAGGCTCGTTGCTGGCGGATTCGACGAAGCCCTACGACGCGGTGCTGGGTCAGTTCGGCCGCATCGTCCAGCTCGGGTGACCGCCATGACCGCGAACCTCTTCGCGGCCCTGCCGCCGGCGCCTGAACCTCTGGTCATCGGCGGCGAGACGCTCGACATCACGCCGCTCAAGGTGGGCGAACTGCCGGTCTTTGCCCGCGCCGTCCGTCCCATCGCCGGCAAGCTCGGCCCCGATCCCGACTGGCTGCGCCTGCTGTCCGAGGACGGCGAGTCGGTGATCCAGGCGCTGGCCATCGCCTGCCGTCGTCCGCCGGAATGGGTGTCGGGACTGGCCCTGGACGATGCGATCCGGCTGGCCGAGGCGGTATTCGGGGCGAACGCGGATTTTTTTATCCGCCGCGTGATGCCGGAGATCATGCGAGTCAGCCAGCGGATCGGAACGGCGCTCCCTGGAGCGATGCCATCACCCGGCTCATCCGATCCGGCCATCGCTACCCCGACATCCTGAACTACACGCTCGCGCAGCTGCGGGCGTTTCTCGCGGCCATCGACCGTGACGAACGCGACGAACTGGCCACGCAGTTTGTCCTGCTGGTCACCGCGCAGCGCGGCGGCAGCAACGAGATCAAATCCCTCGTGCGAGAACTGAGGTCATGAAGCTCTCGCTCGTCACCTCGGGGCTGCTCGATCCGAAGCGGCTCGACAGCTGGGCGCCTGAGAAACGGCGGGCGATCCGCAAGGCCGTGGAAGCCGGCATGAAAACCGTCGGCCCGGAGATCGCCCAGGCGGCCCGGTCCAGGATGCAGTCGGTCTTCAAGGTGAGGAAAGCTGGATTCTTGAAGTCGATGCGCCACAAGCTCTACGCCGGCAACCCGCAGAGGTTTCCGGCGCTCTTGATCGGTTCGCGCATTCCTTGGCTGGGCATCCACGTTCGGGGCGGCGTCATCGGCGGGCGAATGCTGATTCCGCTCCTGCCAGAACACCAGCGCATCGGGCGCAAGGCGTTTCGTCGCGTCATCGACGGTCTGATGCGCGCCGGCAATGCCTTCTTCCTCGAAAGGAACGGCAAGGCGATCCTGATGGCCGAGAACATCAAGGAGAACCAGCGCGAATTGCGCCGTTTCAAGCGTGCCGAACGGGAGCGCACTGGCGCGAAATCGATCAAGCGTGGTCAGGAGATTCCCATCGCCGTGCTGGTGCAAAGCGTCAGCTTGCGTGGCCGTCTCGATCTTCCTGGGATAGTGCGCTCGCAAATGCCCAAGCTCTCCACCGCCATCCTGCAACAACTCAACGCAAAAGGTCTGTAACCCGTGGCTTCCGACCGCGCCCAAATCCTCATCACCGCCATCGACCAGACCAAGTCGGCGCTCGCCTCGGTCAAGGGTAATCTCGAGAGCCTGTCGGTGGCGGCCAGCAAGGTCAATGGCGTGCTGGCCGGCTTGGGTGCGGCCTTGTCGCTCGGCGCTGTGGTCGCTGCCGGCAAAGCCGCCCTCGATACCGCCGACAATCTCTCCAAGCTCTCGCAGAAGACCGGCATTTCCGTCGAGTCGCTGTCGCTGCTGAAACCCATCGCCGAGCAGTCCGGCACTTCGCTGGAAGGGCTGGCAAACGGAATCAAGAAACTCTCGACCGCGATGATCGAGGCGGCGGGCGGATCATCGGCGCAGGTCGAGGCCTTCGGTCGCCTGGGCGTCTCGGTCAAGGATGCCGCCGGTCAGCTGCGCCCGACCGAGGAGGTGCTGCTCGACCTGGCCGATGCCTTTGCCGCGATGCCCGATGGGGCCGAGAAATCGGCGCTGGCCGTCAAGCTCTTCGGCAAGAGCGGCGTCGAGCTGATCCCGTTCCTCAACCAGGGGCGGGCCGGCATCGAAGCTTTGAAGCAAAAGTTCAAGGAACTGGGCCTCGAGATCAGTGGTGATACCGCGAAGGCCGCCGAGAAGTTCAACGACACGCTCGACACGGTGAGGCATGCCCTCTCCGGCATCGCCATGAAGGTGGCCGAAGCCGCGCTGCCTGCCTTGCAGAAACTGGCAGACGGTCTGGTGGCAGTGGCCAGCCACGGCGAGGAGTTCATGTCCGTGCTGCGGATACTCGGCGAGCTCGTCGTCGCGGTGCTGGCCGTCAAGGGCGTCGCGGCAGTGGCTGCGTTGGGAAGCGCCCTGGCAGCACTGAAGACCGCCTTCATGCGTTTCCTGCCGGTGCTCGCCGCTGTTGCCGTCTGGGAGATGGGGCGCGGCATCGTCAAGATGGTGCAGGACATCCGCGAAACCAGTCGGGCCATCGATGATCTGAACCGGCAACGCCAGCAGTTGCAGCAGCTGACGGCGGCGATGGAGGAACTGGCCAACACCGGCACGCTCTCCGTCAAGACCCAGATGATGCTGGCGACCCAGGCCGCCGAACGACTCAAGACCGCGCTGCCCGGCACGGCAGATGCGCTGCGCGCCATCCAGGGTGCAGCTGCTCAAGCCGGCGAAGCGATCCGGCAGGCGCTCGATGCCGAGACGAAGAAAGCTGCCGAGACCGTCAAGCAACTCTCGGCCAGCTATAAACAGGTCGCCGCCGACATCAAGGCGATCTGGGATGCGCGCGTTGCCGAGATCGAGTCGAACTACAAGCGGCAGGAAGCTGCTGCGCAGAATGCGGCACGCTCCGAGGCGGCCGCCATCCGCGACTCGGCCCAAGCACTCCTCTCTGCCGAACGCGAAAAGCTCGCGGCAGTGGAAGCCGGGGCGCGGCAGATGGAGTCGGCCTGGAAGGCAACCTACGGTCAGGCCGTGGCGCTCGCCCGCGCTGCCGGTCAGGACGTGCAGGCCATCGAGCGGCAGGCCGTCGAGGCGCGCATCGCCCTCTACGCGCAACTGGAGTCGGCCTACCGCGCCACCGTCGACCGGCTGATTGCGGAGGAGCAGCGCCATCTGCAGGCGGCCAAGGCGGCCGACGAAGCCCGGCTCAACCTGCGCCTCTCGGTCGAGGACCGCATCCGCGAGTTGTCTCGCAAGGGGATGGACGAGTACGCGGCCTATCAGGATCGGCTGCGTCAGATCGACGAGAAGCAGGCGCAGGCCCGTGCGGCGCTCGCCGCCGGCAACTTCGATGCGGCCCGCAAGCTCGCCGAGGAAGCCATCGCACTGGCCGAGCGTACCGCCTCGGCGGTGACCCGCCAGGTCGAGCAGAACGGCAAGACGGTGACGCAGACCGTGGTGTCGGAGGGGCAGGCGGCGGCCACCGCCATCGGCGAGATCAAGGAGGCCGCCGGCATTGCCGATGCAGCCCTGAAGGGCTTGGGCGACGCGCACAAGCAGGCCGCCAGCGCAGCTGGCCAGGGCGCCGATGAAGCCAAGCGGGCACTCGCCTCGGTTTCCGACGAGTTGAGCAAACTGAGGGACAAGCTGCTCGCGCAGGACAAACTCAAGCTCGATGTCGACATCGAGGCCGCGAAAGCCGCCATCGAGAAGCTCAAGGCGCTGACCGAGGCGCAGCAGCTGGTCGCCAGGATTCAGGTCGACACCAAGGCGGCGCAAGTCTCCCTGGACAAGCTCAAGGCCGACGCGGACAACCTGCAACTGCTCGCCAAGGTCGAGGCCGACACCAGCCAGGTCATGGCCGACATCGACCGGCTCAAGGGCCTGCTTTCCGGCGCCAACGTCGAAATCCCGGCGCTGGTGTCCTTCGATCAGCCCCGGCAGCAGCTGGCGTCGTTCGCCCTGGATGCCAAGACCGTGCTGTCGGCACCGACCTCGGCCACGCACACCGTGCAGCCCGACCTGAATCAGTACCGGGCGGCGGTGTCGGAACTGCTGCGGCCGACCTCCAGCACACACACGATCTACGTCACCAAGGTCTCCACCAATGCCCAGGGCGGGCTGATCCAGAAGCTGGCGAAAGGTGGGCAGGCAATATCCACGGTTGCCGATGGATTCCGGCGAATGTCGGGACGCATCTTCGGCCCGGGTACCGAGACCTCGGATTCGGTGCCGGCGCTGCTCTCCCACGGCGAGTTCGTCATCCGGGCGGCCAGCGTGCGCAAGTTCGGCGAAGCCTTCTTCGCCTCGCTCAACGCGGGTTTCCTGCCCGCCCTGCCACGCTTCGCTGCTGGCGGGGTCGTGGGCAACGCGGTGAGCCAGATGGCGATGATGGCGGCGGACGACAGCTCGCCGGCCCGCGACGTGGTCGACCTGCGCTTCCATGTTGGCGGCAAGTCGCACACGGTGCAGTCCTCGCGCGAGACGGCGATGCGACTGGCGCAGGCGCTGCGCGAACTGTCGAGGGGGGCGTGATGAGTGAACCGGAGGTTACGCCGCCACCGAGTGGGCCGGTCAAGGCAAACCTCAAGCAGGGAGTGCCCATCGAATTCTTCGCCTGCACATGGCAGAGCGCGCAGGACGAGGTGCGTCAGCAACGTGGCTGCGACTGGTGGATCTACGACTGGCAGAACGTCGACTTCTACTGGCTGTTCGGCAGCAGCTATTGGTGGATGCAGCCGAAGCCGGATCACAGCCCGCTGGCGCGTCGCTACTACGATCGGGTCGTCAACGATCTCAATAACGCCACGAGTCAGGCGTACAGCCAGTGCGAGAGTCGCCACTACGCCTCGCAGTCGGAGCCGGAACCCGGCCTGCGTCTCACCGTTTCCAGCCGCCTCGACCGGGGTGGAGTGACGCGCGGCAGCACCACCGAGTCCAGCGGCATCGGGGCCCGGCTGTCCGTACCATTCGCGGGCGGATCGACACCGCCGCCGCCCACGCCCTGTCCGATGCTGCGGCGCGAGCTCTTCACCAATCCGGTCGACTTCAACTACGTGCTGCACGGGCCGGGGAGCGGCAACTTCCGCTGGGAGTGGCGCGATCAGCAGAACGTGACGTCTGACCCGTATTTCGGGCTCTATGGTCGCCGAATGAGATTCTCCGGCGGCGTCCCGCAGTTTCTCGGATTCGTGCATCTGGTCATCGACAGGCTAGTCGACCTGTGGGTGCGCTTCGAGTCTCGACCGATTCCGGCTGCCGTCGCGGATCGTGTTGATCCGGATCAGCCGCTCTCTTACCAGGTCAGTACTGGAGGCGGCTATTTCGGCATTGCCGCCGTGCGTGAAGTGATTCATCTGGAATCCGGGCATGTCTCTTATATGAGTGTGCATGGCCCGGATCATGCGCCAAGCCAGTTGCAGACCTACAGTGCGTGGCAGAACGGGTGGTCGAATATGTCGGCGGACGCCAACGGCATCATCCGGCACGGCAACGTGGATTTGTCCTATCCGATGGCCACGCTCGAACCTGTTCCTTCCGGCATGCCAGCTGACGGCACTTTCAGGATTCGCTACATCCTGCTGGCCTATGGCTACCAGACGGGGCAACGCTATGTATATGCGAGCGTACCCGGCGTGAGCGGCGTTGCGCAAATGTCATCCAAGCCGATCTCGTTCTCGCACATGCCGTCGCTGGTCAGCTATACCCCAGGAGAGACCCTCGGCCTCATCCCGCCGTTCGAATTGACCTATATGAGAGGTGTGGTGCTCAGCGGCATTGAATTCGATGCCGTGTTCGACATGAAGAACATCACCACCTTCCGCTTCGTGATCAAGGTGGGCAACACCTTCGATTTCGCCGTCGGACTGGTTGTGCAAGCCGCTGGATGGCAGGCGTGGGTGCGTCTGGAACCGGGCGAGACGAAATACCTGGCCGGCGGCGTGTCGATTTCCGGGATAACCAACTGGAATGCATACCTATTGCATCCGCAGTCGCCGTATCACGGCTGGCAGAACAACTGGGGCAGCGGCTACATCTCGATGCACAACGGCCAGTGTTCGATCTCGTTCAGCCTGTTCCTGACGGCACCGGACAACCCGGAAACGACCCCCGCGAACCTGCCGGCCCTGAAGGCTACGCGGCACTGGTACTGGGATCTGTCTAGCTGGGGCCCGCAGTACGAACCCAAGTGGGGCGCGATCAAGAAATACGCGCCTGACGGGCGCTACGACTACGAGTACGTCCTTCAGCAATACGTCGACCTGAATGCAGTGCCGATCAAGAGCATCAGCCGCTCGATCACCAAGCCCAGCCACCAGCCGCTGATCAACCCGGCGACCTACTTCGTTACCGGCAACCAGACCGTGCCCCACGACTGGATCAGCCCGTGGCACAAGCGTCCGTGGCCCGGTTACTCGGTGTGGGGAAGCCTCTTGCCGATCATGATCAACGGCGAACGCCTCACCTGGAACGGATCGCAAGAAGTCTGGGTGCCGGTGGAGGCGGTGTCGATCTCGCTCACCCGGACGATGATGCAGCAGGTGGCGGCAATGCTTGATGTGACCGAGTACGTGGTGATGGATGGCGATGACATTCGCTGGTTCGCGCCCGTCACCGAGTCGTTCTTGAGAGTTTCGTGGATCGACCGCTTCTACACGCGGGGCGGGGCGCTGATCGACGATGCGGCGATGCGATCCGCATTCCAGGCGGTGATAGACAACAACGCCGCCAGTTGGCCGAACTACCGGAACATCGTCATTCATCCGTCGGTGCGCTTCGGCAGTTTCCTCGATAACGGCAGCTTCGAGGTGGGTGACTACCTGCTTGGGCCGAACGGAGACATGGTCGAGGTGGGCAGCCTCGCCGCGCTCAGTTCGGTCAGCACGCGCTTTCTCTACTACATCAAGCCCCAGTTTCGGTAGCGGTATGTCGATCCACATGACTGATGCGGGAGACCAACGTGATCATCTTTGACGGCATCCAACTGCCCGCTGGCCTCGTCTGGTCTGATGAATGGACAGCCAGCCGTGTCGCGCAGAGCGTGCGCCGCACCCTCGACGGGTCGGTGGTGGTGTTCTACGGCCAGCTGCAGGCTGGGCTGCCGATCACATTGGAATCCGAACCCGACACCGGCTGGTTAACCCGCGCCCAGATCGAAGCGATTGCCATGCGCGCGGCGAGCCCCGGCGGCGTCTACAGCCTGACTCTGCGCGGTGAGTCGCGGCAGGTGATGTTCCGCCATCACGAGCCGCCGGCATTCGAAGCGCGTGGGCTGTGGCCATACGCCAATCCGCAAGCCGGCGATTTCTACCTCGCCACCCTGAAGCTCATGACCGTTTGAAAGGATACTATGCCCATTCTCGACAATGAAATCATCTGGCGGCCGGCCGCCATGATGTCCGATGTCGCGCCTGCCCAGAACGGCGGCCGGATGACATTCTCGCAACTGGTGTCCGGGGTGAAGAACAATCTCTTCCCGGACGTCTCGCAGTCCGAGCGTCTGGTCGGCAGCATCAAGTGGCGCAAGGCCTTCATCCACATCAACAGTGCGCAGGACACCGCACTTCTGAACGTGCGGCTCTTCCTGGATGCCCTGACGCCCGCCGCCGACTTCGTGGTGTTCCAGCTGGGCGCCCAGACCGATACGGAAAACCAGATCGCCGGCCGCCCCTACGGCATCGGTACCCTTCACGCGCCTGTCGTTGGCGGGGCGACCCAGTTGCAGGTGAACTGCGAACACAATGCAGAGTATGCCGCCCTGCAACCCTTCCGCGTCGGCGACCGGCTGCGCGTCTCGGATCGCCCGAGCACGGGCGGGGCCGGTAACGAGGAATGGGTGACGATCAGCGGTGTGAGCTACGGCACAGATTTCGCCACGGTGGATGTCGCGCCGGCGCTCGCCAACAGCTATGCCACGGCGAACACGCTGGTCTCCAGCGTGCTGGAACTGCCCAGCGTGGCGGCCAGCATCAGCGGGGTGTCAGTCGTGAGCGGATCGGGTAGCTTCGATTCCGCCACCGTCGGCAATCTCATCGCCCACAACCGGGGCGCGGTGCAGGAGAACTGGACGCTTACCTTCACGAGCGCCACCGCCTTCACGGCGTCGGGCAACACGGTCGGCGCCCTGGCGAGCCCCGGATCGGTCAGCGCCGACTATGCGCCGCTCAACCCGGCGACCGGCACGCCGTATTTCACGATCAAGGCCGTCGGCTGGAACGGCAGTTTCCAGGCCGGCAACACGATGAGTTTCACGAGCCGGCCGGCAGCCATTCCGGTCTGGTATCGCCGGCAAGTGCCCGCAGGCGCCCTCAGCCTGGCCAACGACTTCTGCTCGCTGGCCATCCACGGGGAGAGCGCATGATGGCCCGCATCGGTTTCAAGAAAACCTTCGCCCAGGGCACCTTTGACAAACTGGCCGTCGAGGCCTTGTTCGGCCACATCAAAAACACGCTTGTCGATGCCGGCTTTCAGGTCATCCTGGATACTGAGGATGCCATCGACGTGATGCCGATGGGCGCGGATCCTGCCGTGGCCAACGATGATGTGCCGCATTGGGCGATCTTCTATCAGGATGCGGGTTCGACCGCCTACCTTCGCGCGGCCCCGGTGTTCGGTGCGAACTATCTCGATGAGGATGCCTTCGCGAGCAACGAAGTCGAACTTATCAATCCGAATTGGATGGATGACCCAAACGCCGAAATCACCTTCTGGTTCGCCGCCGATGGCGCGGCGGGTTGGTGGTGGTTGCACGCCATCTCGCCCGACACGAACAGCAGCAACGGCCAGAACGTCATCTTCGGCTGTGCGGCGGTGACTTCGCGCCGCTATCCCGCCGATCAGTATCAGGGACTGTCGACTCGCTACGGGCTGCGCGATGCATGGGGGCAGTTTTATCCGGCCTATGCCCTAAAAGAAGACGGCACGCTGAGTCGCTGGCCATCGACAGGCACTTGGTCGCCCTTCGGCACTGGCTGGGTTTTTAACGGCCGTCGTCACCCCGGCTCACCCTTGCCCCGGATGGCGGTGCCGCAGTTTCCCAGCCGCGATGGCGATACTGCGGCCTGCATCTATGGCGAGTTCAACGAGATTCTGGTCATCACCGATGGCTACGCCCAGGAGGAAATGGTGCTTCCTGGCTGGGTGGCCATGACCGGCGATGGCCAGGAGGATCAGCCCTACGCCGTACCGGCCCCGCCTCAGTTTAACGATCCGGACGGCGAGCCGGACGGCGAGCCATGACCCTTGGCATCTCGCTGGCCCTCACCCTGGCGGGGATTTACGTCGACTCCGGGCCAGCCGTCCGCAAGCTTGCGCAGAGTCACCAGTTCCCCTACGGATTGCGGCTGGAACGTCGATGTCGCCATCCCTACGGCGACATGCGCCAACACCGGCGAAAGATGTCGACGCCCTGGGGCGACGTTCCTCAGGCGAAGGCTCGGCATGTTTCCCGCTACACCGATCTCGGCATCAGCCGGAAATCGATGCGCGCCGCGTATTGGCTGACCCAGGCAGTCGCAGCCAGACAGGTGCTCGGGTACGACGTGACCAACGTCGATCCGGTCGCCAAGCGGCTGACGGCGTCTTGGACCATCCTCAACGACGCCCGTCTGCAGGCGGTGGTGAGCAGCCCGGAACTCGTCTGGCACGACCAGCGGATTCGCATCGTCGCGGCGACCCTTTCCTGCGACGAGGAAAGCCCGGTCTGGATCGCGCGGGTCGAGATCGCGGCCATCACCGATTTCGCCGCCATCGGCATCGGCGACACGATCAGCCTTGTCCTGGGGCTGGAAACCTTCGTGCTGGTGGTCGATGGCAAGACGCTGTCACGCACATCGGTCGCCGAACAGCGGATGGAACTGACGGCCGTCTCGCCCGTGGCGCTGCTCGATGCGCCTTTCGCCGGCACGATCCGCACCTACGAGGCCGAGCCGGTTTCCGCGCGTGCGGCGGTGGAATTCCTGATCGGCTCGGTCGACTGGCAACTGCCTGACTGGATCATTCCGGCAGGCCGGCTGATGCTGGAAGGGGCAGCGCCGCTGGCGGCCGCCCGCAACATCGTCGCGGCCATCGGCGGCATCGTCGAGAGCAACCCGGATGGCACGGTGGTCTGCCGCCGTCGGCATCCGGTGAGCATTCCGCAGTATGGACAAGCCGTCGTCGCCCACAGCCTGTTCGACGCCGATGTGATGTCGTCACAGGCGCAGATCGCGCCGATGCGCGGCTATAACCGGGTGACCATCGCCAACGAGGAAGGCAGTGCGGGCACATCCGCCGACCGCATCGAGTACGTCGCCGATGCCGATGACCCCTATCGCGGCACGGTGCGTGCGTATCTCGCCGCCGACCGCGCCGTGGTGCTGGCCCATACCGGGCATCCATCCACGGTCATCGCGAGCCTCGGCCCAGTCACCCGCACCGAGACCGAGACGGTCGAGTTCATCGAGGGGCAGGCGAACACCAGATACCCGGTGACCGCCATCGTCGATCTCGCCTGGCAGCACACCGGGCTGGGCGAGGTGACCGCCTCGGGCCAGTCCCTCACGGCGGCCACCAGCGGTTACAGCCTGCTTCGGATCACCTACACCACCACGTCGCTCGACTGGCGCGTGGCGCTTCCCATCGACGAGGAAGTGCAGTTCGTGCTGGTCGATACCTGAGGACACATCATGGCCAATGCCACCATTCGCGTTCAATTCGGCAACCCGGACGGCGTCGCCGCCCACCTCTCGGCCGAGGTCGACACCCGGCCCGGTGGACTGAACGGCGGCCGCAGTTCGTTCAATCCGGGCGAAACCGCCTACATCCTCGTCTACAAGTCCGACAACGTCAGCATTACTGACACCATCTGCTCGGCCGGCTCGCTTTCGGCGCAGGGGAGTGTCGTAGTGACGGTGACCGAGGAACTGATGTTCGGGGACTCCGACACGGCGACGCTCGGCAAGCCGGCGCGCTCCGGTCTCTCGCAGTCGGTCTGGTATGGGCGCAGCCTCGGCGGTCTGACGCTTCAGTCCGACAAGGTCACGGTAAAGGCGCAAGCCAAGGGCGTGGCGGTGGCCAAGGTCACCTACGACGCGCTGGCGCTGGTCTATGCCCTGTCGTCGCCGGCCATGCTCAACGGCGAGACGGACTTTTCCATCCTGGCGCTCATTAAGGGAACAGCGTCGTGATCATCGAGGTTTACCGGGGCGACGGTACGCGCGAGGGCTCGCCCATCGTCGAGCCGCTACTTGCCGACGACGCGCTGATCCATCGCGGCGTGGCCGAGATGGATGCCAATGCGCACGCCTTCAACCGGATTGAGATGGCGGTGGTCTTTCGGCCGGGGATTCGTCTCGGGCAGATCGTCGAGGCGACCGACCCGTCCACGGCAAGCCCCTACCGCGCCAAGGTGACCGGTATCCAGATCACGGTGTCGGAGGCGGCCATCGAAACCCAACTCACCCTGGAGCAGCCGCGATGAGCTTTGCGCTGAAGGAACTATCCCGTCTGTTGGTCACGGATACGCCGGTGGTGGGCGCAGTGGTTGGCATCGACGGGGCGGTCGTGCGCGTGGCCACCGAGCGGGGTGCCGTCACCGCCCGCACGCTCGACGTGGTGGTCGTTGGCGACCGGGTGCAGATCAAGAACGGCATCGCCGCCAAGGCGCCGGTAGCCAAGCAGGTGTTTCCCGTCTGACGACTATTGGAGGAGTCGAGCGGGTCATGCCGCCATCGACGCCCTGCCCGATGGGGACGACAAGGGCACGCTGCTGATGCTGGTCGAGGCGCAGGACACCATCGAGCGCGGTGATGTGCATCCGAGGCAGCGCGCGCTGGCCATGCGCCGGCTGGTGGGCGGTGCTCCCACCGTGGCCAGCAGGAAGGTCGAGCGTCCGGAACTGCGCGGCAAGACGCCGTAGCACCAAGGCAACCCAAATCCCACACCCGCGAACCCGCCCACGAGGCGGGTTTCGCATTTCTGGAGGACGAAAACATGGATTCCACCCAAACCGAGCGCCGGAAGATGGTGACCATCCCGCAGGAAGAGTTCGAGGCGATCCTGGAGCGCGCCGCCGAGCGCGGTGCCCGGCACGCCCTCGCCGATGT
>Ga0209207_1000770_pt1 | contig 17516 bp, 19 predicted proteins | sample SaghotsprinmetaG_FD_184140 | JGI IMG/M metagenome (GOLD analysis project Ga0209207, IMG submission 184140) | Hot spring microbial communities from South Africa to study Microbial Dark Matter (Phase II) - Sagole hot spring metaG (SPAdes) (version 3) | ecosystem: Environmental > Aquatic > Thermal...
GCGCCCTCGCCGATCGATTTGAGATGGAGCTCCGGCATCACCTGAAGGTGAGCCTTCGCTGAAACTCGCTTCGCTCGTTTTCTCGGTCGCTGCGCTCCGTGCGCCTTGCATCGGGACATCCTCGCGATGTTTTTCAACAGCCTGTTAGTCCGGCAGGCTTTCGTCGCGGTAAAGCGACTCGATGCTTTCCCGGCGCCGCACGAGTCTGGCCCGTTCGCCATCGACCAGAACCTCGGCGGCGCGCGGTCGGCTGTTGTAGTTCGAGCTCATGCTCATGCCGTAGGCGCCGGCCGACAGGATCGCGATGAGGTCGCCCTCGGCCAGCGCCAGGCGGCGATCGTGGGCGAGGAAGTCACCGGTCTCGCATACCGGGCCGACGATCTGGTAGTCGCGCGCCGGGCCGTCGCGTTCGAGCACCGGCCAGACGGCGTGCCAGGCGTTGTACAGGGCTGGGCGCATGAGGTCGTTCATGGCCGCGTCGACGATGGCGAAATCCTTTTCCTCGCCGTGCTTGAGGTATTCCACGCGGGTGAGCAAGAGGCCGGCGTTGGCGACCAGGGAGCGGCCCGGTTCGATGAGCAGGGTGTGTGGCCGTCCGGCCAATGCGCGCTGCAGGATGGCGGCGTATTCCGCTGGGGGCGGCGGGGTCTCGTCGCGATAGCGTACCCCCAGTCCGCCGCCCATGTCGATGTGTTCGAGATGGATGCCCTCGGCGGCGAGCCGGTCGACCAGTTCCAGCACCTTGTCGAGCGCCTCGGCGAAGGGGTCCAGCTCGGTGAGCTGGGAGCCGATGTGGCAGTCGATGCCGATCACCCGCAGGTTCGGTCTCCGCGCCGCTTCGAGGTACAGGCGCAGGGCCTCGGCGTAGGCGATGCCGAACTTGTTTTGTTTCAGGCCGGTGGAGATGTAAGGGTGGGTGCGTGCATCGACATCCGGGTTCACCCGCAGGCTCACCGGGGCGGTGAGATCCAGTTCGGCCGCCACGGCGTCGAGCCGGAGGAGCTCGCTCTCCGATTCGACATTGAAGCAATGGATGCCGGCCCTCAGTGCCATGGCCATCTCGTCGCGGCGCTTGCCCACACCGGAGAACACCACCTTGTCCGGGTCGCCGCCGGCAGCTAGCACGCGCGCCAGCTCGCCGCCGGAGACGATGTCGAAGCCGCTGCCCAGGCGGGCGAATAGGTTCAGGAGGGCGAGGTTCGAGTTGGCCTTGACCGCGTAGCAGATCCGGTGTGGCTGGCCGGCCAGGGCCTTGGCATAGGCACGGAAACCGGCCTCCAGCGCGGCGCGGGAATAGACGTAAGTGGGGGTGCCGTGCTCTTGGGCGATCCCGGTGAGGTCGACCTGTTCGAAAAACAGCCGCCCGGCATGGCGGGTGAGTATATCCATGGGGCAAGGGGTCAGGGCAACGGGGCGTGGCTGGCCGGCGCGGGACGCTCGGGCAGGTAGAGTGGACCTTTCTTGCCGCAACCGGCCAGCAGCCAGGTGGCGAGGAGCAGGATCAGCCAGGGAGTAGGGCGCATGAGAATGAAAAGGTACGGGGCTGGGCGGATGGGGGCAGCCCGAACGGTTCGGGCTGTTACAATCAGGCTTGAAGTCTATCATGTGAAATCACCATGACCGAACGCGAATACCATACCCTCGCCGATGCATTCTTCGCCCGTCTGGAGGATCGCCTATCCGAGCTCGATGAAGTCGATTTCGAGCTTGGTGCGGGCGGCGTGCTGCAGATCGAATTCGCCGATGCATCCTGCATCGTTGTCAACCGCCAGGCGGTGGCGCAGGAGATCTGGGTGGCGGCGAAGAGCGGCGGTTTCCATTTCCGTCACGTCGATGGCAAGTGGCGCGACATCCGCGGCGGCGAAGAACTGTTCGCCGCCTTGAGCCGACTCGCCAGCGAGCAGGCCGGCACGCGCATCGATCTTGGCGATTGAGTTCGCGGCCATGACCGATCCCGCCATTACCCGCCTGCTCGCCGACCAGCTCGGCGTCGACGACGTATCCGCTCTGCTCGACCACGCCACCGTCCTTGAAGTGGCGGGCGGGAACGTGCTGTGCCGTGATTGCGAGCCGCTCGACAGCCTGTACATGCTTCTTGAAGGACGTCTGGACATGGCGGTGGAGGTGGCCGGGCATGGCATTCATCTCGGCGAGATCACGCCCGGCAACTGGATCGGCGAGGTGACCCTGTTCAGCACCGAGGATGGCGCCGTATCCACGGTCGTGACGCGGGGACCGGCGCGTCTGCTGCGGCTGCCGTATGGCGAATTCATGAGTCTTGCCCGGGCCGCGCCGGAACTGGCCTGCCGGCTTGCGCACACGCTCAATGCCATGCTGATCCAGCGCCTGCGCGCCACGGTCAATGATCCAATTCTCGACGCAGACGGCCAGCTCCTGATGCTGGGCAAGCTTTCCCTGCCCCTGCCGGCGCACCACGAGCATCACGGTGTGCGCGACTTCATGCGCAAGCTGATGGGGGTGGGCTGATGCTGCTGAGTCAATATCTACGCACCCTGCCCGGTTTCCAGTTTCTCGAAGCCGAGGATGTCGAGCACGTCGCCACGGCGATGCGGGTGGAGTCCTTTCCTGACCGGCATCTGTTCCTCGCCCAGGACAAGCCGGCACGCGAACTGCACCTGTTGCTCGAAGGCCGGGTGAATGTATGCCACTACGGCCCTTCGGGTCGCTATCACACCGTCAAGACCCTGGTGCCAGGCGAGTTTTTCGGCCTGCTTTCGCTCGCCGACGGCAAACCCTCGGTGGCCAGCTACACCGCCGCTGGCGAGGTCAAGGTGGCCAGTCTGCCCCAGTCCGCGTTCCTGCTCCTGTATCAACCCGGGTCACGCATCGGCTGTGGCTTCCAGTATGTGGTGGCGGCCCAGCTGGCGCGCGATCTCGCGCACCGCCACAGCATGCTGCGCAACCTGCTCGCCCAGATATACACCGGAAGTCGTCAGGTCCAGCCGCCTTGCCAGCCCTGAATTCAGCTCTCGGGAGCGCTCAGTACCCCCAAGGGTTTCCCAGCGCATGGCCGGCCAGTTCGGGGCCGGCTCGGTCAGGCGGCGGATGGCGAAGGCCGAATGGGGGGTGTCACGGTGGATCGGCCGCTCCAGGGGCTGGTTGCGGTAAGCGAGGAAGCTCGGCACGTTGAGGCCGGTTTCGCGATGTGGCTGGCGACGAGCGATCACGGCGGTTTCGTGGTTGGCCAGGACCACCAGTGTACCGGGCGGCCGGGCCTGGCCGAGCAGCGATTCGTCGGCGACGAACGGACGAAGCGGCACGGCGGTGGGTCAATCCTCGCGCCGCATCTGCGGAAACAGGATGACGTCGCGGATGCTGGCCGAGTCGGTGAGCAGCATCACGAAACGGTCGATGCCGATGCCGCAGCCAGCGGTGGGCGGCAAACCGTGTTCCAGGGCGCGGATGTAGTCGGCGTCGAAATACATGGCCTCCTCGTCGCCGGCCTCCTTGGCCCGCACCTGGGCCATGAAGCGCTCGGCCTGGTCCTCGGGGTCGTTGAGCTCGGAAAAACCATTGGCCACCTCGCGCCCGGCGATATAGAGCTCGAACCGTTCGGTGATGCCGGGCCGGGTGTCGGAAGCGCGCGCCAGCGGTGAGGTATCGACTGGGTAATCAATGATGTAGGTGGGCTGGATCAGCTTGTGCTCGGTGGTTTCCTCGAACAGTGTGAGTTGCAGCCCGCCCAGTCCGTCGTTCTTGCGCCAAGCGATCTTGCGCCGTTCCAGCTCGGCACGCACGAATCCGATGTCGTCGAGCGGGGCGTGGACCAGCTCGGGGTTGTAGAGGCGGGTGGCCTCCACTGCGGTGAGGCGCGCGAATGGAACCCCCAGGTCGATGCGCTTGCCCTGGTAATCCACCGCCGTGTCGCCGCAGATGCGCTGGGCAACGCTGCGCAACAGCTCTTCGACGAAATCCATCAGGCCGTTGTAGTCCTGGTAGGCCTCGTAGAACTCCATCATGGTGAATTCCGGGTTGTGCCGGGTGGACAGACCCTCGTTGCGGAAATTGCGGTTGATCTCGAACACCTTCTCCAGACCGCCCACCACCAGACGCTTGAGGTACAGCTCCGGGGCGATGCGCAGGAACAACTCCATGTCGAGCGCGTTGTGGTGGGTGACGAAGGGCCGCGCCGCCGCGCCGCCGGGGATGGGGTGCATCATCGGCGTTTCGACTTCGAGGAAACCGCGCTCGACCATCATCTCGCGTATGGCCTGGATGATCTTCGAGCGGCGGATGAATGTATGGCGGGCCGCCTCGTTGGTGATGAGGTCGAGGTAGCGCTGGCGGTATTTCTGCTCGGTGTCGGCGAGGCCGTGGAATTTTTCCGGCAGGGGGCGGATAGATTTGGTCAGCAGTCGCACCGCGCGGGCCTGGATGGTCAGTTCGTCGGTCTTGGTGCGGAACAGCGCCCCGCACACGCCCAGGATGTCGCCCAGGTCCATGCGCTTGAATGCATCGTAGGCCGCCTCGCCGACGCCGTCGCGGGTCACGTAGACCTGGATGCGGCCGCTCATGTCCTGCAGGGTGGCGAAGCTGGCCTTGCCCATGACCCGCTTGAGCATCATGCGTCCGGCCAGTTGCACCGATACGGGATTCGCTTCCAGGGCATCCTTGCCGGTCTCGCCATGCCGGGCGATCAGGTCCGCAGCCAGGTCCTGGCGCTGGAAATCGTTGGGAAAGGCTGGGCCGGTGGCACGCAGCACGGCGAGCTTGGCACGGCGTTCGGCGATGATCTGGTTTTCGTCGGCCGGGGCCGGGGGGGTACTGCTGGCTTGGGACATCTGCATTCCAGAGAGGATTCGGTGCGCCATTTTAACCTGGCCAGTGTGCAAGCGCGTTCGGTTGTCTTGGCTTCGCCCGATAAATCGCGCCTGATAAATCGCTGTTTTGAAAATCAAAACAGCGTATATAATGGATGCAGGTAAGACGCAGATTGGGGCTCCAAAGGGAATCCGAAGCGGAAGGTGGAAGGCGGTGCGAAGAAATGTCGAAAAAAGCCCTAAAGTTTCCCAGCACTTGACCGTTAAGCGAGTTGAGTCCAAGAGTATCGAACTTGAACAATGTTGAATTGAGGTAGTGCGAGCAGGCGCGAAAGCGCGGATGCAAACTGGGTCACCAAATGGAAATCGCCAGCAACCTGACCGGATACATGAGCATGAGCGGCTACGATGCAAGCCACTCGGGCCATGTGTCGCTGCGTCTGGCGCAGCGCATGGCGGCAGTCGAGACGGATGCGTTGGTGGCTCGCCGGAATACTTTGGGCGATGGCCGTGATCCGGCCCTTGTCCGTCGCACAGAAGCGGCGGTGGACGAACGAAGCAACGCCAGCCGTGGGCAGGCGTCGACCGATGCCCGGGCGGACTCGCGTACCGAGGCCCGTGACCCCCGGCAGACGGAAAGTTCCGCGACGAATGACCCGGCCAGCCCAGTGTTCATGATCGAATACCAGGGCAAGCATCGGGTGCTCAAAGTGAATGACAGCAAAGGTGTGTTGATCTACCAGGTGCCTTCCAAGGGCCAGTTGCAATTGATCCAGGCCGAGGATAACAAGGCTAGGATGGAGCGGAATGTGGAAGCGTTTGCCTGATCCAGGCGTGCTATACTGGATTCGTTAAGGAAACGCCGAAGAAAGCCGCGGGCGGGATACAGCGCAAGGCGCACGGAGCGCAGCGGCCGAGGCCTATCAAATAGATAGGCGAGGGAGCGGGTGCCGCGCAATGCAGCGATGCCCCAGCGTAGCATTTACGCAGCAATTTATATTTAGCGTTTTCTAAGGATTCAAGGGCCTTCTAGGCCTGCCGACAGGAGTGATCAAAATGGTTGAATCGGTTTCCATGACGCAAATGCCTTCCGCCGCGCTTGCCATGGCTGCGATGACTGCCCAGGCCTCCCCCGCATCGCGTCCCGAGCGCGAGGCTCAGGTTCAGCAACCGCGTCCGGAGGAGGCTCCCCAGTCCGCTCGCGGCGAGGCCGTCTCTCAAGTGGCAAGCAACGCATCGTCTTCCGCTCGGGTCACCATCAGTGAGCAGGCGCGTAGTCTGGCTGCCAACGACGGTGCCAACCCGGCACGCAACCCTGGTGTCAGTGCCGCGGCCCAAGAGCAGCAGAATCGCGCCGGTGCCAGTCAGACCGTGGCGCAGGCGCTCAACTCATACGCGACCACCGCCTCCCTGTACTGATCCGGTCGCGATATCCCAACCGCTTCATCGAGGGCGGGCAAGGAAGCGGGCGCCTTGTGCGCCCGTTCTGTTTTTTATACGCGGCATTCGCGCCGTGGGCCATAGCTACCATTTACCTGTCTCGCCGTGAACGGAACAATGGCTGCGCCTTGAATAACAATCCCCGAGGAGTCGCCCCATGTCCATGTCCCGCCGTGAGTTCATGCAGGTTCTGGCCGCCGCTTCCGCCGCCGGCCTGGTTCTGGATAGCCGCGAGGTGCTGGCCGGCAAGCTGCCGGCGAATTTCTACGACATGCCGCCCGCCGGCAACGTGTCCTTCATGCACATCACCGACGTGCATGCCCAGCTCCTCCCCATCTGGTTCCGCGAGCCCAATGTCAACCTCGGTGTCGGCGCCATGGCCGGCAAGGTGCCGCATCTGGTCGGTGAGCGCTTCCTCAAGTATTACGGCATCAAACCGGGGACCGCCGAGGCGCACGCATTCACCTACCTGGACTTCCAAACCGCCGCCCGGACCTACGGCAAGGTGGGTGGCTTTGCCCATCTCAAGACATTGGTCGACCGTGTCCGCGCCCAGCGTCCGGGCAGTTTGCTGCTGGACGGCGGCGACACCTGGCAGGGTTCCGGCACCTCGCTCTGGACCCGAGCCCAGGACATGGTCGATGCATGCATCGCCCTGGGCGTCAACGTCATGACTCCGCACTGGGAAGCGACGTTTGGCGCCGACCGGGTCATGCAGGTGGTCAACAACGACTTCAAGAAGGCCGGCCTCGATTTCGTCGCCCAGAATGTGGTCACCCACGATTTCGGCGATCAGGTCTTCAATCCGTACACCCTGCGCGAGATCAACGGCGTGACCGTGGCGGTGATTGGTCAGGCATTCCCCTACACTCCCATTGCCAATCCGCGCTGGATGGTGCCGGACTGGTCCTATGGCATCCGCGACGACTCAATGCAGAAATGGGTCGACGAGGCCCGCGCCAAGGGGGCCAAGGTGGTCGTGGTGCTTTCTCACAACGGCATGGACGTGGACCTCAAGATGGCCAGTCGGGTCAATGGCATCGACGCCATCTTCGGTGGCCATACCCATGACGGCGTCTATCAGCCGGTGCCGGTGAAGACCCCCAACGGCGGCACCTGTCTGGTCACCAATGCCGGTTCCAACGGCAAATTCCTCGGCGTGATGGATTTCAACGTCGGGAATGACAAGATCGTGGGCTGGAAGTACCGTCTGCTGCCGGTGTTCTCCAACTTCCTGCCGGCCGATCCGAAGATGGATGCACTGATCAAAACCATCCGCGCGCCGTTCGAGAGCAAGCTCAGCGAGGTCCTTGCGGTGTCCGACGACTTCCTCTATCGCCGTGGCAATTTCAACGGCACTTGGGACCAGCTGATCTGCGATGCATTGATGGCCGTGAAGGGCGCCGATGCATCGTTCTCGCCTGGCTTCCGCTGGGGCACCACCATCCTGCCGGGCGAGCCCATCACCATGGAGCGGCTCCTGGACCAGACCGCCATCACCTATCCGCAGACCACCCTGACATCGATGAGCGGCGAGACGATCAAGACCATCATGGAGGATGTGTGCGACAACCTGTTCAATCCCGACCCCTATTACCAGCAGGGCGGCGACATGGTGCGGGTGGGGGGCATCGAGTATGCGGTGAGTCCGATGGCGACGATGGGCAAACGCATCCGCGAGATGCGCATTGCCGGCAAGCCGGTCGATCCCAACAAGACCTACAAGGTGGCGGGCTGGGCCCCGGTGGCGGAAGGCGCGACCGGCGAGCCGGTGTGGGATGTGGTGGCCGAATACCTGCGCAGCCAGAAGGTCATCAAGAACATCAGGTTGAACCAGCCGCGCGTCCTCGGCATGGGGGGTAACCCGGGGATTTCGTTATAAGCCTGGCTCGCACAGGTTTTGTTTGCTACCGAACCGCCGGTTTGCGGTTCGGGAACGCACTGCATTAACAGGCTGTTGAAAAACGACTGCGGTGGGCCATCGGCTGTGTTGCGCGGTGTGGGCTCCGGTCGCTTCACTTCACATCGGCTGCGCCGATGTGAGCCTTCGCCAAACGAAGTTTCAGCGCAAGCTAAAACTTCGTTTGCGCTCCCTCGCCGATCGATTTGAGATGGAGCTCCGGCATCACCTGAAGGTGAGCCTTCGCTGAAACGCGCTTTGCTCGTTTTCTCGGTCGCTGCGCTCCGTGCGCCTTGCATCGGGTCATCCTCGCGACGTTTTTCAACAGCCTGTTAAAGTGGATTGCCATTCTCGTTCACGCCACCCACCTCGGGCATCACTTCATGGCATAGAAAGCGCGCCTGCTGCCCGCGCGCCTGGTGGGCGAGCAGCCTCTCCTGCGCTATACGCTCGCAGATCTGCAGGCCATCGAGGTGTTGGTTCAGGATCAATCGATCCCTTTCCCCGGCCACGACCAGCCAGACCAGAAGAACCATCGATTTCATGCTTCATTCCCGAGGGTTTTTGTCCTGAAAACCTCCGCGGCGCATGTCAAAACAATTGTCGCCTGAATCATGCCCCCCCCTTGAGCCGCTTGACGCGCGCGCATGCAACATGCCGGCGCTGCCGTGAAGCCTTGCTTCATCCGGCATGCCAAGCGGATTCCCTGGCTCGGCTACAATGACGGGCCATTGCCGATCTGACTGACTTCCATGTCCACCATCCTGTTCGCCACCTCGGAGGCGCGCCCATTGATCAAGACCGGCGGACTCGCCGACGTTTCCGGGGCCTTGCCGGCTGCACTGCGCGCCATCGGCGAGGACTGCCGCTTGCTGCTGCCCGGCTACCGGGGTGTCCTGGCGGCGCTGGATGAGCCGCGCGAGATCTGGTACTTCCGCGATTTTTACGGCTTTGGCGAAATGCGCCTGCATCTGGGGGGGATACCCGGCAGCGGCGTGCCGGTGTATGTGCTCGATGCCCCTGCGCTATACCTGCGCGAAGGCGGTCCCTATCAGGATGTGAACGGTCTCGACTATCCCGACAACGCCCGGCGCTTTGCGTTGCTCTCGCGCATGGCGGCCTGGATGGCAGGGCCGGATTCGGCGTTCGACTGGCGGCCGGATATCCTGCATTGCAACGACTGGCAGACCGGTCTGGCCCCGGCCTATCTTGCCCTGGCGCCGGAATGGGGGGGGCGCCGCCGCGCCGCCACCCTGATGACTATCCACAATCTGGCCTATCAGGGCGTGTTTCCTGCCAGTCTGGTGACGGCGCTGGGCTTGCCGGCGCACAGTTTCCGGCCGGAAGGGGTGGAGTTTTACGGCATGTTGTCTTTTCTCAAGGCCGGGCTGTATTACGCCGATTGGATCAGCACCGTGAGTCCGAACTATGCCAAGGAGATCCAGAAGCTGGCGACCGGGGTGGGCATGCATGGTCTCTTGCATGCCCGGCGTGAACGCCTGACCGGCATCCTCAACGGCATCGATACCCACGATTGGGACCCGGAGACCGATCCGCATCTGCCTTGCCGCTATTCCGCGCAACAGCCGGAAGGCAAGGCCGACTGCAAGCGCTTCCTGCAGGCCGACCTCAATCTGGAGTCCAATCCGGATGCGCCACTGTTCGGCGTCATCGCCCGCCTCGCGCACCAGAAGGGGCTGGACTGGGTGTTGCAGGTCGCGCCGGGCATCCTCGACCGGGGCGGCCAGATCGTTCTGTTGGGGACCGGCGAGCCCGAGCTGGAGGCCGCCTGGCGCGAGCTCGCGCGCAAGCACCCGGGCCGGGTTTCGGTGACCATCGGCTATGACGAGGGGCTTTCGCACCGCATCGAGGCGGCGGCCGACTTTTTCCTGATGCCGTCGCGCTTCGAGCCGTGTGGCCTGAATCAGATGTACAGCCTGCGCTACGGCACGGTGCCAATCGTCCATGCCACCGGCGGCCTCAAGGACACGGTCGAGCCGGGCAAGACCGGTTTCGTGTTCGACACCCCCAGCGCGCATGGCCTTTGGCTGGCGATCGAGGCGGGCCTCGCGGTTTACGCCGACGCCAAGGCGTGGCGGCGATTGATGCAGGCCGGCATGCAGCGCGATTTCAGCTGGGAAACCAGCGCCCGCGCCTATCAGTCCCTGTACATCAAGCTGATCGGCGAGCGCACCCAGGCAAAACGGGCGGCCGCCTGATTCCGCTGCATCGCGGCAAGCCTCGCCAGCCCGTTACAGCCAGATCATCTGGCCGGTTTCGAAGGGGTGGGTGAGCCTTTCGTGGTAGGGATACACCCGGATGCGGTAGATGAGGCGGCCGCAATATTCCGGGGTCAGTTGCAGCCGGAACCGGCATTCATCGCCTTCGAAGCCGAGCGGATGGAATGGGATATTGCGCAGCTCGCGTTCCTGGCCCTGGCGCGATGCACGCCCAACCAAGAGCTCGACCCGCACGTCGGTCGGATCGAGGCCGTTGAGGCGCACCGCAACCTCGATCTCCATGCTTTCGGTGTACTGGATGCGCTTGCGCGGCTCGTCCAGACGGCGGATTTGCACGCCGCTCCAGGCCTGGCGCACACGCGCCTTCCAGTCGGCGATGACGCGGGCGCCGGCGAAGTCTTCGGCGCCGTAGCGGCGGCCCTGGCGGGCGGCGGGGCCGTAGAACTTCTGCGCGTACTGCATGACCATGCGGTTGGCGTTGAAACGCGGCAGCAGGGTGGAGATGGACCGCTTGGCCATCTTCACCCAGTCGGGCGAGAAGCCGAGCGCGTTGCGCTGATAGTAGAGCGGGATCACCTGATCCTGCATGATCTCGTACAGGGTCTGGCTGTCCTCGCGGTTGCGGCGGGCATCGTCGAAATATTCCGGCGCCGGCTTGATCGCCCAGCCGTTGCTGCCGTCATGGCCCTCGCCCCACCAGCCGTCGGTCACCGACAGGTTGAGCACGCCGTTCATGGCCGCCTTCATGCCGGAGGTTCCGGAGGCCTCTAGGGGGTAGATGGGGGTGTTCAGCCACACGTCGCAACCGGACACCAGACGCCGCGACAGCCCAAGGTCGTAGCCCTCCACCATCAGCACCTTGCCTTCGAACTCGGGCAGGCGGGCGATCTCGTGGATGCGGCGGATCAGCGACTGGCCGGGCTGGTCGGCGGGATGGGCCTTGCCGGCGAACAGGAACAGCACCGGGCGATCGTCGTCATCGATGATCTGGCGCAGCCAGTCGATGTTCTCGAAGATCAGCGTGGCACGCTTGTAGGTGGCGAAGCGGCGGGCAAAGCCGATGGTCAGCACGTTCGGGTCGAGCGGGTTGGCGCGCCGCAGCATGCGGTCGAGGTGCGCCTCGGAGCCGTGGTTGCGCAGGTGCTGCTGGGTCACGCGGTGCTGGATGGCATGCAGCATCTGCGCCTTCAGGCTTTGGTGCACGGCCCAGAAATGGTGGTCCGGGATTGTTTCCACCTGGCGCCAGAAGTCAGACTCCCAGTCGCACAGGCGGCGGCGCCATTCGTAGCCGAGGCGGTTGTCGAACAGGTCCTGCCATTCCTGGGCGAGGAAGGTGGATACGTGCACGCCGTTGGTGATGTAGTCCATGGGCGAATCCTCGGGCGCGATCTGCGGCCAGCGGGCGGCGCAGATGCGCGAGGACACGCTGCCGTGGATGCGCGACACGCCGTTGTGGTGGCGTGAGCCGGTCAGCGCCAGGGTGGTCATGTTGTAGTCTTGGCCGTGGCCGGCCCCGCCCAGGGTCATGAATTCCTCGCGCGGCACACCGAGATCGTTGCAGCAATGTCCGAAATATTCCCAGATCATGTCCTCGGCGAAGTGGTCATGCCCAGCCGGCACCGGGGTATGGGTGGTGAACACCGTGCTCGCCGCCGCCGCCTCCAGCGCGGCGCGGAAGGGCAGGCCGCCGCGCACCAGGCCACGCACCCGTTCCAGCACCAAAAATGCGGCATGGCCTTCGTTGATGTGATAGACCGTGGGCTCGAGGCCGAGCGCCGCCAGCGCCCGCACGCCGCCCACGCCGAGCACGATTTCCTGCTGGATGCGGGTCTGTTTGTCGCCGCCGTAGAGCTGGTGGGTGATGTAGCGGTCGTCCTCGCGGTTTTCCGCGAGATCAGTATCAAGCAGGTAGAGCCGAACATGGCCGACCTGCGCTTCCCAGACCTTGACCGTCAGGGTGCGGCCGGGAAATTCGATCTCGATCCGCGTCTCATGGCCGTCCGGGGTCATGGCCGGCTGGATGGGCAGGTCGTCGAAATCAATGGCGGTGTAGCTGGCAATCTGGTTGCCGTCGTTGTCGATGCGTTGCAGGAAATAGCCCTGGCGATAAAGCAAGCCCACCGCGACGAAGGGCAGACGCAGGTCGGAAGCGGCCTTGCAATGGTCTCCGGCGAGAATGCCCAGACCGCCGGAATAGATCGGAAAACTCTCGTGCAGGCCGAATTCGGCACAGAAATAGGCCACCAGATCGTCCGCCGCGAGGGCCTCCTGGGCCGCGCTGGGGTGCATGGGCTCGCCCATGTAGGTGTCGAATGCGGACAGCACGCGGTTGTAGTTGCCCAGAAACAGGTGGTCTTTGGCCGCTTCCAGCAGGCGCTCCTCGTCCACCCGCTTGAGAAATGCCTTCGGGTTGTTGCCCACCGCCCCCCACAGGCCGGGATGAAGGCGGGCGAACAGGGTTCGGGTGGGGCGGTCCCAGCTGTACCAGAGGTTTTCCGCCAGTTCCTCGAGGCGGACCAGGCGGGCGGGGAGGCGGGGATTGACCTCGAGGCTGAACGGCGTGCCCGGTTTCATGATGGGGTCCTTGCGATTCAATGCGCGCCGGGCAGGCGCAGGATCAGTTCGTCCCCGCGTTGGCTGAATTCCAGGCGCTTGAGGAAGCTCATGCCGAGCAGGGCGACCTCGCCGGTCATGCCCGGGGTGAGGATGGCGGGCACGTCGGCGAGTTCGATCGGGCCGAGGCCGACCCGGTCAAGCCGGGTGCGGTACCCGACCGCGAGGCCGTTGGCGGTGGAGACCTGCACCGCCGCGCCGCGCTCCAGGCCCAGCCGGCGGGCCATGGCTTCGGGGATCGCCACCTGGGTGGCGCCGGTATCGAGCATGAACACCACCGGCTCGCCGTTGATGCGGCCCTCGGCGACATAGTGACCGGCACGGTTGCGCAACAGCCGCACTTCCTCGCCCGCAGCGCTGAGCGCGACCGCGGGGTTGGGGTTGAACTGGCGTTCCAACCAGCCGCTGAAGAACAGGTACAACAGTCCGGCCAGCAGCAGCCAGCCCAGCGCCAACTGGATCAGGCCGAATCGTTTCATGGCTCAGGCCAGCCGGATGAAATGCTCGCGGTAATACTTCAGTTCGCCGATCGATTCCAGGATGTCGGCCATCGCGGTATGGGCGTTGGCCTTCTGGAAGCCCTCCTTGAGTCCCGGCCGCCAGCGCATGGCCAGCTCCTTCAGGGTCGATACATCGAGATTGCGGTAATGGAACCATTCTTCCAGGCGCGGCATGTAGCGGACCAGGAAGCGGCGGTCCTGGCAGATGGAGTTGCCGCACATGGGGGAGGCGCGCTTGGCCACATGCCGGCGCATGAATTCAATCAGCTGCTCCTCGGCCTCGGCCTCGGTCAGCCTCGATGCGCGCACCTTGTCGATGAGTCCAGACTTGCCGTGGGTGCCCTTGTTCCAGGCATCCATGCCATCGAGCAAGCTGTCGGGCTGGTGCAGCACCAGCACCGGAGCGGCCTCGATCAGGTTGAGCTCCTTGTCGGTGACCACCATCGCCACTTCCAGGATGCGTTCACGTTCGGGGTCCAGGCCCGACATCTCCATGTCGATCCAGACCAGGTTGCCGGGGTCTTGTGCCATGCGCGGTCCATCGGATTGAGCAAAAAACCATTGTGGCATAATCAGCCCACCCGCGTAACCGCGCCATTCTTGCGTTTCACGGCTGCTCTTGTGCCCCCCATGCCCGATACGATCACCCCCCTGTTTTCCGCAACACCCGCCACGTTCACCGCGCTGTTCCTGGCCGCATTCATCCTCACCTTCGGCCTGCGCCTGTGGCTGGCGTTGCGCCAGATGCGGCATGTGTGGCTGCACCGTGATACGCCACCGGCGGCGTTCGCCGAGGTGATCGGCATCGACGCGCACCGCCGGGCGGCCGACTACACCCTGGCCAAGACCCGGCTGGGTTTGGCCGGCCTGGCCGTGGAGGCCATGCTGCTGTACGCGTTCACCCTGGGCGGTGGTTTGCAGGCGCTGGCCGAGACGGTCGCGCGTCAGGTCGAATCGCCGCTCATCGCCGGGGCGCTCACCTTGCTGGCGCTGGCATTCATCCATGCCCTGGCCGAATTGCCGCTGGCGGTCTGGCGCCAGTTCCGCACCGAGGCCCGGTTCGGCTTCAACCGCCAGACACCGGCTGGGTTCGCCGTCGATCTGGTACGCCAGGCCGGGCTTGGCCTCGTGCTCGGCGGATCGCTCATCCTGCTGGTGCTGTGGCTGATGGCGGTGATGGGCGAGCTTTGGTGGCTTTGGGTGTGGCTCGCCTGGATGGGATTCAATCTCCTGGTGCTGGCGATCTGGCCCATATTCATCGCCCCCCTGTTCAACACATTCACCCCGCTCGCCGATGCGGCGCTCAATGCCCGCATCGAGGCCCTGCTGGCGCGCACCGGGTTTTCCAGCAACGGCATCTATGTCATGGACGGTTCGCGCCGCTCCAGCCACGGCAACGCCTATTTCACCGGCCTGGGCCAATCCAAGCGCATCGTGTTCTATGACACCCTGCTCGAACGCCTGAGCCCGGAGCAGGTGGAGGCGGTGCTGGCGCACGAGCTGGGACATTACCGGCGCCGCCACATCGCCAAGCGCATCGGCCTGATGTTCGGCCTCAGCCTGATCCTGCTCCTGGCGCTGGCGGCGCTGAAAGGCAACCCCGCCTTCTACGCCGGCTTGGGGGTGAGCCACATCAGCGATGCCACCGCGCTGGCCCTGTTCTTTATGGTGCTGCCGCTGTTCACTTTTCCGCTCACCCCGCTCATGAGCCTGTATTCACGCCGACATGAATTCGAGGCTGACGCATTCGCCGCCCAGCACAGTCAGGCGGCCCATCTGATCGGCGCGCTGGTGCGGCTGTATCGTGACAATGCCGCCACGCTCACGCCGGACCCCATCCATTCGCTGTTCTACGACAGCCATCCCAAGGCCAGCGAGCGCATCGCCCGGCTCGATACGCAGGCGTTGCATCCCGTATCGGTATGAGGTGCCCATGCGCATAAGCCGCCGCTGGAATTGCGCTCTGCACGTGATTCCCTTTCCCACCCTCGATGGAGCCCCCCATGACCGACGCATTCTGTGAACTGGCCCAAGGCAAGTGCAAACCCTGCGAGGGCGGCGTGCCGCCCCTGAGCGAGGCTGAAATCGCCCGCCTGCTGCCCGAGATACCCGGCTGGCGGGTGGTCGATGGCCGCCTGCAGCGCGACTTCGAGTTTCCCGACCATTACGTCACCATGACCTTCGTCAACGCCATCGCCTGGATTTCGCACCAGCAGGGCCATCACCCCGATCTCACGGTCGGCTACAACCGTTGCCGGGTGGAATACATCACCCACGCCATCGGCGGTCTGTCCGAATCCGACTTCATTTGCGCCGCCAAGATCGACGCGCTGCATGCCTTGTAATCGGGCGCGAAGCGGGGGCGAATTCGCTGTTTTGCGGCCGGCCTTGCGTTTACCCTTGGTGGATCGGCGCGGGGCTCGGGTGCAGACATGAGATCTCGTCCTGCCCTGAAGGGCCGGGTGGTTGCGGTGCATGGCAGGCACTTCCTGGTCGAGACCGCGGACGGGGCGCGGCATGACTGCGTCACCCGCGGCAAGAAGGGCGGCATCGCCTGCGGCGATGCGGTCCGGTTCCGCAGCACCGGCGAGGGCACGGCGGTGATCGAGGGCGTCGAGCCGCACCGCAACCTGCTCTACCGTTCCGACCGTTTCCGCAGCAAGCGGATTGCCGCCAATCTGGATCAGGCATTCATCGTCCTGGCTGCCTATCCCTCTCCCAACCTGGAGTTGCTCGACCGCTGCCTGATGGCCTGCGAGACCGCCGGCATTGCCGCCCGGATCGTGGTCAACAAGATCGACCTGCCCGAGACGGCGGCATGGATCGAACGCCTCGCCGGTTATGCCGAACTGGGCTATGCATTACTGCCGCTGTCTGCGCGGGCGGACGTGGAACCCCTGCGGGCGTTGCTCGCTGATCGGGTGTCGATCTTCGTCGGCGCATCCGGGGTGGGCAAGAGCACCCTGGTCAACGCCCTGGTGCCGGCCGCCGGGATCGCCACTCAGGAGGTCTCGGAGGCGCTCGATTCCGGGCGGCACACCACCACGCACACCCGGCTCTACCCCCTGCCGGAGGGAGGGGCGCTGATCGATTCACCGGGCATGCAGGAATTCGGCTTGCGCCACATCCCGCCCACTGAGCTTGCGCATGCCTTGCCGGAGTTCCGCGCCCGCTTGGGCCAGTGTCGATTCCACAATTGCCGCCACCTCCAGGAACCTGGCTGCGCCATCCTCGCCGCTGTCGAGGCTGGAGAAATCCAGCGTCATCGCTGGCGCATCTACCAGACCGTGCTGGCGGAAAACAGCGCATCCATCTATTGAGCGCCCCCAGGGCCGGGCCACGCCCAGCCCGCCCCACGAGGGGGACAAGAAAACTCGGAGCGGCCCTTCGTTTTCTTGAGAGGACGGGCGACGCGCCCATCGCCATGCCAGGGCGATGCGCGCGGACTCGAAGCCGCCCGAAAGCGGCCGCCCGCGCGCGTGTAGGCCGTCAGGCCCATCCCTTTATACACAACTCAAATCGCATAACCATGTCTTCGCGCAGTCTCGATCCCGGCGACGAAGTGGCGCAAAGCCTGGTAGCCGAGCCACAGGGACTGGGCGCCGGGTTCTCCGTCGCCCTTGCGGGCGAGGAACCCGCCGAGTCGCGCGATCAGGCGGACGACCTCGCGAACGGTCGGGGGCTTCGCGGGCGGCTTCTTCTTGTTGAGGATATAGGCGCCGGCCCATTCCGTCTTGTCAAAGAACAGTTCCGCCGGCCACTCCGGATGGATTCTGTCTTAGGGCAAGGGCCCAAGTCCTTCGATCCCCTGCCCGTTGAAGTCCAGTTCGGTGGTGTCCTGCAGGCAAAGCACGACCGGATGCTGCATCATGCGGGCCTCGCTGCCCTCGATGTGCGGTTGCAGGATAGCCTGCTAGTTCAGTCCGCGCTTGTCCGCACTGGCCTGATCGAAGAAGCGATAGGCTGCCATCGTCTCCGCCCAGTCCCCGCAAGCCCCCGGTATGCTCGCCGTCGGTTGCTCGGCAAAGCGGGTGGCGAGCTT
>Ga0209207_1000773_pt1 | contig 17486 bp, 16 predicted proteins | sample SaghotsprinmetaG_FD_184140 | JGI IMG/M metagenome (GOLD analysis project Ga0209207, IMG submission 184140) | Hot spring microbial communities from South Africa to study Microbial Dark Matter (Phase II) - Sagole hot spring metaG (SPAdes) (version 3) | ecosystem: Environmental > Aquatic > Thermal...
CTCGATGAACGTCCGGCAAGGGGCAATGACCCACGAACTGTGGCAAGCATTCCATCAAACAGTGGATGACTATCTGCAGTCCGTCTCTCTGGCCGATGTGGTGAGAGAGCATCTTGCAAAGGGGGACATCGAGGAAGGACTGCGCCCGTCTGCTCCCGCCCCCAAAAGACGCCCACTCCATCCAGAACGACAGCTCCCAGCGGGAGATGTTCCGAATTCGGTTTTTGCGCTGGGTAGGACTCTGAGGGCGAGGTAGCACGCTGCTCGCGGCCCCCTGAGCCGCGATCCGCCGTCGAGAAGGACCGCAAAGGCGCGCTCCTCTATGTTTTCTGGCGCCAGTCACGGATGGTGAACGAAGGTCGGGTATCGGCCGCGACCGACATTGGCTGGCCAAAACTGAGTGACAGCAACCAGCCTAAAGCTGACCACCCAGTAGAGGTCCAAACGTTGATTTCCTCCTCAACCAGGGTCAAGCTTGTGCGGATGCAAAAGCATGGTGCACTAGTTGCTTGATTGGGGTGGTTTGGGGAGTTATTCCGGAGATTCCCCAATCCAACCCGTTGATTCACAGGCTGTTACGGTACGCCATTGGGAAATGTGTCGACTGATTGGGAACTAGTGTGCTTGGCGCCTGAACGGTGCTACGGCCGTCTGTAGGCCTCATCTTGCCCTGGACGGGTTCTCTGGCCTGCCAGAGCCTGTCCTGAAATTTTTCGTAGTCGATCATCGAATGACTCAGAGCGAAATCTTCGTAACTCGTGGGCAATGGTCGCTGGTCTCGACTACTTGGTTTGGCATCGTCTTCACGGGCACCTTTGAAGACGTAGGAGCCTTCTGAAGTGCACCCAAGTCCTGGCTCAACAAGATGTGGTCTAGGCCCTCAAACCCTTTGCAACCCATGGATTTGGACAAAGGCACCTGCACAAGGCTGGGGTCGCCGTCGGAAATTTCCTGCCAGAGGTACTTGCTCGTCACGCTGCCGTTGGCGTCAGTCTTGTTGGGCTTGTCTGCGAAGGTGCCATCTGCGCGCACTTGGTTCTTGGATACATTAGCTTTTTCCTCCTCGTCGAGCTTCCGGTTGAAGTCGCCCAGTACGACGAAAAGGGGTGAGCGCTTGGCAACGTCTTCGATCCAGTTTTCGAGCGGCACTACCTGCCGATTGAGCACTTTGCACGCAGCCTCGTCACTGGTCAGCAGATTTCCGTCCGAGTAACTGTCCTTGTTGAGGCTTGCGCAGCCTGACTTGAGATGCACGTTGAGGAACGTGACCAGTTTGCCGTCGATGCTCAGTACTAGTTCTAGACCTGGGCGTACCTTGCGAATTGACGTTGGGGTGGTTGGGTCTTCGGTGACGGAGAGACTTGGTTGAGCAGTGCATGCACCTTTCCCCAAGGACCTCCTCCAAGCAAAGCCGACGGTTTGGAATGCGTTGTGAGGAGCTACACAAACTTCAAAAGATGCTGCGTGCGCTCCCAGAGCTGCGCGGATCGTCTCCTCTGACTTCACCTCTTGGATCGCAAACACAGCGATCTGATGTTCCGTGACCAGAGCGTCGAAGGTGCCTCGCAGGCCCTGAAGCTTCTGTTGGTACATTGTGTTGGGTCCGGCGGCCCACTTCTTTGCAGTGAGCTTGTAGGCATTGCAAGGTGCCACTTGCTGGGCCTGCTCAGCGCCCCCAGCAACTTCCGCGAAGGCTGCTTGGCATTTCGCCGCACGGGCCAGTTCATCCTTCGTGGGCTCTTCGCCCTTTATCTTCTTGGGCCTGCTGTCGCACCACTTCACTGTCGGGGCAGTGCACACCTCGATGTGCTTGCTGAAATCAGCCTCAGTACCTGCCCAGGCTAAGTTGAATGCAGCGACTCCGATTTCTGCGGCCGTTGCGGGCAAGAGAATGCATGAGGCAAGTGCCCCGGCTACAAAGCGTTTGAGCATATCCTGATCCCTCCATTTTCGTGAAGAGCATGCTACTTTGCTAGATCGGTGAAGTCATGAAAAGAATGCGCATCAACCAGCGAATGCGTGATTTTCCGTTTGCGTCAGCACCCTTTACGATGGGCAATCACCGAGGAGAAACGGATGGCCGAAGTCATGGAAGCGCTTGGTTTGCTTGGCGGAGCTGCGGCAGTTGTGGGGGCGCTCAGCGCTTGGATCGGCAAACTCTGGGCTGATCGCATTCTGAGCAGGGAGAGTAGTGAGCACCAAAACAGGCTCAAAGAGCTTGAGTCAAGCCTTCGTCATCAAGTGGATGCCCAACTCGCACAAGTGAACTTCGAGTTGGGAACTTTGAAAGAAAAGACACTGAAGGCCCATGCGGACAAGCTTGTCTGCTATGGGTTTGCCATCGATGGCGTCGCGAAGTTGCTCGCCGAATTCAGCGCATTTGTGAACGACGTGCCCGGGGCAAGATCGTTTGATGAAGCGTTCGTGGACTTTGACTCCGCAAGAATCCGCGCCTATGGGCACATGGCTTTGGTTGCTCCCCAGTCTGTCATGACCGCTTACGATACCTTGGTCGAATACTTCATTTCAGTTCGCAACGGAGAGGTGCAGGCTGACTGGAAAAAGGGGCGAGAGCTTGCGCTTGCGTGGATAAATGCAGCGCGCACCGACATGGGGGTAGATCCAACGCCTGTCCGCTATGAAGGTACCCTTTGACCGGGGCAGGGTTGTGGCGACATCGTGAGTAAGGGGCAAGGGATGAACGGGAGATGCCAAATTGATCGATGAGCAGCGGGTCGCTCCAGGAGAGATCCTGCCCGCGACACCGGAAAACTTGGAGCGTGTTGCAAAGCGATGGGAGGGCTTGCACGAGCGCCTGGACGCCAAGCTGAAAACCATCCAAGGCCTCGACCGGACGCCTGAAGAGAGGCTGATCGCACAAGCTGCCAAATCCCCTACATCCGCAAAGCGCGTGAGTTGGCTGCGCAAGGCGGCAGATCACGTCAGTGATAGCACGGCCCATCTGGCCGCTTGCAAGAAGGGTTGCGCGCATTGCTGTCACATCGCCGTGATGATTTCGCGAAGTGAGGCCCAGGTCATCGCCAAGGAGACGGGGGCCAAGCTCGATGTCAAAGCGGGTGAGTTCACGATGGACCACGCAGAGGAAGCTCCTGGCGCGTATCGGGCCGCGACAGATCAGGCCTTTGGAAGGCCTTGCCCATTTCTGGCCGATGGGAGTTGCAGCATCTACAGCAGCCGCCCCTTGCAATGCAGGCTTCTGTTGAATCTCGATAACGATGCCCTTCTATGCCAACTCATGCAGGGAGGGGCAACCAACGTGCCGTACCTGAATACCAAAATTCACCACTACGCTGCGGTGACCATTCTGGGCGCGCACCAGGACTATGACGACATCCGCCACTGGTTTCCTCAGGGTTTGAAGTAGAAAATCTGCGCCAGCCCAGCTGGATCGGTAGCGCTACAGGCTCCGTAGCCGTTCAACCAGCGCCTCGGCACTGGCTGCGGTTATACCTGTCTTGCCATCCACGAGGAACAAGGAGCGATTGAACGGACGGTACAGCCATGAGCGGTCGTCAATAGCCAACCATGGAAACACAACGCGATCATTGGCACGTAGCCAAGCATTGCATTCGGCTTCCCGTTCAAAAGCCTGCAGCGACTCAGGAACGCTCTCCAGTTGGCTGAATTTAGCTGTGGCACCTACGAAGCGATGGGCAACGTCAGTGGAGAAGCGCGCGCGCAGATCGTCGAGCGGAACTTGAAGACGCCAAGTACTGGTGATCACAACATCCCAGTCGGGAGTACGGCGCAGCACTTGTTCGAAGACTGGCAGGCAGCAGAAATGCCGAGACTCGTGGCAGTGCTCCGGATGCAAGACACCGTCGAAGTCCAAGAAAAGTGTTTTCACAAAAAAAGTATAGGGGGGTATCTGTTGTAAGTAGTCCCTTAGTTGGTGGAGATTTCGCAAATACTTCGCTGGCGTCTAGAGAGGGCGTCAGCTCGTTGCAACCCGACGTCCGCACTCCCGAGGTGTTTGCCTCACCGACGCAAGTAAGTACCCCCAAGCCTCTCCAGTACGAAGCATTGCTTGCCCCCTATGTTGATTTGCGCGTTGAATAGCAATGTGTAATAGTAGAACAATGTTCGTATATCCCACATCTCAAGGAGAGCTAATTCGAGCCGCGCGCGGAACACGCACGCAGGCTGAATTTGCGAAGTTGCTAGGTTGCGATCGATCTTGTCTCTCGCGTTATGAGAGGGAGCAGCTCGGTGCTTCCCCCATGGTGATCAGTCGGTGCTTAGACATCGTTGCGAAGTCGATGAGGAGCAGCGAGGAGACGCCTAGGCCGTATGAGCGTGCGCTCGCGCAAGCGCGCCGTGTTGTTGCAGAACTGGAGAGGTTGGGGGACAAATGAATCTGCCGCTTTTGGCTCCTATGCCGCATGAGTTCGTGCTTGCCCACGCTGGGCGGATTGGGTTCTTCTTCTGCGGTCGAATTGCCAAGAGCCAAAGGCTCCGGCTCATCGAGAGGCTCGCGGAGAAGCACTGCGAAGGCACGGCCGCGTTCTCTCTGCTGGAGCAGGTGGCCACGATCGCGGGAATGAACGCCTCAGACTACGCGAGGCAGCACAGCCTTTTGCCTGCGCTACGAGTCGCAGAGCGGGATACAGCGCCAGCCCTTCATGGATCTGCAGTCAGGCAAGGGATCACAAAACTCGTCGGATCACGACTGCACACACACAGAGTGCACCTGTGCCCCAGGTGTGTCGCAGAAGATTTGTCGCACTGGGGCTTTAGCTGGTTTCGACGTACCCACAATCTTGCAGGCGTTGAGGCCTGCCCCGTGCACGGCGAGGCTTTGCACTGGGTGAAAAATCCGGACCCGTTTTCACTTCTTCCACAGCACTGGGTTGAACTGGGTGAAGTCGAGCGTGTCGAGTTTGACCTCGCGAATGAAGCTGAACGCCAGTTTCAAATTCGGTTACAAGAAATCTATGAAATGTTTCTGGATCGAGATAGGCCGTTCGACTTGTCCGCGATCTATGGCCCATTGGCCCGCAGGGTGCGTGAAATCGGTCTGAGGAACAGCCGTACCGGGGTGAAACCGCCGCTCAGCGACTATGTTCTGAACTCTGCACCGCGAGCGTGGCTTGTTCGCCATTGGCCAGAGCTTTGCAAGAAAGAGTCTGGAGAGTTCTTTAGTTCATTGGATCGACTTCCCGGCCCATACGTGACTCCAGGCTCTGGTTGCGCCTATGCCGTAGCGCTTGTGACACTCTTCGAATCAACGGAGGAAGCCGCGCGATCACTGGCCACTCCGGTCGCACGACGTAAGCCAGATGAGAAAGCGGCAATGAAGTCTCAGTATTCGGCGGAGTACTGGACGACGGAATTTTTGGAGGTATTCATAAGTTGCGCAGGAAACATAACTGCGATTTCTAAGCAACTGGGCCTCGACAGAGGTTATGTGGCAAGGAAAACAAAAAGCTTGGGTTTGCCATCCCTGAAGGGGATCAGCTCCACGCCCAGGTGGCGTGCACTGGAAAGGTTTGGTGCCGGGGAAGGCCTTGCAGCGGCTTGCTCGGCTGAGGGCGTAGACCTCGGGCTTGTTGAGGAACTGCTGCGTGTAGCGAGTGGAAAGCTGTTCCGAGCCGTGAAATCAGTAAAAAGCAAAAAGAGTTCCGAGGTCACCGCACGAGGCGTTGCGATCCTGACGACTTAGGCGGGACTCGGAAAACATGGATTTGGTTCGACTTGTGCGAGGCAGGAGAGGTGCAATGATTCGCCTGGATGCCAGAAATGTCGCTCACTAGGGCCCTGGAAGCCAATGAGTTCATGTCTCTGAAGTTCAAGTCAGCTACACCGAAGCGAATGTCACTCTCACAGAACTGTTTTTTGCGATGTTGAGGCCTTTGCCAAGCTGTGGGAACAGGCGTTCAGCAAGGCCATGCGGGTGAGGGGTAGTTTTGCAATCGCCGACAACTTCTGGCGCAGTCCGCCCACGGTCTCGCAAATGATCCCGATGGTCATTCGTTTGCCCGGGTGTGCAACATGCCATTCCAGCGCAGTCAATCGGACAGCTTGTGCAAGCACAGCATCACGTGTTTTCCAATCTCTACGCTGTGTCGCGACGGCCAATGGTTCAGAGCGTTCGCGAATGGAAGTCTGCAGCCAAGTACGGTCATTTCTATACAGCCAAGCATATACAGCGGGATCCAGTTTTCTCCAATCGCTGGATGAGGATGTTGGAAAGGCTTCAACGATCTTTCTCCAGGAGCCGCGTGATTGCTCCTGCATTCTGGAGAATCTCGCTTCCCGCCATTGAGCATGCAGGCCTGGTTCGGTTAGCAGCACTCGGGTCACGCTTTCGACCGAAATGCCTGCCGCAGACGCTGCGATAGTTTTATCAATGCCCCTCTGGAGTTGCTTTATCAACTGGGCGCGTACATCTGGGCTTAGGACCTTGGGGCGCCGAGGAGATGCAATGCCCTCTCTCGCAGCCCAAGACATTGCTGTGGCGACTGTGACACCCGACTGTTTTGCCGCCATGGATATCGATTTCCCTGAGCGAATTGCCTCCACGAGAGGGGCCCTGCGGGGATCGCCGGAATCGCCAACTCCTTTCATAGTCGGCCCCGTCGTTTTGCCTGCGGGAGCTATGTCATAGAGAGAGAGGTACTCATTGTTGTTGTATGCGGACCAAAAGTCCTGCCAAGAATCGAACAACAAGGCGATCCAAAAAAGATGAACTAGCGGATGCCGACTGATCCTGGGGCTAGTCGGATGGACCATTCTGCGCAGCCGAGCAGATAGGCTTCGCAGACCCTTTGTCGATGCCAACCATGGCCAGAACTTAGTGAGCGAATTGGCAGCAATGACGCCATAAAGTGTTTGATCAAACCGGATCTGGTCGATTCTTGAGGTGACGTGATGCGCAATCTCCAGCCGCACCAGTTCGCTGAGGTAGAGTTTGTCCAACTTTTCAGGGGAAAATGCGAAGGGCCTTGGAAGACGCCACAAAGCCAGCGCGCTTTCCGCAAGATGATGGTCGCCGTTCCAGAAAAATTCTTCATCCATCGAACTCTGCAGGCGCGCTTGCTGAGGAAGGATCCAGCCGAAGCGATCCCGCCCTGACACCTTGTCTGTTGCAACGAGGAGCGGTTTTCGATGCACGTGGCAGATGTGAACTCCGGGTACTTGGTGTTCTACATGCCAGTAAGCAACACCATAACCACTTTGGTCCAACTGCATACACACTGGGCATGCCTTGAGGGGGTGCGAGGCGCCGAACTGGGAAGCCGCTAAGCCCAACTGGGCTTTCATGACTGGCGACGAACCCGTTGCTATTTGCGTCAACCAATGTTCACATTTTGGAGCCGGGTGAAAAGGGAAGTAGAACGGAAGCAGAGTGCGCTCAAGGATGATCTCTCGGGCGGTTCCGAGTGCGCCGTGAGTTCGATCAACCAGTGTTTGAACATGCGATGGGACATCATGCGCAGATCCGGCTCGATGACTACCGAACAGCGTCGCACAAGTCTGGGCGGGCGTTCTATGACCACTGATGAAGTGGTAGCGACTGCACAGACTGAATAGAGTCTCTCCCGGCAACCAGTCAAGCAGTGGTCGGAGCGCAACCAGCTCACCCATTGAGACCGCCGATGCCATCGGCGGATGTCAGCGGATTCGTCGCAGCAAATGCGACAAATGGCTCGGTGTAATGCCCAGCCGAGCGGCGACTACCTTGTGGGGGTTGCCTTGGTATATCAAAAGTCGCGCCTCTGCCACTCGCTTTCGATTCACGACACTTTGCTGCATCTGGGTGCGACCGGGCGACAATGACTCAGCGGCCTCCAGCCACGCCTCAGCCGCAGCCGCTCGGGTGAGCCAGTAAGAGGGGACCCATTCATTCGGATCAAGTTTGCGACGGAGGGCCGCAGAGGCGCGGACATCATTGAGCTCGCAAAAATCTGGCGGCAAGAGTGCGCGCACTCGTGGAAGCGCCCCGGAGCGCATCTGCTCCTTAAGGTGACTCAGCGGGTAGCCACTTCCTTCTGTATCTAGCCCCCACAGTACTCCAGCGACGGTTTTCTCTTCGGCGTAGAGATCTTCGCCGCGATCGCTTGCGAAATCAGCTTCTGACCACCCGAGTTTTGCGATCACGCGTGCGCCTAGTCTTGATCCGGCCGCTATCTGAGAATGGGCGCCGTTTTCATTCAAGCGGATTGCCTGTGTTTGACTGTGATACGCGCATCTAGTTGACGCAGGCATGGCTAGTCGGAAGCAGTCATGGCAGCGAAGGCGTGGAAAAAGACCTAGAGCGCCAAGACCAATGACTGCGAGCGCTTCAGCAGTTTGGGGGCGGCATTGTCCGTGGCTTTCCCATTCGCGTATAAGCATCGCATATCCAACTCTCATCAGGCGGGCCGGGTCTCGCATCAGCGAGCCAAGTCGAGGAAGCGTTAGTGTCGGCAACAGGCTCGGTAGTATCGATAGCCAATCACCTCGCGTGCGAGTTGCCTGGAGTGTCGGAGATGACAATGCAATTGCCGAGGTACGACGGCGGATCCAATCATCAGCGACGGCCTCCATATCTGGGACCAGTCCTATAAAGAACTCAGGCGAGCGCTCGGGGGCAATGTGAGCGGCGTCGCGCGACGCGGATACAGCGCTGGCTCTGATAAGACTCAATGAGTAGTAGCACTCCAGCGCGTGCTCACCCTGCCCACGACCATGCCGCCAATACAGACCCGGGGTCAGTGAGCCCTCCTCGTCTACGATCGCGCGTCCTGTTTTTCGCAGCCGCCTATAAACCGGAAGGAAGCCATCCACCCTGTCAGCCGTGGTTAGCGGGAGCCAGCCTAGCGGGGCGATATGGTCGTGAGCGCTGATGTGCATGCCCCCCAATTTACATGTGAACCAAGTGGATTTCACAAAGTTGGCAGCCACGTTTCCAAGTGGCCGAACAGCCGGTGTAATGGCGCTGTAGCTTCCAAGAAAGTGCGTCCGAACTGAGTCGAAGCCTGGGGTTCAAGATGTCCACCGCTGCTGCGAATGGTGGACCAAATTTGAGTGGCCGAACGTCGACACATCGGGCCATTCACTGGGTCAGCAATTGCTTGCTGCGCAAGCTGACAGCCACGTTTCCAACAGGATTACCACGAGATCGGTTTGTGATCTAACCTTTCAGGCAATTGCAGCGCTTTTCACTCGTCTTCATCCAATGAGCCCTCTCCTTAGCGCAGCCCAAGTCAGTCAGTACTTGGGCATCTCCAAACGAAGTCTGGAAACCCTGCTGTCGCGCGGTGACGGGCCTAGATTTTTGTGGGTCGGGTGTCAGCGACGCTGGGCGCAGAGCGAACTGACTGAGTGGACTCGCACAAGAATCGTGAATTCGAAGAAGGAGAGCCAATCCACACTCAACTAGTACAAGTTTCCAAACAAAAAACGCCAGCACAGGGCTGGCGTTTCAGGGCTATCAGTGCCGGGGCACAGAATCGCAGTTGGCGCTTTGATTCTAAGTCGTCTGGTCAGGTAGTCAAGTCGTGCACGCCCATATCAGGGCAGCAAGGAGCTGACATTGGCATCGATCAGAATGACTGAGGCAAGATTGCGCCTTATTCAAAAAAGGCAGTTGCGAGATGCGTGGGGCAAAGACTATGTGGCGGCCGTCTGGGCGACGCCTGCCGAGGCTCCCGGAATTTCCACCCCGACCATCTTGCACCCCGCCAAGGTTGGTTGCAGGGCGATGCACACTTTGAGTCGACCGGAGACTTGGACGGCACTTCTGGCTCTGTATCACCCTTCGGTCTGGGACATTCACGAACAGCGGATGCTCTACCCAGGACCACGCCCCCATTTTCTGGATGGTCACTCCTCAGCCGTTGGGCAATCGTTTAGGCCTTTTCGCGGGACACTGGTCGTGTCCGAGGAGATGGGTGCTTTGAGCAAGCACCCGAAGTGTCGTGTGCAGCGCGCAGACGGAGATGACTGGGCCCCCTTTCCCTACATAGGTGACTTGCTCTTATTCATGCGCGACGCAGCAGGCCCTTACTGTGTCAACTGGTCGGTGAAGGACAAGAAGGAGGACTTTCGCCGACGCGGACCCCGGCCAGGCAAGCCCCTAAAAGACGAGGTTGACGCCTCAGCGCTTCATCGACATGCATTGGAGGCCGCCTACTACTTGGATGCGGGTATCCCTACCGTTCAGGTCGCTGGGAGAAAAGTCGATTCGACTATGAGGTCCAACCTCAATCGGTTGTTTCTCAGCCATTCGGAACCTGTGCCATTGTCACTACAGATGCGTTCGAAGCTCTGCGCTCACTTCGCTCAGGCGGTTGGTTCATCCAGACCCGCGTACAAGATTGTCCGGGAAGCGGCACAGTCCCTTGGGGTTGAGGAGACGGTGGTGAAAAACGTTCTTGAACAAGGAATTTGGAATCGCAGCATTCGAGTAGACCTGTTTGAACCAGTGTTGCTTGATCGACCGCTCAAGCGAGAGCGCGAAGATCCAGTGTTTGTTTATGGTGATTGGTTCTCCAGGGGGCGCGCATGATGATGTGTGGTCACCAATTGGAGGTGCCTGAGGGGCTTGGCTGCCTTGCTGTCGGCGTTCGCTACTACTTCTGCGGAAGATGCCCGTCCACTGGAGTCTTGTTCGCATGGTTCTACCGAGAGCAGAAGGCGGAAGGGGCATGGCGAGTCGGCTACGTACGCTTGGCTGAAAGCCTCGTAGAAAGAGAGCTTACGAGGTCAGAACCGGGTATCCGGCCGTGCGAGAGGCAATGCAGCTTGCCCCCAGCATTGGCTGATGTTGAGGGGCTCAACTTCGACGAATTGCTGCAGCCCAACTACGCGCGAAAAAAGTCCCATGACGACGACGTCCAGCATCGACTGGATGCTATCTGCCCACTGTTGGATCATGAGCGAGAGATCCTGCACGCTCTCAATCCGTTAAAGGAAATCGCTCGCATTCGAAAGCGCCTAGGTTTGAAGTCGCATGTGCATCGTCTCCAATACTGGTTTTTCTGCTACGTGCTGCATGGGCGAAACAGGTGGTCATTGAAGCCCAGCACCCACTGCAATGGAACATGGTCCCGAGACTCCGAGAGACACGCAGGCAAAAAATTCGGCAGGACTCACGCCAATGGCAAACGCTGGGGCTGGCCATCGGTGATTTTTCGTGACCAGGTAATTGCGAGCTACCTAAAGAGGTGCGGAAACGGAAAAACGATGCGCTCAATTTGCAATGCTGCGCTCACTGAGGACTTCGGATGCACCACTGTCTTCGACGAGCAGGGGCGCATACAACTGGTTCATCCAATGAACGAACCGTTTCCCACTTATGGCCAGTTCAGGCACATAGTCGTGAAAAAGTTCGGTTTGAAAGAAGTCCAAACTACAGTCTATGGTCAGGCACGCATGCGCAGAGACGCTGTTGTAGACGAGGGGAGCTACTCGTCGCAGTACGCCAATGCGCTCGAGTGCTTGGAGGTTGATGCGTACTACTGCAAAGACCGACCTATAGCTTCTGACTCTGATGGCGTACTGCCAACTTTGGTTGTCGCCCGAGCGGTTTGTGGGGTAACCGGAAAGCGGCTTGGTATTGGTTTCTCCATCATCGGTGAGCGCCAGGATGCGTACAAATCAGCAATAGTTTCAATGGCGATGCCTGCTGAGATGCTTGCGCGGGTCTATGGCGTCCCGGTGGACTCACTGCGCGGGCACACGCCAACTATGTCCCGCTCGTTGTTGTCAGATCGAGGGCCTGCGGGGCAACAGTCGCTGCTGGATGATTTGGAGGCAAAGTTTCCCGTCAAGTCCATCACGGTCTCTTACAGCGGTCAGTCGAAGCCGACTGTTGAATCCGCAAATCCTCGAACGCCTAAGCTTGAAGGCGCACCGTCGTTCCTTCAAAGCAGCCACTTCCTGGGATCAATGATGAAGCGTGAGGTGCTTCGCACAATGGCTGAAAATCATCATTCCAACATCATCGAGCGGTTGGCGCCCGCCGTTGTTCACGAGTTTCACACACTGGCTTACCCCGCGACGCCACATTTCTACTGGACCTACTTGAGCGAGCGACTGCGCACCTGCGCCCAGTTTATGGACTGGCGCGACGCCATGCGCGCATTTGGGACTCGCACTAAGTTTGCGGTACTCAAGTCTGGGCTCGCGTGGAAAGGTGTCACTTTCAGTTCGCAAGAGCTTCGCGACGGTCTCCATGAGGAGCTGGTGCGCAAGGGCGTTGAATACGTTTCAGGGTACACGCTCAGCCTTGTCGCAAGATGCGTTTGGGTCGAAATTCGAGGGAAGCTATTGGAGCTTGAACCGAGCCTGCGGATTCAATCTGATATGGAGGAGCTACTTCTGCCGTTGTCGTCTCTGGTAGACCTTGTGCAGGAGAGGGCGGAGGTCAATTCAGCCACTCGGCAGGCTGCGCAGGCGTCGATGGTTCAACTGGAGAGAACGGTCAAGGAAGAAACGGGCTTCTCGCTAAACGCTGGGCAGCGTCGCGGCGGTTCTCCGAAAAAGACGGCTTCTGCCTTAGCCGAGGCAAAGGCTTTGCGCGGTGCGCCATCCGTGCCGACTAGGAGGCGTGCATGAAATCAAATCCATGGGTCGCTCCATACCTGATCGGTGGTGGTCCCAATCGCTATGCCCATATCGAGCGTCATGCGGTGGCTCAGCGTATCGATGGACAATCCGTTGTCGCGCGGGCAGAGGTTCTGAAAGCCGCGATGAAGAATGTTTTTCTCTGTGGCGAGCAAGCATCTTTGCTGCTGGACGAGCTCCTGGGGATAGGAGAAGGCCATGCACGGAATAACTTCGGATCTTCTCAACAGATGATTGGGGCAATGTACAGTCTTCAGCCATGGGGCGAGACTCAGTCTGCCCGCATGCTGACGGGCCTCGCAGGAACTGGCAAGACCCAGCTTGTACAAGCTATGAAGCGATTTTTTCTTGATCGCTCAGGAGGCGTTGAGCTGGCTGGTCACGGCAAATTTTTGAGTCAGCCTGCATGGTTTATGTCACTGAAGGAGGGAAGTAGTCTCAATTCCCTGCTTGCTCCCTACTTAAACGCCGAGATTGCAGGCGTTGAGGGTAAAGGCCTTCCAAAGAAAAGCCTCAGCCAACCACACCTTCTGCAACTCGCAAGCAGAGTCAGCCGTAGGGACGGTGTATGCATGATCTTTGTCGACGAGTTTCAATTCATCACGAAAAGTGACCAGGCGAACTCGCTGGCGATGTCGCTACTGCTGCAACTAATCAGCCTGGGCCCCCGCGTCGTCTATGTGGCCAATTTCAGTCTAGCCCGTAGGATGAGGAGGCGGCGTCCCGAGGACCGCCACCGAGTACTCCCTGATCCTTTGGAGCTCCTTCCTGATGCATCGGATAGCGCTGACTTCCGGAACTACATTGTGGAGCTGACCCGAGTAGCTCCGGACGACTTCAAATTCGAAGTCTCGGAAGTGACGGGACTACTGCACCGTTACACGTTCGGCATCAAGAGGGCTGTGGTCGAACTGATGGTGGGAGCCTGGGCGCACGCCAAATCAAATCGGGGTGGGCGCGCCGATGTTACGGAATCGGATGTGAAAGCCGCCTATGCTTCATCCGGGTACTTGGCTCATCGCAACGACGTGGAAGCTTTGTGGCGCCATTCCGTCGGTGGCAAAGATATAGATCCGGATTTGCTCAATCCGTTGCGTGTTGAGGATCTGGCGGGAAACGTGGTCGTCGCTCAGAGCGCAATCGACAATTTCAACCAGCGCGTCAACGAACGGCATGTCGAAAGCATGCTAACCCCTAGTGAGCGAGATGCTCTTGCAAAACTCGCCCCTCCAAAAAAAACCAAGACTGCAGGCGGGAAGGTACGCCCATTGCGTCCAGGGGCGGCGACCAAGCAGGCACTCCTCGATGCGTTCGAGCACGTGGCCAAAGACTTGTGACCGTTTCTCGCAGAATTGTCGCTGCCATCGCGCGCACTGCGGCTTGCTGCCCAAAAGAAGAAACTGATTCAGTGGATTGGCCGTTGCTTGCAGCTTCGGCTGAAATTACAACTTTTGTTTTCTATTGATCTGGTGGCTTCGACGGATGCGCTTCTTATTACGGCTTCAGAGAGGCCAACCCTCAAATGCGGATTTTTCCAGACTATATTTCTCTGGCCACCATACCGGGCGCTCGGCGCTATAGGAGATATGAAATGAAAGCTCGTACTGCACTCGTTGTCGTCGCCAGCCTGGCTGCTGCCACCTCGTCCTTTGCTTCGTCTGTGTACCACGCAAGCCCGGTGCAGGAGGAGGGGGTGGCCTTTGTTCCTGATCACCTGGGCAATACGGTGAGTCGCGAGACCGTGCAGAACACTGTGCTGGCCGCCCAGAAAGATGGTTCGCTGCAATGGATCAGTCGGGGCTATCCGGCCACTTATCCGCTGGTCAAAGCCCCCAGCTTGACGAAGACCCGTGACCAGGTGCTGCAGGAGCTTGAAGCGGCGAAACGCTCACCAGTGACCGCAGACGGAATGCGGGACATGGGCGGCGAAGCAGGTTGGGTCAACGCTACCCAGTTGCCGTGAAGTGCGGCGGAGTTCCTGCGTGCGAAAGCCCCAGGAAGTGTCCGCATCCCGATCGCTGAATCCGCCCCATCGGCCCGTCGGTGCTGTCTTGACTGCGCAGCCCATGGGGTGGCTCGACGGTGCGCGGGCATTCAGATGACGAATTTGTAATCCACGAGATCCCCAGGCCGCCCGAAAATCGGACCCATGAAAATCCTGCTCATAGAAGACGAGGCCAAGTTGTCCGCCTATCTGCAACGGGGCCTTGGGGAGGCTGGCTACAACGTGGATGTGGTTCACAACGGTGTCGATGGCCTGCATCTGGCGGTCGCAGGATTGCACGATCTGGTGATCCTGGATGCCATGCTCCCCGGTATTGATGGCTTGACCCTGTTGACGGCGCTGCGCAAGACCAGGCAGACACCGGTGCTCATGTTGACGGCAAGAGGCAGTGTGGAAGACCGCGTTCTCGGGCTTCAGACGGGCGCCGACGACTATCTGGTCAAACCGTTCGCATTTTCCGAACTCCAGGCCCGCATCCAGGTGCTGCTGCGTCGTTCGCACGGCGCCCGGGATGCCACGGAGCCTGCGCTATTGAGGGTTTCGGATCTCGAACTGGACCTGATGCGCCGCAAGGCCACCCGTGGCGGGCAAAAAATCGATCTCACCGCCAAAGAGTTTCTTCTGCTGACGCTGTTCTTGCGCCGACAGGGGGAAGTGCTTTCGCGCACCGAGATCGCCGAGCAGGTCTGGGATATGAACTTCGACAGTGACACCAATGTGGTGGAGGTCGCCATTCGGCGCTTGCGCAGCAAGATGGACGTGCCTTTCGAGAAGAATTTGCTGCACACCGTCCGGGGCATGGGCTACGTCCTGGAAGAGCGGGGCTGATGGCTACCCCACATCCACGGTCATTGCGTCAGCGTCTTTCGTTGTGGCTGGCGGTGCAGAGTCTTGCAGGCCTTGGTGCTGTCTGCCTCGTGGTGTATTGGGTGACCGCGATGAATCTGTCCGAACGCCAGAACGAGATGCTGGCGCAGAAGGAAGTCATCGTCCGGCATCTGCTGGGCCATGTGCAGGAAACGCCCCGCGAGCATCCACTGAGCGACTTCCTGATCGGCCACGAAAACTTCAGGCTGGTTGTGCGCTCCGGGGATGGGCGGCTTGTGTTTCCTTTGGTTGAGCCTTCAGAGGACAGTGCGAGGCTGGCAACGCGGGTCTTTGAGGTGGCGCCCCATGTCCAGGGGGGGCAGGCGCTGCAGGTCACGCTGTCGATGGATGTGGCTGAAGACATGCTGCATCTTCGGCGCCTGGCGGTGACCCTGGCGGTGGCTGCTGTCGTGGGCACCGTGGTCATTTCGCTGGGCGGGTTCTCCATCGTTCACTTTGGCCTGGCCCCCGTGCGAAGGCTTGCTGCCCAGGTGCGGCTGCTGTCGGCGGACAACCTTCACCAGCGCCTGGATGGTTCAGGGCAGCCAACCGAGCTGGCGCCGTTGGTGGAGCAGTTCAACGGGCTGCTGGGCAGGCTTAACCAAGCTTATGTCCAGATGGAGGGGTTTAACGCGGATGTGGCCCACGAGTTGCGCACGCCGTTGGCAACGCTGCTGGCCAGCAATGAGCTGGCCCTTCGACGGCCCGCCAGCTTTGATCTGCCCGAGGTGCTTTCCTCAAACCTGGAAGAGCTGCATCGGCTCACGGGCATCGTGAACGACATGCTGTTCCTTTCGCAGGCCGATCGAGGTGCCGTGGCCCGCCGAACAGACACCCCCAGCCTGGCTACCATCGTCCAGCAGGTTGCGGACTACCATGAGGCGGCTCTGTCCGAGGCCGGTCTGGACCTGTTGGTTTCTGGCGATGTCGCGGGGAGCTTTGATGTTCCACTGCTGCAGCGTGCGTTGTCGAACCTGATTGGCAATGCGACGCAGCACGCGCAAAGGGGCACCCGCATAGTGGTGGACATTGTGGCCATACCAGCAGGCCGGGTGCACGTTGCTGTCACCAACATGGGCCAGACCGTTCCACCCGACATCCTGGGGCGCATCTTTGACAGGTTTTTTCGCGCCTCGGCCTCGCGGTCGCACAGCGAGAAGAACCACGGGCTGGGTCTTGCGATCACTGCTGCGATTGCGCGCATGCATGATGGCCGACCCACCGCCAGCAGTCATCAGGGCGTGACAACCATCGGACTGGAATTGAGTGTCAACGCAAAGGTGGTTAGGGCGCGGTACCCAGAAGGGCCTGCGGAGTGATCTGCTGATCTACGGCCGGGACCGCCAGCCCGAACGGGCCGGACTGCCGTCGTGCCGTTGGTGGTTGGGCGTGGGCAGGGTGTCTGGCATGGCCGTGGTGGTCATAGCGCGCTCCTGGGAGGGCTGTGGCCCGAGAACTTCAGGCTGAGCACCACAGAAATCAGGATGATCGCGCCCACGATGGACAGCGACCACTGCACCGGCATGTGGAACCAGGGCATGGCCAGCATCTTGCCGCCGATGTAGATCAGCACCAGGGCCAGGCCGTACTTGAGCAGGTGAAAACGCTCGGCCATGTCGGCCAGCAGAAAGTACAGCGCTCTCAGCCCCATCACGGCGAAGATGTTGGAGGTGAACACGATGAACGGATCGGTGGTCACGGCAAAGATCGCCGGAATGCTGTCCACCGCAAAGACCAGGTCGCTGGCCTCGATCATCACCAGCACCAGGAACATGGGGGTGGCATACCGCAACCCATTGATGTTCACAAAAAAAGCCTGGCCATGAAAGCCGGGTGTGATGCGCATGTGGCCGCGCAGCCAGCGCAGCAGCGGGTTCTGGTCCAGGTCGGGCTTCTGGTCGGCCATGACCAGCATCTTGATGCCGGTCACCACGAGGAACAGGCCGAACACATACAGCACCCAGGCGAATTCAGACACCAGCCAGACGCCGCCCAGGATCATGACTGCGCGCATGGCGATGGCCCCCAGCACGCCATACAA
>Ga0209207_1000783_pt1 | contig 17222 bp, 16 predicted proteins | sample SaghotsprinmetaG_FD_184140 | JGI IMG/M metagenome (GOLD analysis project Ga0209207, IMG submission 184140) | Hot spring microbial communities from South Africa to study Microbial Dark Matter (Phase II) - Sagole hot spring metaG (SPAdes) (version 3) | ecosystem: Environmental > Aquatic > Thermal...
CCTGCGAGGGCGATTCGCAATGGTTCTTCTACGAGGGCAACTACCGCGAATACGAGGACGACAAGAAGAAGCGCCTCGGCGAGGAAGGCGCGAAGCCCAAGCGCATCCGCTACAAGCCGATCAGCCGGTAAACTTGCTTGATGAGGCCCGCCGTTTCCTGAGTCTGGCCAGCAACGACCTGGCCGCTTTCAGGGCGCTTGTGGCCCTGCCGCACATCCGCCAGGCCCTTGCTTTCTTCCACGCTCAACAAGCCATCGGGAAAACTCTGAAAGCTGTCCTGTTTGCTCATGGCGTCGTTTTTCGCAGGACACATGATCTGCATGAGCTCGCTGACCAACTGCGCAAGAACGGAATCGATTTCCCCAGCAGCGCGGACGAATTGGCGGAAATCAATCCATTCGCGGTCGAGTTCCGCTATGGCGACGAAGTGATCAACACGCTCGACCCCTTGGACGTGGATGCCCTTGCCAATCGCGTCGTCAACTGGGCCATGGTAACGGTGAATGCCAAGCAGTCCTGACCCGGTGCCGCTTTGCTTACGCGCATGACCGGCAGCGCAAGAATGGGACTCGCCAGGGCGGCAACATTTGCCGTTTTGGACGCTTTTGCCGCGCGCTTCAAACAAGGTGCGGGGCCCCTCGCCCCGACCCTCTCCCACCGGGAGAGGGTCGGGGCGAGGGGCTGGCGCCGTCAGGCACCTTGCTTTGGTGCGCTGGACGATCGCCTCTTTTGAATTTCGTGTGGGTGTCCATGGGGCGAACCCATGGAAGATGGGGAAAAACGCACAGGTATTGGCATTCCCAACGCCTTTCCCCAGCGGGGAAAGCACAGTCCTGAGCTTGTCGAAGGGGGTGGGATGGGGGTGCGGCGCAGCTGCGGGCGCCCTGCCATTACCTTGCCTGGCATGACTTTCGCTATTCCCCGCCTGAGCATCCCAAATGGCAGGAGAATGCAGCATGTCCACCCCGATTCGTCCGCTCGCTTTGCTTGGCGCGGCGTTCATCGTCGCCGGCTGCGCGACGGTGCCGGATACCCGGATCGAAAAGCCGTTTTCGGCACGGCCGATGCCACGCGCGCAGGCGGTGGAGAACAACGGCGCAATCTTCCAGCCGCGTCAGGGCATGTTCCTGTTCGAGGACCGGCGCGCGCGCATGATCGGCGATATCCTCACCGTCAAGCTGGTGGAAAAGACCGAGGCCAAGCGCAAGTCGGAGACCAAGGAAAATCGTAGCGCCTCGGCCGGGGTCAACGTGCCGACGCCCACCGTGCTGGGTCGCAGTCTGCCCGGCGTGGGCGTCACCAGCTGGGAGGCCTCGGGCGGGATGAACCATGCCTTCAAGGACGATGAAACCAACAGCAACAGCGTCTCCGGCTCGATCACGGTCACCGTGGTGGATGTGCTCGAAAACGGCAATCTGGTGGTGGCGGGCGAGAAGCAGGTGACGGTGAACAACGATACTGAGTTCATCCGTCTGGCGGGGGTGGTGAACCCCATGCACATCGGCCGGGACGGCTCGGTCAATTCGACCCAGCTCGCCGACGTGCAGATCGAGTCGCGCAATGCGCAAACCATCGACCGGGCCCACATGGCGAGCATGATGGCGCGCTTCTTCCTCACCCTGCTGCCGTTCTGAGCGGAGGTTCATCATGCGGCGCATCCATGCATTCATCTTCATTCTCGGTCTGGGCGGGTTTGCCGGCGCGCAGGCCAGCGACCGGATCAAGGACCTCGCCACGATTGGCGGCGTGCGCGACAACCCGCTGGTCGGCTATGGCCTGGTGGTGGGTCTGGACGGCACCGGCGCCACCAGCCGCTTCGCGCAACAGAGCGTGATCAGCATGCTCGGCCAGATGGGGGTGAACCTGCCGCCGACCGATTCGGTCTCGCTCAAGAACGTGTCGGCCGTGATGCTCACCGCCACCCTGCCGGCTTTCGCCCGGCCGGGTCAGGTCATCGATGTCACGGTGTCGGCGCTCGACAACGCCAAGAGTCTGCGCGGCGGCACCCTGCTGATGTCGCCGCTCAAGGGTGCCGATGGTCAGGTGTATGCCATCGCCCAGGGCAATCTGCTGGTGGGTGGTGCCGGCGCGTCGGGGGGCGGCAGCGCCACCCAGGTCAACCACCTCGCCGCCGGCCGCATCCCGGGCGGGGCAACGGTGGAACGGGCGGTGCCGACCCGTCTGGCCCAGGACGGCATCCTCAGCCTGGAGTTGAGGCAGGGCGATTTCTCCACCGCCAACCGGGTGGCCGAGGCGATCGACCGTGCATTCGGCAAGGGCACGGCGCTGCCGCTCGATGGGCGTCTGATCCAGGTGCGGGGTCCCGCCGATCCGCGCCAGCGCGTCGCGTTCCTGGCCGAGCTTGAAAACCTGCGCCTCAATGCCGCCGCGCCGGTGCCCAGGGTGATCATCAACGCCCGAACCGGCTCCATCGTCATGAACCAGCTGGTGACCCTGGACAAGTTCGCCATCGCCCACGGCAACCTCACCGTCACTGTCAACAGAGAGCCGCAGGTGAGCCAGCCCGGCGCGCTCGCCGGTGGCCAGACCGTGGTCACCGAGCGTGCCGACGTGCAGCTCAAGAGCGACAAGGGTGATCTCATCAGCGTGCCGGCGGCCGCCTCGCTCAACGACGTGGTGCGCGCGCTCAACACCCTGGGCGCGACGCCGCAGGACCTGCTCGCCATCCTCCAGGCCATGAAGGCCGCCGGCGCGCTCAAGGCCGAGCTGGAGATCATCTGATGCTGGCCTTGCCCGCGCTCGCTTTTGCCGACCGGCTGCCGGTCGACGTGCAGGGCGCCGAGGCATTGCGCGCTCGCGCCGCACGCGGCGACCCGAAGGCGTTGGAGGTGGCGGCGAAGGAGTTCGAGGCCATGGTGGTGCAGATGATGCTGAAGACCATGCGCAGCGCCAGCCTGGCCAGCGAGGATGATCCGCTCGGCGGCGGCGCCGGTCTGCGGCTGTATCGCGACCTGCTTGATCAGCATTGGGCGCAGCGCATCGCCGCCGGTCCGGGTCTGGGTTTCGCCGACGCCATGCTGCGGGCGATGCGGCAGCGCGAAAGAGCGCCGGCGCCAGAGATCGAGACGGGGCAGGTGCGTGCCGACGGGGCCAACCCGGGGGCTGCCGCGGCAAGGACTGAAACGGCCCCGGAAGGGGTGGCCACATCCTCCACCGCCGCGGCCACGCAGCCCCTTTCCCCATCGTCCCTTTCCGGCGCCGATGCGCGCGCCGAGTTCATGCGTCGCATGGGGCCGTATGCCGAGGCTGCCGCTGCCCGGCTCGGTGTGCCGATCAGCTTCGTCCTGGGGCACGCTGGACTCGAATCGGGTTGGGGCAAGGGCGAGATCCGCCACCCCGACGGCCGCGCCAGCCACAACCTGTTCGGCATCAAGGCTCAGCGCGGCTGGGCGGGCGATGTGGTGGAGACCCTGACCACCGAATATCGCGACGGGCGGGCCATGAAGGTGGTGGAGCGTTTCCGCGCCTATCCCGGCTATGCCGAGGCCTTTGAGGACTATGCGCGGCTGTTGCAGCGCCGCTACCCCGAGGCGCTTGCCGCCGGGGCCGATCCGGTCCGTTTTGCCGAAGGCCTGGCCCAGGGCGGCTACGCCACCGATCCCCGCTACGCCGAGAAGCTCGCCGGTGTGATCGCCGCTTTGGCGCGCACGCCTCAAGTCGGCCCGGGCGCGACCGTTTAATGATCTGAAGGAGCGCACGCATGTCCGCCGGAATCCTTGGAATCAGCATCAGTGGCCTGTATGCCGCCCAGGTCGGCATACGCACCACGCAGCAGAACATTGCCAACGTCAACACCGAGGGCTACCACCGCCAGCAGGTGTTGCAGTCGGGGCGGCTGCCCGAGGGCGCCGGCGGCCTGTATTTCGGTACCGGTGTAAGTGTCGATCAGGTGCGTCGGCTCTATTCCCAGTTTCTTGACGCTGATCTGCGCCAGGCCGAGAGCCAGCTCGCCTACAACCAGGGTTTCATCAGCTACGCCAACCGGGTCGACAACCTGCTTGGCGGCGAATTCACCGGCCTGACTGGCGTACTGACCAAGTTTTTCACCAGCATCGACGAGGTCGCCAACGACCCCACCTCGCTGGTGGCGCGCCGGGCCATGCTGAGTTCAGCCAACACCCTGGCTGGCCGCATGAACATGCTCGGCAACGAGCTGTATGCCATGAACGCCACGGCCAATACCGAGATCACCGAGATCGCCCGCAACATCAACGCCTACATCGACCGCCTGGCCGCACTCAACGTCAACCTCGTCGGCGGCGACAACAAGGCCGCGCCCGACCTGCTCGACCAGCGCGACCAGCTGGTCAGCGAGCTTTCGAAGCTGGTGGGCGTCCGCCAGGTCACCCAGAGCGACGGTTCCATCGCCCTGTTCACCGGCGGCGGCCAGGCGCTCCTGGTCGGCAGCACGACCATGCGCATCGAAATCATCGACCACCCTGCCGATCCAGTCCAGAAGACCGTCGCCCTGCGCGCCGGCAACTCGGTCGCCCAGATCGACGAGGCGCTGATCGACAGCGGTCGCTTAGGCGGCGTGCTCGCCGCGCGGCGCGAGATCATCCAGTTCGCCATCCAGGATCTGGGGCGCATCGCCATCGCGCTCACCGATCAGTTCAACCAGCTGCACGAGGCGGGGTATGACCTTCAGGGCAACCTGGGCCAATCCTTCTTTCTTCCGGTGGGTGGCCTATTGCAGCATCCGCTCAACCACGCCGACAATGCAGGCAGTGCTGAATTCCAGGTCAGTCTGGTCGATTCAAGCATGCTGAAAAGCAACGCCTACCGGCTGAGTTACGATGGAACCAACTACACCTTGCAGATGCTCGACAATGCCGGTCGTTCCACGGGCGTGAGCTATACCGCCGCCTCCCTGGCCGCACTCAATCCGCTCCTGCATGCCAACGAGGGGTTCGGCCTCGTTCTCACGTCCGGAACTCCGGTCGCCGCAGACAGCTGGCTCGTTCGTCTCACCGCCAGCGGGGCCAACCGTTTCGGCGTGAACATCAGCGAGCCCGACCGGATTGCCGCCGCCTCCAACTCGTCCAGCTACCCCGGGGATAACGACAACGCGCTGGCCTTGGCGGCGCTCGGCAAGCAGGCGGACCGGGTCGGCAACCGGATGAGCTACGCCAGCGCTTATGCGCTGATCGTCGGCACCAATGCCTCCTTGGCCAATAATGCCGGCAACAACGTCAAGGCGTTTGAGGCGATTCGCCAGCAGACCTTCGATGCGCTGCAAGGCTTTTCCGGAGTCAATCTGGACGAGGAAGCGGTCAACCTCATCAAATACCAGCAGGCCTACCAGGCCTCGGTCAAGGCCATCCAGGTGGCCTCCAGCCTGTTCAATGAAATCCTGCAGGCCATGCGTTAACAGCCTGTTAAAAGGAGGACAGTCATGCGGATCAGCAGCCAAAGCTTCTACATGGCCTCGCTGGGGGGGATGTACCAGCAGCAGGGGCGCATTGCCGAGCTCAGCCAGCAGCTTGCCAGCGACAAGCGTTTCCAGAATGCGCGCGAGGCGCCCATCGACGCCAGCAAGGCGCTGGAGATCTCCACCAGCCTCGCGCGGCGTGAGCAATACCAGATCAACCAGAAGCGTGCCGAATTCCAGCTCAAGCAACCCAGCACGGTTCTCGCCTCGATGCACAAGGTGCTGGCGGATGCACGCAAGATACTCACCCTCGCCAACCCTTCCACCGAGTCGAATGTGCGCGCCAGCTATGCCCAGCAGATGGCGAACTTTTACGTCATGGTCAAGGATCTTGCCAATGCCCAGGATGCGGCGGGCAATTTTATTTTCGCCGGACACCAGACCTCGACCCTGCCGTATGTGCATGCACAGGATTACGTCAATCCGGACGGTCCGCTCGATGCCAATGGCATCGAACTGAGCGAACCTACACTCTATGATGGCGATTCCGGGGTCCGTTTCATCCAGATCGACGAAGTCAAGCGCTTGCAGGTGAGCTTCAGTCTCGAACCGGTGATGCAGCCCGGGGTGGCGGGGCGTGATCTGCTCGAGGCGATGGATCAGATCGCCATCTACCTGCGCGACGGAGTGACCCAGGACCAGATCAATTCCGCGGTGGCCGCGATCAGCGAGGCCATTCAGGGCATCGAATACCTGCAAACCACCATCTCGGGCTTGCTCGTGCAATTGCGGGATGTACAGGATTCGACCCAGAGCATGGTGAACATCGAACGCGATGCGCTCGATTCGATCGTCCGGGTCGACAAGGCCGCCGCCATCATCGAGCTTCAGCAGAGACAGACCGCGCTGGAAGGCGCGCAGCGGGTGTTCTCCAAGGTGTCCGGCATGACTCTACTCAACTTTATCTGATTTTTGCCGATACGATCACGACGGCCACGCAAGGAGAATCGGTCGGGTGTACTCTCCTTGAATCGAGTTGCAACCTGTGCCCGAAAGCACATGCGCACGGAGTGAACAGTTCGCCATGCTCAATCCGATTGATCCTACCCAGCTCTTTGGCGCCGGACTGGAACGGACTGCCCAGCTCGAGGACCTGGCGAGGAAGGGGCTCGCGCGGGGTCTCGATCATTTCGAGAAGAGTGCGTATGAAAAGGCCGCGGCGGAGTTTGCCCGCGCCTCGCGCATGGTGCCCAACAGCGAAACCGCGTTCACCGCCTACAAGCTGCTGGCGCAGTCCCATCTCAAACGCAATGATGGCGATGCAGCCATCGAGGCCTACAGGCAGGCGCTGCGGATCGCGCCCCGCGATGCCGAGACCCATGTCGCGATCGGCAACATTCATTATTTCGAGGGGCGCTACGACGAGGCCCTGAATGCCTACGCCGATGCGGTCAAATACAACCCCAGCGTCAACAACCGCTATTCCCTTGGCCAGGGTTATCTGGCCACCGGAAAATACGATCTCGCCCTCGAACAATTCGAGCGGGTGCGTCAGATGGCGCCCCGGCGCCCCTTCGGCGAGTATGGCATCGGTCTTGCCCTGGCCAAGATGGGGCGTGGCGAGGAGGCCCTGAAGGCATTCGACCGCGCCCTCGCCGTCGATCCGCGCTATGACGAGGCGTTGAATGAAAAGGGCTATGTGTTGGCCGATCTCGGTCGCTTCGAAGAGGCTCGGGCGATTGCAAAAGACCTCGAAAAACGCAACCCGGACAAGGCCGCGGTACTCACCTTGCACATTTTCAAGAAGGAGCCGCCGCGCATCAAGGCCGCCGCATCGAGCAACTTTTTCCCTTCCATCATGGGGCCACGCACCCGGGTCGCGAACCTCAGCGAGTATCTGATGCAACCGGGCGGGACGCACACGTTCTCGATGGATTTCTATTTCGACAAGCCGATGGACCCCGCTTCCGTGGAGGACATCCTGAACTGGCGGATCGACCGGGCGCCGATCACCGACCCGGGGGGCGGCTACAATTTCGGTCTGCGTTCCCCGGAGACCGACATCCCGCTCCCGCCGCACCCGTTCTCGGTGGTCTACGATCCCCAGGCCAGGAGCGCCCGGGTCATGTTCAGGATTCAGCAGAACGATGCCGGCAATGGTACGCTCGACCCTGGCCACATCCGTTTCACATTCACCGGTCAGGATCGCTTCGGGGTGTCGATCAGCACCCGGGCCGATGAATACACCGGCTTTTCGGGCATCGCCTGAGAACCTTTGAACCGCAATCGCCGCCGTCTGCCGCGATCCGCCCAGGTTGCGCGGCGATTTTCAACATCGATCATTCGCATCTCATACGCTTTCCCATGACACCCCTGCAAAGCGCCTGTCTGACCCGGATGAAGGCCACCTCGATCGCCAATCTGGAGTATTTCAAGCTCAATTTCCCACGGCTGTTCGCCCAACTGGCCGCCGAACCGCCGCAGACCGAGGTGGATATCTCGGATCAGTGCGACATTACCCTGAAGTATCTCGGGGACGAGCCGGAGTCGGTGGCCCGCGCCGTGGTCGAGATGGAGGAGCGCTTGCGTCATTTCGCGGACGGCGATGAGCGTCCGCAACTGGTGGCCTTCCAGGGCTTGCGTACCGTACTCGAGGGCGAGGTGGGCCACGGCCCGTTCCAGAGCTTTCATTATTCCAACCTCGACGCCGATTTCCCCAACCGGGTCCGGAGTCATTTCGTGAAGCATTACCCGGATGGCCGCGGCCTGTTGCGCAATCCCGATTTCGGCGAGCGCAACCTGCCCATCGTCCTCGTCTTCGGCGTCGGTCTGGGCGTGCATCTGAACCGGCTCCTGCTCGAATACGACATCCGTCACCTGATTCTGGTCGAACCGGACATCGAGCAGTTCCGTCTATCCCTGTTTTTCCATGATTTCGTGGGCTATGGCCGGCTGGCCCTGGAAAAGGGCACCTCGATCAGTTTCGTCACCCAGACCGATGTGGACGAGATCTGTCTCGACATCGTGGCATTGGTACAGGTCTGCCATCCGCCGGTGTTCATCCATGGCGCCGGGCTGTTTTTCGCCAGCCGGGACCGTGCGTTCGTCGAAGGCATCCGGAGGGTCTTGCCCATCAAACTTTGGCATGCATTCTTTGGCATGGGCTATTTCGACGACGAACTGATCTCGCTCCGCCATACCTACCAGAACATGATCCATCGACGGCCGATGCTGACCCGCACCGACGTGGTCGGCGAGGACGCGGTCGCCTTCATCATCGGCTCGGGGCCCTCCCTGGATCGGCTCAAGTCCTTCATCGAGCAGCACAAGGAGCGCGCTGTCCTGTTCAGTTGCGGCACCGCGCTATCCTCGCTGGAGCATGCCGGCATCGTGCCCGATTTCCATCTCGAGAAGGAGCGCCCAAACGTCGTGCTGGACGTGCTCACACACACGGTCTCGCCGGAGTTCAAGAAAAAGGTGCGCTTCATCGGTGCCAGCGTGGTGCATCCGCAGGTGCCGGAATTGTTTGCCTGGTCCGGATTGATCGCCAAAAGCACGGATTCATCGGTCAAGCTGTTGTGGCCCGGGGAACAGGGCGTGGTGACCCTGAACGTGCAGCCCACCATTACCAATACCGCCCTGAACCTGTGCCTGGCCCTCGGCTTCAGGACGATCTACCTGATCGGGGTCGATTTTGGTTTCATCGACAAAAGCCGGCACCATTCCGAGCACACCGTATACCTCAAGGCCCTGCCGCAGGACGAAAAACTGCAGCGCCTGTTCTCCAAGACAAGCAAGAGCACCCTGCAAGTGGCGGGCAACTTTGACCCTGTGGTCAATACCACCAACATATTCAATGCCGCCCGCATGCAGATGGCGGACGATATCCGTCGCGTAGGGCGGGGCGTCGCCATTTACAACCTCAACCACGGGGCGCGCATCGACGGGGCCGAACCGACCCAGGCGGATTCCGTGACGATTCCGGGGGATGTCGACAAGGCTGCATTGATCGAGGCCATTCAGTCCGCATTCCAGGTGACCCGGCCCGATCTGCGCAAGGGCATGGCCCAGATACTCGACCTGATCGACGAGTTCGCGCCCACGTTGAATGAGATCGTCTCCGTGCCGCTCGACCGCAAGCGGGCGGTGATCGAGGTCATGGACGCGCTCTACCAATATGTGTTTTCACGTGAGGTCGTCGCCACCCCATTGAGCGTGATGTTCCGCGGTTCATTGCTGCAGATCATGGCGTATTCCTACCAGATTCTGTCCATCATCGAGGACGAAGGCGAAGCCGCGGCCAAGGCCGCCTATGATTTCAGTCTCATGCTGGATTTCATTCAGGCGGCCCGCAATGAGATCGTCCGGACCTTCGAGGAGATCGACGTGCTCGGTCAAACCGGGCGAGTGTAGATGGGTGTGGAGATACTAGAGATATCAAAAGGAGTCCAGGATGAACGATCCATTGCAGGCCTACCGAACCCGCAAAGCCATCGATCAGGCTTTGGCCAGGATTTTGAACGGCGAATACGAGTCGGCCTGGACTGAATTGCAGTCCCAGGTCACCGCCGGCGTCGATGGGCCGGAGATCCAGCATGGTTTGGGCGTAGCCGGCATGCATCTTGGACGCTTCGAGGAGGCCCTGGTGCATTTCGAGACCGCGTTGGCCCTAGCACCCGACAATGCCGTCGGCTGGAATGATTACGGCGAGGCCTGCCGGGCATTGAGCCGATCGCAGGAGGCGCAGGATGCGTACAGAAAAGCGCTGGCGCTGGATCCAGACTTCCCTGAAGCCTGCAACAACCTGGCGGTGGCTTTGAGCGAGCAGGGCGAGTGGGCCGAGGCCGAGGCGCTCTTTCACGAGGCCTTGGCCATGAATGCCGGGTATGCGACCGCGCGCGTCAATCTGGGTGTGTTGCTGGCCATGCTGGGCCGCTTGCCCGAGGCCCTGGACTGTTTCGAAACGGTGATTCTCGCGGACCCCACCGACGCGCTTGCGCTGAGGTATTTCGAACAGATCCTGAGTCAGCATCCCGAGCTTGCACAGGGTTCGGTCGCGCGGCTACGTGGCGTATTGGAGGGGAATCGCGAAGGGGGCTGAATGCGTTGAGTTATTCCATCCCGGAAAAAGGATTCAAGTTCTCCGCCGGGGTGCCGTAATAGGCTCAGAAGATGCAGGAGCGCGTCTTCGGGCGGGGGAAGAATTCCCCGGCGCTGATCTCGAACCCAGAACAGGAGCATTGCCATGTCTGAAATCACCTTGTCCGCTGCGATGCGCAGCAATCTGCTGTCCTTGCAGAAAACCCAACGTCTGATGGACACCACGCAGGGGCGCTTGGCCACCGGCCTGAAGGTCAACAGCCCCCTCGACAATCCGGCCAACTATTTCGCCGCTTCCGGCATGCGCCTGCGCGCCAATGATCTGGCGGACCTCAAGGATTCCATGGGGAATGCCATTCAGGTGATCAAGACTGCGGATGCCGCTGTCAAGGGAATCGAGTCTCTGCTGAAGACTGCAAAAGGCGTGCTCGAATCCGCCCGCACGGCCTCTGCTTCCGACCGGGAAAGCCTGGAAGTGCGCTATGACGAGATCTTGAATCAGATCAATCAGCTGGCGCGGGATTCGGATTTTCAGGGGATCAATCTCGTGGGCAGCGCGGGCTCCAACATCACGCTGGATGTGTTGTTCGACAACCGGGTAGGGCGTTCTTCTGCAAGCAGGTTGACGATCGAGGGTTTCGCTGCGACCTATACCGCTTTGGGAAGCAGCGGCGTCATCTCCGCGGGGACGGCGCTCAGTGGCAACAGTGGTGCGAATCTCAATTCCATCATCAATGCGTTGGCCGCATCGATCTCGCGTGCGATGTCCTATCTGCAAGCCAGATCCGCGGGTCTGGCTGCCAACCTCTCCATCATCAGCGCCCGTCTGGATTATTCCACGGCGATGACCAATGTGCTGCGAGAAGGCGCGGACAAGCTCACCCTGGCCGATACCAACGAGGAGGGCGCGAACATGCTGGCCCTGCAGACTCGCCAGCAGTTGGGCATCACCTCCTTGAGCTTGGCCGCACAGTCCAACCAGAGCGTGCTGCGACTGTTCTAAGCATCGCTTGCGCCCTGCGCAGAAGCCGCCGGCAAATGCCGGCGGCTTTTTTGTTTGTGCGTGCGGCAAGAATTGCCGTGCAGGAAGAGGGGGAATCAGGCCAATGGTGGAACCGGGTTGGTCACATAGCCTTGTTGCAGGGGCCGATGAAGCGGCTGCGCCGCACCCCCATCCCAAGCTTCCCCTTCTTGGGGAAAGAGCCTGGAATGCAAGCGCCTGCGCGATTTTCCATCTTCTGCCGGGCGACTGCGTGAACAGCATGGCCCACTCGATTTCACCAAGAGCCGAATCGATCCATGGATCGTCTGTCGAAAACCTGGCACGCATTCTGCTGAAGGTCGGGCACGCATTGATCGATGCGCGTTTCGACCTAGAACAGGAGAACGGTCATGTCTCAGCAAATCACATTGACGGCGGCGATGCGGGCGAACCTGCTTTCGCTGCAAACCACCCAGAAGTTGATGGACGGCACCCAGCAAAAGCTGGCCACGGGCTTGAAGGTGAATACTCCGCTGGATAATCCCGCCAGTTACTTTGCCGCCTCCGGCATGCGCCTACGCGCCAATGACCTGGGCGACCTGAAAGACGCCATGGGCAATGCCATCCAGGTGATCAAGACTTCCACGACGGCTGTGCAGGGGATTCAAACCTTGCTGAAGACCGCCAAAGGTGTGATCGAGTCGGCGCGGACTGCGGCGGCCACCGATCGGGCCTCGCTGGGGGCGCGCTTCGATGAGATCTTGCGGCAGATCGACGAAATGGCGCGCGATTCGGACTTTCAGGGGATCAGCCTGGTCGGCAGCCTGGGGTCGACCGCGACCCTGGACGTGTTGTTCGACAACAGGGTCGGCCGTTCGAGTGCAAGCAGGCTTACCGTGGTTGGTTTTGCGGCGACCTATACCGCCTTGGGCACCTCGGGGGTCACCTCGGCGAATGCGCGGTGGTCTCAGAATTCTGGAGCGAACTTGAACAGCGTCCTGAATTCGCAGCTGGCTACGATCTCGCGTGCATTCGCTTACCTGGAGGCCAAGGCGGCCGGCCTGGCGGCGAATCTGGCGGTGATTTCCGCGCGGCTGGACTATTCCACCAATATGGGCAATGTGCTCAAGGAAGGGGCGGACAAGCTGACCCTGGCGGACACCAACGAGGAAGGCGCCAACATGTTGGCCTTGCAGACCCGCCAGCAGCTTGGGGTGACCTCGCTTAGCCTGGCATCGCAGGCGAATCAAAGCGTGCTGCGTCTGTTCGGTTAAGCGGATGGACGTGTTCTCGACGAACGCTGGGGTCGGGTGTGGGAGGGTGGTATGCCCTTGAAGCTCAGTCTCAAGCCCGACGAGAAGCTGTATGTCGGTGGGGCGGTGGTGCAAAACGCCTCCCATGTCAGTATCGATCTGGCCGTGCTCAACGACGTTCCATTGTTGCGCGAAAAGGAGGTGTTGCGCGAGGGTGATGTGTCCACCTACTGCGAGCGTATTTGTCTTTGTGTGCAGATGATGTACATGGACAAGTACAACCTGGCGCAGTATCAGAAGGATTATGGGGTCATGATTCGGGAGTTGATCCAGTCCGTGCCCAGTGCGGCGTCCTATGTGGCCGACATCAATCACAATCTCGCCGTGGGGCGGTATTATCATGCGCTCAAGCATGCCCGGCAGTTGATGGCCTATGAAAAGGAATTGATTCGCAATGCCCAGCAAGCCACTTGATCTATACGGTAACGTTGCCCGTGAAACCCTCGATGGACGGGCGCTCGAGGCCTCGGTGATCGAGCGGGCGGCGCAGCGCTTGCTAGCCGCCAAGGAAGGCATGGGGGGGGGCGAGGGCGAGGCGCTCTTGCTGGATGCGCTCAAGTACAACCAGAAACTCTGGACTTTCTTTCAGAGTGAGCTGGAGGCCGAGGACAATCCCCTGCCCCCCGAGTTGAGGCGCAACCTGATGGCGCTGATCGAGTTCATCGACCGGCGCACGTTCATGATCATGGCCGCCCCTTCCCCGGAAAAACTGGATGTGCTGATCAGCATCAACCGCAACATTGCCGCTGGTTTGCTGGAGCAGGCGGCGGATGGGGAGGGCGCATGAGCGAGGCGTTTTATCGTCAGGTGGAAGTGCTGGATAACGAGCGGCACCGGAACTTGTGCCTGAATCTGCCCGGGGACATGCGTCATGCGCGCAACCTACGGGATTGTCCGGTGCTGGTCGACGAATTCTATGCGGCGGCCCGGCACTATCCGATCGTGTTTGCGCGCATGGCGTCCGGTGAATTGATGTCTGCGGTCGTGCTGGGCTGGCCCGGCAGCACCAACCTGTGGCTGGACGAAAACGCCCGGTGGCGGGACGATGCGTATGTGCCGGCGTATGTGCGGCGCTATCCGTTCGTGGTGCTGGCTTCGGATGCGAGCGCCTACATCGGCATCGACCGTGCCTACGCGGGCTGGTCCACGGAATCGGGTCTGCCCTTGTTCGATGCATCGGGCGACTATTCCGAGGCCTTGATGCGGGCAGGGATGTTCCTCGATGAGTACGTCGCCAGTCATGCGCGCACCCGGGTCTATCTGAACGCGCTGCAACGGCTGGATTTGTTGCGGCCCTTCGGTGCCGAAATCGGGGATGGCGCTGCGGGGCGGCGTCTGGAGAACATGCTCTGCGTCAGCGCGGAAGCGCTCGATCGCCTGTCCTCCTGCGAGCTACTCGATTTCGTCCGCGCCGGGCATTATGCCTTGACCGTCGCGCACCAGATGTCGCTCGACAATTTCAAAGTCTTGGCCGATTTGGACGCGGCCGACTCGAACGCGCATTCGTGACTGACGCTGTTCTGATATCCCGGTCGGTGCGGCTGTCTTTTTCGGATCCTTGTCCAGCGGGTTCGTCATGTCTAAGCCCGCATCCGGGGCGATCATGCTGAATCAATCGACCATCCTTGTCACCGGTGGCACTGGCTCGTTCGGGCATGCATTCGTGGCCATGACCCTGGCCCGTTTCAACCCGAAAAAGATCATCGTCTTCTCGCGCGACGAGATGAAGCAGTGGGAGATGGCCAAGAAATTCGAGGGAGATCCCCGGGTGCGCTTTTTCATCGGCGATGTGCGGGACAAGGATCGGCTGTATCGGGCGCTCGACGGGGTCGATTACGTGGTGCACGCGGCCGCCACCAAGATCGTGCCAACGGCGGAATACAACCCCTTCGAATGTGTCAAGACCAATGTCATCGGGGCTATGAACCTGATCGATGCATGCATCGACAAAGGGATTCAGCGAGTGGTGGCGCTGTCCACCGACAAGGCCAGCAGTCCGGTGAACCTGTACGGGGCAACCAAGCTGGCCTCGGACAAGCTGTTCGTGGCCGGCAATTCATACTCGGGGTCGTATGGCACCCGTTTCTCCGTGGTGCGCTATGGCAACGTCATGGGCTCGCGCGGCTCGGTGATCCCTTTTTTTCTGTCGATCCGGGACAAGGGTGTGTTGCCGATCACCGATGCCCGCATGACCCGGTTCATGATCAGCCTCGAGCAGGCGGTGGAGCTGGTTTGGTTGGCCTTCGAGGACATGGTCGGCGGCGAGATCTATGTGCGCAAGATCCCCTCCATGAAGGTCGTCGATCTGGCGCGTGCCTTGGCGCCCGAGGCACGGCTCGAGATCGTCGGCATCCGTCCGGGCGAAAAACTGCACGAACAGATGATCAGTGCCGAGGATGCCTACCATACCTACGAATATCCGAGCTACTACAAGATCCTGCCGGCCATCCACAGCTGGTATCTGGATGAAAACCGCATCAAGCAAGGCACCCGGGTGGCGGAAGGCTTTGCCTATTCCAGCGACGCCAACAGCGAGTGGATGAACGAGGCGGATTTGCTGCGCTGGGTGGATGCCAATCGCGCGCGGATCGGCTTGATCTGAGCCCGGGGCGCGCCTGCACGCCGCCGTCTTCGCGGGGCGCGCCGCGGCTCAGGCCAGCATGCCCCACTGCAAAGGCGTGCCTTTGGCGATCCGGCGCGAGACCGTGTGGCCGAGCACGATATCGTAATACTTGGGTGCGAGACCATAACCCGGCCGCACGATGCGCAGGTTTTGCGGCGTGAGCTCCCCCCCGGCGGGGATATCCTCGCTGACATAGAGCGAGCGGCGAAAGACAAGGGAAGCCTTTTCGGCTTGCGTGGGCCCGTAGTGCACCCGGCCCAGGGCCTGCCAGGCGCGCTCCGTCTCCTGTCGCAGCATGGCGAATTCGGCGGGCTCCATGGAAAAGGCGGCATCCACGCCGCCCTCGGCGCGGCATAGCGTAAAGTGCTTTTCAATCACGGTCGCACCCAAGGCCACCGCCGCCACGGCGGCACCTATCCCAAGGGTATGGTCGGACAGCCCCACCTCGCAGCCGAAAAGCTCGCGCAGGTGCGGCAGGGTGCGCAGGTTGGAATCTGCGGGGCTGGATGGATAGGTGCTGGTGCACTTGAGCAGGATGATTTGCTCACAGCCTGCCTCGCGCGCCACGCATACCGCTTCGTCGATCTCGGCCACGGTCGCCATGCCGGTGGAGAGGATGAGCGGCTTGCCGGTGGCCGCCACCTTGCGGATCAAGGGTAAATCGGTGATCTCGAAGGAGGCGATCTTGTAGGCGGGCGTGCCCAGTTCTTCGAGGAAATCCACCGCCGTCTCGTCGAAGGGCGTGGAGAAGGCGATGAGGCCAAGCTCGCGAGCCCGCTCGAAGAGCGGTGCATGCCACTCCCAGGGGGTGTAGGCCTCGCGGTAGAGGTCGTAGAGTTTTCGGCCCGCCCAGAGGTTTTGCGGGTCCTGGATCAGGAAGTCGTCGGCCTCCACGTCCAAGGTCATGGTGTCGGCGGTGTAGGTCTGCAGCTTGATGGCATGCGCCCCGGCGCGCGCCGCCGCCTCGACGATGGCTAGGGCCCGGTCCAGCGACTGGTTGTGGTTGCCGGACATCTCGGCGATGAGGAATGGGGAATGACCGCCCCCGATGGATGTGTCAGCGATGCGCAGTCCCGTGAGGCTCATGGAGTTCCTTTCTGAATCGTGTGCGATGCGGCCGATAGCCCGCCGACTGGAACAGCGCCAGCGAGGCGGCATTCTCGATCAAGACATCGGCTTCGCAGATTTTTACACCGGGGTGGGCTTTACGCAGCCAGCGCTCACCGGCCAGGAGGATGCGTCTGCCCCAACCCCGGCCGACAAGCCCTGGAACCCGATAAATCGAGACGAGGCCATGTTCGCCGCTCAGGTCATAACGTAGTACGCCGATGGGTCGCCCATGCAGCTCGGCGATCAGGAGTTCCCGCTGGCCGTCCTGGAGCAGCGCGGAGAACCAGCGCTCATGACTTGCCCGGTCGATCTCGGCCGGGTCGAGAGAAAATCGACGCACCTCGGGGTGGTTTCGCCAGGCGTGGAGTATGGTGCTGTCGCTGGGTTGCGCGCGTCTGAGCCAGAGTGCGTCGACCAAGATGTGATCGGCGACGCGGTCGGCGCCTAGACCGTCGACCAGTGCCTGGCACTGTTTCGTCAGATGTGCGAGCAATTCCGGGAGTTCGAGCATGGATTCGGTCCGCCGCGCCAAAGACTCGGCGTCGACCGACTCGACAACCCCCAGATAGATCTGGGCGCCGGCATGTGCCAGGGCCTTGGCTTGGGCGATTTGGTTGTCCGCCGTGGCGATAACCAGCGCGGGAAGGCCCATGCAGCATCGTTCCCAGGAAGACGTTCCGCCCGCGCCGATGAAGAGGTCTG
>Ga0209207_1000785_pt1 | contig 17206 bp, 22 predicted proteins | sample SaghotsprinmetaG_FD_184140 | JGI IMG/M metagenome (GOLD analysis project Ga0209207, IMG submission 184140) | Hot spring microbial communities from South Africa to study Microbial Dark Matter (Phase II) - Sagole hot spring metaG (SPAdes) (version 3) | ecosystem: Environmental > Aquatic > Thermal...
TCGCCGAGGACGTTTCGAACCAGGGCCAGTGCGATCTCGTCATCCGCCATGAAGGCCGCATCTGGCTGTTTGAATTCAAGCTGATCGAGGGCGAAACGCCCACCGGGGAGGCACTGGCGCAGCTCCAGTGCAGGAACTATGCGGCGAAATACGCCGGGGCGGCGCTGATCCAGATCGGCATCGAGTTTTCCAAGGCGAAGCGGCAGATCGTCGGTTGGCAGGTAGGCTGAAGGCCGCTGCCCGTAGAGCGGCAGGCCCCCACTTTGCCGGGGTCGGCGCGGACGAGCCGTGTCAGCCGTCGGCGTTGATCTTGTCGATGATCGCGGCCAGTACCGTGTCGGCCTGGTCATTGGCGATCTGACAGGTGCCGGCATTCTCGTGACCGCCGCCACCGTACTGCAGCATCAGTTCCCCGATATTGGTATTCGAAGTGCGGTTGAGAATCGATTTGCCGGTGGCGAGGACGGTATTCTGTTTCTGCACACCCCACATGACGTGGATCGAAATATTGGCCTCGGGGAAAAGGGCATAGATCATGAAGCGGTTGGTGGCCCAGATTGGATCCTCGTTGCGCAGATCGAGAACGACCAGGTTTTTGTAAACCTTGGCACAACGCTGGATCTGTTCTTTCGCCTTGGGCTCGTGCTCGAAGTACAGATCGACGCGCTCCTTGACGTCGGGCAGCTGCAGGATTTCGTCGATGCCATGGTGGCGGCAGTACTTGATCAGGTCCATCATCAGCGCGTAGTTCGAGATGCGGAATTCGCGGAAGCGACCCAGCCCGGTGCGGGCGTCCATCAGGTAGTTGAGCAGCACCCAGCCGCTCGGATGCAGGATTTCCTCGCGCGAAAACCGCGCCGAATCACCTTTGTCGACGGCAGCCATCATCTCGTCGAATGAGGCAGGAAAGCGGCTTTTGCCGCCGTAGTGTTCGTAAACGACGCGTGCTGCCGAGGGCGCGTCTGGGTAAATGATGTGCTCGGGCCGTTCGCCCGGGTTGCGCAGCGTTTCGGAGAGGTGATGATCGAATGCCTTATGCACACCGGGAACGTAGGGCAGATTGGTGGTGATGTCGCGGTCGGTGATCTCGATCTTGCCATCCTGCATGTCTTTGGGATGAACGAACTTGATTTCGTCGATCAGATCCAGCTCGTTGAGCAGTACGGCGCAGACCAGGCCATCGAAGTCGCTGCGCGTGACCAGGCGGAATTTCTTGTTTTCCGGCATGAGGGGGTCTCCAAGGGCGGCCACCGGGCCGCAAAGGCATGAGAAAAAAGAGGAAGTCGGCTGCAAGCTGCGCGATTGGCATCGACCCAGCGCGCCAATTATGAACAAGCAGAAGGCCAAGTCAATGCGCTGTCACTGCGCAGCAGATCGCGACGGTGAATTTTCCAAATGGTTGTCATCGATGTACGGACTGCGATGAACCGTCGGCCAATCGTTCGAGGATCTCCTTGCCGAAGCGGTATTCCTCGTTGCAGATTTCGTCGCGAATGACGAGCGCGCCTTCGGTCGCCAGCGCTTTTTCGATCTCTTCGCGCCCGAGCGTACGGATCATTGCCAGCACTTTGGCTTCGTCGCGCGGGCAATGGTAGCCGACACGGCGCGGTGCGAACAGACGCAGGGTTTCCTTGCCGAACAGACGGCCGAGTAGGGCGGTGGCCGGCAAGACGAGTTCGGCGGCGCACAGTGTCTGCGCTAGGCTCAGTACCCGGTTCCAGCCGTCGCTATCGCGAACATCGGCACCCGGCAGCTTCTGCAGCAGCAGGCCGCAGGCATGTTCGTCGTTGGCGGTGAGGGCGACGAAGGTCGGCTGTTGTTCCGACTGTTCGAGGAAGTGAGCGAAGATTTCGGCCACCGTGCTGCCCTGTAGGGGGACGATACTTTGCCACAGCTGCGGGCTGTCGGCGTGCTGCAGCAACATCGCTAGCTGACCATCGCCGAGCAGTGGCGCCGTGCCGGCGGCGCTGACTTTCATCGCTGCCTGTGCGTCGATGCGCGCCACGCCGCGCAGGCGCAGCTGGTCGTCGCAATCGACCAGCAGCAGGCGGATCGGGCCGTGACTCTGCAACTGGAAGCCGACCCGACCGGGGCGCTTCAGCGCGTCGGCGATCAGCGTCGCGATCGCCGTCGTTTCACCGAGCAGCGCGGTGACGGCCAGCGGATAGCCGCGTCCGGTCAGCATCTGCCGCCAGGAAGGCCCGAGGCGCACCAGCGCACCGCGGATGTCGAGGTCATCAAAAACGAAACGATGCAGCGTATCGTCGGGGGGCATGGATTCAGGCCACGAAGCTGGCAAACAGGTTCTCGTCGAAGCCGATGAGCAATTGGCCGCCGTCGGTTTCGACGACCGGCCGCTTGATCAGTGACGGAAATTCGATCATCAGGGCCACGGCCGCTGACTGGGTCGCGATCTGCTGACGTTCGGCGGGCAGCTTGCGGAACGTCGGGCCGCGCGTGTTGAGCAGCGTCTTCCAGCCTGCCGCCTGACACCAGGCGACGAGGCGTTCGCGCGGCACGCCGAGCTTTTTGTAATCATGGAACTCGTAGGCGACCCGATGGGCTTCGCACCAGGCGAAGGCCTTTTTCATCGTCGTGCAATTCTTGATTCCATAAAGGCGAACCATCGGCGGCTCCTCGATGCAACGTGACGAACGGATTCGCGCCGGACGGGCGACGGACCGCGCATCATAGCGCGTCGGCCCGTGCCCGGCGCGGTAGGCAAAGCGTGACGACGGATGGAACAGGGCCATAAGACAGGGGACGGTGCAGCATTGATCGGCGGGGACAGTTCTGTATAATCCGAGGATTTTCCGCTTCAAGCTTTTCCATCCTCGGGGAAATCGATACCATGAGCTGTGACGATAAAGTGGATTGCGGTCGGCGGCGCCTGATCGTTGCCACGGCGGCCGTTGGCGGCGCGGCGGGCGTGGCTGCCGCAGTGCCTTTCCTGGCCAGTCTGGCGCCTTCGGAGCGTGCCAAATCGGCCGGTGCGCCGGTCGAAGTCGATGTCAGCAAGCTGGCGCCGGGCCAGATGATGACCGTCGAATGGCGGGGTAAGCCGGTGTGGATCATTCACCGCACGCAGGAAATGCTCGACGGTCTGAAGAAGATCGCCGGCCAGCTGGCCGATCCGAACTCCGAGCGTAACATGCAGCCGGAATACGCGAAGAACGAGTTCCGTTCGATCAAGCCTGAATATCTCGTCGCGGTCGGCATCTGTACCCACCTCGGCTGCTCGCCCACCGAAAAGTTTCGTCCGGCCGACGCGGTCGAGCCGGATTGGCAGGGGGGCTTCCTGTGTCCGTGTCACGGCTCGTCCTTCGATCTTGCCGGGCGTGTCTATAAGAGCAAGCCGGCGCCGGACAACCTCGAAGTGCCACCGCACATGTATCTGAGCGACAGCAAGCTGCTGATCGGCGAAGACAAGAAGGGAGCTTGACAATGGCTGCTTCACAGAGCGAAAAGTACAAGTCGGACGGCAGCGCGCTCGGTGGCGCGCTCGAATGGGTCGATGCCCGCTTCCCGCTCACCAAGCTATGGCGGGAGCATCTGTCCGAATACTATGCGCCGAAGAACTTTAATTTCTGGTATTTCTTCGGCTCGCTGGCCCTGCTGGTGCTGGTCATTCAGATCGTCACCGGTATTTTCCTCGTCATGCACTTCAAGCCGGATGCTTCGCTCAATGCTTCGGGCGTTCCGGTGGCTTTCGCCAGCGTCGAATACATCATGCGCGACGTGCCGTGGGGCTGGTTGATCCGTTACATGCATTCGACCGGTGCTTCGGCTTTTTTCATCGTCGTCTATCTGCACATGTTCCGCGGCCTGATCTACGGCTCCTACCGCAAGCCGCGCGAGCTGATCTGGATCATCGGTGTGTTGATCTTCCTGTGCCTGATGGCCGAGGCCTTCTTCGGTTATCTGCTGCCCTGGGGTCAAATGTCCTACTGGGGCGCACAGGTGATCGTCAACCTCTTCACCGCCATCCCGCTCATCGGGCCGGATCTCGGTGTCTGGATCCGCGGCGACTACGTCGTCGGCGACGCGACGCTCAACCGTTTCTTCTCTTTCCACGTCATCGCCATCCCGCTGGTGCTGGTCGGCCTGGTCGCGGCGCACATCATCGCACTGCACGAAGTCGGCTCGAACAACCCGGATGGTGTCGAGATCAAGAAGCATAAGGACGAGAACGGCAAGCCGCTCGATGGCATTCCCTTCCACCCGTATTACACAGTCAAGGACATCGTCGGCGTCGTCGTCTTCCTCATGGTCTTCTTCGCCGTCGTCTTCTTCATGCCCGAAGCGGGGGGCTACTTCCTCGAGTTCAACAACTTCTATCCCGCCGATCCGCTGAAGACACCGCCGCACATCGCACCGGTGTGGTATTTCACGCCGTTTTATTCGATTCTGCGCGCCAATACGGTGAATTTCTTCTGGATCGACGCCAAGCTGTGGGGCGTGATCTTCATGGTGCTAGCGGTGATGATCTTCTTCTTCCTGCCCTGGCTCGATCGCAGTCCGGTGAAGTCGATCCGCTACCGCGGTCCGCTGTTCAAAGGGGCGTTGACCCTGTTCATCATCAGCTTCTTCATTCTCGGCTATCTCGGCATCCTGCCACCGACTCCGGGACGCACGCTGGTGTCGCAGATCTGCACGATCATCTACTTTGCCTTCTTCCTGCTGATGCCGATCTATACCAAGATGGACAAGTGCAAACCGGAACCGGAAAGGGTGACCCAATAAAATGAAAAAGCTGCTCATTTCATTGCTGTTTGCGCCGCTGCTCGCCTTCGCGGCCGGCGCCGAACTGCACCTCGACAAGGCGCCGAACCGTTCCGGCGATCTGGCTGCGCTGCAGCATGGCGCCAAGCTGTTCATCAACTACTGCCTGAACTGCCACTCGGCGTCCTACATGCGTTACAACCGTCTGAAGGATATCGGGCTCACCGATCAGCAGATCAAGGACAATCTGCTGTTCACTGCGGAAAAGGTCGGTGAACCGATGACCATCGCCATGCGTCCGGCCGAGTCCAAGCTCTGGTTCGGTGCGGCACCGCCCGATCTGACCGTCATCGCGCGTGCCCGGTCTTCCGGGTTCGGTAGCGGTGCCGACTGGTTGTACACCTATCTACGCAGTTTCTATCGCGACGACAGCCGGCCCACCGGCTGGAACAATGTCGTCTTCGAGAACGTCGGTATGCCCCACGTGCTGTGGGAGCTGCAGGGGCAGCAGGAGATGGGGGCCGATCGCAAGCTGAAGCTGGTGACGCAGGGCACGATGACCCCTGAGCAGTACGATGCGGCGGTTGCCGATCTGGTCGGTTTCCTGCAATACATGGGCGAGCCAGTGGCCGAATTCCGCAAGAAACTCGGCGTCGTCGTGCTGCTGGCGTTGGCGGTCATCTTCGCCTTCGCCTACGCGCTGAAGCGCGAGTACTGGAAGGATGTTCATTGAGTTGCACGCTCTCGATTGTTGGGGCATCGTGAAATGAATGCACCCGTGCGCCGTGTCGTGCGTGATGCCGACTATTCCTGGGGTACGAGCAGCATGATGAATCTGTATTCGGGAACGACTTGCCCGTTCAGCCATCGGTGCCGTTTCGTGCTCTACGAAAAGCAGATGGATTTTCAGGTCATCGATGTCGACCTGTACAACAAGCCCGAAGACAATGCGGTGATCAATCCGTACAACCGGGTGCCGGTACTCGTAGACCGGGACCTGGTGTTGTACGAAGCGAACATCATCAACGAGTACATCGATGAGCGCTTTCCGCATCCGCAGCTGATGCCGCCCGACCCGCAGACGCGGGCGCGGGCGCGGCAACTGCTCTACACGATGGAGCAAGAGCTGTTCAGCCAGATCGAAGTGCTGGAAAAGAACCAGAAGGCGGCGGAAAAGGCCCGGCTGCTGGTGCGCGATCGCCTCAACGAACTGGCGCCGATTTTCGCCAAACAGAAGCATATGCTGGGCGAGGACTTCTCGATGCTGGACGTCGCCATCGCGCCATTGCTGTGGCGTCTCGATCACTACAAGATCGAGCTGCCACGTACTGCCGCGCCATTGATGAAATACGCCGAGCGCATCTTTTCGCGCCAGGGATTCATCGATTCGCTGACGCCTTCGGAAAAGGTCATGCGCCGCTGACGGCACAGCGTCTCATGGACTCGACCAAACCCTATCTGGTGCGCGCCATCCACGAATGGTGCTCGGATCGCGGTTTCACGCCTTATCTGGTCGTCGTCGTCGATCGAAACACGCGCGTGCCGCGTGCCCAGGTCAAGGATGGCCGCATCGTGCTGAACATCAGCTACGCTGCGACCCAGCGTTTGGTCATGGACAACGAGGCCGTCTCTTTCTATGCCCGCTTCTCCGGGCGGGCGATGCCAGTCTATGTGCCGATGGAGCGCATCGCCGCCATCTATGCGCGCGAGAACGGTCAGGGCATGGCCTTCGAGGTCGAGATGTCCGCGGCCGAAGAAGCCGGTGCGATGGAGTTGTCGGCGATCGACGGCTCCGCCGAAGATGAGACGGTGCAGGTGCCGGACGATGACGAGGCGGCGGCCAACAAGTCGGAACGACGTCCGAAGCTGACGCGGGTGAAGTAAGCGGCCCCGCGCGCCGGTCGTGGGGAAAGTCAGTCCGCTGGGCACGGTGCCGATGATGTTCGATTCCTTCGCTTCTTCGGCCACTGACCTGTTCGGCCTGGCCCTGGGCTGGCTTGCCTTCGGCGCGTTGCATTCGCTTCTGGCCTCGCTGCGTTGCAAGGCGCTCGTCGCCCGGCTCTGGCCAGGCAGCGAACGTTATTACCGCCTGATCTACAACCTGATCGCGACAGTCCTGCTGCTGCCGTTGCTTTGGGCGACGCTGACTTGGCCCGGTCCGTGGTTGTGGCGCTGGCAGGGTGCCGTGGGCTTGTTGATGGATGCGCTGGCGCTCGCCGCCCTGATCCTGCTGACGCGTTCGGGTTACGACTTGGCCGAATTCACCGGCCTCAGTGCGCTGCGCCAACCACCGCGGGCGGATACCGAGCCGTGCCCTGACCGCGGGGAAGCTTTTCGCCTTTCGCCGCTGCATCGCCATGTCCGTCATCCCTGGTATGCGCTGGCGCTGGTGCTGATCTGGACACGCGACATGAATGCGCCGTTGCTGGTGTCGTCACTGGCGGTGACGCTCTATTTCATCGTCGGCGCGCAGCTGGAAGAAAAAAAACTGTTGCTTCGTTTCGGATCGGTCTATGCCGAGTATCGGCAGCGCGTGCCGGCTTTACTTCCCATTCCCTGGCGGCGCCTGTCGGCCAGTGAGGCCGAGGCGCTGTTGCGGCGTGCAGATGGACGGTCGTCCTTGCCCGCGGCGTGATGTCGTCCGGCGAAGGCGATATGCTTAGGTCTTTAACCGCATGGAGGGGTCGGGGTGAACATCCATCGCCAGCCCATCGCCCGTCGTATCGACTGGCTTTTCGAAGTTGCCGAACGCTATGGCAACGATTTTTGCAGTCCAGAAGCTTGGCTGGCGCGCGAACGTTATCTGGCCGAACATCCGACGGCCATTGCCGCCTTCAAGTGCATGGATGGCCGTATCAACATTCCGGTGGCGACCAATACACCGGCGGGCATCCTGATGCCCTTCCGCAATCTCGGAGGTATCTTCGATCTGGGCTGGCCGCATCTGAGCGAGGTCCTGGCGCATTACGTGCATCGCGTCGTCAGCCAGGGCCGGCGGGTGTTGTTCATCATCACCTACCATTTTTCGCGTGGTGCGCACCATCGCGGCTGTGCTGGTTTCCATTACGACACGCAGGCGGCGCTGGAGCACACGCTACAGATCCGCCGCCAGATCGAACGGGTGTTCGGCAGTGCGCACGGCACGGTTTACCCACTGGTCTGCGGTTTCGAGACCGACGAGGAAGCCCTGATCGTGCACGGCGGCGCGGAATGTGAGGTCACGCTCGATTTGGCCAGTTTGGCGCAATCTCGCCGTGATCTGCTGGCGCAGGAACTCGGGGCCCTGCTGCCCGACATGCCGCCGCAGATGCGCGCCGACCTTCTGCCCTTGCTGGAAGGCAATCTGCGTCGAATCGACGCCATGCGGGCCGCGATCGCGCGCGGCGAGCGCGAACTCGACATCGAACACCGTGAATGGATGATCTGTGTCGGACGCGGCTTCGATTTCCTCCACATGCCCAATGTGGCGCTGATCATCGGACCGTACAGCGCCAACCTGGCCGAACCGATCCACCGCGCCGCCGGCATCATCGAGAGCAACATGCAGGCGGGCCGCGTGCCCGATGACGGCTTTTTGCTACTGGCTTCGGTGCCGTTCGAGGAGGTCGGCATCGACCGGGCGCGCGCCGAAATGAAAAGCCGCTTTCTCGCCGGTTTTGCCGCCGAAGTCGTCGAACGCGATTTTCCCCGTCTGGCCGAGCGCATGCACCGGCGCACCGCGGTTCTCGACTGGGGCGCGCGTCGCCTCGAACTGCTCGGCGATGTCTGACGGGATGGCAAGACAACGTTTGACCGACCGTGGCGCTCAAAGTCAGCGCCGCTGGCACGGCGTCGTTCTGGCCGGCCGGTAACGCCGCCCCCTGGATCATCCCATGCTCGCTAGGCTCGATCGCCTGCGTCTGCGGCAGAAAATCTGGCTGGCAGTCGGCCTGTTCTTCGTCATTGTGCTGGCGGGTAGCATCCATGACCTGCTCAGCGTACGGGCGGCGCTGGCGCACGAGAAGGCCTTGCAAACCCGGCATCTTGTCGAAGCGGCGCATGCGCTGTTCGCGCATTATCGCCAGCGCGAGCTGTCTGGCGAACTGGGCGCGGAAGACGCGCGCGCTCAGGCGATCGAGGCGCTGCGCTACGACAGCGGCAATTATTTCTGGATCAACGATCTGAGTGTTCCGGCGCCGCGCATGATCATGCATCCGACGCTGCCCGAACTCGAAGGCCAGATGCTGGAAGCGTCGGTGTTCGATTGTGCGGGCGCGCATGGGTAGACTGCTGATAGCCAATCGGCCAGACGCTGGAAGCGTCGGTGTTCGATTGTGCGACCAGCGAACGCGAAGGGGTCGATGGTCCGGTCACCTACACCGATGGACGGAAGAATCTGTTTTTGGCCATGGGGGATGTCGTGCGTCGCGCCGGTCACGGCTATGTCACCTATGACTGGCCCAAGCCGCTGCCGGACGGTGGGGTGAGCGCCGCGCGTTATCCGAAACTCTCCTACGTGCGCCTGTTTGGCGACTGGGGTTGGGTGGTCGGTTCGGGCGTCTACCTCGACGACGTCGGAGAGACGGTGCGCGCGCAATTGTGGCGCCATTTGGCCGGGTTGAGCTCGCTGGCGGCGGCGCTGGTGCTGACCGTATTGCTGTTGCAGCGGGCGCTGGCACCGCTCGGACGGACGGTGGCCGAATTCGAGGCCATCGCCTACGGCCAGCGACCGCTGCATCCCTTGCCGATCGAACGCGACGATGAGGTGGGCGAGTTGATCGCCGGCTTCAATCGCCTGCAGCAGAGTCTGGCCGCCGAGAGCGCGGCATTGCAGCGTAGTGAGGCACTGCTCTTGCAGGCGCAGCAGCTGGCCAATCTCGGCCACTTCGTCTATCACTTGGCCAGCGGTAGCTGGCAGGGGTCGTCGATGCTCGATGCCATCTTCGGCATCGGGCCCGACTATTTGCGCGATCGCGCCGGCTGGCTGGCGCTGTTCGATGCGCGCGACCGCGAGGCGGTGGCCGCCTGGCTGCAAGGCCAGCCGATGCTCGGCGCCCAGCCCTTCGACCGCGAGTTTCGCATCGAGCGGCTCAGCGACGGTCAGCGGCGCTGGGTGCGGCTGTGCGGTCGCGCCGCCGTCGATGGCGTAACTGCCGGGTTTGGCGTCGGGCCCTGCCTGTTCGGCGTGCTGCAGGACTTCAGCGAGCGCAAGGCGGTCGAAGAACGGCAGCGTCTGGCGGCGAGCGTGTTTTCCAGTAGCCGCGAGGGCATCGTCATCACCGATCGTCAGGCGCGCATTCTCGATGTCAACGAAGCCTTCACACGCATCAGCGGCTATGCGCGCGAGGAAGTGATCGGCCAGAATCCTTCGTTGCTCAAATCGGGACGGCAGGGAGCCGAGTTCTATCGCGCCATGTGGCGCGATCTGGCGGAACTGGAGCGGCGAGGTTTGGAACCGTCACCGTAGCGGGCGGATTTATGCTGAACTTTTGACCATTTCGGCGGTGCGCGACGATGCCGGCGAGGTCAGTCATTACGTTGGCCCCTTCGCCGACATCACGCCGCTCAAGGAACACGAGCACGAACTGGATCGCATGGCGCATTTCGATGCGCTCACTGGTCTGCCGAATCGCGTGCTGCTCGAGGCCCGGCTGCATCAGGCGATGCAGCAGTGCCGGCGCAATGGCACGCTGCTCGCCGTCTGCTACATCGATCTCGACGGCTTCAAGCCGGTCAACGACAGGCTCGGTCACGAGGCGGGCGACCGGGTGCTGGTCGAGATGGCTAGCCGCATGGCTGGCACGCTGCGCGCTGGTGATACGGTGGCGCGCATCGGCGGCGACGAGTTCGTCGTGTTGCTACTCGGTCAGGAAGAACTCGCCGAGGCCGCTCCGGCGGTCGATCGCCTGCTCGAAGTCTCATGCCGGGCGGCGTGAGGAAGCCCGTGCCCGTCTGCCCGGACTCGCTGAGCTGCGCGATGCGCTCGGCGAGGCGCTGCACGAACTGCTCGTCGAGATGCCGCCGGAACGGGGCGAGCGGCGGCGGGAAGCATGAGCCGCGCTCAGCAGATGCGCGGCAACTGATCGCCGGCCAGCCAGTCGACGATGCGCCGGCCGCCGAAGGCGGTTTGCATCTGCACGAAGCGGTGCTCGTCGGCGATGACCTCGCCGATGCGCGCAGCTTCACGGCCGAGTGGATGAGCCTGCATCGCGGCGAGCAGGCGATTGGCATCGGGTGCGGCGCAGATGCACACCAGCTTGCCTTCGTTGGCTACGTGCAGTGGTTCGAGGCCGAGCAGCTCGCAGGCGGCGGCGACTTCCGGCTTGACCGGAATTGCCTGCTCGTCGAGCAGCAGCCCAACGCCGGATTGCGCGGCGATTTCGTTCAGTGTCGCCGCCAGCCCACCGCGCGTCGGATCGCGCAGGACATGGATTTCGCCGCCGCTGGCGAAGAGCGCTTCGGTCAAGCCACTCAGCGGCGCCGTGTCGGAGACGATCGGTGCATCGAAGGCTAGATGCGCGCGCGCGCTCATGATCGCCATGCCATGATCGCCGATCGACCCGGAGAGCAGGATGACATCGCCTGGCCGCGCGCGTGCGCCGCCGACGTCGCGGCCGACGGGCAAGAGGCCGATGCCGGTGGTGGTGATGAACACGCCATCACCCTTGCCGCGCTCGACGACCTTGGTGTCGCCAGTAACGATCGCCACGCCCGCTTCCTGCGCCGCGCGCGCCATCGACAGGACGATGCGCTCGAGATCGGCGAGCGGAAATCCTTCCTCGATGATGAACGCGGCCGACAGCGACAGCGGCCGCGCGCCCATCATCGCCACGTCGTTGACCGTGCCATGCACGGCCAGTGCGCCGATGTCGCCGCCGGGGAAGAACAACGGCGAGACGACATGGCTGTCGGTGGCCATCACCAGCCGCTCGCCGAAAGGGTGCCGCTGCGCGGCATCCCTCGCTGCGCTCGGGACCGCCACTTCGTCGCGTCCTATAGTCAGCCCGGTGAGCACGGCGCCGTCGTTGCCCTGGGCGAGCGCTTCGTTGCCGAGATGGCGGACGAAGAGTTCGCCGATCAGCTGTTGCATCGCCCGCCCGCCGGCGCCGTGGCTCATGTCCACGCGGCCCTGCTTCAAATCGAGCGGCCGGACGTAATGCGCCTTGGCCGTCATTGCGTGTTCTCCAGGATGCGGCCGTAGGCGTAATGCGCGGCGCAGGCGCCTTCGGCGCTGACCATGCAGGCACCGATGGGATGTTCCGGCGTGCACACCGTGGCGAAGATGCGGCAATCCTGTGGCCGTTTGACGCCGCGCAGGATGTCGCCACATTCGCAGGCCTTGTGATCGGCGACGGCCTGGTAGGCGAGATCGAAGCGCCGCTCGGCATCGAAAGCGGCGTACTCGGCGCGGATCTGCACGGCCGAAGCCGGGATGCTGCCCAGGCCGCGCCACTCGAAGCGCTCGCGCAGTTCGAACACTTCGGCCACCAGCGCCTGCGCCTTGCGGTTGCCGCCGGGCGTCACGGCGCGGGTGTATTCGTTCTCGATCTCGGCGCGGCCGTCGTTGACCTGCTCGACCAGCATCAGGATCGCTTGCAGGATATCGAGCGGCTCGAAGCCGGCGATGACCACTGGTTTGCGATAGCGGGCGGCATAGAGATCGTAGGCGGCGCTGCCGATCACCGTCGACACATGCGCCGGGCCGATGAAGCCGTCGAGCGGTGCTGCCGGTGCGTCGAGGATGGCGGCGATGGCCGGCGGCGTCAGCACATGGCAGCACAGCACGCTGAAATTGCGCAACCCTTCGCGCGCGGCCTGCACGATGGCGACGGCGGTCGGCGGTGTGGTGGTCTCGAAGCCGATGGCGAAAAACACCACTTCGCGCTCGGGCGCGGCGCGGGCGATGGCGAGCGCATCGCTCACCGCATAGACCATGCGCACGTCACCGCCGCGTGCTTTGGCCTTGAGCAGCGACGAGCCGTGTGAGGCCGGGATGCGCAGCGTATCGCCGTATGTGCATAGTGTCACGTTGCGGTCGAGCACAAGCTCGATGGCCATATCGACGCGACCGATGGGCAGCACGCACACCGGGCAGCCCGGCCCATGCACCAGGCGCAGGTTGGCGGGCAGCAGGCTGGCGAGGCCGTAACGGGCGATGGCATGGGTATGGCCGCCGCAGAACTCCATGAAGGCATAGGCGCGGCCGGGTGAGGTGGCCGCGGCGATCTTGGCGGTGAGTTGGCGCGCAAGTTTCCCGTCGCGGAATTCGTCGATGTATTTCATGGTTTGCGTTACGCCGGTTCGGCGTGCGTTGCCTCGAGTTCGGCGAACAGCGCGAGCGTCTTTTGCGCTTCTTCGGCATCGAGCTTGGCCAGAGCGAAGCCCACATGCAGGATGACGTAATCGTCGACCTGCACATCGTCGATGAGCGCGGTCGAAATCTCCTTGCGCACGCCACCGAGATCGACGATCGCCGTATCGCTGCTCAGGACCTCCACGACGCGTACCGGAACGGCCAGACACATCGCGTCAGCCTTTCACGCGTGCTTCGATCCAGGCGAGCCAGGCATCGAGGCCCTCGCCGCTCGTTGCCGAGACCTGCAGTACCTCGATGGCCGGATGGATGCGCCGTGCATGTGCGATCGCCTGCTCGACCGAAAAGCTCACATGCGGCAGCAGGTCGCATTTGTTGATCAGCAGCAGCGTGGCGGCACGGAACATGTCCGGGTACTTGAGCGGTTTGTCTTCGCCCTCGGTGACCGAAAGGATGAGTACCTTGGCGGCCTCGCCGAGATCGAAGGCGGCTGGGCAGACCAGATTGCCGACGTTCTCGATCATCAGGATCGAGCGTTCCGGCGGGTCGAGCGTTTCGACGGCATGGCCGACCATGTGGGCATCGAGATGACAGCCCTTGCCGGTGTTGATCTGGATCGCCGGCGCGCCGGTGGCGCGGATGCGGTCGGCGTCGAGCTGCGTCTGCTGGTCGCCTTCGATGACCGCCACCGGCCGTCGACCCTGCAGCCCTTCGATGGTCTTGACGAGCAGGGTCGTCTTGCCGGAGCCGGGGCTGGAGACGAGGTTGATCGCCAGCACGCGCCGGCCGGCGAAGAAGGCGCGATTCTGCGCCGCATAGGCATTGTTGCGGGCGAGGATGTCCTGCTCGATCTGCACCATGCGCGTCGGCGGCACGCCGTGGGCGTGGCTGTGCAGTGCCGGAGCGCTCTGCTGCCCATGATCGTGCACGTGATCGTGATGGCCGCCGTGGCCGTGGAACTGGCTGTGATCGTGGGCGTGGCTGTGGGTGGTGCCATCGACATGGGTGTGTTCATGTTCATGGACGTGTCCATCGATCGTCTGATCGCTGCTGCCGCAGCCACAGGTGGTGCACATGATCCGTTCCCTTCGCTATGAGACTTCGAGTTCCTTGACGCGCATTTCGCTGCCGCCGGTCACCTGCACCTGGAAGCTGCCGCAGCGCGGACAGGCGGCGAGGCTCTCGGCGAGTTCGACACTCGTGCTGCATTGCAGACACCAGCCGCGGCCGGGCACGGTAACGATCTCGAGCCGCGCTCCCTCGGCCAGCGAGCCGCGCATCACGGCATCGAAGCAAAAACGCAGCGCTTCGACTTCGACGCTGGCGAGCGCGCCGATCTCGAGCACGACCGTCGTGACGTGGGAGAACGACTGCGCCCGCGCGGCGTCCTCGATGACTTGCAACACCCCTTCGGCGAGCGACATTTCGTGCATCGCGTGATGCTATCAGATCCAGACGGCGCAAACGGATGTTGCCGATCACGCCACGCGGCGCTGTTGGCCGATGCATGACGCCGTGTCCATCGGCCTGACTTTCGCCACTTCTGCCGACCCGCTCGTCGCCAAGGTGGCCGATTTCTTGCATGAAGTCCCGACTACGCGAGGAGATGTCATGATTGCGACAAAACTGCAAGAGCGGCTGTCTGCCGATCTGATCGCCGAGCTGCGTGCCGGCCGCATCGTGCCCTATCTCGGGCCGGGCGTGCTGGCCGACGTGCGCGCCATCGCCGATGGCCGACCGATGCCGGCCGACAGCGATTCGCTCATCCTGGCCATGAACGACGGCAAGCCGATGGCGCCAAAGCTGATGTACGAATTTCCGCGCGCGGCGATGAACGTCGAACTGAAGCGCGGTCGTCAGGCGGTGACGCGCTTTCTCGTGCGTACCTATGGCGAGACGGCCTGGACACGCGCCGCAGTGCACGACTGGCTGGCCGAACTGCAGCCGCGCTACGTCATCGACATCAATCGCGACACGCAGCTGCAGGACAGTTATGCCGACACGCCGCATGTGCTGATCACCGGCATCGCCCGCATCGGCGGTACCGATGTGCGTTACAAGCTCTGGCACTGGGATGGTCAGGCTTATCGTCCGCTGCCGCCCGATGCGGCGGTCGATCTGGCGCTGCCGGTACTCTTCAAGCCGATGGGCACACCTTTGCCCGAGCCGCTGTTCATCGCTTCAGATGCCGATTACGTCGATTTCATCACCGAGCTGATGGGCGGCTTCGCCATTCCGCCTTTTCTCAAGGCGCGCCGCAAGGGGCTGCGCTATCTGTTCCTCGGCATGCGCTTCACGCGCGACACCGAGCGCATGGTCATGTCCGACCTGATCCACGGCGCCGGCGAGCCGGCCGGCTGGGCGCTGATTGCCGCTGCAACCGACAAGGAAAAGCGTTTTCTCGCCCGCATGGGGATCGAGTGGATCGATGCCGACGCGAGCGAGCTGCTCACCGGGGCAGAGTTGGCCGTGGGGGGAGCGACGTGCTGATCTGGGACGAAGCGCGCCATGCGCTCGCCGTGGCCGAGATGGATGCCGCGCATCGCGAATTCGTCGAACTGGTCAATGCCGCTTGGGCGGCCGACGACGCGAGCTTTGCCGATGCTTTTGCGGCGCTGGCCGAACACACGCGGGCGCACTTCGAGCGCGAAGGGCAGTTGATGCGCGCGACGCGCTTTTTCGCCACCGGTGAGCACGAGGGCGAACATCGGCGCGTGCTGGGCGAGCTGGCAGCGATGCAGATGAGCGTGCGCCGCGGTCGCTTCAGCGCGGCACGCATCTGGCTGCGCGATGGGGTGAGCGACTGGTTTCATCGCCATCTGGCGACGATGGATGCCGCGCTCACTGCCTGGGTGAGAAGGCTGGAAAGTAGGCTCGGCTGAGACGGTGACGCTGTCGCAGGACGCGCCGAACGGGCGCGGACGGAAAGCGTGAAAGAGGAACGCTGAGTGCAAACGCCGAAGGCGCAGGCAGTGCGCGATGCCAGTCGCGCCTGCGCAGCGGTTATCGGCGTTACTTCAGCTTGACTTCTTTGTAAAGCACATGCTTGCGTGCTTTCGGGTCGTATTTCATGAACTCGAGCTTTTCCGGCGTCGTGCGCTTGTTCTTGCTGGTGGTGTAAAAGTGCCCGGTGCCGGCGGTCGATTCCAGCTTGATCTTTTCGCGAATTCCCTTGGCCATGCGCCCTCTCCTCAGAAGCTTTCACCGCGCGCGCGCAGTTCGGCGAGTACCGCATCGATACCATTCTTGTCGATGGTGCGCAGGCCGGCGTTCGATACGCGCAGACGCACCCAGCGGTTCTCCGATTCGACCCAGAAACGGCGGTAGTGCAGATTCGGCAGATAGCGGCGCTTGGTCTTGTTGTTGGCGTGGGAAACGTTGTTACCCACCATCGGGGCCTTGCCCGTCACTTGGCAGACGCGGGACATCGTATGCTCCAATTGGCATGTTCGGAAAATCCGAAAATTCTATCCGGAAAGGGCAGGGAGGGCAAGTGGCCAGGCCGCATCGACCCACGCTGTCTCCAGGCGAGTGATCGGTCGGAGCCGCTGCATTGGTGATCGTTCCCTTTCTGACATGGAACGCCCCTAGGCCGGTAACGCTGGTGTTCGATCGACCAGGCCGGCAACATCGGTCCTGCGCCGTTGGGATAGAACGACGCAAGGCCGGAAACGTAGGAGTTCGATCGACCGGGGGTGCTGATACCTGCCATGCGTCGTTGAGGAAACGCCGAATGAATTGCTGCGCGGGCGCTAGGGCGGCGTTGCGCGGTGCTCGCTCTGCGCCGAAACGGTGTTGCCAGTCAGGCTTTAGTCCCCGAAATCATACCGTCGCGCCCGCCAAGTACCGTATATCCCGCCCAAAACAGGCCAGCAAGACGCGCGTTGCCCTCGGCGCTGGCCGATGCGCGCGTTGCGGCGGCTTCAAGGCGGCTACGCCGTCGACCACTGCCTATACAACCGCTCGAACACCACAAAGGCCGGGCAATGGCGACCAAAACCTTCCGCCGGGCGTGCGCGACCAGCTTGGCGCTCACATCGATCAATTCCTGCATCACCGTCATAAGGCGCCGGCGCTTCGCCGTGTGGCGCACGGGCGCATCCTCCGACAGCAAGGCCGACTGCCCCATCAGGCGCAGCACGTTGTAAGCCAGTGCGGCCAGCGACAGGATCAGATCGTTGGTGGCGAATT
>Ga0209207_1000786_pt1 | contig 17201 bp, 13 predicted proteins | sample SaghotsprinmetaG_FD_184140 | JGI IMG/M metagenome (GOLD analysis project Ga0209207, IMG submission 184140) | Hot spring microbial communities from South Africa to study Microbial Dark Matter (Phase II) - Sagole hot spring metaG (SPAdes) (version 3) | ecosystem: Environmental > Aquatic > Thermal...
TCTTGCGCGCGGCGATGCATCAGCCTTGCAGCGCCTGGGTGAAATCGGCCAGCCAGGGCTCGGCGTCGCTCTCCGGGGTGACGCTTTCGCTGGCATCCAGGCGCAGCATCGGCAGCACTTCACGAATGCCCAACTCGGCATAGAGTTCGCGCACCTGCTCGCCGCCGGCGCAGAAGGTATCGCCATAGCTGGAATCGCCCAGGGCGATCACCCCGCCAGGCAGACCGCTCCAGGCCGGCAGATGATCGCGGATGGCGTAGTACAGTGGCTGCAGGTTGTCCGGCAGCTCGCCCATGCCGGTGGTCGAGGTCACCACCAGAAAGGCCTCGGGGGCAAAGGCCTGCAGCGCCTCCAGGCTGGCCCGGGGCTGGTGCCAGGCCTGATGGCTGGCGGCGTTCAACAGACGCTCGGCGTGCCGAGCCACTTCCTCGGCCGTGCCGTAAACCGAGCCGGACAGGATGGCAACTTTCATAAAAACGCTCCAAGAACAGACAACACACAAGCCCGACATTATGCCGCAAGTGGACAGCCCGCCCGGATGTTTTAGAATGCAGCGGACATAGACCGGGAAACCTACCCATGATCAGTGCCAAACTGCTGCAACTGGTGATAAACGCCTCCAACGACGGCATAGTCGTGGCCGAACAGGAAGGCGATGACAATATCCTTATCTATGCCAATCCTGCCTTCGAAAAGCTCACCGGCTATGCCAGCGAGGACATCCTCTACCAGGACTGTCGTTTTCTGCAGGGTGACGACCGCAACCAGCCCGGCCTGGACGCCATCCGCGAGGCCGTCAAGGCACATCGCCCGTGCCGCCAGATCATCCGCAACTACCGCAAGGATGGCAGCCCGTTCTGGAACGAGCTGTCGATTACCCCGGTGGTCAACGACGCCGACCAGCTGACCTACTACATCGGCATCCAGAAGAACGTCACCGAACAGGTCGAGGCCCAGCAGCGGGTCAAGGAACTGGAGGCCGAGGTGGCCGCGCTCAAGGCCGAGCTGGCGGCGCTTAAGCCCTAAGTGTGGTGGATGAAAAGAGCGTCATCCACCCTACCCCTGCCAGCCAGCAAACCCACACAAAAAAGTCCTTAGGGTGGATAACGCGCAGCTTATCCACCAAGGCCCTGCCGGTGGACAACGCCTGGCCATACCCCGCACGATCATCCGCCACCCACTCCACACGAAAAAAAGCGGCCCGCAGGCCGCTCAATACGGAGTCGTGACGATGCAGTGGCGTGCTTAGCGCACCCCTGAGCTGCGCAGGGCCGCCGGGGTGTAGTCGGCGCCGCTGGCCCTGAAGCCGAAGCTGAAGGCGGACTTTTCCTCGTTTTTCATGCCCAGGGCCAGGTAGCGGCCGGCGACCAGGTCATACAGGGCCTCCAGGGTGTAGCTGGGCACCTGATGGTTGTAGTACTGCTGGGCATGGCCCTCGGCCACCCGCCACAGTTGACCGCGGCCGTCGTAGTGGTCGACCAGGGCCAGCTGCCAGCTGTCCTCGTCGAAGTACATATGGCGCTTGGCATAGATATGCCGCTCGCCACTCTTGAGCGTGGCCTCCACTTCCCACACCCGGTGCAGCTCGTAGCGGGTCAGGTCCTGGTTGATATGCCCGGCCTTGATCACGTCGTCGTACTTCAGGCTGGGCGAATCCAGCTTGAAGCTGTTGTAGGGGATATACATCTCCTTCTTGCCCACCAGCTTCCAGTCGTAACGATCCGGAGCGCCGGAGAACAGGTCGAAGTTGTCCGCGGTGCGCATGCCGTCGGCGGCGGTACCCGGGCCGTCATAGGCCACCTGCGGGGCACGCCGCACGCGGCGCTGGCCGGCGTTGTAGATCCAGGCCAGGCGCGGCTCCTTGACCTGGTCGATGGTCTCGTGCACCAGCAGCACGTTGCCGGCCAGGCGCGCCGGGGCTGTCACCCGCTGCTTGAAGTAGAGCAGCACGTTGGCCGCCTTGGCCGGGTCGACATCGGGCATATCGGCGGGGAACGCCACCTCGTCCTCGAACTTGACCAGGCTGTAGGCGCCGTTGGTCTGCGGCGTGGCCTGGGTGATCAGGCGCTTGACGTTGCCGCCGCGGTAGCGGGTGATATGGTTCCACACCACCTCGACACCATTCTTGGGAATGGGGAAGGCGTAGTAGCGGCTGTCGGCGAAGTTCTGCAGGCCGTTGCCGCCATCGATCGCGCGGGTGTTCTGCGCGCTGCGTTTGGCCGCAGCGTAGATGGCATCCGGCACCGCCGCCGTGCGGTGGCTCGGGTAGACCGGGATCTTGTAGCTGTCGGGGTAGCGCTTGAGCATGGCCACCTGCCCGGCGGACAGTTTGTCCTGGTACTGCGCCACGTTGACCGCGGTGATGGTGAACAACGGCTGCTCGCTGGCGAAGGGGTCGGCGAGAAAGCCCTTGGCGTCCACCGCTCCGGCGTTGGTCGGCAAGCCGCCGGTCCAGGCCGGGATGCTGCCATCGGCATTGCCGGCCATTTCTGCACCCAGGGGGGTGAGGCTGGTGCCCAGCTGCGCCACTTCCTGCTCGCTGACAGCAGCCATCACACTGCAGGCCAGTAGGCTCAGGCCCAGCGCCGCGGTTTGCAGGATACTTTTGCTTTTCATCATGGACGAATCCTTTGCACTGGGTTGATCAGAAGTTCACGCCGAAGCTGAGGGCGACGAAATCACGGTCGATCTGGGTGTTGTACTTGCCGCCGAAAAAGTCGGTGTAGGACAGGCTGGCGGTATAGGTGTTCTGGTAGTCGGCATTCAGGCCCAGGCTGATGGCCTTGCTGCCTTCGTTGAAGTTCGGCCCATAGCCGTCGACGTCATGGGACCAGGCGATGCTGGGCGACAGATTGATGCCGGCGAACACGTTGCTGTAGTCGGCGATGGCGCGCAGGCGATAGCCCCAGGAACTGCTGGTGAAGAAGCCCTTGTCATTGCACTGGTCGGGGTTGGCGGCATTCAAGGCCAACTCGCAGGTACCAGCCGGCGCGGCCAGTTCGCCGATGCCATAGACTGGGTCACGGCCAAAGCGCAGCCCGCCCAGGTCATTGTCGATACCGCTGATATGGTTGTACCCCACCTCTCCCACCAGGGTCAGGCGGCTGGCGCCCAGCACCCGGTCGAAGAAATGCGTGGCGGTCACCTGAGCCTGGGTAAAGGGTTTGCGCACATAACCGGCCACCTCTGCGCCCAGCACCGGCGCCGCATGGCCGCTGGTAAATACCGGCGAGACACCGACACCCAGGGAGGCAAAGGTCATATCGGTGGAGTTGATACCGATGGGCATATTGGGCCGATAGCTGATCTCGCCGGCCACCGAGGTGGCGCCCAGGGTGGTCTGCAGGCTCAGGCCATAAAGGCGGATATCCTCGGGGTATTCGAGGAAGTAACGGGCGGTGGTCGGGCTGCCGTTGCTGGTGATCTGCACGCTGCCGTTGGGCGAACGGCTGTGGTAGTTCATGGCATACAGGCCGAACTCGGTGTTGTTCAACTCTTCGGCATACCAGCGCAGCGCCACGCCGAACTGACCACTGTCACGGGCATCGCGATTGCCCGCCCGCGGGATAAACATGGGGTCGCCCGGCGCCCCGGTATTGTTCGACTGCCCCGGCGCCACATCGGCCCCGGCCACCACCAGACGGTCATCACAGCCATCGGCAGCGGTATCGCTGGGGGCGAAGAAGGTGCCGCAGTTGTCGATAACGGTCTTCTCCCATTTCAGCTGGTAGAAGGCCTCCATGGACAGGCTGTCGGTCAGGCTCTGGGCGATATAGGCCATATTGACCGGAATCAGGCCTTCCTTGATTTCTGCACCGGGGCGGCGAAAGGCGGCGGCATCCACCGGGTTGATCGAGTTGATGCTGTTGCCGATAAAGGTGCTCTCGCCCCAGCTGACCACCTGCTTGCCCAGGCGCACGCTGCCCGGCAGATTGCCCAGGTTGTAGTTGTGGTAAACGAAGGCATCGAGGAACTGCGCCCCGGCGGCCTTGGCCGCGGTCATCCGGCGGCTGTCGTCGATGTCATAGAGCAGGCGGCTCTCGTCCTTGGTCTCGAAGTCGTACCAGTACTTGCCGCGCACGAATACGCCACTGTCGCCGTACTTCAGCTCCAGGTCGTGGATGCCCTTGAAGATCTTGGAGAAGGTTTCGCCACGCTTGAAGTTAAGGCGCCCGTCGTCGTTGGTCTGGGACGATGCCTTGCCGCCATTGCGGGTACCGATCAGATCCGGATCGGCGCTACGCACCGACCAGCTGGCACCAATGGACAGCGACGAGTCAAACTGCCCCTCGATCTCGCCAAGGCTGAAATTAACGGCCTGGGCTGGCGCAACACAGCCCAGGGCAATGGCGACGGCCAATGTCCGGGGCTGGAAGACGGCATGTTTTGTTGTTGTTCTCATGCGGCTCTCCTGGAAAGCGGGTGGTGGAAAAGAGCCGCCACGCTAACCAGCCAGCCCGCGCCGGATAAGCGCTCGAAAGAGCGAATCCGCCATCAGCCAAAAGAGTGAATAGGCCTCTGCGCCGGGCTTTTCTGGCCCATGCATGGATACAGGCAATGGCGCGCCATAGCCTGGATGAATAGGCACTGGCGCACCGCGCTGTATCGATACAAATACACCGTAACGAAACAGATACAATAACCGCGACAGGCGCCCCTGGCGGCCTGCACCAAGCCCCCGGAGCCAGACGCCTGCCTTGCGTATCGATTTCATTACAAAGCAGCCGAGACGCTTCCAATAAAAACATATAACTGATTGATTTTATTGAATTAAATTACAATGGCACCTAGTTTGCTAAGGGCATTGCGACCGACTCGCCAGCCCCGGCGAGCCCCGCCCACATCGCCCCGCAGAGAAAGGGCGAGTTATCCCCCTTGAGGAGTACACATGAGCGAATTGCGTTTTACCGTCGAGCACGAATGGCTGCGTCAGGATGCCGATGGTCTGGTTACCGTGGGCATCACCGCCTATGCCCAGGAAGCCCTGGGTGACGTGGTGTTCGTGCAGCTGCCGGAAGTGCAGGGCTATGCCGAGGGTGACGAAGTGGCGGTACTGGAGTCGGTCAAGGCGGCCAGTAATATCGCCATGCCGCTGGACGGTGAGGTGGTCGAGGTCAATGCCGAGCTAGAATCCAGCCCTGAGCTGGTCAACGAAGACCCCCTGGGCAAGGGCTGGTTCTTCCGTTTCCGGCCGGCCAATGCCAGCGCGGTAGCCGACCTGCTCGACCAGGCCGCCTACGAGCGCCTGCTCAACGCCAATGCTGACGCCTGAGAGATTGCAATGACCAAGCTGACCACCCACAACGAATTTATCGCCCGCCATATCGGCCCGCGTGACGCCGACACCGCTGCCATGCTCGAACTGCTGGGCTATGACAGCATCGACGCGCTGACCGATAACGTCATCCCCGACAGCATCAAGGGCACCAGCGTGCTGGGTGCTCAGCCGGGCCTGTCGGAAGCCGAGGCCCTGGCCAAGATCAAGGCCATCGCCGGCAAGAACCAGCAGTTCAAGAGCTATATCGGCCAGGGCTACTACGGCACCCTGACCCCCAGCCCGATCCTGCGCAACCTGCTGGAAAACCCGGCCTGGTACACCGCCTACACCCCCTACCAGCCGGAAATTTCCCAGGGCCGCCTGGAAGCGCTGCTGAACTTCCAGACGCTGATCAGCGACCTCACCGGCATGCAGATCGCCAACGCATCCTTGCTGGATGAAGCAACCGCCGCTGCCGAAGCCATGACCTTCTGCAAACGCCTGTCGAAGAACAAGGCCAGCAATGCCTTCTTCGCCTCCCAGCATTGCCACCCGCAGACCCTCGACGTGCTGCGCACCCGTGCCGAACCGCTGGGCATCGAGGTGGTGATCGGCGACGAAACCGCCATCACGGATGCCAGCGCCTACTTCGGCGCCCTGCTGCAGTACCCGGCGAGCAATGGTGACATCTTCGACTACCGCGAACTGGTTGAGCGTTTCCACGCCGCCAATGCCCTGGTGGCTGTTGCCGCCGACCTGCTGGCCCTGACCCTGCTCACCCCGCCGGGCGAGTTCGGTGCCGACGTGGCCCTGGGCAGCGCCCAGCGCTTTGGTGTGCCGCTGGGCTTCGGCGGCCCGCACGCTGCCTACTTCGCCACCCGCGACACCTTCAAGCGCGATATGCCGGGCCGCCTGGTCGGCATGTCGATCGACCGTTTCGGCAAGCCGGCCCTGCGCCTGGCCATGCAGACCCGCGAGCAACATATCCGCCGCGAGAAGGCCACCAGTAACATCTGCACCGCCCAGGTACTGCTGGCCAATATCGCCAGCATGTACGCCGTGTACCACGGCCCCAAAGGCCTGACCCAGATCGCCCAGCGCGTACACCAGTTCACCGCGATCCTGGCCAAGGGCCTGGGCGCGCTGGGCTACAGCGTCGAGCAACAGCACTTCTTCGACACCCTGAGCGTCAAGACCGCCGGCAAAACCGCCGAGCTGCACGCAACCGCGCGCAAGGCCGGAATCAACCTGCGTGAAATCGACGGTGAGCGCCTGGGCCTGTCCCTGGACGAAACCACCGACCAGGCGGCCATCGAGGCCCTGCTGGCGGTATTCGCCGAGGGCAAGGCCGTTCCAGCCTTCGCTGAACTGGCTGCCGGTGTAAGCGCCCAGCTGCCGAAGGGCCTGCTGCGCGAATCGGAAATCCTGTCCCACCCGGTATTCAACCGCTATCACAGCGAAACCGAGCTGATGCGCTACCTGCGCAAGCTGGCCGACAAGGACCTGGCTCTGGACCGCAGCATGATCCCCCTGGGTTCCTGCACCATGAAGCTCAACGCTGCCAGCGAAATGATCCCGGTGACCTGGGCTGAGTTCGGCAACCTGCACCCCTTCGCCCCGGCCGAACAGAGCCAGGGTTACAGCCAGCTGACCAGCGAGCTGGAAGCCATGCTCTGCGCGGCCACCGGTTACGACGGCATTTCCCTGCAGCCCAATGCCGGCTCCCAGGGCGAGTACGCCGGCCTGCTGGCCATCCGCGCCTATCACCTGAGCCGTGGCGATGATCAACGCGATATCTGCCTGATTCCGCAATCGGCCCACGGCACCAACCCCGCCACCGCCAGCATGGTCGGTATGCGCGTGGTGGTGACCGCCTGCGACAGCAGCGGCAACGTGGATATCGCCGATCTGAAGGCCAAGGCCGAAGAGCACAAGGATCGCCTGGCCGCGATCATGATCACCTACCCGTCCACCCATGGTGTGTTCGAGGAAGGCATTCGCGAAATCGCCCAGATCATTCACGACAACGGCGGCCAGGTGTATATCGACGGCGCCAACATGAATGCCATGGTCGGCCTGTGTGCCCCGGGCAAGTTCGGCGGCGACGTCTCGCACCTGAACCTGCACAAGACCTTCTGTATCCCCCACGGCGGTGGCGGCCCGGGCGTCGGCCCGATCGGCGTGAAAGAGCACCTGATCCCCTTCCTGCCCGGTCACGGCCATATGGCGCGTAAAGAAGGTGCGGTCAGCGCCGCGCCGTTCGGCAGCGCCAGCATCCTGCCGATCACCTGGATGTATATCAGCATGATGGGCGGCGCAGGCCTCAAGCGCGCCTCGCAGATGGCCATTCTCAATGCCAACTACATTGCCCGTCGCCTGGAAGAGCATTACCCCGTGCTCTACACCGGCAGCAACGGCCTAGTGGCCCACGAGTGCATCCTGGATATCCGTCCGATCAAGGACAGCAGCGGCATCAGCGTTGACGATGTGGCCAAGCGCCTGATCGACTTCGGCTTCCACGCCCCGACCATGTCCTTCCCGGTGGCCGGCACCCTGATGATCGAGCCGACCGAGAGCGAATCCAAGGAAGAACTGGACCGCTTCTGCGACGCCATGATCGCCATCCGCAACGAGATCCGTGCGGTGGAAGCCGGCCAGCTGGATGCCAATGACAACCCGCTGAAAAACGCCCCGCACACCGCCCTGGAACTGGTCGGTGAATGGAACCACCCCTACAGCCGCGAACAGGCCGTATACCCGGTGGCCAGCCTGACCGAGGCCAAGTACTGGCCGCCGGTGGGCCGCGTGGACAACGTGTTCGGCGACCGCAACCTGGTCTGCGCCTGCCCGTCCATCGAGGCGTATCAGGACGCTTAACGACCCTCCCCTCTCCCTCTGGGAGAGGGGCAGGGGGAGAGGGTAAAGCGGTTGTCTACGCAGCCCCTCTCCCTAGCCCTCTCCCCGAAGGGGGGAGGGAATGGTTCAGCGTTCAGCTTCACCCCAATTTTCGACTCACCCCTACCCGGGGCGGGTTAGCTGCACCCCTATAAAACAATAAAGAGGGCCTCACCATGTTCAGCAAGCACGACCAACTGCAGGGTTATGACGACGCCCTGCTCGCCGCGATCAATGCCGAAGAGCAGCGTCAGGAAGACCATATCGAGCTGATCGCCTCGGAAAACTACTGCAGCCAGCGAGTGATGCAGGCCCAGGGCAGCGGCCTGACCAACAAGTACGCCGAAGGCTATCCGGGCAAGCGCTATTACGGCGGCTGCGAGCATGTGGATGTGGTCGAGCAGCTGGCCATCGAACGCGCCAAGCAGCTGTTCGGCGCCGACTACGCCAACGTGCAGCCGCACTCAGGCTCCTCGGCCAACTCGGCTGTTTATCTCGCCCTGCTGCAAGCCGGCGATACCATCCTGGGCATGAGCCTGGCCCATGGCGGCCACCTGACCCACGGCGCCAAGGTGTCGTCCTCGGGCAAGCTGTACAACGCCGTGCAGTACGGCATCGACGCGAACGGCCTGATCGACTACGCCGAGGTCGAGCGCCTGGCTCTCGAACATAAGCCGAAGATGATCGTTGCCGGTTTTTCCGCCTATTCGCGCACCCTGGATTTTGCCCGTTTCCGCGCCATCGCCGACAAGGTTGGCGCGCTGCTGTTTGTCGATATGGCCCATGTGGCGGGCCTGGTGGCGGCAGGGCTGTATCCCAATCCGTTGCCGTTTGCCGATGTGGTCACCACCACCACCCACAAGACCCTGCGCGGCCCGCGCGGGGGCCTGATCCTGGCCAAGGCCAATGAAGAGATCGAGAAAAAGCTCAACTCCGCCGTGTTCCCCGGCAGCCAGGGCGGCCCGCTGATGCATGTGATCGCGGCCAAGGCGGTGTGCTTCAAGGAAGCGCTGGAGCCGGGCTTCATGGCCTACCAGCAGCAGGTGATCGACAATGCCCGGGCCATGGCGTCGGTGTTCGTCGAACGCGGCTATAACGTGGTCTCCGGCGGCACCGACAACCACCTGATGCTGATCAGCCTGGTCAAGCAGGGCCTGACCGGCAAGGCCGCCGACGCCGCCCTGGGCACGGCGCATATCACGGTGAACAAGAACGCAGTGCCCAATGACCCGCAGTCGCCCTTTGTCACCTCCGGCATCCGTATCGGCACCCCAGCCGTCACCACCCGCGGCCTCAAGCAGGGCGAATGCCGCACCCTGGCCGGCTGGATCTGCGACATTCTGGACGACCTGGACAACCCGGCCGTGATCGAGCGTGTCCGCGGTCAGGTGGCGGACTTATGTGCCAGCTTCCCGGTCTACGCTGTCTAAAACGGCTGCACATATCGCCCAGACCGGCACGGCTATCCGCCCTGCCGCACAGAGGCTGCCCCACAAGGGCGGCCGCACAAGACACCGGAGACAGCATGTCACTTAGCGTTTTTGACCTCTTCAAGATTGGTATCGGCCCTTCCAGTTCGCATACGGTGGGGCCCATGCTCGCAGCCCTGCGCTTTGCCGAAGGGCTGCGCCGTGATGACCTATTGGCCACCACGGAGAGCATCAAGGTGGAGCTCTACGGCTCCCTCGGCGCCACCGGCAAGGGCCACGGTAGCGACACGGCGGTACTTCTGGGCCTGGAAGGCGAACAGCCGGATCTGGTGGATACCGCCTCGGTGCCGGCACGCCTGACCGCAATCCGCAGCAGCGGCCAGCTCAACCTGCTCGGCGAGAAAATCATCCGCTTCGTCGAGAAGCAGCACCTGGCGCTGATCCGCAAGCCGCTGGAATTCCATCCCAACGGCATGATCTTCCGCGCCTTCGATGCTGCCGGCCTGCAACTGCGCGCCCGCGAGTATTACTCGGTGGGAGGCGGCTTTGTGGTGGATGAACAGGCCGCCGGTGCCGACCGCATTGTCGAAGATCGCACGCCCCTGACCTACCCCTTCAAGACCGCCAAAGAACTGCTGGCCCAGTGCGCCGAGCACAATCTTTCCATCAGCCAGCTGATGCTGGCCAACGAGGCCGCCTGGCGCCCGGAAGCCGAAACCCGCGCCGGCCTGCTGCGCATCTGGCAGGTGATGCAGGACTGCGTCGAGGCCGGCTGCCGCAATGAGGGCATCATGCCCGGTGGCCTCAAGGTCAAGCGCCGCGCCGCCAGCCTGCACCGCCAGCTTAGCCGTCACCCCGAGGCCAGCCTGCGCGACCCGCTGACGGTGATGGACTGGGTCAACCTCTACGCCCTGGCGGTGAACGAGGAAAACGCCAGCGGCGGGCGCGTGGTCACCGCCCCCACCAACGGCGCGGCCGGCATCGTGCCGGCGGTGCTGCACTACTACAGCCGCTTCGTCCCCGGCGCCAGCGAGGACGGCGTGGTGCGCTTCCTGCTCACCGCCGCCGCCATCGGCATCCTGTACAAGGAAAACGCCTCCATCTCCGGCGCCGAAGTGGGCTGCCAGGGCGAGGTAGGCGTGGCCTGCTCAATGGCCGCCGGCGCCCTGTGCGAGGTGATGGGCGGCAGCGTCAACCAGGTGGAGAACGCCGCCGAAATCGGCATGGAACATAACCTCGGCCTGACCTGCGACCCCATCGGCGGCCTGGTTCAGGTGCCCTGCATCGAACGCAACGCCATGGGTTCGATCAAGGCCATCAACGCCGCGCGCATGGCCCTGCGCGGCGACGGCCAGCACTTCGTCTCGCTGGACAAGGTAATCCGCACCATGCGCCAGACCGGCGCCGACATGAACAACAAATACAAGGAAACCGCCCGCGGCGGCCTGGCGGTCAATATCATCGAATGCTGATACCCCTCACCCAAACGGGAAGAGGCAGCACAAACAACGTCGCCGCAAATGGTGCGACCAACACCTGACCATCCCCTCGCCCCTCAGGGGAGAGGGCTAGGGAGAGGGGTGGATATCCGCCCCACCCACGACATCAATGGAGAACCGCATGACCACTGAAACCCTGGCAAAAACCCCGCTGCATGCCCTGCATATCGAACTGGGCGCCCGCATGGTGCCGTTTGCCGGCTATGACATGCCGGTGCAGTACCCGCTCGGGGTGATGAAGGAGCACCTGCACACCCGTGACGCCGCCGGTCTGTTCGATGTCTCGCACATGGGCCAGATCGTCCTGCGTGGCGAACACGCCGCCCGCGCCCTGGAAACCCTGGTGCCGGTGGACATCATCGACCTGCCGGTGGGCATGCAGCGCTACGCCATGTTCACCGATGACAACGGCGGCATCCTCGACGACCTGATGGTCGCCAATCTGGGCAACGACACCCTGTTCCTGGTGGTCAACGCCGCCTGCAAGGACCAGGACCTGGCCCACCTGCAACAGCACATTGGCGACCAGTGTGAGATCGAAAGCCTGTTCGAGGCCCGCGCACTTCTGGCGTTGCAAGGCCCCAAGGCCGTCGACGTGCTGGCGCGCCTGGCCCCGGAAGTTGCCAAGATGACCTTTATGCAGTTCGCTCCGGTGCGCCTGCTCGGTGTCGACTGCTACGTCAGCCGCTCCGGCTACACCGGCGAGGACGGCTTCGAGATCTCGGTGCCGGCCGAGCACTGTGAACCTCTGGCCCGCAGCCTGCTGGCCGAACCGGAAGTCGAGGCCATCGGCCTGGGCGCCCGCGACTCGCTGCGCCTGGAGGCCGGCCTGTGCCTGTACGGCCACGACATGAGCACCGCCACCACGCCGATAGAGGCCAGCCTGCTCTGGGCCATCTCCAAGGCCCGCCGCCTGGACGGCCTGCGCGCCGGCAACTTCCCTGGTGCCGGGCGCATCTTCGAACAGCAACGCGATGGCGTTTCCAGCAAGCGTGTCGGCCTGCTGCCCCAGGAGCGTGTACCGGTGCGTGAAGGCGCGGAAATCGTCGATGCCGAAGGCCAGGTGATCGGCCAGGTATGCAGCGGCGGCTTCGGCCCCACCCTGGGCGCGCCAGTGGCCATGGGCTATGTGCAGAGCAGCCATATCGCCCTGGACACCGAGGTGTGGGCCATGGTGCGCGGCAAGCGCGTGGCCATGAAAGTGGCCAAGACTCCCTTCGTGCCGCAGCGTTACTACCGCGGCTGAGCAGGGGCCAGCGGAGCGCGCGCAAGGCGCGCTCCGCCAATGCCGCACGACCATCACCCTTGGCGATTACGCCAGCGTCATGGCATTTATGCCGCTGGCGCATCCCTATCCGTCCTGTTACTAATAGCGGCATCTGGCCATAAGCTGGCAACGCGGCCAGCTTCCTCCACACGGCGACCTTAGGGACTGAGCGATGCTGATTCGTAGCCTCTGGCTGGCCCTGTGCCTGTCACTCGCGGCGCCTGCCGCCTGGGCCGAGACGCTGCATTTCGTTACCGAGGAATTCCCGCCCTTCACCTTCGCCCGCGGTGCCCAGGTTGGCGGTGCCATCACCGAGGTGGTGCAGGCCGTTTGCACACACCTCCAGTTCAATTGCAGCTTTGCCGTCTACCCCTGGCGCCGCTCCCTGCAACTGGCCGAAGAGGGACAGGCCGACGGTATATTTACCGTGATCGACGCTCCCGAGCGGCAGCGCGCTTTCCATATCACACCGATGATCGTCACCTCGCGCTATGACGTGTACAGCCTGCGCGGCAATGAATTCGACTACCGCCAGCCCAGCGATATGCGCGGCAAGGTGATTGGCGTCTATGGTCCCTCCGGCACCTCCTTCGTTCTCGGCCAGGTACTCAAGGACGTGGAGGATGTGCAGATCCAGATGACCACCAACAACCAGCGTCTGATGCTGATGCTCAATGCCGGCCGTTTCGGCCGCAACGGCCTGGTGGTGCTCAACAGCGATGTGGCCCGCCACCTGACCACTCACAACGCCTCCTACCGGGTACGCCGCGCCGGCCATCTGGCGGAGATTTCCTACGGCATTGGTTTTTCCCGCAAAAAAGTCAGCGAGGCACAGTTCCAGGCCTTTACCCAGGGCCTGCAGCAACTGACCGCGCAGGGCCGGGTGGCCACTATCCTGCGTAGCCATGGCCTTAACCCCGCGCAGCCATAAAGCACTTAACCAACTGTTACCAACCCAGCAAGACAAACCGGGGGCAAAGACACTAGTATTGCCACCGGCTCGACAGAGCCGATAAGAACAGGCGCCTCCTGCGCCACACTGGGTAGACCGGAGCAGCCAGGCCAGTGCCTTGCGTTGTCGCCCAAGCAATATTGAAGACCCAAGGGTAACTCTGTGACGAAAGATGAACTGCGCGCCGAACTCGAGCGCCAGGCACAACGTTACAAGGATGTATACGGCGGGGAAGTGATCACCTACGCCGCTCAACCGGATCCCGAGCGCAAGCCATGGCGCAAGAAAGCCAACCTGCTGGACCAGGCCTTTGCCCAGGAACTGCAACGTATCGAGAAAGACCTGGACAGCAAGGTCAGCCTGGATTGACCTCAGCCTGGCACCGGACTAGCGCCCCTTGCCCCCCAGCAGCGAGCCGAGCAACCCGCGCACCAGCTGCCGCCCCAACTGGTTGGCAGCCTGGCGCACGGCGCTCTTGACCACCTGCCCGGCCAGGCCGCCGAGCATATCCCCCGCCGCGCTGGCCACACTGGGCGCCGCCTTGGCCGACGCCTGAGCCTGTTTCTGCGCCAGTGCCTGCTCGGCCCGGGCATTAAGCAGCTCATAGGCCGACTCGCGGTCGATGACCTTGTCATAACGCCCACGCAGCGGCGATTGCTGGATCAGTGCGGCACGCTCGGCCTCGCTCAGCGGGCCGATGCGTGACTGCGGCGGGGCGATGGCCACTCGCTGCACCATGGCCGGCGTGCCCTTCGCTTCCAGGGTGCCAACCAGGGCCTCGCCAATCCCCAGTTCGGTCAGGGTAGCCAGGCTGTCGATCGCCGGGTTGGGCCGAAAGCCATCGGCCACCGCGCGCAGGGCCTTCTGCTCGCGGGCAGTAAAGGCGCGCAAACCATGCTGGATACGCAGGCCCAGTTGGGCCAGTACCGCATCCGGCAGGTCACTGGGCGACTGGGTGACGAAATACACCCCCACCCCTTTCGAGCGGATCAGCCGCACCACCTGCTCCAGGCGCTCCTGCAGGGCCTTGGGCGTACCGCTAAAGAGCAGATGGGCCTCATCGAAAAACAGCGCCAGAATCGGCTTGTCGGCATCACCGCGCTCGGGCAGTTGCTCGAACAGTTCGGCCAGCAGCCAGAGCAGGAAGGTGGCATAGACCTTGGGCGCCTCATGCACCAGGCGCGCAGCATCAAGCAGGTGAATGCGCCCGCGGCCGTCGGCGGCCGGCTGCAAGAGATCCTCAAGCTGCAACGCCGGCTCGCCGAAGAAGGCTTCGATGCCCTGCTGCTCCAGCACCGCCAGCTTGCGCAGCAGGGCCTGGGACGACTGACTGGTAAACAGCGCGCTGTCCTCACCGAGCACCTCGGGATGGCTCTTGAGGTGGGCCAGCAGGGCTTTCAGATCCTTCACATCGAGCAACAACAGACCTTCGCGATCCGCCACTTTGAACGCCGCATAGAGCGCGGCCTGCTGGCTGTCGGTCAATTCCAGCAGCGCGCCCAGCAGCAAAGGCCCCATTTCACTCAGGGTGGTGCGCAATGGGTGGCCTCTACGGCCATGAATATCCCATAGCGTCAGCGGATAAGCCTGGGGCTGATGGGCCAGCCAGGGCATGCTGGCGATACGCTCAGCCACCTTGCCCTGGGGTGTGCCCACTGCGCCGAGGCCACAGAGGTCGCCCTTGACGTCGGCGGCGAACACCGCCACCCCGGCGTCACTGAAGCTTTCGATCAGGCGCTGCAGGGTCACCGTCTTGCCGGTACCGGTGGCGCCGGCAATCAGCCCATGGCGGTTGCCCAGGCTCAGCGCCTGGGCAACTGGCTGACCCTGGGGGTCGGCGCCGAGAAAAAAGTCCTGTGTTTGCCCCATCTTGCCTTCCCTCCGGTTAAAGCTTTACTGCAATTAGGCCGACATATGTGACCAAGCTCGCAACGCGAGCGCCTATGCCTGCCAACCCCGGCACAAGACTGGGGCCTGACCTTACCGGACGCAAGAAGCCATGCTCAATAATCTGAAGTTCAGCCATAAGATCCTCCTCGCCGCTTCCGCCGTCGTGGTAGCCGCCTTTGCCCTGTTCACCCTGTACAACGACTACCTGCAGCGCAATGCCATTCGCGCCAACCTGGAAAACTACCTGCACGAAATGGGCAACGTCACCGGCAGCAATATCCAGAACTGGCTGTCGGGGCGCATCCTGCTGGTGGAGAGCGCGGCCCAATCCATCGCCCGCAACCCCGCTAACGATGAAGTGGTCGGTTTGCTGGAGCAGAAGGCCCTGCTCTCCACCTTCGACTACAGCTACCTGGGCAGCAGCGAGGGCGACTTCACCATGCGCCCGGAAGACGATATGCCGGAAGGCTACGACCCGCGCACCCGCCCCTGGTACAAGGACGCCATGGCCGCCGGCGGCACCACCCTGACCGAACCCTATGTGGATGCGGCCACCGGCAACCTGATCATCACCATCGCCACCCCGGCCAAGAGCGCCGGCGTGGTAGGGGGCGATCTCAGCCTGAAGACCCTGGTGCAGATCATCAACTCCCTGGACTTCGGCGGCATCGGCTATGCCTTTCTGGTCAGCGCCGATGGCAAGATCCTGGTGCACCCGGAACAGGAACTGGTGATGAAGAACCTCACCGAGGTGTTCCCCGGCAAGGCCCCGCGTCTGGACAGTGCCTTGAGCGAGATTGACGTTGCCGGCAGCACGCGCATCTTCACCTTTGCCCCGGTCAAGGGCCTGCCCTCGGTCAGCTGGTATGTCGGCCTGTCGGTAGACAAGGCCAAGGCCTACAAGATGCTCAGCGACTTCCGCGCCTCCGCCCTGATTGCCATCGTGATCGCCGTGGTGCTGATCATGCTGCTGCTGAGCATGCTGATCGCCGTGTTGATGAAACCGCTGCGGGTCATGGGCAAGGCCATGGAAGATATCGCCCAGGGCGAAGGCGACCTGACCAAGCGCCTGAGCATCCATTCCAATGACGAATTCGGCCGACTGGCCAGCGCCTTCAACCGCTTTGTCGAGCGCATCCATGGCTCGATCCGCGAGGTTTCGTCCGCCACCAGCCAGGTCAACGAAGTGGCCAAGCTGGTACTGGGCGCCTCCAACTCCTCCATGCTCAACTCCGACGAGCAGGCCAGCCGCACCAACAGCGTGGCCGCGGCCATCAATCAGCTGGGCGCCGCCGCCCAGGAGATCGCGCGCAACGCCGCCGATGCCTCAACCCAGGCCTCGGAAGCCCGCGGACAGGCCGAAGACGGCCGCCAGGTGGTGGAAAAGACCATTGCAGCGATGAACGAACTGTCCGCCAAGATCAGCGCATCGTGCAGCAATATCGAGGTGCTCAACAGCAAGACGGTGAACATCGGGCAGATCCTCGAAGTGATCAAGAGCATCTCCCAGCAGACCAACCTGCTGGCGCTCAACGCCGCCATCGAAGCCGCCCGTGCCGGCGAAGCCGGGCGCGGGTTTGCCGTGGTGGCCGACGAGGTGCGCAACCTGGCCCACCGCACCCAGGAGTCGGCCCAGGAAATCGAGAAGATGATCGAGGAGCTGCAGGTTGGCTCCAACGAGGCGGTCAGCACCATGACCGAGAGTCAGCGTTACAGCGAAGACAGCGTGGTGATCGCCAACCAGGCCGGCGAGCGCCTCTCCAGCGTGACCCAGCGCATCGGCGAGATCGACGGCATGAACCAGTCGGTGGCCACTGCCACCGAAGAGCAGACCTCGGTGATCGAGGCGCTGAACATAGACATCACCGAGATCAACACCCTCAACCAGGAAGGCGTGGAGAACCTCAACGCCACCCTGCGCGCCTGCGCCGATCTGGAGGCCCAGGCCATGCGCTTGAAACAACTGGTGGACAGTTTCCGCATCTAAGTAGCGGTCAAGCAAAAGGGGCGC